>WBZM01002083.1_pt1 | contig 17832 bp, 14 predicted proteins | sample 5204271 | NCBI WGS metagenome assembly WBZM01 (sample SAMN12344346, study PRJNA552823) | activated sludge metagenome | biome: Activated sludge suspended growth; feature: Nitrification reactor; material: Wastewater; isolation source: activated sludge from nitrification reactor of wastewater...
CCGTTTTCGGGAAAGTCGCCAATCTTGGAGTAACGCTCTGTGGCTAAGTAAACACGAACTTAGCCACAAGCGTAAACCTACCTTTGTAGGTGCTTCTATTGCTCCTTAATGGAAGCGCCATTTTGCTTTTTCAGGTTTTCTCCATAGATGCATAGCTTATCGAAGCAAATATAAAATGTTTCTTACATTTTCAAGTCACCCAAAGGGCTTTTTATTTTGTCCCATCCCTTCTTTGTTATGTGTGTGTAGATTTCGGTCGTCTTGCTGCTTTCGTGCCCAAGCAAGTCTTGGATGTAGCGCAGGTCAACCCATCTTTTCGAGGTTTGTCATTATTTTGATTTCAAAATACCCCATTTTACCCCGCCATTACCGCCCCTATTCGCAACTTGCGTATTTCTGGACACTTGTACGGCTTTTCTGGACACCTGTACACAATTTCTGACTGCCTCTACACCTTTTCTGGACAGTTGTACGGCTATTCTGGAAGGTCGTACGCAGTTTCTGGAGACCTGTACGTGTATTCTGGAAGGTCGTACGCAGTTTCTGGAGACCTGTACGTGTATTCTGGAAGGTCGTACGCAGTTTCTGGAGACCTGTACGGTCGTCCTGAACACCTGTACGGCTATTCTGGAAACAACTACGCTTGGTTTTATTGGCTGTTCACCACCTCTTCATACCTGTTTAACCTTAATGATATTCACCGGGCAGGCCTTCGCCGCCGCCTCGTTCGCTTCGAGGGCTTCTTCGCCTAACCGCAGGGTATGCACGCCTTTTTTTTCCTCAGCGCCGAGGAGTACGCTCTTGCCGTCTTTTTTCGACATGCGCCAGTAGGCCTGCGCCAATTCTACGCAGTAGTTGCAGCCGATGCATTTTTGGCGGTGGTGGGAGACGATGACCATTAAGACGCCACGATTTTGTAGAGTTTGTCGGAGGCCCGGATTTTCTCTGGCACCCGGATGGAGCAGGAGACGCCGTTGGCCACGGTTTCCACGGACTGGTCTTCCACCCGTATCTCGTCGGCGGTGAACTCCAGCACGCCGGTGGTGGGGCCAGTCACGAGCAGGGTGTCGCCCTTGGCAAACTGGTGCCCCTCGATTTTGAACTCGCCCACGCCGAGCTTGGGGAAAAACCGCACGCCCTTGCCGAGATAGACCTTCTTTGTGGTGGCCTTCGAGCCGTAGCTGTCCGACCACTCGCCAAGCTGCTTGCCGAGGTAATAGCCGCCCCAGAAGCCCCGGTTATAGACCTTTTCGACCTCGGCCATCCATGCGTCCACCTTGGCCTGTCCGAAGCTGCCATCCTGTACGGCTAAAATGGCTTCCTTGTAGGCCTGCGTCACCGCTTTCACGTACTCCGGCGCACGGGCACGGCCCTCGATTTTCAGTACGTCCACGCCCGTGCCTAACAACTGGTCGAGGAAGGGCAGCGTGTTCAGGTCTTTCGGCGATAGGATGTACTCGTTCTCGATGTGGAACTCGTGGCCTTCGTCCCGGTCTTTCACCTCATAGGTGCGGCGGCAGTTTTGGATGCAGACACCCCGGTTCGCCGAGGAATTGTGGGTGTGCAGGCTCAAGTAGCACTTGCCGGATATCGCCATGCAAAGCGCCCCGTGTGCGAACACTTCTATCTTCACCAATTGGCCGGCAGGCCCCTTAATCTGTTCACGTTCAATGGCTTGCGTGATTTCCTTCATCTGCACCATGCTCAGTTCACGGGCCAGTACCATCACGTCGGCGAAGTGGGCATAGAACTTCACGGTTTCGATGTTCGAGATGCTAATCTGCGTTGAAATATGGACAGGCATTCCGACCGAGGCCGCATAGCCGATGGCCGCTTGGTCGGACACGATGACGGCGGAGATGCCGTGCCGCTTGGCCTCGTCAATGATGCGGCGCATGAGGCTCAGGTCGTGGTTGTAGAGGATGGTGTTCAGTGTGATGTACGAGTGGACACCGTGCGCCTTGCAGCGTTTGGCGATTTCGGGGAGGTCGTCCATCGTGAAGTTCATGGTGGCCCTGGCCCGCATGTTCAGTTGCTCGATGCCGAAATAGACCGCATCGGCGCCACCCTGTATGGCGGCCATCATGCTCTCGAAATTGCCAGCGGGGGCGAGGAGTTCTACCTTTTTCATTGTCATGCCTCTTAGTTGATTTCGCTAAAAAGGCTGCAAAGATAGGGCTTACCTTTCCAAGGAGGGTGAAAGTCTAACAGTTATTGGCCAGCTTTTAACGCTCAAGTGAGAGCGGCATCGTCATGCCGGAATTCAGGTCCTTGAGGGTGCCTGACAGCATGGAGCCATTATTCTTTATTTTAAGGTTGCCCTTTCCTTGGGTATAAAAAATAGTGTTATAGTCAAGGGATATCGTATTGCCCGTAATGGTTCCTTGTCCGGCAGCCGTGACCGTCTGAACACCATAAACATTGGAGATTTCCTCAAACGTGACCGAATTGCCATATTGCCCGATTTTATAAACTACGCCGGGCGTTGCAGCAGCATACCACTGTCCGTTGAGGTCGAGGGTTTCTTCTTGATTGGTTTGCCCGTACGAACTTTGTTCCTTTTCCTTCAGCTGTTGTTCCAACCGCTCCAATTTGGCTTTCAATTCTGCCTCTTGGTCCTGGCGCTTTTGTTCATCAATGGAGGCGATTTTCTTTTCAAGTTCGTCTGCTTTTGCCTTGTAGCTTTCAAGGTCCGAGTCCTTGGATTCAGTTTGGCCAGACCTGACTATTTCGCTGTTTTCAGGTGCTTTGTTGCCAATGACGCCCATTTGGAACAGAATGGTCAGCAATCCGGCTACGGCCGTCAGCAATGCGGCGATGCTGCCGATAGAGGAACTGCAACCCGAATTTTTGTTTTCACTCATGATGTTTATGGTTTGAAGCAAAAATAGTGAATCAAAAATAGTATCCAAATCCTGCGCCCTCCCCAATGCTCATTTCCCCATTTTTTAGGACAAATCCACCCGTCACAAGGTCTTCTGCCAGGTCAAAACTACCGTCCAAATCAATATATCGGGTATTCGGGCAGGCAAAGGCAGCATGCAGGGCAGCGGTGATGCTCACGATGCTTTCGTCGTTGCAGCCCCAGAATAGTTTTATGTCCGCCTGCTGCGCAATATTGGCGATTTCAAAAGCCCCCAGCAAGCCGCCGCATTTCATGAGTTTTATATTGTAAATACCAAATGGTTTCGGTTCGCAAGCCAATTCGAGGGCGGCTTTTGCATCGTGGAGGCACTCGTCGGCACACAAGAGATTGCGCTGTGCTTTAGGTAGTTCCAGCAGTGTTTTTTCCTGCCCTACGGGTAATGGCTGCTCTACCAATTCGACCTTGGCGTGAGTCGTTTTTTCGATAAATGTTTTTAATCGGATTAAATCATAACCTTGGTTGGCGTCCACTCGTATGGCCATTTTATGTCGGTATATTTCATCCAATTTAATGATGCGCTCAATATCTTCCTCTATGTTTAATCCCGTCTTAACTTTAATGACTTTAAACCCCAAGTCGTAATAACCTTTTGCCTCCTCCAAAGTCTCTTGTACGCCTTTTATTCCAATCGTCACGGAGGTCGGTAGCGATTTTATTTTCCTTCCATAAAAATCCACGACTGGGATGCCCAGCAGCTTGCCAAAAGCATCGTGCAGTGCAATGTCCACAGCCGCCAATGTGCCCGGCAGGTGCGGGTATTGCTGCGCAATTTCATGAATGATTTGCCGGAAATGCCGCATGTCCCGCCCGATAAGTGCTTGAAGATAAGGCGATTGCAGATTGGTGAGTGTCTGCTGGGGTGTTTCACCAACCACGTCCTCTGCTGGGCTGGCCGAGCCGAGGCCGACAATGCCGTTTGCCAATTCCACTTCCAAAAATACCAGCTCCACATCGGAGAAGGTGCCATATGCGATGGTATAGGGCTTGGTCAGTGGCAGCTTTTTAAGGTATGGGCGTATGGCAGTGATTTTCATTTTATGGCTAAATTAATTGAGCAATAATTGGTGTTATTCTTCCAACTCCATCTTGTATGGGCAATAAAACGGGGATATTTAATTCCTGCTCATATTGTTGTTGAAAGGCAAGATATTCGGCTTCCGTACAACCCTCTGTATTCAATGCCAGGGCAATTACTTTTGACCCCAATTTATTGATTAAGTCAATCTCAGAAGCCACGCTCGGTATCTCGCCCCAATGCGGTTCATCGTCGAAATATTGCCGTTTTGGGGCATGAACCAGTACCACATGCTTTGCTTTGCCAGAAATCAAAAACTCCAGCCCGCACGGCCCGCTTGGATTACGAAGCGAGGACTGGCCTTCCAATAAAATGACCTCCGCCCCTGTCTCCTTCCAGCAGCGGACGATGGCGTTTTCCAGTTCCCCCGACACGAAATCGTTCAGCGTGGAATCGAAAACAAAGCCGTACTCGCCACCTTGTAGCCAACCGGTTTGTCCCGTGTAAATCATCTGCGCATTGATGCCTGCTGCTTGGCATGCCTGCTTGATGAGGCGGGCTGTGGTGCGTTTCCCAAGTGCGCAATCCATGCCCATGACGGCAATGATAGGGGCTTTCACCTCGTAAATCTCCCCAGTCCAGAAGTGCAAATCCTTGCGCTGCTTTGGGCGGCGGATGTCCAAGAGTTCCACATCGTTGCCAGCGGCGAGGGCGACCATTTCGGGTTTTTCAGACAGGTATTCGTGCAGGCCATTGACGATGGAAAGTCCCTTTTGAATGGCGTACCGGATGGTTTCCAGCATATCGGGTGGGAGAATGCCCCCTGCCGTAGCCACGCCGATTATCAGGTATTTCACGTTGGCCGTTGCTGCCAATGCTGCCGTCAAATCTGCGAAAACGGGGATGCTCCGGTACTCTCCATCCAGTAGCGCGCCAGCATCCTTGCCAGCCGTCTTTTCATCATCCACCACGCCGACGATGGTGAAACGCTCCGTGCCACGGATGAGGCCGTGGGCGGTTTTTGCGTTGTTGGTTTGTAATAGGCCATTGGTGAGCACCAAGGCATTGCCGAGATAAGCCATATTTGGATTTACGATTTACGATTGCGGATTGGGCGACCGCTTTTATTTATAGGTTTGAGTAGTCAAGCTTTTTAGAACTCAAACAACGTCCCCGCCCGCCCTTTTGGTACAACACCAATATGCTTGTACGCCTTTTCCGTCGCTTCTCGTCCACGAGGCGTGCGCTGCAGATAACCCTCCATGATGAGGAACGGCTCATGCACTTCCTCGATGGTTCCAGGCTCTTCGCCAACGGCGGTTGCGATGGTCGTCAGGCCCACAGGGCCACCCTTGAATTTGTTGATGATGGCGTCAAGGATTTTGTTGTCCATCTCGTTCAGGCCGCCTTCGTCCACGTTGAGGGCGTTGAGGCCGATTTTTGCGATTTCGATGTCAATCGTGCCGCTGCCTTTCACTTGGGCGAAGTCCCGGATTCGGCGCAGCAATAAATTGGCGATGCGGGGTGTGCCTCGGCTGCGGCGGGCTATTTCATAAGCTCCTTCGTCCGTAATGGGCACTTTCAGCAGGTTTGCGGAGCGGAAAATGATGCGTTTGAGGGTTTCAACATCGTAATAATCCAAATGGCAAGTGATGCCAAAGCGGGAGCGCATGGGGGCGGTGAGCAAGCCCATGCGGGTGGTGGCACCCACAAGGGTGAAGTTGTTCAGCCCGATTTGAATGCTGCGTGCATTGGGGCCGGAGTCAATCATGATGTCAATCTTGAAGTCCTCCATTGCCGAATACAGGTACTCCTCCACGACCGTGTTCAAGCGGTGGATTTCATCAATGAACAGCACATCGCCATTTTCCAGGTTGGTCAAAAGGCCAGCGAGGTCACCCGGTTTTTCGAGCACGGGGCCGGAGGTCATTTTTAGCGAAGCGCCCAATTCCGTTGAGATGATATGCGAAAGGGTGGTCTTGCCAAGGCCGGGAGGCCCGTGCAGCAGCACATGGTCGAGCGCCTCGCCCCGCTGGTTTGCGGCGGCGATGAAGATGCGCAAATTGTCCACGATTTGCGGCTGGCCACTGAAGTCGTCCAACTCTTTGGGTCGGAGCGCCTTTTCTATCTGCTTTTCATCGTTGCTCATGACCGAGCCGGATGCGTCTAAATTCGGATTTGTCATTTATTATGTCATTGGTCATTGGTCATTTGTCATTGGTCATTGGTCATTGGTCATTGGTCATTTCGGTTGCCGCTAATGACCGCAATGACTAATGACCAATGACCACAACTTTCAGTCCCAAACCCCTTCCCCTTGCCAAATGGTTGCGCCCTTGTTGACAAAGTTGAGGTGTTGACGGTGACAGTCGTCGTTTTGGTCGCCTTTTGATTCACAGATGAGGTTGCCGTCGCAGTCGTACAGGAAAGTGCTGCTGGGTTCTGCTTTAAAGGCAAAAGCCCATTTGCCGCCAATCTGGTACTTGATGATGCGGACGGGGTTGTGCCGGTCAATGGCCTTGTCCATCCATTCCACGGCAAACGGGTTGGTGATTTTGCTGCATTCAATGGGTTCGTTGCTGGCCTTGGCGTCCACGATGCAGGTGATTTCAACCAGGTCGCTTTCAGCCATACAAATACTGGCCATGTCTTCCATTTTTTTGAAGTCAAACCGCACGATTTGGTCTTTCCTGAAATGAAAACCATCGGGCATTTTTACGGGGTTGAGGAGCTTGCCGTCCTTAAGTTCGATGAGGTAGCCACAGCCGTCGAGGCCGTCAAAATCACGAACCGTGCCCAAGGTCTGGCAAGTACCAGCAGGTGTAATGGGCTTTTTTGCTTTGCAACCTCCAAACAAGGCCAGTGCGGCCAAAAAAACCAAGATTCGCATGTAATATTTCACTAAAAATTGGATTGAAAAAGATGCCTCAATACTTACCTTTGCGCCTCTTTTTGGAAGGGATAAGGGTTGGAAGGTTGAAGGAATGAATATTTTAGGCATCGCCAATAATTCAATCCTTCAATCCTCCAATCCTTCAATCCTTAAAAACTTCACAAGATGACTGGATCAAAAGTAAAGATTGTCAAAGGTAAATTAAAAGTACCGAATGACCCGATTATCCCCTTCATCGAGGGCGATGGCACGGGTGCCGATATTTGGGCAGCCTCCGTGCGGGTGCTCGACGCCGCCGTTGAAAAGGCCTACAAAGGCAAGAAAAAAATTGTTTGGAAAGAAGTTTTGGCGGGAGAAAAAGCTTTCAACCAGACCGGAAACTGGCTCCCCAATGAAACGCTTGATATTATCCGTGAACATTTAATTGCCATCAAAGGCCCGCTGACTACCCCAGTAGGTGGTGGCATCCGTTCACTGAACGTGGCACTGCGCCAAGAGCTTGACCTCTATGCTTGCGTTCGTCCGGTGCAGTACTTCAAGGGTGTTCCTTCTCCAGTGAAAGAGCCACACCTTGTTGATATGGTGATTTTCCGTGAAAACACGGAGGACATCTATGCGGGCATTGAATACCAAGCTGGCACCCCCGATTGCGACAAGATGGTCAACTTCCTGCAAACGGAAATGGGCGTGAAGAAAATCCGCTTCCCAAAAACATCTTCTATCGGTATCAAGCCTGTTTCTATTGAAGGCACAGAGCGGCTCGTTCGCAGCGCCCTCGAATATGCAGTTGCAGAGAAAAAACCTTCGTTGACGCTCGTACACAAGGGCAATATCATGAAGTTCACCGAGGGCAAGTTCAAGGAGTGGGGCTATGCGCTGGCCGAGCGTGAGTTTGGCGACAAGGTCTTCACTTGGGCACAGTATGACCGCATCAAGGAAGAAAAAGGTGAGGCTGCCGCCAATGCTGCGCAAAGCGAAGCCGTGAAAGCTGGCAAAATCATCGTAAAGGATGTGATTGCCGATGCTTTCCTCCAGCAAATCCTGCTCCGCCCAGCCGAGTACAGCGTCATCGCTACGCTGAACCTCAATGGCGACTATATCTCCGACGCCCTTGCTGCACAAGTGGGCGGCATCGGTATTGCGCCGGGCGCAAATATCAACTACATCACGGGCCACGCCATCTTCGAAGCTACCCACGGCACTGCGCCAAAATATGCAGGTTTGGATAAGGTGAACCCATCTTCGGTCATCCTTTCTGGCGAGATGATGCTCCGCTTCTTGGGTTGGACGAAAGCCGCCGACCTCATCCTCAAAAGCATGAAGCGGGCCATCAGCAAGAAACGGGTCACTTACGATTTCCACCGCTTGATGAAAGGGGCTACCTTGCTGAAATGCTCGGAGTTCGGCGACGAGATGATTGCCAATATGTGATAAACGGCTTACGGTTGACGGCTTACGGCCAACGGCTTACGGTGGTCGGCCAATGGCCTACGGTTGACGGTCAACGTGGCAATAAATATAAGAAAGGCGGCCTATGTCAGGCCGCCTTTCTTTTTATGGATGCTCTTGTGAGAATACTGTGAATGTTCTTTATCTACTCCCAAAGTAGGCCGACCCCCATTCTCCGTCTCCCGTAAGCCGTCTGCCGTAGGCCGTAGGCCGACCCCCGTTAGCCGTAAGCCGTAGGCCGTCCGCCATTTACCGTACCAACACCACATCCCCATAAAGCACCTCCACCCGTCCATCAATGAATTCGATTTCAGCTTTCCAAACGAAGACACCGGGGTTCATGGGGAGGCCATCGAGTGTCCCGTCCCAGCCCATAGGTTCGTCGTTGGGGTTGAAGGCGATTTGCTCGAAGACTTTTTCCCCAAAGTGGTCGAATAGTTGCAACCTATTGATGGTGCGCACCGATGACTTACGGGCATATATCGTAAAGCGATCGTTGTTGCCATCGCCATTTGGCGAAAAGGCATTTGGCGCATAAACGTCCAATTCTTTGTTGACCACAATGGTGAGCTTATCCTCTAAAGGACAGCCGTTTTCATCCCAAACCGTTAGGGCGTAGTAACTGGTAGCTACTGGCTGCACCCAAGGCTCCAATGCTGTCACCAGGGCCGGGTCATTCGTCCGCCAAAGGAAGGAGTCCACTGGTTCGAAGCTGATTTGAGGCACCAATTGAATGCTGTCGCCAAGCTCAAGGTTCAGGTCGTCGCCAAGTTCCATGAAATGCTGCTGTGGCGCTTCAAGGTTAATGACGGAATTGACGGTACACCCATTGGCGTCAAAGATGCTGATATGGAATTCGCCAGGGGGCAGGTCTTCAAAAGCCCTTGGGGCCATTTGGGGCAAGGAGCCGTTCAGGCTGACCTGGACATTGCCAGCGCCACCCGTCCAAGAGGCCACCTCAATTACTGCGTCGTCGGTTCCAAAACATTTTGGGTCGTTAAAGTCCAACGTGGGAACGAACAGGTCAGGTTCTGTCAGGTCCAGGCTCACGGAATCCACACAGCCGATGGCGTCGGTCATGGTTACGCTGAAATTGCCTTTTTTCAGGTTGGTAATAGTTTGGGAGGTCGCCATGTTCGACCACTGAAAAGAGAACGGCCCAATGCCGACCAAGGGATTGGCAGTAACGATGCCATTGCTGTCTTGGAAACAGTTCAGTCCAAAGCCGCTGCCACCACTCTGGATTTGCAATTCGATTTCCGGTATATCCATCAAAGCTTCAAACTCAGCAGTTGCGGAGCAACCTAATCCGTTTGTCACGGTTGCTGAGTAAATGCCCGACTGGTCAACCGTAATGGATTGGCCCGATTCGCCATTGTTCCATGAAAATAGGTTTGCGGCAGTGACCAAATTGAGCACCACATTATCGCCCTCGCAGAAATACCGCTCGCCCTCGATTTGAACCGCCGGTATGATTTCGGTGGCGGGCACAGTAATGCTCCTTTCGATAATGCATTCGCCAATATCCACTTTTACGGTAAGGGTGATTTCCTTGTTGGGGTTGGGGTAAATGAGCTTTTGGGCGTTGCCAACGATGTTTCCTTCCTCGTCCAACCATTCATAAACCGCATTCAAACTATCAACGCTGAGGAAAAGCGTGTTGTCGCAATTGAACGAAAGTTCGATATCATCCTGGAAATACTGTACGGAAAACTGTCGGTCGAGGCTTGTAATGCAACTGTCCACCAATCGGAAGCAATAGTCGCCTGTGCCAAATCCCGGCAATGAAAGGAAGTTGTCGGCTACATTAAAAGTTGCCAACACTTGGTTGGGGTCGTTGCAGTTGACCTGCTCAATGATGTACGGGGGCTTGCCGCTCAGCATCTCAAAATCGAGGGAGGTGGTACCTGCGCCATCGCAAAGCACCCCCGTTGACGTGTTCATGGCCAATACGTCTGCTTCTGGCACGATGACGGTCGCTGTGTCCACGGGGCATTGGGAATTGAGGGTGTAGAGGAAAACGGTATGCTCGCCAGCCTCCACGTTTACGAAAGTAAAGGGTGAGCCAGTTTGCATGGTCATAGCCCCCTTCGTGTCTGAGTCAAGCCCATAATTGTCAATCAAACTGCCTGGCCACGAAATGGTTAAATTGTTGGAATCGGCCCATTCCTGCCATTGCGTCAAGGTGCTGGTACCGCTGACGGTTATTGTTCCGCTGCCGGGGCAATTTCCAAAGGGGATGGCCTGCAGGTCGTATGTTGGTGCAGGCAAATGCAATTGCTTGGAACCGCAATGGCTTAACTCAGAAAGGAAGTAGTCTCCCGGTAAAAGGCCATTGACATAAACCGCTTGACAGGTTTGTGTCAAGTTGTCTGCGTCAAGGGTGATTGAAATATTGTTGGGGCCGCCAGTAAGCAAGAATGGACCAGTTTTAGCGTCAATTATTAGCTGATAAACCGTCTTGCAGGCACCATTGACGACTGTGTTGGAAATATAGGTGGACATGACTGGGTCAACAGAAGCCCAGAACCCTAAGTTTTCCGCAGCTTCATAATTGCCACAGCCTGGCATGTTCAACAAGATTTTGTAAAAACCAGAATCTGGCACTTGAAAAACTCCCGTGCTATTGGTGCTGAGGATATTGTCGTTTTCGTCCAATAGGGTGAAAAAGCCGTTTTCCATGCTGAGTGGCCTATCGGAAACGGAGCCATTATCACAATAAAACCTATCAATGAGTTTGGCCTCCACAGCGTTACACTGTTTCACCAATTGCAGCAACACCGTATCACGACAGAGCATTTCATCCTCGCAGCCGTCTTCTATGTCAAAAACCCAGTTGCCAGGGGTGTTGCCTGAAAAATTGATGGAAACATTGGAGGTATCCACGCTCTTGGTAGTAACGGGCGAGCAACTGAGGCAGGTTACCTCAAACGGCCAGCTATCAGCGTCGAAGCCCCCACCACATCCGCCATTTGGGGTGAAAAGGGTGATTGTGTTCCCATTGCATTCGGCCAATGGCTCTTGTTGGAATACGGGATATTTCTTTTGTTTGTAAACACCATCACTCCCAGTTCCACAGGCATCAATTACCTGGAGCAGGTAGTGGCTTTCATTAATGGGCAACCCGGTGAGCATATTGCCCGCACTGGTTATACTCGTGCCATTTGGATAAATATACCTCAAAATATAAGGCGGTACGCCACCAATTACCTCTTCAATGGTAGCAGTGCCTTCGGCAAAATTGGTACAAATGCTCTTGATAATTGGCCTGGGCCTAATGTCTTTAATAAATTCGGCGCAGCCGTCCTTAATGGTCAAGGTCATATTGCACCCCCATTGGTTTGGTGGGAAAACTCCTGTGGTATTGGAGAACATTCCTGCGGTCGAGTTCAATTCATAACCCAAGGAGCCGATGCCACCCGTCACGGAAAGTACATGGAGCTTGCCGTCCTGACCGACTTCCCAAGTAAAGTCGGTGATGCTACCCTCGCCAGTTTGACAGGTTTCAACAGAAACGTTGCCGCAGGCATCAGTCACCTTTATCCAATAATTTGTGCCACTGGATATTCCGCTGAATACCGGATTGCTGGGTGGGCTGTTATTGGTAAAAGGGCCGCTCAACCCTGAATTTGAAATGGCGTAGGTAAAGGGTGCCGAGCCTCCGGTGGTAGATGCCTCTATTTGGCAACTGCCACAAAACAGCGAAATATCCGGGCTTTGGTAATTGCCGCCTATGTTCACCACCTCAGATGCGGAGGCGCCGCTACTGCCATCCGTCACCACCAAAGTGTATTGGCAGGGAGCCAGGTTGTTGAAAGTGGGAACTTGTTGAATGATAGGGATTGCAAGGCACGGACTGGAAAGCTCGTAGTTTAACGTACCCGTACCACCAGAAGCAGTTACTTGGATGCTGCCATTGGAAGAGCAGGTAGAAGGCTGTGCCTGTACAGAAATGCTGATTTGGGAGAAGGAGTTGGCAACTGCCCCCATGCATAACGCAATAAGAAGTGTGAGTCTTAAATTCATGAGTGTACTGTGTCAAAGTTTTTGACCCGATTGGATGGTGTTGCTTACCTGATTACTTTACTTCAGTGAGGTAGTTTGCTTGCGAGTTTGATCTTTGTCGAAAAGCAGGGCCGTTCTTGGCCCTTAAGAATTTAAATATGGGGAGACTGTATAGGGTATGTGTGCATTACCAAATTTGTTGCCATTAAAGCAAATTTGGAAGAGAAAAGGCATTTGCAGCCATAAAGTGTTGGATTGCAAGGCGGTAGCAGGGCAGGTTGCATGGTACTATACCGCTTCCATTTCATCCAAATAAAAAATGCGGTTTGGGAAGGCATCCTTCATGGCCTTCAACAATTGCTCGGAAATGGCCGGGGCACCCTGTTTGTCCAGGTGCCCGAAAATGGCCCGCATTTTCTGTGATGCCTTCAGGCCAAGGTGCTCGGTTAGGTATTGCCTAAGCAGCGATTCATAGAGTTTGACAACATCTTGTTGTTTGGGCTTGAGCAGATAATGGTCGAACTGAACCAATAAGTCCAAGGATTGCTGTTCGGTCAACAGTTTCAACAATTCATCATGGCGGGATTCGAGGCCGAGGATGGTGGCTATTGTCCCAATATTTTGTCGGAAATCGTAACGGCGCACCAGGTCGGCCAACAGCCGTTTGACGAAGAGGCCCCAATTGCCTTCGTGGTGGGCCTTGCACTGTTCGTAAAAGGCAAAGTCCCGTGTTTCAAGGAATTTCTGGCGGGAAATCGTTGCGACAACATCTTTCTTGCCCTCCATTTGGGCCAATTGCAGCAGGACAGGCTCCAGCCGGGCCTTGGTATTTTCATCCTGAATCAAACGGAATCCTTTTTCCACCAAATCTTTTATTGGACGGAAATCACCAGTAGTGGCGACTGCGTCCACCAATTGCAGCAACTTAGGGGGTTCCGCAAGGCATTCGAGGGTAAAAGCCTCCCTTGCAGTTTCCATGCCTGGTCGGGCTATCAATTCGAGTTTCTGGAGCAGCAGCACCTGTTGATAGGCCATGTCGGTACGTGGCCTGGCCAATTCGGCATCCAGGGATGACAATACTTGCTGCAAGGATTCCAGGTCTTTTGAGAGCAAGACCCAAGAGCGCAGCAGGTAATGGGAAAGGCCATTTATGCGGTAGGCTGGTCGGTTGTACTCGGTAGCGCAGAAGGCTCGAATCTCATTTTGGAGGGCTGGCGGGAGTGGGTAGGACGCAAGTTGCCCGATTTTAACGAAGGACAGTTGCACCTGTTTTTTCAACGCTTCCCCATCGCCATCCAGTTTTTTCAGGATGGGCGAGAACCGCCCAATAATGGCGGAAAGCATGTCCCAGCACTCGGCAAAATGTTCCAAGGCAAGTGCATCTTCTGCTTGGCCTTGGAGTTCTTCGAGTAATTTCAGGAGTTGTACACCTCCCGAAACGCTGATGCGGTCATTGGCCTTACGGTAGGAGAGGATTGCGGCATCCAACAGTTGCCCAAACTTCTCGTTGTTGTCGTACAAGGGCACTTTGGCTGCAAATTTTGTGCGAAGCGCCAACGAGAATTGTTTGTTGTTCCTCGCAAAACTCCGCACAAACGCTGCCAAATCATCGTGTGACACATTGTCCAGAATCGAATTGACCGTGAGCTTTTGATAGGCAAGTGGTTTGGTTTTGGTGGTGGTGGCTTTCGGTTCGGTTGCTTTTTCTGCAAGTTTCCTGCGCAGCCCAATTAGTCCGGCTGCCACATGGCCGCATATTTTTTCACGACCAAACTGGTCGCACTCGCAGGAGAAAGCCCTGACTTTTGAGGGGGTAACCTGGATTTCCACTTCAAAACCATCCACTTGGGCTATCCAAAGATGTGGCTCGTTTTCGAACAAACGGGTGAGCCTGCCATCTTCCAATAGCTTTTCCCCGACCAAAAGCAAGTGGTCGTCGAGTTCGAGTTCCAGATTTTTCAGTAAGAAATTCAATCGAAAGGAATTGGGTAAAGCAAAACAACAAAGTTAGGCTTTTGCGCCTTCGCCTTCAAACGAAAAAAACTACCTTTGGTTTTTCAAAAACCAACCAAATTCAGTTGAACGAAATCTTAGCGAGCGTGTTCGCTAAGACGCTGAAAATCAATACTTTATTTTTTTTCTTGGTTTTATAAATTGCTCCGAGTTATGAAGACCCTGTATTTGGTACGTCATGCAAAGTCGAGTTGGGACAATCCCATGCTAAGGGATATCGAACGCCCATTGAACGAAAGAGGGCTTGATGATGCCCCCAAGATGGCGAAGTTGATGAAGAGCAAGGGTGCTCAGCCTGACCTCATCGTGACCAGCCCTGCCATCCGGGCATTGACCACGGCTGCCTATTTCAAAATGACACTTGGGGTGGAAGGCGAGGATTTCTTGGTCCGTGACGAAATTTATGAAGCGATTTCAGCCACCATCCAACAAGTGATTGAAACGCTGCCAGAGTCGGCCAATACGGTGATGCTGTTTGGACACAATCCAACATTTACCAGTGTGGCCAATCTTTTCACGGAAAACTACATTGACAATATCCCAACTTGTGGTGTGGTGAGAATTGAATCCGATGCGGCCTCTTGGCCGGAATTCTCCAGGCTGAACGCCAAGGTTACCGCTAAATTTTTCCCAAAAGATGCGCTGTAATTAACGCAGTTTGTGGAGTGCTCTTGCTTCAAGTGGGCCGGAATTCCTCGGTTAGCGTTGCTACATTCCTAACCGGATGGCGGGATTTTGCAAACTGCATCTAATAAAAACCCTTAGTGGCGTGGGAAGCTCCGCCTCCCACGCCACTAAGAGTATTCTTGGTTCGAAACAGGCTGTGCCAGCGTACTACTTCCGATTCAACCTTTCTTAAAAGCATGAAGCCGGACGAATACCAGCTAAGTAGCCCATTCATATAATTCGACACTTGAATTGTTGGCAATAGATTGATTCTCAATAAACTACAACCATGACCCAATGACATTAATGACCAATGACAACCTACCTTATCGAACCACCACTTTTTCAATCAATTCCAATCCCTTGCCATTCAAGCGGATGAAATACGTGCCACTTGCACCAGAGATGTTCACGTTGACCGTCTGGTATCCTGCCTTTAGATGACCCTTGTACAAGCTGGCAACCTGGCGGCCTTGTAAGTCATACAGCGAAAGGTTCGCTTCGGGCAGTTCGTTGATGAGTTCAATGGCTACAATGGCATGTTCGCTGACCACATTGGGTGCAACCACCATCTTGTTTTCAGGTAACTTGTCGGCAATGCCGGATACCTGTTCGGTTGAAATATCATCCGTTCCCCAGACATTGATGGGTACGTATTTGTCTCCTTCCTTTTTCCAGATAATCCCGATGACTTCAAAATCCCTGCCTGTGATTGAAGCCTCATCATGTGAGAAGTCAAGTTCGAATTCCTGACCTGCCGCAATGCTGCCATCGGTTATCAATTGGCCAAATGACCCAGTTGTGAAAGAAGCTATGAGCAGTTTTGGGTGAACGGCGTTGTTTCCGATGCTGGCTTGATAAGCGGTCACGTTATTTTCGAGCAGATAAACGCCAAGGTAATATTCGCCTTCTGCTGCCTGAAAGAACTTGACCTTGGCGCCAACCTTGATTTTGCCATTTTCAAACAATGGTTCAAAACCGCAGTTTGCAATTGGGGCAAGGTTGAAATTCTCATCAATGGCTTCTTTCAGGGAAGTCAGTTTTGCGCTGGCATTGCCCGACGAAACGCCCTGGTCAGCATCGTTCAAGAAAAAGCGGGGTTGATAGCCACCGCCCAAATTTTCCGTTATGTCAGTGGCTGCTTCAATGGAAAGGCCACCGTCATAATGGGCCGCAATGTAGATGGCCTTGTTGCCATTGTCCTCAATGGCATCTTTGAAGAAATTCCAACCCCATGTACCGCAATACGGGCACCAATCTGCGGTGCGTTTGGTCAAGAGGCTGCGCTGTTGTTGTTCGACTTGTTGGGCGATGCCTTGTACCAGGAAGAGGACTGCAATTAGCAGGGTAAAACTTTGCTTTTTCATTCGGGAATATAGTTTTGCGCAGCTTACAGCCGCTTTTGATGAAATGATTGTAAAACTCAGCGAGTTTGGTCGTAGCGAAGTTGGTTTCCTTACAAAAACACTGCCTGAATTATATTATTTGTCGCCTCGCTGACCCTAAACCGTTCGTCCAGCCGCCAGCCGACCACCCAAGCAATGTTGCCATCGCTTTCCAAAAGCCAAACCTGCTCTTTCTGAATCCTCGACAACTTGTTGTTGGAGAAGAAATCCTGCAATTTTTGCCGCTTGCCCCCCATGCCAAACGGGCAAAACCAATCGCCCGGCTGCCAGTGACGCAGGGTCAAGGGAAAGCTCAGGCTGTCAGCGTCCATGAAAGCTGTGTTGGGGTCAGGCTCAAAGGACTCAATCACTACTGCCAGCGCCCTCAGTTGCAAGGCCCTGCCATCGGGCAACTGGATGGGCGATTGGGGCATTTCGTTGATGGATATTACTCCTTCAGTGTTTCCGCCCGATGAGAAGATTAAAAAAGAGCGGTCAACCAATAGCCTGCCATTTGAACCTTCGAACCAACTGCCGGGTTGGCGTTCGATGCTTTGCAATATCTGAAGGGCTTGGTCATTGTTGAACCCGTATGGTTTCAACAACTCAAACAGCACGGTGGCCGGGGCAGGGTAGGAGCGGAGCTTTTGGTGGTCTATCCTGAAACCGTCCTGCATTTGCTCAAAAACCTGCTCCTTGATTTGTGCCAGCGCAAAATCGAAGAGCGACTCAGCCTCCTGCAACCTTCGAAGGTTTTCCCCTGCTGTAAGTTGGAATTGTGGGTTTATTTGCTGCAAGACCGGGGTGACATGGTGCCGTATTAGGTTGCGGCTGTACTTGTCCGATGCATTGGAGGCATCTTCCCGATAAGGAATGTGCTGCGCATTCGCAAGATGAACGATTGCTGCTTTTGTGGTGAACAAGAGAGGACGAACCAAATGCCCATTCCGTTCTGGAATCCCGTGCAGCCCACGTAGGCCACAGCCCTTCGCAAAATTGTAGAAGAGGGTTTCAATGCTGTCGTCCAAGTGATGGGCGGTGGCAATCTGGTGGCAATTGGCCAATCTTCGGGTGTCTTCCAGCCAGCCATACCGCAAATCACGGGCAGCCACCTGTATGGACAGTTTTTTTTGCTCCGCAAAACCTTGTGTATCGAATCGGATGGAATAAAACTCGACCTGGAGGCCCACCGACAATTCCCTTGTGAACGCTTCATCCAAATCGGATTCTTGGCCCCTCAACCCAAAATTGCAGTGGGCAATCGCAAAAGGAAGCCCCGCCAAATGGAACAAATGGCAAAGCACAACCGAGTCCACCCCGCCGCTGGTCGCAAGGAGGGTTTTTGAACCCGGTGGAATCAACTGCTTTGTTTCAATATGTCGAAGGAAGGAATGCAGCATGGCGGGGTAAAGTTAACTCAAGTTGCAGAGCACCACAGCCCTCAGTTCAAAACGGTGTTTTTGCGGGCCAGAGGCCCGCA
>WBZM01002084.1_pt1 | contig 17827 bp, 15 predicted proteins | sample 5204271 | NCBI WGS metagenome assembly WBZM01 (sample SAMN12344346, study PRJNA552823) | activated sludge metagenome | biome: Activated sludge suspended growth; feature: Nitrification reactor; material: Wastewater; isolation source: activated sludge from nitrification reactor of wastewater...
ACTTTTTCCGAAGACTGAGCCGTGATTACGAGAAAACAGCAGATTCTTCGGCTGCCTTTATTCAGATTTCATTTATCGATATCATTCTTGCAAGAATCTCAAATTAAATTTCAAAACATACTCTTATCAAAGCATAATCGGTATCATTGGCGTGGTAGAACGGGCTCCAGGTGGCCGTCATGCTCTCCATGATGCTGTTGCCGTCGTATTCGAGCGGCACCATCAGTTTGGTTTCGGGTTCCCAATAGAGGAAATAGTCCATGCCGCCCTTGTTCACATAGCCATCGTCGTCGGCAAATGCGATTTCGGTGGCAAGGAACCAAAGGGTGCGGTCGAGGTCCATGTAATTTTTGATGGTATCCTCCAAACTGGCCGAGGGGGTGTTGTTCAGTTTGTCGCAGACCTTCACGAGGTCGTCCCAAGGGTTGGTTTTATTGGCTTTTTTCAGGGTATAGTATTTTTTGTACTCTGCGGTGTCCGTGGTGTTAAGCCAATTGAGCGAAGAATACCCCGTGCCAAATGGCCCGCCCGTGCCGCCGCCACCGCCGGGGCCACCGCCGCCACCAATGGTCTTCAGCGCCCGCCAGCGGGTGCCGTCGCTGCTGAGGAACCACTCCCGGATGAATTTATTGTCCAAAGCCTGCACGCTGGGGTATGGCCCCCAGTATTGGCCATTGATGTAAAGGTTGACGTAGTTCGCCTTCAAGGATTGGTTGTGGTTCCTGCTTTGGTGCAGGTAAATCATCTCCCTGATGAAGGAGGGGTCTTGGAAACAGTTGTTGAGGTTGAGGGTCTCATAGCCGTCAATGTCCTGGTCGGGGTCGGCAAAATCGAGGGTGATATTGAACGATTTTTTCTGGCTGTTCTGGTTCATCGAGTAGGAGGTCTGCCCTTTGAAGCGGACGCCCACCTCGTGCTCCAACGTGTCGCCGTTCAGCACCATCACGGCGCCGAGGTCGGTACCCGATTGGTAGTTGTTCGTGAGCAGCGTCCAGTAGTTGGCCTCATCGAAAATCAGTTCGATGGTGTGCAATTGGGATTCGTCGTAAAAGCCCGTTGTTTCGTTGCCGCCAGACACGAGGCGGCGGCCATCGGCAGAGAATCGCATTTCATCAGGTAGGCTCTGTGCCACCAAATTGCTCCACGGGAATAAACCGAAGGTGAGCAGGGCTGCAAGGAGTAATAAAGGCGTAATTGATTTTTTCATTAAAATAAGTAAAACAAGTTGGTCAAAAAAAATTGGTAGGCGGCAAATGTACCGCCTACCCACCTTAACTGCTTATGAAAATTTGCAAGCTCTTTGCATAGTTGCGAGTTTAGTTTCCGCTATCGAATAGCATGTTTCCATCGGCATCGAAAAGGATTTTCACGTCGTTGGACAGACCTACGATGTAATTTCCATTGTTCTTTATGCAGCCACGCACAAGCGTTTCGCCAGCATAATTGGCGGCGATATAGTCCTGTGCTGCTTGTGGCAGGTCGGTCAAAGCGGCCAGTTCATTGTCGCAGTGGTGCTGGTGGGGGCCACCGTCGGGCTGGCCATCGCATTCTTTGATGAAATTGCCGTCGGCATCAAACAGCAGCACCGTACCGCTGGACAGTTCCACGCCGAATTTGCCGCTCGGCTTCACTACCGCATTCACGATGGTCTCACCGCCATAGTTGGCAGCAACATAATCCGTAATAGTTGTTGGCAACGAGGCCACGTCAATGGTGTCTCCAGCAGTGCAGCCACCTTGTGGGCCGTTGGGGCCGTGGTCGCCTCCTTGGTTACCATGATGGCCACCGTGGTCGCCATGACCTGGGCCGCCACCGCCGGGGCCACCACCTGGGAAGTCGCCGCATTCGTTAAAGAATTCACCTTCTGCATTGAAGAGGAGGACAGTGCCATCGGAAAGTTCAACGGCATAGCCAGTACGGTTGCCATGCTCCTTGAAAACCACCGTCACAATGGTCAAAGTGTCATAATTGGCAGCGATATAGTCGGCAGCGGCCTGTGGCAGTTCGCTCACGTCCACGGTGTCGCCCCTCATGCAGCGGAACACGCCCATGCCTCCACCCCGGCTGGTGCCCATGCACTCACCGCCATCACGGAAATAAAGGTCTTGGCCATCTTCGAGTTCCACTTCGTAGCCCTTGCCACGTACGTGCCAAGCTGCTTCAATCTCAACTGGCGTAAATGACAGCGCCACGTAATCTTGTACTTCGGTCGGGAGGTCTGACACGCTCACCGCCTGCTTGCTGTCCGAGGACGCAATGGCATTGATGAGGTCGGTAGCAGTGGTAGCAGTTTCCTTCTGGCAGGCAAAAGCCAAGGCCATGACGCCCATTGCGAGCATCCCATAAATGAGATTCTTCATAATTAAATAAATATTGATTGGTTAGAAAATCAGGAAAAGTCTTTTAATAATCTTTGAGGATTTAAGTAGTTCATTGGTATTAGTTAGATTAAAAAGTACATTTCAGGCCTTCCCCCTCCTCGCCGCCTGCGGCGGCTCGTCGGGGGGAGTGGCCTCTTGGGGGCGTTCCGCCCCCAAGCCCCCTGTTCGCCCAACCAAACAGTATGTTGACCATTAATCTAAACTAATTTAGAAGAATTACTTAATACCCTGAAAAGCCTTTTGGAACAAGGCTTTTCATTTTAAATGATGTTGTCAATTTTAATAGAGCAACCTGTTTATTTGTTTTGATAATACATTAGGTTTAATTGCGAATAAAATGGTTGCACGGGTGAGTGATATTTTTTAGTTTTCTTAAAAATTATACATCAACCCCAAGTTTAGCCCTGCCGAAATCTCTGAGGACTCGATGTGCGGGTTGTTGTGCAGGCTCGTCAGCGAACCCATCACCGTTGGTTCTGCCCGCAGGCTAAGGGACTTGCTCAGTTGGTATTCCAAGCCAAGCCCTGCCATATAGGAGGCTGTCAATGTTTGCAGGTCATTGGGAGCGCCGTGTCTGGACTTCGGCCTATCAAACTGGAACTTGCTGTCTTCTGGCCGCTCGATTCTATCCAAGTTGAACTTGTTGTCCATAAGGAAGTTGAAAATAATGCCAGCCTTTGCCAACACCCGAAGCCTTCCGTTCCCAAAGGTGTAACTTGCATACAAGGGAACCGAAGCGAAATCCAGGTGCTCGCTGGTTTTTATGGTTGCTTCCACCTTCGTCGTATCCTTGATGGAAGCGGATGAAACCGCCGAAGCAGCGCTTACCAGCATTTGCACGGAGCCAGTCGCTGTATTCAATTCATATTCATATTCACGCTCAGCTTGTCCGTGCACTGGTTTGCCTTCTCCATATTCAAAGCAAAATTCATGGGTGGTTTCGATGTCCAAAGCACGGTAGTTTAAACCTGTACCAATCCGCAGCCTTGGGCTTAGATTCGTCTCCAAGGCGACGCCTGTCATCCATGACCTGATGGATTTTTCATTTTTAGCGGTGAAGGCTTTATCATCTCCGTGCGGAAACGGGTGACCTGGTTCAGGCTCCGACTGTTTCACGTTGTTGACTTTAACCTTTGTCAACATCGGCATGAGCTGCAAGCCCACCGAGTAGCGGCTGCCCTGCTGCAAACTGGCTGGCACAATGGAGGCAATTGTTGGCGCTGCTGGTTCGGGCATGTCGAGTGGCGTCAACTTACGGCCCCAAGTGCGGGGCATATCGGCTTGCTTCGCAACGGCATCCCCTTCCGCAGGGGCAGTCGCTGGCACATCCTGCACTTGTTTCGTTTCATCAGTTTGTGTCGAGTTTCCGGCTGGATTGCCAGCGTTTTTTACTTCGTCATTTGCATTCGCAATGGACGTTGGTGGCAATGTGCCGTCAGCGCCATTCACCTGTTTTTTTTCCTTTGCCACTTGGCTGGTCGGGTGGCTGGTTGGCCTTGCCTGCTTCGCTGGCAGGTCAGGCTGTGCGTCGTTTTGAAGTCCATTGTTTGGCAATTCGGGTTCGTTGGTTGCCACATTTTGCGGGGCTGTTTCGCTTTCAATGGCTTCTTCAATCGGCAACGTCTGCTCCTCCGAAATCCTTTTTTGTTCCAACTCCTTCAACTGTGCGGTATTCTGCTCCAAAGCCTTGTTCAAGTGCTCAATCTTGCCGCTGAAGTAGAGGTGCTGCCCGATGAGCAGGCCCGTCACCACGGCAGCAGCGGCCGCCACTGACCACCACGAGCGCAATACCCGCAGTTTTGGCGCAGCCGATGGTGGGCTTGCCACAGGCGCATCCAGGTTGGCAGCTATGTTGGACCAAAGGTCGCCGGGAGGCTCCTCGCTGTGGCCCTCAAGGCTCTTGCGGAGGAATTCCTCCAGTTTATCTTTATGTAAATCATCTTTCATTGCCGTCCGAATTTTAGATGTGATGAGCGTTTTTTATCTTTTGGTTAGGTTCACGATTCATGGTTTCATGGTCTCACTGTTTCATGGTTAGCCCGCCAAACTCTTTTCCAGCAGCCCTTTCAGGAAAGCCTTGGCCCGGTTCAGTTGCGACTTCGAGGTGCCCACCGAAATGCCCAGTTCATCGGCGATTTCCTGGTGGGAGTAGTCTTCCAGCACATAAAGGTTGAGCACCGTCCTGAAGCCTGTCGGCATTCTCTGCATCAGTTTTACGAGGGCAGCCGCCTTTTCGTTTTCCTCGAACACCGACTCGTCCACATCGCTCAGCTTGTACTCCACGTTTTCGAGTTCCGAAAACTGGAGGCCACCTTTCTGCTTTCGCAAATTTTGCAGCGCCACGTTGACGATCACCCGGCGCATCCACCCCTCGAAGCTGCCTTCGCCCCGGTACTGGTGCAGGTCACGAAACACCTTCACAAACCCCTCCTGCAGCACATCTTCGGCGTCCTGCCTGCTGTTGGAATAGCGCAGGCAAACGGCGAACATCTTCCCTTTGAAGTGTTCGTAAAGTTGCTGCTGCGCTTGGCGCTCTCCGTTTTTGCAGCGCTCGATTATCTGTTGCTGAAGGTTAATCATCCAGTGGTTTTCCTGTAAACGGTTTTAGGGCATAGGTTATGGTGCAGTGGTAAAGGTTGCATGTCAAAACTAAAACTTTCCCCCATTGGGCACCCGTTTTTTCGCTTTTGGCAAGTTGTGGAATCACAACTTGGATAAGCTGCCCTATTTTTGAAGCGGAGTTCATGGATTCATTGTTTCATTGTTTCATTGTATCATGGTTGCCCGTATGGCGTGTCCCATGATAATACAACAATGAGTCCATGCCGCCTTGAAACAATGAATCCATGAAACCATGAATCCATGAAACAATGAATCCATGAAACAATGATGAAATCACTTGTTTTACTGCTACTTTCGTTGGCCTCTCTGGGGCTGGTTGGCTCGGCGTTTGCGGTTTTTTCGGTGAAAAAAGGCAGCATCAGCTTCACATCCGATGCCCCATTGGAGGTCATCAAGGCCAGTTCCGATGGGTTGAAAGGGCTGATTGACCCCAACGAGAAAACCTTTGCCTTCACCATAGACATGGCGACCTTCGAGGGGTTTAACAGCCCACTGCAAAAGGAGCATTTCAACGAAAACTACCTCGAAACCAAAACGCATCGGAAGTCCAGCTTCTCTGGTAAAATCATAGAGGAAGTGGATTTGACCAAGGACGGCACCTACACGGTACGGGCCAAGGGAAAGCTCGAAATCCACGGCGTCACCAACGAGCGAATCATCAAGAGCACGTTGACGGTGAAGGAAGGCAAGTTCAGGGTTCGCTCCAACTTCACCATGCTGCTGGCCGAACATGACATCGCCATCCCGAAAATCGTCCACCAGAAAATCGCAGAAGAGATTCAGGTGGCGGTGGATGCCGAATTTGAAGCTAAGTAAGTGGTGACTGGTGATTGGGAAGTCCCTCGGAACCTCAAAGTCGCACAATCAGCGTTTCTAATCACCAGTCACCAATCACCAATCACCAATCACCAATCACCAGTCACCAATCACCACTTGAAGCATCTGCTGCCCATCCTTTTCTTGCCTTACTTCTTGCTCGCCCAGTCTCCCCATTTCCGGGAGGTGAGCTTGGGAGAGGCATACCCAGGCACAAGGGTTGAAATGCTCTATCAGGACAGGAGCGGGCTGGTTTGGTTGGGTTCCCCCAAAGGGCTTTTCAGGTATGATGGACAGGAGTTCCTGTTGGTTCAAAAGCCCGATTCGACCGACCAGCGGGTGCGGGCCATTTTTCAAGACCACAATATGCAGCGCTGGGTCGGCTACAATGACGGCTCCATCTACCAGTTAAAGGCCGGTCGGCTGACCCGTTGGGAGCCAGCGGAGGGAACGCCCAAAGTGCCCATCACGGGCATCTCGGAAGATGGGGTCGGCCAGCTTTGGTTTTCAACCTACGGCGAAGGGGTCTATTGTTTCGATGGCACGAGGCTCCATAATTTCAACCTGGACGACGGCCTACTCGGCAATGAAATCTACGTGATGGCCAAAGGCCCTGACGGTCGCATCTGGCTCGGCACCGATGGCGGCATCAGCATCTGCAGTTTTGCCAAAGGCAAAAAAAACGTGGAAAACCTAACCCGTGAAGATGGCCTGCCCGATGAAATTGTACACGAACTGCTGCCCGACCTTCAGGGCAACGTCTGGGTGGGCACCTATGGCGGTGGCATTTGCCGATACTTGTCCAAAGAGCAGCGCTTCGACTTCCCGCTGAAGGCCTGGCCGGAGGGCATCGTCAACCATTTGGCGCTGTTCGTCCAGAAAGAGCTTTGGATTGGCACCGATGGGCAAGGCATCTGGCGGTACAATTTGCAGGAAGGGAGCCTGCTTCCCGTCAATGGTTTTGAGAAAAGCAAGGTTTACGACCTAATGAAGGATGTCGAAGGCAATATCTGGACGGTGTCCAACACGGGTGGGGTGCGTTTTGCTTGCCGCCAGTTCGAGTACCTGCCAACGCCGTTCAAGAACATACAGGCAGTGCTCGCACAACGGGACGGCTGCTTGTGGGTCGGCACACCCAGCGGCCTTTTTTGCCGGAGGCCCAATGGCGAAACGCATACATGGCTGCAGGAATGGCGGCTCAACGTCATTTGCCTTTACGAGGACAAGTTTGAAAATATTTGGATAGGCACTTTTGACAAGGGTGCCTTCTGCTTCGACCCCAAATCGGGCAGGTTGCGGCAGTTGACGGAGCAGGACGGCATCACGAACAATAGCGTGCTTTCCATAGCTGGCACGAACGGCCATGTGTGGCTTGCGACCTTGGGTGGCGTAACGGAAATTGACAATAGCCCGAACCGCATTTTTCAGGAGCTGCCCTCCATCCGCCGCTTCGGAAAAGCCGATGGCTTGGCCGCTAACTTCATCTACAAGGTTTTTGTTGACCGCCGCAAGCGCACTTGGTTCTGTACCGATGGACAGGGCATTAGCCTTTTGGAAAACGGCGTCATCCATAATTTCCAATCTTACAAGGAGCTTGACCCCGCTACCGGGAAGGAGGTGGAGCGCCAATTGAAGGCCGTTTATTCCATGACGGAAGACCACCAGGGCCATATCTGGCTGAGCACCGCTTCGGAGGGCATTTTTGAGTTTGATGGGAAGCGCTTCAAGCGGCTGGCCGTGAAAGAGGGCATCCGTGACCTCACCATCACCAGCCTCGTGACGGATACGAACGGCCAACTCGTCATCGTACACCCCAGCGGGATTGACCTGCTCACCCCGGCGTCGCACCACCTTATTTATTTTGATGAAGAAATAGGCTTGGACGGCATCGAACCGAACCTGAATGCCACCTGCACCGACCAGTTTGGCAACGTTTGGATGGGCGTGAAGGACGGTTTTTTCAAATACACGCCGCTCAACGAACGCTTGGAAATCCACCCGAAAACGCATTTGCACAGCGTCACTGCATCTTATCAAGGCATTGATTTTAAGCATGTTACGGAGTTTTCGCACGACCAGAACAATTTCTATTTCGAGTTCTTCGGGATATGGTACACCGACCCATCCTCGGTACGCTACCGCTATAGGCTCATCGGTTACGACAGCAACTGGGTGGCCTCCAAAGACCGCCATGCCACCTTTGCCAGCCTGCCGCCGGGCAATTACCGTTTTGAGGTGACGAGCACCGAGAACGACGCTTGGAGCGACGAGCCGGTCATCAGCTATGCGTTCAGCATCAGCCCACCGTTTTGGCGCAGGTGGTGGTTCGTTTTGGGTTGCTTCGCAACGGTTGGTGCATTGGTCTATTGGTATCAAAAAAACCGGGAAGAGCGCCTGAAGCGGGTCGCCCGTTTGGAAAAGGAAAAAGTGGAGAGCGAACTGGCCGCTTTGAAGGCACAGATAAACCCGCATTTCCTGTTCAATAGCTTCAACACGCTCATCGCCGTCATCGAGGAAGACCCAAAGGTGGCAGTGGAATACGTCGAGAACATGGCCGACTTCTACCGTACCATGCTCCAGCTCAGGGACAAGCCCATGATTACCCTCGAAGAGGAGGTGGACTTGGCCGAGAATTTTGGCTACCTGCTCCGAAGGCGCTACGGCGATGCATTTGCCCTTGATGTAAGCCCCAACTGCAGCCGTGACGTAAAGGTGATGCCGCTGACCTTGCAGGTGTTGGTGGAAAATGCCGTCAAGCACAATATCATCGTGAAATCGAGGCCGCTCAAGATAACGGTCATGCTGGACGACGAGGACAACCTGATTGTGGAGAACAATCTCCAGCCCAAGTTGCAACCTGAACGAGGCACCGGCTTCGGCCTCGATAGCCTGTGCCGCCGCTATGAACTGTTGACGGGCAAAAAGGTCGTTGTCGAAAAAACGGAAACGTCGTTCAAAGTGATTGTGCCAACGATAAAGCTATAATGGCGGAAGTGTAGGTGGTTTAGAAGGTTTAGAAGGTTCAAATTGATGCCAACTAACCCCTCTAAACTTCCTAAACCTCCTAAACCCAATAAAATGAAAGTCCTAATTATCGAAGACGAGACCACTGCCGCCCGCAGGCTGGCGAAACTGATAGAAGAAATTGACCCCAGCATCGAGGTGCTGGAACAGTTGGACAGCATCGAGTCCAGTGTGCTTTGGCTGGAAAAAAACCCCATGCCCGACCTGCTCTTCATGGACATCCACTTGGCCGATGGGTCGAGCTTCGAGATTTTCAAGTTCGTCAAGGTTGACAAGCCCGTCATCTTCACCACGGCCTACGACGAGTATGCCCTCCAAGCCTTCAAGGTGAATGCCATTGACTACCTGCTGAAACCCCTTAAAAGAGTGGAATTGGAACAAGCGCTTGCCAAGTATAAGCACTTGATGAAACCCACCGAGGTGGACTACCAGGCCCTCGCCAACAGCATGTCGAACGACAAGTACAATACCCGCTTCCTCATCCGCTTTGGGCAAAACATCAAGGTCGTGGAGTTTCGGGACGCCGCTTTTTTTTATACCGAGGACAAAATCACCTTCATCGTTACCAAGGAGGGCAAGCGTTATCCCATAGAGCCGTCGCTCGAAAAATTAGAGGAAATGGCCGACCCACGGGTGTTTTTCCGCATCAACCGCCAATTCATCGTCAATATCGAGAGCATCCGGGAGATGTACGCCTACTCCAAATCAAGGGTAAAACTCAAACTCGACCCACCCACCGACAAGGAGACCGTTGTCAGCACGGAGCGTTCCCCCGTTTTCAAGAAATGGCTGGTGGGGAAGGAGGGGGGATGAAATTTGGAAATTAAGAAATTTGGAAATTGGGGGTACATTCGCCACTTGACGAGTCATGAATTTCCTAATTTCCAATTTCTCAATTTCTGTTTTCAGGCTTTGCTCCGCAATGCTGCTGGTGGTCGTGCTGGCCTTTCCACGCTATACCCGGCCTGGTACGGAGGCGACGCTGGCGTGGGACGTGAGCGGCTATTACCTCTACCTGCCCGCCGTTTTCATTTACGATGATTTGGAGAAACTGGCCTTTTTGCCCCAAATCATTGAAAAATACCAGCCCAGCTTTGCGCCCGACCAGGCCTTCCCCATCGAGAACGGCAACCAAGTGATGAAATATTCGGTAGGCATGGCCGTGCTGTACTCGCCGTTTTTTGCCATCGGCCATGCCATTGCGAAGCTGACGGGCTACCCAACGGATGGGTTCAGCCTGCCCTACCAGGCGGCCATCCAACTTGGCGGGGTGCTTGTGTCCATCTTGGGGCTTTGGTTCCTTCGGAAATCGCTGCTGCGCTACTTCCCCGACCGAACAACTGGCTGGGTGTTGCTGCTCATTGCCATCGGCACCAATTTTTTCAACTATGCCACCTTCGATGCCGCCAATGCCCATGCCTGGCTGTTTTGCATCATGGCATTGCTCACCTATTTGACCATCCGCTACCACGAGCAGCCCAGCCTGAAACTGGCGCTTGGCATTGGTACTTGCATTGGTTTGGCTGCACTCGTGCGCCCTACGGAAATCCTTTACGCCATCATCCCGCTGCTTTGGGGCGTTGGCACTATGGCCGCATTGCGCCAGCGATTCGTTTTCTTCAAAAATAAGTTCAGCCAACTACTTGCTGCCGGAGTAGCCACTGCGCTTATTGGCTCCATCCAATTGTTTTATTGGAAATATGTGAGTGGCCATTGGTTCGTTTACAGTTACGGCGACCAAGGCTTTAGCTTCCTCCACCCGCATTTCGTGGATGTGTTTTTCAGCTACCGCAAAGGCTGGCTGGTCTATACGCCGTTGATGGCGTTTGCGATTGCAGGTTTTTTGCTCCAGCCCCTGACCCCTAAAGGGGAACCTAAACCCGATAGTTCTGGACTTAATCCTTCAAGTGGTGGAAGTTCCGATAAATTGCAATCCATGCGTTCCCCTTTAGGGGTCAGGGGCTGGGGCCAATCCGCAATCATAACCTTTTTCCTCCTCAACACCTGGGTCATCTGCGCCTGGGACATCTGGTGGTACGGCGGGGCCTTCGGCCAACGGGCAATGGTGCAGAGCTACCCACTGCTGGCGTTCCCTTTGGCGGCATTGCTGAGTTTCACCGTTAGCCGTTGGCCATTGGCCATTGGCCGTTTGTTGTTGGCTTTCTGCGTCGCCCTCAACCTTTTCCAGACCTACCAAGCCCATTGGGGCCCGTGGGAGGCCGATGCCATGAACAGGGCCTATTATTGGCGCATCTTCGGCAAGGTGAAAAACGACCCTTGGGATAGGCTTTTATTGGATTCAAAAGAGGCGTTCAACGGTGAACGGAAGAATGTAAAGGTCTTATATTCAGGTGATTTTGAAGCAGTTACGGACACAACGGGAACAAGCGCCGTACAAGCCCACAGCGGAAGCCGCTCCTTGATGGCCAGCCCTGCAATGGAATACTCCCAAAACATCAACCTGCCCCGACCTACGGACCTCGAAACGGGAGATTGGCTGCACATCAGCGGCTGGTTCTACGGTGAGCAGTTGGAGTACGACAGTTGGCGGATGCCGCAATTGGTCGTGCGGTTCGAGCAAGCGGGCCAGCCAGTGCGGGAGCGGGCGTTGCGGCCGTTCAGGGTCATGCAACCGGGGCAATGGCTGGAGGTTGGCATGGACATCCGTGCTCCGCACAAGGAGTTTGACACCATCAAAATATTCGTCTGGAACGCTGGAAGCAGGGCGGGGATGTGGGCGGATGATTTGCGGGTGGAGACGTTTGAAGACTGAGTTTTTGGGCTATTTGAAAACCTCTTCAAGTGGAAAGCTGATGTCGAGTTTTTTGTCCACCAGTGTTTCCGTAGCACGGAAAATATCGTATTCGTCAGGATTGGAATACACGTAGATATTGGCCATCATTGGCAGCACTATCCAACAAGATTTGATGCCATGCTGGAAATAGCCAAATGCTTTGGAGGTTAGTTCAGTCAGGTTTTGGGTTGGTGACAGGATTTCAACGACGCAAAGCGGTGGGGTTTTAACGGAAATTTCATCGTTCCTCAAATCCATTTGGGATTTCGGGAAAATTGAAATATCTGGCACACTTGGCCAATTCTCAAGTGCTAAAGATGTTTCCGAAGTAATCCTGAAACTGTTTCTGTACTTTGCTAATTCCATTATCAAATTAGCTTGAATTGTACCATGGTTGAGCGAGGGCATAGGCTTGTTTCTTTCAAGTGCGTAGTCTTGAGATTCAGTTGAAATACCTTGTTCGTGAATTTCAAAATCCATATCTTTTGCGTTGTTTCAGCAAATGTAACCAAAAAAACAGGTCAAATAAGTAGAAATTGAAAATTAATTGAAATTGAGAAATTATTGCAATTCGTTGATAATCAAAGCTGGATGCCCTAATTTCTTAATATCAACTAATTTCAACGAAGTACTTACCACCTCTTCTCAAATATTCAAAAACCCACATTGATGAATATAGCTTTCCGATACAACGACAAACCCTTCACCGCCGACCTTTCCCGCCCGCTCGACCTCTCCATCCCCTTGCGGGACGGCCTTGAAAACCCCAACTGCTTTTGGGCACCGCCCGTCGAGTTCTCGCCCGTAGTGGCAGGCAGTTTCATCGGCTCTACGGCGCAAGGAAGTCCGGTCAATTTTTTCAACGTGCGCCTGAACCCACACGGCAACGGCACGCACACGGAGTGCGTGGGGCATATTACGAAGGAAAAATTTACCATCAACGACTGCCTCCGGCAATTTCATTTTCTGGCGAAACTGGCGACCGTTTACCCCACTAAATTGGATACTGGCGATAGGATAGTAATGCGCAGCCAGTTGGAAGAAGCCTTGCAACCCAATGAATGTGAGGCTTTTATCTTGCGCACCATGCCCAACGACGACTACAAACGCACGGCCAACTACTCCGGCACGAACCCACCCTACCTACACCATGAGGCCGTGGATTATCTTGTAGAATGTGGCATCCAGCATCTATTGCTCGACCTGCCCAGCGTGGACCGGGAAGAGGACGGCGGCCAATTGTTGTCGCATCGGGCCTTTTGGCGCTATGGCAGCGATGCCGACCAAATCCGAAAAAATTCCACCATCACCGAAATGATTTTTGTTGACAACAAAATCCAAGACGGCCTATATTTGTTGAATCTACAAATCGCCAGTTTCGAGCTGGACGCAAGCCCGTCGAAGCCTGTGATTTACACGATAGACGGCGGACAGCAGTTGGGGCCGTAAGCCGTCCACCGTAAGCCGTAAAAATGTATTCGCAATCAAAATACCGTTCCAAGCTGTACCGTGACTACCGGGCCATCGAGCCGGGTGAGTGGCGGAAGCTGGTACATTTTTACGAAGCCCATGAGCAGGAAATACGCTCGCTGGACTTCGACGAGTATTTTGAGTTGATGTACGCCTACACGAATGCCCTCTTCGAAATAGGGGCTTGGCAACGCCACCTGCTCATGGCCGATGCGGTCATCGAAGCCAGCATAAAAGAGAATGTATTGGAGCAACATGGGGAGGACGTTTTCCAGCATACGCTGTTCCGCAAGGCGGCGTCCTGTTTCCAGTTGTTCGAGCCGGAGCGCACGGAGTACATCCTGCGGGAATTGCTGCGCATCAACCCGGAACACGCCGATGCGTCCATGTTCCTGAAAAAATGCCTGCGCACCATGCGGCCTTGGCTGGTGCGGCAAACGAGGGCAACGGCCATATTGCTCTTCTTCGTGGCAGCGGCATTGGTCTTGGCCCAGATTTTTGTGGTGCGCAACTTCTACGAATACCTTGTGCGGCCCGTAGAATTGGCTTGGTGGGGCGCTCTCGGCTTGGGTGTCACCGTATTGGCATTAGGCGAGTTCCTGCACCATTGGCGGTGCGAACGGGAGGTGGAGAATTTCCTGAGGGCCATCAAACGTCGCAGGGCACGACATCTAATCAACCCAGTTTGAGCCGCTCCACCCTATCCCCTACCGTAAACTTCCGCATTTCTGCTTCCAGTTCCCCGAACCCATCCCGCCCCGCTTGCAGGATGAACTGGCCATCCTTCAGCAGGTAAATCCTGTCACAGGTATCGTTCAGGGTGGAAAAAATATGCGACGAAATCAGCACCGTCTTGCCCAACGAGCGCAGCTTTCGGATGATTTCCGTGATGACCATGTTGCTTTGGATGTCCACCCCGTTGAACGGCTCGTCGAGGATGAAAACCTCGTTTTGTTGCAGCAAAATGGCCGTCAGCGCCAATTTTTTCTTCATCCCGGTGGAATAGGTGGCCGCATATTGGTGCAGCGGCAAGTCGAAAATGTTCTTTTCGTGAAGGTCGGGAAGGGGCAGGCGGCGGGCGTTGCAGAGCAATTGGAGGTATTCCGCCCCAGTTATCTTTGAGAAAAAATAGGGGTCGGTGGGCAATAGGCCGAGGTGGTTCTTCAATGGAATGAATCTGCTCTTTATGCCTCCCCCGTAATCTTCCAGCCCGGCAATGCACTTGAAAAGAGTGGTCTTGCCAGCGCCATTTTCTCCTACGATGCCATGCACCTGGCCCGTCTCCAGCACGAGGTTGATGCCCTTCAGCACTTGGTGCGCCCCATAAGATTTTGTCAGGTTTTCGATTTCAATCATGGCAGCATGGGTTGTAGTTTACGGGTGGACTGTCGGTAAAAATGCCAAGCAGCGAACAGCAACAGCGGCGGCATGGTAAAACTTAGCGCCAAGAGGATGCTCTGCGGCAAACCCATATTGTTGGGAAAAGAGGAATACTTGGCCAAAACAATGGTAGTTAAATAGGCATATCCCAATAATTGGAATGCCAAAATAATGGGGATATATTCTTGATTAAACAGGCTAACCGCAATAACAATGGGCAACGACAACAGGGTGGAATAAATCAACCCTGTTTTAATTTTATTCCATAAAAACGACTTTGGCGACTGTGCATTTATCCAAACATAATAAGTTGCCTCCATTTCTGAATAATAGGTCAAACTAACCATAAAAACCAGCACCAGCGAAAACACGCCGAGGTTGAAATTACCGACCATAATGGCCATAAAAGCGAGAAAATAAGCCAAAAAATGAAACAAAAAAGTCTTTCGGAAGCCGACTGCAAACTCAAACGGCCAACGCCAGAAAGGTGTCGGAAGCGTAAAACTACCGCTGCGGCCAAATTGCACAAACGCCAACATGATCGCACCAAGGGCCATTGAAAGCGCAATCCAATAATCGGATTTAACCAATAAAATAATCAAGAAAGGCAAGGCGGTAATGCCATTTTCAAAAAGCCTTATCTTTCTATATTCCGATATGGGATAAATTGTTTTGAGGAAGTCATTGCGGGAGCGCTCACCCATGTTCAACATGGCACTGAATGCCCCGAACAATAGCAGATAGGGTGCATAAACCGTCCTATAATAAATAAAAAAAGACAGCCCCACAAAGAGCAGGGCTGAAAGCAAATACCCCAGCCAAGGCACCAGCCCGAACTCGCTGATATGGCGGTTCAGCAAACTGAATTGCAATTGAAAATAATGTCGGATGGGCTTCATTTTGTGGCGGGGGCAGCCGTGCCGTCAAAAGGCGTCAGTTCGAGCCGAAGGATAACGGGAGTGCAGGTGCCCGTTTTGATGTCGTCCTGTGCCAATTTGAAGGTTTTGCCAACCGAAAAGCCCGTTTGTTGGACCTGTTCAGGTGTCAGGTAGGCATTGTTCAGTTCATGGAAGCCCAGCGTGTCTGGTTTGCCGTGGAAATTGACCTCGAACAGGGCATCCATCATGCTGCTGTCAAAATCAATCACCTTGGCAGGATGGTAGGTGGTCTCGTAGCTGCAAGGCCCACCAACCATTGGCTCTTTGGGATTCGAGTTGCAGGAAAAAACAAGGAATGACAGTGCGAAAATTAGATATTTCATTGAATCGAATTGAGCCACGAAGCTATGGCGGGAAAATATTATGGCCCAAAAAATTCTACCAAAGCCATTTTTTTAGCTAAATGAAGAAAGTCTCAACAGCTTCAATAGCGAAAAGGGTGGGAACATAGCAATATAAACGCCCATTTCCCACCCTTTTTAGGAATCGCCCATAGTTCAAAATTGGGGACGCCCCATGTTTTGTTCTTCGGAGAATTACTGCACGAAGTCGAGTACCTCCCACATTTCCGTGAGCACAAGATTCCTTGACTCACCTATTTCATTTTCGATGTATTGCTGGCTATAACCGGGATGCACTTTTTCCATTGCCTTGGCGTAATCACCACCCTTGGCCATGTCCGACCATTTATCAAAAAAGTCAATGGTAACGGCATCGGTTGCCATGCCGTCGCCCCTTGGCAGGAAGCGGCTGTAGAAACCCCAACCAGCCCTGCCTCCGCCCTTCATCATCTCGACGTGGAGGGGTTTTATGAGCCTTTCCTCCATGTTGTAGTAGCGGTCCCAGCCGCCAGTCGGCACGTCCATATAGTTCACGACGAGGTACTTGGAGGGCACGGTGCTGTTTGGGTTGGCCACCACAAAGTCCTCTCCGTAGTACACCTCGGTTCGGAGCAGGTTTCGCAGTGCCCCCACACCGTTCGCAGCTGCATATTCATCCTTGGTCAGCAGCTTTTCAAGGCCACCGTTGAACAGGTCGCCCCAAGGGTTTTCCAGTTTATCGAAGCCAGACACCACGGTCACGGTCACGTAGTCGTACTCGGAGGCAGTACCAGCATACGAAACGGCGTACATGTACCACGACTGGATGAGGCCTCGCCGCTTCCGCTCTTGGTGGATTTTCTTCCAAACGCCTTTTTCGGCATTGACGTAGTCTGTGCTCTTCCCTGGTGTGGCTTTCATGTAGTCAACGAGGAAGAACAAAGGTTGGTTGCTTTGAGCCAGAAGATGGAAATGGAGTGCCAACAATGCGGCACAGGCCCACATGGTCTTAAATGTTTTCATTTTTAATGTATTTAAAATTAAGAAAAAAAGAATGCCAGCCAAGGAGAGGCGGTTCGGTTGCGGTCAATTTATACTCAGGAAAGACTAAGGTTATCGCTCGAAAGGTAATATTATTACATGATTTTACAAATTTTTTGTCAGGCTTTTTGTGTAAAGTGCTTAGATAATTTTGAAGCTGTTCTAATTTGCCGCCACAACTCACGAAACACCATTCGGTCTTCGATAAAAGCTGAAGAATTCGTCAAATAAATGAACCCATCACCCATCGGCATCTTCGACTCTGGCTATGGCGGCCTTACCGTCCTACGGGAAATCGTGCGGCTGCTGCCACAATACGACTACCTATACCTTGGCGACAACGCCCGCTCGCCCTATGGCCCACGGGACTTCGACACCATTTACCATTATACGCTGGAATGTGTGCAGTACCTTTTTGCGCAGGGTTGCCCGCTCGTCATCCTCGCCTGCAACACGGCATCGGCCAAGGCGCTACGCAATATCCAGCAGTTGGCACTGCCGAAAATCGCACCCGACCACCGAGTGTTGGGCGTTATACGGCCCACGGCAGAAGTCATCGGCAATTTTTCAAAAACAAATAAAGTAGGGGTGCTCGGCACGGTCGGCACGGTTCGCTCGGAAAGTTACGTCATCGAAATCGGGCATTTTTTCCCTTCAGTGGAGGTGGCCCAGCAAGCCTGCCCGATGTGGGTACCGCTGGTCGAAAACGGGGAGTTGGCTGGCCCCGGCACCGATTTTTTTGTAAAAAAATACCTCGACGAACTCCTCGCCGCCTCGCCGGGGATTGACACACTACTGCTGGCCTGTACGCATTACCCGTTGTTGGAGCCTGTTATTAAAGGGTTTTTGCCACCGGGAATCAGGGTCATATCGCAAGGCGAAATAGTGGCCAAAAGCCTTGCCGACTACCTCCTCCACCACCCCGAAATGGAGGCAAGGCTTTCTAATCACGGCCAACGGGGCTTCCATACGACGGGTGCTACAGAAGACTTCGATGGACACGCATCGGCGTTTTTTGGGGAGCGGGTGCGGTCAAGGCAT
>WBZM01001027.1_pt3 | contig 17793 bp, 24 predicted proteins | sample 5204271 | NCBI WGS metagenome assembly WBZM01 (sample SAMN12344346, study PRJNA552823) | activated sludge metagenome | biome: Activated sludge suspended growth; feature: Nitrification reactor; material: Wastewater; isolation source: activated sludge from nitrification reactor of wastewater...
CCGCTCCTCGTCGTTGTCCTTCGTGGTGGCCGGCTTGGGCTGGTTGAGCCAGATGACCGCAAGGACCACCGTGGCGACCAGAACGAGCAGGGCCAGGATGAACAAGATGGGCATGGAAGCCACATCCTCTCTGTTTTGTAGTATTTCCCCGTAAGGGAATGCGAACCTCGGAAGACCCGGAGCCGCAAGCGCGTGTGTATGCATCTTCACGCGGTTGCGACCTCGGATAATCCTGATTCGCTAGAGGATGAATTGTTAAAGAACTGTTTGTATAGGATGAATTAAAAGTGCTAGTGTCTGCACCGCTGTGCTTGGAGGGAGAGGATATGCGCTTGGGCGTAAATATTTGCCAACTAAAAAGCGCCTCTATCGTAATTATCGGTACAAACTATTCGCCTTAGTATGCGAATTGCTTATCCCGCTGCGACATAGGCGCTTTGGCTTGGGCAATGCTGTTTCGGTAGGAGGTAGGAGCACTTGATGTCCTTGCCTCACTAATCGCTTTTTCGAGCGATCGTAAATACACTATAGCAAGCTTTGTTGAATTTGTCAAGGATTTTTGCAAAAAACCTTTTGGATTGTTACTCGTACCTCTTTAGATAAATAGTCTTACGATAGCAATCACGCCGATAGCTGCCCAAAAGAAGTTCAATATCACTGATTGAAGAACGCCCTTAGATGCCGCAACAATGAGCAGCCCAATACCACCCGTGAGATTCATGAGCTGGAATACAAGTCCTTCGCCATCAATGATGCCAAAGCTAACAAGAAAATACGCTACGATAAGAGCGATCATACCGTACCAGCCGCAGAACTCGGCAAACTTACCCTGTGCTATACCGAATATTCCTTTGTTTGATTTTCTGCTCATACAAATTTATCCTCCAGCTCTTTTGTCTGGTAAGTTGCAAAGTGGGTCAGGATCTCATCTAGATTGTCACTAACGAATACAAACTCCGTAATCGGTATCTTGGAAAAATCTTTTTGCTGCATCTCATCAAGAAACGCGATCAAAGTACTGTAAAAGCCATTGAAGTTATAGAGGGCTATTGGTTTGTCATAGAGTTTGTTAACCTTGCCACCAATAATGCTACCTATTTCTTCAAAAGTACCGTAGCCACCAGGGAGAATAATAAATGCATCTGACTGTTCAACAATACGGCGCTTGCGATCTTCCATCGTTTCTTCAAGGAATGATGTATCCAGACTACTGTAAGCAACGTATCCCTTTGTGACTGTCATGAGGTCTTTTGCCATAATGCCAGTCAGATCACTACCACCTGCCGCTTTATATGACGAAGCAAGCGTTGACATCATGCCGTAGTCTGTCCCGCCATATACGATGCCGTGACCTTGCGTGGCAAGGGCTTTGGCAACTGCTTCTGTCAGATCAATATATTCTTGACCGACTGATAGCGATGATGTGAGAGTTATGCCAATTTTCACTACTAGCCTTGGTTTCCTCGATATTTCCGCAGAAAGTCATCTTTGAACGAGAACTGGGGATTGAAGGCATTACCGCTACCAAAGCTCAATATTTGTCCATTATCGGCAATGTATTCGCTTGAGCCAATTAGCACTTCTGGCTCTCTATCGGGACGTTTTGGGTCAGCATACAGAATCTGCCAATAGTGAATGTCTGTGCCTTCAATAGCTAGCGCCTCATCGGTCAGTATTGGAATGAGGCCATCAGGACGTTGTATTAGTTCTTTTACCTTCGTATCTGCTTCTGTTGTTGTGGTTATAGTACTCATGTTTTTAGTATATCAGGATTAGTAGATAGGCTCTTGAAAGAACGGATTTACATAGCCTAATGCAAGATTCAGATCATCCACTATTTTATTTACCTCTCCTTGCCAGGCAACAAGTTCCTTACCGAATCCCATGACTCCCATAACCTTAGAGCGAGGAATCTGACCAGGGTACTTTATCTCGCCCAAGAGGTCAGACATCCGATGTACTTGTAAGGGTTCGCCCTTGCCCGATTCAAAGCGATATGTAATCTCACGTGCCATAATCTCAAGCCAATCTTTACCGGTCACTACCTTAGATACATACTCTTCTCTAATGATATTTACATCCGCTTCTGCACTTACACCGTTATCCAAAAGACCACGATTCGTTATAGGGGTTGTCTTGACGAGACTCGCCGGCGTAACAATGCACCCCTCATCAAGCAGGATGCTTGGATCTATCATTACAGCATGTGCTTCACGCGAGAACCGTCCATGAACCGGCTGACCCCACGACATGAAAACATATTCATCTAAGTTGAGTTGTTTGTTCAAAGATGGACTACGGAACTTTCTCTTTTCAGTCAAGGCATCGTAAAGTCCTAAACGATCTGCTGCACCCTGCGAGATTGGGGTGTCTGGCGTCGCTCTGTCTCCACCGGCAGAAAAACGACGGCTCTCTGTGGCGTGGAAAAGAGGGAGTTTCAGAAGCGCATCGCGAACCTTTTCTAGATTTAGAGGGTCTACCTCGTAAGCCATTTGAGGATAATTAGCGGCATTTTCCTTCAGCGCCTCAGGGCTTAAATGTAGAATATTAATTTCCTCAATAGGTTCATCAATATCAATGCTACTGCCTAGTGCCTCCTCGCCAATCTCTATAACCTCACCAATAAAATCCTGTTCTTCTTGTGGCAGGCTATCTATGTTTGGTACGGTAGGACGTGCTATATCGATATGCGCCTGATGGTGTTCTGGTGAGATCTCAAATTTAGCTTCGACACGCTCAAGATGATGCTTTGCTATAGCATGAAGCTCGGGATACTGACTCGTATCTTCAACCGCCTGTTGCCAGCCGTTGAGTTCGTGATCGGATTGTATGGGATGTTCCGTCATGTTTTTTGTTTTCTTAGATCCTGCCACAATTATACCGCACCGCTGTTAGCATGCTGTATACTTATGACATGAAAGAGCTCATCTCTGCTATTGCTGTCGTTATGACTTTCGCGGCCTACATTCCGTACTATCGAGACATCTTAAAAGGTAAAACACATCCACATATCTATAGCTGGTCACTATGGGGATTACTTACTGTATTGATCGTTGCTCTGCAGATTAAAGGTGGTGCTGGGCCATCGACCTTCATTACTGCCGCTGCTGGACTACTCTGTATTGGTGTAATTATACTCGGTCTCAAGCATGGCAAGCGGGACATCACCACTTCCGACACGATAGTTGCGCTGTTAGCGTTAGTAGCTATTACTTTCTGGCTCGTCGTCGATCAACCGCTCATCGCAATCATACTTGCAGTCACTGCCGATCTTCTAGCGTTCATTCCGACCGTCAGAAAGTCCTGGAACAAGCCTCACTCAGAGACATTGTCTATGTACGTCACTAATACCATTCGCTTTATGATGGCAGTTATCGCACTGGAGAACTTTACATTGCTCGCAGCGCTGTGGCCTGTTGCATGGGCAGTCGGCAACGGACTATTCTCGGTCATGTTAGTAATTCGACGTAGGCAGGTGAAGCAATAATGCACTTCATCCTCATAGCTATTCTCCTTGGCATATTCACCTTTATAAATATCTTGGCACCGGTTTCTGGATCGGCGACAGTCACGCCAGTTTTGACTGGTTTAGTTGGTGCAAAGGATGCGGTTGCAGTAGCTACGGTGTTCTTTTTCCTGACCTGTATCCCGCGAGTCTATCTATTCCGTAAGTATATTCGCTGGAATATCGTGAAGCAGCTTTGGCCGATATCTATCATCGGAGCATTGTGCGGTGGTTTTATCTTTGCTGGTGTGCCTGAGCAGGTTATCGCGATCATTATCTTCTGTTTCTTAGCATGGTTTCTGTATCAAAAGGCCATTGCTTCATTCGGCAAAAAGAAGAAAGAGAAGAAGCCGACTAAGCATGGTGTTGCGTTTGTTGGGTTCTTGTCCGGAGCATTACAAGGTACCGGTCTTGCCGGTAGTGATCTGCGTAATGGTTACTTATTGAGCAAGGGTCTATCCATTGCCGAAATTCACGGTACAACCGCCCTGATTGGTGGATCAAACTTCCTGTTTGCCAGCGCAGTGCGTGTCCATTCTGGCGACTTGACGCTACACATGGCTTTGCCAATTCTGGCACTGTTCCCAATCATAGTACTCGCAACCTGGATTGGTCGTCATGCCACACTCAAAATGCCCAAGGTTTGGCAAGACCGAATCAGTCTTGGCATTATGACTTTTGCCATGGTTATGATTCTCAAAGAACTGCTGAAATAGTGACCCCAGCCCTAATAGCCGCTTGCTCGTTATCTTGCTAATCTCTTTTTAACATCACGTATAATTTGCTCTGGATTTTCGGCGAGAATAACACTAAAGCCCATCTGTGACGCAGGGTCAAGATTTCGCTGCTTATCGTCAATAAATAATGATTTGTCAGCTGTTTTACCGAGTTTGTTGAGGCTTATTTGGTAAATCTCTCGTTCGGGTTTCGCAAAGCCTACTTTGCATGAAGCGATAGTCTCGTTAAATAAGTCGTAGTAGCCTGCTTTTTTCAGAACATTATAGGTTGGTTCAATTACATTCGATAGAATTGCAACCTTCAACCCAGACTGCTTAAGTTCACTTATGAGGTCAAGAACGTCTTGATTAGCTGTAAGCCCGTTCCATTTCATAAACTCGTCAGAGATAGTGTCGGGTATGGACAATCCGAAATTACTTTTAATTTCCTGCCAATATTCCTGTTCCGTGATTTGTCCGCGCATAAAGCGTTTCATGTAGGTCTCAAAAATCGCGGCAATTTGTTTGTCAGTTGCGCCGACGTTTTTGAGTAACTGCCCTAAGAAATCATCACCAGGGTCGTTTGCAACCACGCCGCCCCAGTCAAAGAAAATGGTGTCAATTTTAGACATACCCTATTCCTATAGACTCTCGCCAAAAGACCTGGCTAATTGTTTGGTGCCTTGCTCATCAAAAATATCCAGTCCCTCAATACCAAGGCTATCGACAATCTCTTTCACTCGAGCTTCGCCGCCAACATAATTAACGAGCTTGGTAATATTTCTATCGTATCTATCCGATTCAAGGTCAGCGGTCACCTTTAGGAGCTTAATAACGTCGTCACAACCTGGTGCCGCAAAGCCAGCTCCCATAAAGCGCAATAAGGCAAAGAAATAGTTTGTCTCTGATGTGTAGCCATCCTGGTTAAGATTGATCTGCTTGTTCTTGATTGAATCCAGTGCGCCAGTTAGCTGAATAAGTTTACCTTCCCAGTCTTCGTCAAACACATGACGAAGTGATAACGCAAACCCATTGATCGACAATGCAGTGCTGTACTTTAAGTTATCTTCTATTGTGGTGCCGTCAACGGTGTGCATATCAAAAACGAGGTTGTCTTCGTAACTAACAGCTTGGCTGTTTTCTTCAAGAGACTTACTCATCACGACATGATCAGCATTATTGATAGTTCCACGGCTAAAGCCTAGCTGTTCGAGTTGCGCAAGATACTGTGGTGAGCCGCTCGTGATAGCTTGGTCATAATCGCGTTGCACCCATGTTTCACCGTGATATTTCTTCACCAGTGCATTACGGATTGCACCACCGACAAGATATACTTCAACGCCATCTGGTAGGCTGTCGATGACACTATGCATAGCGTCTTTAGCAGCATCCGAGTAGAAAAATATCTGTGAGTTCATTACTGCTCGCTGACTTTCTTAAAGCCCTGAGCATCGAGTGACTCAGAAATCAAATGATAGAGCGTATCCCAGTCAGGAGCAATGGCGTCTGATGACCAGTCATGACCGGTTTGGTTATATGCTCGTCCAAGCACGAACGTAGCAACGTTTGCTTTTTTAGCACTCATGGCGTTCGCAACACTGTCTTCGACCATAATGTGTGCGCCGAGCTTGTCTCGTAGTATCGTGCCTTTGTCAGCTTGCGTCTCACCGATGAAATCTGGATCACCAGAAAAATGAAGCTCGTCTATAAGATTCTCATCACCTTCGCCAACACCGAAATGCTCACCCAGTGCTGTGAGCGTTACGTCTTCAAGGTTACCTTTATCTCGTGCGGTTAGTGCGTGGAGCGATGCGCCATATTCACGCTTGAGCCTTGCAAGCACTTCACGCGCACCAGGTATTAGTAAATAGTTAGCAATGTCCTTTTGTGCGCCATAAAAACCGTCGTCAAACTTATTACCAGTTTCTTTATCTGTTTCAATGCCATCCTCGTGCCAGTGACGGAATAGTTCCTTATTGTGCTTAGCATTGTGATCAAAGATATCTTCAACTTTGTAATTAGTACCGTGTATATTATTCCACTGCTCGACGGCATGCTGCGGTGTATCAAACAGCACTCCGTCAATGTCTACGACGATAACCGGGTGTTCTTTATGTATTTCTGGATTGGCTAATTTATCTGGTTTTAACTGTTCGATCATTAGTTCGATTGTACTATTTACACCAATATTTTGCTATAGACACAAGCCGCAAACCATCATTCCTGAAGTAATGATGGGACTTCGACTTTTCGCAGGCGAAAGATCAAAGTGAGAGATAAAATACCGCTGTTAGACTGTTGTATAATAAGTGTATGAAAACAATCCTTGTTACAGGTGCAACCCGCGGCATTGGTCGAGCTATCACCGAAAAATTACTGACCGAAGGTTACAAAGTATATGGTGTCTATAAAGAAAGTACCGAGCAAGCCAACGAACTCGCTCAAAAGTATGGCGAGAATATTACATTACTACAGGCAAACCTATCTGATGCCGAACAGATTATAAATCTCATAGAGCAACTTAAGAGTGTACAGCTTGACGGTATCGTCAATAATGCCGGAATCGTCTATCTAACCCCATGGGAGGAATTGAACTTTGACGAATGGAACGAAACACTCGCAGTTAACTTAACCGCTCCTCTAAAACTCGTACACGGACTTCGTACTAATCTAAGTAACGGTAGTTCGGTCGTTAACATTGCGAGTGTCGATGGCTATGTGTCTGCCTTTGATACCATTGCCTATGCCGCAAGTAAAGCGGCACTCATCAACCTTACAAAATCACTGGCTGCCGTACTTGGCCCGCGTAACATACGCGTTAATGCAGTTGCACCCGGCTGGGTTGAAACCGAAATGACTGCTGATACAATGCCGGATGAAAGCAAAGAACTCACACCGCTCAAACGGAATGCTCAGCCACAAGAAGTAGCTAACGTCGTAAACTTCCTGCTATCTGATCAGGCCAGCTTCGTAAGTGGTGAAACAATCACGATTGACGGCGGGCTAACTGTGGTTGATTACACGCTCTACAAGGAAAGTAATCATTAATATGAAGATAGTTCTACCAGATAAGATTAACATTTCTGATACATACAAAGATCAGATTAGAAAACTTGGTGCAGAAGTATTTGATGACCTCCCAGACGAAACTGAGCTCATGAATCGGATTAAAGACGCAGAAGTAATTACAGCAAGTTACGTAGACATTACACCAAACGTGATCGATGCCGCACCAAATCTTAAATATATTGTTGTACCCGCTGTCGGCTACGAGTGGGTAGATGTAGAGTATGCTGCATCAAAAGGTATCACGACACTAAATTGCCCAACCTTTAATAGCCAGGCGGTGGCTGAGCATGCGATGAGTCTTCTCATGGCAGTGAATCGCAATCTTCTCGTTGGTACGGACGAACTACGTGCCGGTAAATGGAACCCTCAGACATTAGTCGGATACGAGTTGGAGGGCAAACAACTTGGACTCATTGGTTACGGCAATGTTGGGACGAGAATCGAAAAGATCGCTTCAGCTTTTGGCATGGTTGTCTCTCATGCTAATTCAAAGTCAACGCCCGAGGACGTTGATAGGTTGATTACAAGCTCAGATTTTATTATTATCTGTGCGCCACTGACAGACTCTACCCGTAATCTCGTAGATGAACGGAGGCTCAGCTTACTTAAACCCACAGCAGTGCTCGTTAATGTTGGACGTGGTGCGATTATTGACCAGAATGCACTGATTGAAACATTAAAAGCTAAAAAGATACGCGGTGCTGGTCTTGATGTGTTTGATAGTGAGCCACTTACTGGAGAACCTAGTGAAACTATCATTGAGATTGCTAAGTTACCGAGCGTGGTAGCTACTCCTCATATTGCTTATAACACCGAAGAGATCAATGACAAACAAGGTGCAGAAATACTAGCAAATCTTAAATCATGTCTTGAGGGCGCACCAATAAATGTCGTGAGGAATGCTGCTATATAAATGAAAAAGATTATCTTCTCTCACGGCTTCGGTGTAAAAGCAGATGCACGAGGTATGTTCACTGACGTTGCTGCTGCATTTCCTGAGTATAATTCCGTAATGTTTGACTACAATGGAGTACTACCAAATGGTGATACGATTGTTGCGTCGTTGCCAAAGCAATCCGAGAAGCTCCAGTCGATCATTAACGATGTCGAGGCAGATGAAATTATTCTCATCGCTCACTCACAAGGATCAATCATTGCTGGACTCGTAAGCCTCAGTAAAGTATCAAAAGTGATTCTGCTTGCCCCACCAGTCACCTCAAGCATGCAACGAGTGATCGATAAAATCGCCAAACGTCCGGGTGCCGAATTCAACCGTGAAGGAACTTCAAAACTACCACGAACCGATGGCACGACAACCCTCCTGTCAAAAGAGTATATTGAGAGCCTTGACTCTGTGAATCCACTCGAGCTGTACCAGAAGATAGCGAACGACAAGCCAACTACCATTATCCGCGCTACAGAAGACCAGGTACTTGGTATGACGAATGTTGATGAAGTTGGTGCCGCCACTCTCATCGATATTCCAGCCGACCATGACTTTACCGGTGACTCGCGACATGAGCTGATTGAAGTCCTGCAGAAGGTACTTGCATGAATAATCACAAAGTTATAATATTTGACCTCGATGGCACAGCCATCCCAAATACACCAGGTGGTATGCCTTCTGAGAAATTGATTCAGGCCATTGCGAATGCTAAGGATAAGATAAAACTCTGCGCAGCAACAGGCCGACCAATAACAAATGCGAAACCTATCCTCGACGCACTGGATCTTGATGAACCGTGTGTGATTTCGGCCGGCACTCAAATAGTTAATCCCAAAACGGGTGATATCTTATGGGAAGCTTCTCTCGATGAGGGTGACGTTAAAAAGATTCTTGCAATCTGCCAACCCTATCACTATGAATTACTTATTCGCAACGAACTCATGGGCGAAGGCACGACCGCGGCCGATCGCGTGATTGATGGTCATGTCAATGTGATGTACTTGATGGGTTGCGCAGAAGCGGATGCCGAAATTATTCTCGAGCAGCTCGATGCGATACCGGCTATAACAGCTGCCGGGGTTCTTTCATGGACACACGAGGGTGTTGATATCCACATTACTCATCGTGATGCCACCAAAGAGCATGCCATTGGCGAGCTACTTCGCATACTCGACACAGATAAGGCAGCTTCCGTCGGTGTTGGTGACGCGAATAACGACATCCATCTTTTTAAGGGTGTTGGCTATAAAGTGGCTATGGGAAACGCGACTGATCAGCTGAAAGCCGAAGCAGATGAAGTCATAGATTCCGTGGATGATGACGGATTGGCATATTTTATAGAGAGGTTGCGACAAAATAATGCGTGAAGAAATAATTAAGTCTAGAGGCTACAATTCGAACATTTCCGGAGATGACCTCTCTCTTAAAATAGCTAGCTATCCTGCGACTGCCCGCTACCTTACGGATCGGCTTAGGGATAAAGGTACCACTGTATGCGAGCTGTGCTGCGGAATCGGAGTCAGTCTTATTGAGCTGTCAAAATCTTTTACCAAAGTCATAGGCGTTGATAGTAACTCGACTATTATTGATGATTGTAGGAAAAATCTCGAAGGAGCTGAGGTCGCTAACTACGAGCTTTTGTGCGGGGATGTTAGCAATCGTGAACTATTAGGTAAGATATCTGCCGATGTTGTGCTGTACGATATTCCTTACTGGAGTACTCATGCCGGAAAGGTTAACCCGGAGGAACAAAATCCCAACCTGCCGAAGCTCATTTTCGATATTCGAGAGCTTATCACAGATAGAATTGTTATCTATGCGCCTACTCATTTTACATACGAAGAGGCCACGGCAGAACTGGGTGATTGTGAATATATGAAGGTTTATATCAACGGGAAACACGATCGCAACTTCATATTCTTGGGTAAGCTTGCTCAAAAGAATGGTCTGGCAGAAATTGAACTCTAACCTATGAGCTGGCTACTACTAACATTTATATCTGTCATCTTTCGCTCGATATATGGGGTAATGACGAAGGTACTCTCGACGCACGTTAAGGTATCGGTCTACACGCAAGCCACCTTACTGCCGCTTGCGGGTGCTGTTATTGCTCTAGCCATATCGCCATTTATTGGAGGAATCCATCTTAATTTTAGTGACGTGAGCCTTACTGCCGTTCTGCTGGTGGTGCTTGGCCAGGGACTTGGTAATGTAACGTATTTTGCTGCCATCAAGAATCTGACGAACGGCACTGCCCAGATTGCGTTCTCATCCATCCTTGTTTTCAATACGTTACTAGCACTCGTCTTCTTAAATCTACACCTAAGTTTTGTTAACGTACTCGGCGTGTTCCTGCTTATGATTGCAATCCTGAGTGTAGTTTCAGGCAAGGTAGAGCTCAACAAGCGTGGCGTGTTGCTGATGCTACTATCTGCCTTTCTATTCTCCGTCTTCCAACTAGCGAGCGCAGAGATATCTCAGCAGGTTGGTGCTGTTTCGTATCTACTTATAGCTTATATCGGTGCAGCGCTTGTTGTGTTCACTCTTAAATCAAAGGTGGTCATAAAAGATCTGCTATCGTCAAAAAAGCGCTCAACACTTGGTATTCCGCTGCTGACTGCAATCCCAAGTCTTGGTAACTTCCTTTTTGCCTACTATGCCTATCGTGAGGCTCCCGAGCCAGCAAAGGTAGCCATGCTCTTAACAGCACAGGTTGTACTGACCGTAATACTCAGCTACTTCATACTCAAAGAGCGTAGCCACGTATACAGGAAGCTAGCAGCAGCCGTGCTCGTAGTCATCTCGGCAGTTCTGATTAAGGACTAACGAAAAAAGAAGACTCCTGTTTCCTCGCAATGCTTTGGAACACGAATCTTCTGCTGATTATTGTACAGGATAAAGATTATTTAATAATCTCCTCACTTCACGTAATGTCTCAGTATACGGGTCGAGCAGACACGTAAAGGTAGTATTCATCCCATGAAGATGAATATTAATTTCCGTTTGTATCTTCAAGGGGAATCTCCAGCCTTGACGCATTTGCCATGCGACCCCGTCAGCAGACTCCGTTACGTAAAGTAAAGGAGGAAGAAATGACTGACGTAGCAGTAGCATCACAAACTGTATCCACCGAGTACAACGGGTGGAGTAATCACGAGACGTGGCTCATGAATTTGTGGCTTACCAACGAGGAATCGTACTACCACGAGATGATGAGAATACTCTCGACGTACACCAGCTTGAACGATCAAGCAGAGGCGTTACTCGAGTTCATGCAGAATGAGCATGAAGAGCTAGAAGTCACCGGTGTCTGGTCTGACATCATCAGTAACACTCTCTGGCGAGCCAACTGGCATGAGATTGCCGAAGCCAACACGGAGGAGGTGCGATGAGCGCCTCCTCTTTGACTATCGAGCAGTGCCGCCAATTCTGGGCGAGGATTGCAAAAGAGAACGGTTGGTATAAAAAGCCGTTCTTTGTCCAGGTGTGGGTAGACGGTAACGGTGACATCACCGATAGCGTCTCATTTGATGCCCTAGATAGGGATATCGTTGTCGAGGACAACGAATAGCGACCCAACGTCCTGAGCATGACGTAAAACTGCTCTCTAGCTATGCATTACCCGAATGAGAAGCTACCACTTTCTATGTAAGAGGTTTCCTTCCTCTGTCTTCGTATTATACGGGTGAACCACAGCCATCAAGGTCGTTCGTTCTCTGGTAAACGTCAGGAGCGCTCCACCTTGACATCCGTGGATTCATCCCGAGCCCTTGTAGACAGAGAGGCAGAAAGCCCTCTCAAGAAGAACAGGAGGGTCTTATGGACACCGAAACAACAACTAAGCTAGCAGCATTGAATGATGCGGCCAGGAGTAACGCGTTTAACTACGTGGCAACACGCGGCATTATGTCGCTGAGTGAAGCAGTTATTAGCGAGATATTCGTGAGGGTACAGAACTTTACTGACTTTACGGAAGATAACGATCCGTACGGTGAACATGATTTTGGATCGTTTACCGTTGAGGGTAACAAGGTCTTCTGGAAGATAGATTACTACAACAAAGATCTATCCGGGGGATGTGATCCGCTCAGTCCGGAGTGTTGCCGGGTACTGACCATTATGTTAGCCGAGGAGTATTAGCTCCTCGGTTTTTTAAGTCCTCGGGCATGACGAAAAACTGCCCAACAAATTTAAGTTTAAAGGAGAATGATATGCACTACTTAGTACGATTGATAGTTAAGGCACAGGACGCCGAAGAAGCGAAAAGCGTCGCAGAGACAACTATGGATGATTTGGTGGAATGGCGTGAGTTTGATTGGTACACCCCAGATGGACTCGATAGCCGGTGGGAAGATTGTTGGCAGCCCATGAAGTTGAGCAACAAAAAGGCGCAAGCGTCAGCTTTGTCTGCTATGGAAGGTCAATTCGAAGAGTTCAAACGAACTATGGATAGCATTCGTCTAATGATGAATAGGTATACCGATGAGCAGATATACAACGAAGAGTTTGAACAAGTTGATGGACATTATCTGTCTCGCTACCAGTTCTCTAAGGCAAGTGGCTACCACGGTAATACCTGTCAGCTATTTGGGCCTGATTGTGATAGCATCATCAGCCAGAGTGGGCTTGAGTACTACCTCAAGGATCCAAAGAATCTGTGGCTTGTGCAGGTAGATGCCCATAACTAGGCTTGTTTGTCCTGAGTATGACGTAAAACTGCTCAAGACTCCACGTCATCTAGTGTGAGTAATGTATCAGGGTCATCTATGCTAGACCAGATAGCCTGGTCTCTCGCCTTTAGCTGGGATAGTGCTTGAAAGCTTGTCGTATAGACGAGCATAGACTCGTATGACTTATTGAGGGCACTTTTCATGACACGCTGCGCATGTCGCTCAATAGCGGCTGTAGCGCAAACGAATAAGACTGCGGGGAATTCGTTGCCAGATTCGGCGTAGGTCTCAGCCTCACGATACTTAACGAGACGAGCGATTGCCGAGTTTACGGCCACGTCGTAGCGCTTTACGTCACGGAATTGATACAAGAAGAAACGATGCGTTTCCTCGTCCTGTTTATGGGCAAGATAAAGGTCTGGGAGTGGACGCGGGAAGTATGCGAGGTCGTCAAGTTGCCGAGCAGTCAGGGCCTTTAAGTTGAGATACGTAGTGACAAGCGACTGTGCTAATTCGAAGAGCTCAGCGCTTTCTTGGATAAGTGACTCGGAGGCGTTTTTATCACCGTAGGCATTTTTAATGATTGCATCCGTGATATAGGTAAGTTGCTGCTGTACCTCACGGAGTCCTTTCGGCGTGAGGTAATAGGATGCAGGTATACCAGAAAGCTTTTTAGCATTGTCATATTGCATGCCAAGATAGCCAGCGTCTACTAATCGTTTCAGTTTATTGTTTACTGAAGTCCTGCTCTTATACCCAAATTGTTTCTGTACATGATATGAGTTAACAAACCGATATTTAGCTACGAATTGTAATAGTTCTAATTGTCCTTTGTTTATAGCTACGGATGTTTTCATACTATCGACTCTTATATTCCACTACACTCTCATTCTATTTCTATATTTATATAGTAATAAAGAAGAATAAAAATACAAGTATTATAGGGGTAGTTAAGGTGTTTATGTGAAGTAGCCGATGACTTCACATAAAATGCGTAATAATACTTGTAACTATAGATATATCTATAGTATACTATCTATATAACTATAGTTATTACTGTTGGAGGGTAACAGTATGTCACAAGTAAATGTCGAAGAATTAGTCCAAAAAGCAGCTACTTCAGAGCAGTACTTCACGACACTTCCTACTGAAACCCGCATCGAAATGATAGCTGTCTTAGTTGTTGATCGAATCATGGATGACCTGCAAAATGGCAGGTTTTTGTTAAAGGAACTACAGGAGGGAGGTAACGATAGCCATGAATGATTTTGGCAATCGTGGAAGAGTACGCTATGCCTATGGGGGCATACGCGTCTCTTCCAAGGAACAGGGTCTCAAAGACTCACCAAAAGCCCAGCAGGAGCAGATTGATCGCTACGCTGAGTTTAATAATATAGTCATCATCGACTATATAAAGTTTTATGAGTCGGGCTCGAAAAAAGAACAGCCGATGCAACGAGCCATTGATCAAATAAAGACCGACAAACGAGTCGAGCTATTTATTGTTAAGTCAATTGATCGCTTCACCCGAGGCGGTTTTAAGCCATATGGTGACTTGAAAGAACAGCTCGACGAGCTGAACATTAACTTGATAGATACCTTTGGTATTATCAGCTCACAAAAAGTAAACACTATGGAGTACCTTGGTCTTCAGTATGACTGGAGCGTATACTCGCCAACTATGAAGAGCGAGCTACTTGCAGCCGAACAAGCCAATGATGAGATTCGTGACATCATGAGTCGTATGATTGGTGCGCAAGTTCGGTACTGCCGAATGGGCTACTGGGTGCGAGGCAACATTTATGGCATGGTCTGTGAAAAGCAGGTCACGCCTCACGGTAAGCGAACAGTTCTGGCTCCTCACCCAACAGAGGCATCGATGGTAAAAACAATGTTTACACTGCGAGCCGAGGGGAAAATGTCAGATCAAGAGATCATCGAGCTCATGAATAAGCGTGGCTTTAAGACGCTCATTCAATACGAGCGGGATAAATCTGATCCGACACGAATCACCGGACAGCGCGGCGGAGAGCCTATGACGCAAAAGTCATTCCTCCGTATCATCAACAGCCCTGTCTATGCAGGAATCACGTGTGAGAAATGGACAGAGAACAAGCCTGTTCGGTTGAAATTCAAAGGTTTAGTAGAGCCTGACCTATTTAACCGCGCAAATCGTGGCAAGTTCATTATTGTCGATAATGGCAATGATTCGGACCTGAAGTTCATCATTAATAAAGATCCGGCACACGCCAATAAAGTCGGTACGAAAGTGAACGATTTTCCATTCAGAAAGGTCGTACTTTGCCCTGAGTGCAATAAGCCACTACACGGCAGTGCATCTCGTGGAAAGCTCGGGAAGTACTATCCAGCCTATCACTGCCGTCGAGACGGCCACAACGTGCGTATACCGCTCTCAGAGTTCGAGGCGACCGTAGAACGGTTCGTAAAGAGTCTACATGTCAATGAGGCGTACATGGATGACTTTCAGAGCAAGATCCTCAAAGAGTGGAATAAGCGCAATTCGATGCACATGGATGAGATCGAGATCATTAACGAGAAAATTAAAGCCCTCCAATATGAGTCTCGTCAGAGCATGGACAAAATAAAGTACCTTAATAACGAAACAGCTATCAAATTCATTGAGGAAGAGATTGTCCGAGTTGAGAACGAAGTAGAGAATCTGGAGTACGAAAAATCACAAATAAAGGTAGAGAAACCACTCGAAATCGAGGATATTATGCGCTACACCAGGTACTTCTTCGAACACCTCGATCTTTTGATCCTTCAACAGAGTAATCAGCAAGCAAAAGCCAACTTTTTCAGCCTAATTTTCACAGAAACGCCTTCTTTCAAAGATTTAAGTTTTCGAACACCTGAAACTAAAAAAACGACAGAGGTGACTGACGTTTTTTTAGATCGATTCTCTTCTGGCGATAACTTGGCTCATTTTTACAACGAAGCTCGAACCCATTTCCAACAAAATGTCTAAGCTCAGCCTCGCCGCCTAGCGTGCGCAAGCGCACGCTGCGCCCCGCCAGAAAAACCCTTTGCATTTTTTGTATTTCCCCCGCCGAATTTCTTTTTAAATTAGGAAAAGGGTGGTTCTGTCGGGTCGGCTGCCATAAATGGCAGAGGCGGCGTGGCTTTGCTCAACAGCGGAATAACAGGGTTCAACCTGTTATAGTTTAGATATGGATTTAGAGAGCTACCAGCAAGAAATTAAAGGAAAAGCCGTAACATTCAGGCATTTAGGAGCAAAAGTAGTACCTTTTGAACGTGTAACCTCTGTATCGGTCATTCCATTTAACAAAAACGGCGAATTAGTTGTCGTGAATTTACGGCATCGCGGCTTAGACTTACCAGGCGGACATGTTGAGCCTGGTGAGAAAACACCAGAAGAAACAGCTAGGCGTGAAGTTATGGAAGAAGCTTGTATGACCGTTCGTGACTTGGTGTTGGTAGAAACGATACAATCAGACTTTTTCCAAGAACCGTCATACATGCTACTCTATGCCGCGTATGCGGACGACCTACAAGAGTTTGTGCCATCGCGTGAAGCGAGCGAGCGCTTAATAGTTGCCCCGGATGCATTTATTGAACGATATGAAGCGGGCAATAAAGTTCTTATGGAACAGGCAGTTACAAGAGCATGGGAGCTAGTCAAGGAGTAGGGCTTATAATAGTGGCTATCTAAAGATAGCCGCCAGTTCCATAATTTATCTTTTTGTAAATATCGTCATAGATTTGGTTTGCTTCTTTATTCTCAAGCGTTCGTTCAAGATGCCGCAAGGTTATACGCACCAAAACGTTCTTCTGGTCGCTTGCGATACCTAAACGCTCTTGTATTTTTGGTGGCAACTCTTTGTAAGCGGTTTCACTCAATATTTCCACGCTTTCTAAAATGTTTTGTTTGTCGCCTAGAGCCTCGCGAATATCCTCGTTTACGTCTTCCTCAACGTAGTTAGTGGGTACACTGTATGACATATCACGAGTAATTGCTGGTTGGTGTGAAACTTCATGGTACTTTTCTAGGTCTTTCATCTGTGCGGCAATTTTTGGATTGCTTGAACGCAGATAGCGTACATCAGGAATATCCTTTAGGGTCATGACGAGCCTATCTAGCCCCATACCTAACGCCCAGCCAGAGTATTCGCTTGGGTCAAGCCCAGCGTTTGCCAAAATCTGGTCGTTGATTAACCCGCACTCCAAAATCTCGATATCTCTATTACCCAAAACAGCATTTACTTCAATGCCTTGTTTGGTGTAGGGGTGCGGCGAGTCAATAATGCGCAGTTTCCAGTTAGGGGCGGCAGTATTTGCCACGCCCTTTACGACATCGAGCAAATCGTCTTTGACAATCGGCTTGTCCTCGCCAGTCTTAACAATGCGCCACATTTCCAGCATGTGGACTTGTCCGACATGCTTTTTGTCGGTTACATCTCGCCGATATGCAAGACCAGGCAACAGAATAACGACATCATTCCAATCATTACGAGTTGCAGCTAACTCACGCAAAATAGCTGGTATCTGTGCAGTGGTGTGCGTTCGCAAAATATGCTCGTTGTCTACATAGTGCGTGTATGTCGATGAGCGGCTGATATTATCTGCGGCAATCAAAAGATTGTCGTAATTGTCGGCGACAGTTACGATAGGGTCTTTGCGATATACCCGAACGTCAGATTTCTTATGCGCTTCGCGCATATAATCTGCAACTCTTTCGTAAAGCAGAGATATCGCATGCTGTTGCTTACTCTCTGTTAAGTCTGGAATTGCCAGATATTCGTTTAGTTTTTCTTTTGTTAGTGGTTGAATATACATTCTCATAGTTTTCTCCTTGTTTACTTAAATGAAAAAGCCCCCTTTTGGGGGCTTGGTTCTTGTTAGTGG
>WBZM01002087.1_pt1 | contig 17790 bp, 9 predicted proteins | sample 5204271 | NCBI WGS metagenome assembly WBZM01 (sample SAMN12344346, study PRJNA552823) | activated sludge metagenome | biome: Activated sludge suspended growth; feature: Nitrification reactor; material: Wastewater; isolation source: activated sludge from nitrification reactor of wastewater treatment...
AGAATGCCATGTATCTCCATCAGCCATTCGTTTTGCAGCGCCACCGGTAAGTGGGTCCATACCGAGAAGGCGTAGACGCAATCGAATTGCTCCCTCTTGAGGGGCAGTGGCGGACGCGACTGGTTGACTATGCTGTGGATAGCAGGGAAGACCCGGTTGAGATAATGAACAGCTGTAGGGTCAACGTCGGATGCAGCCAGCTGCGCGTTATGGGGGATGAAGTGTTGCAATATGCGGCCGCAGCCCGCGCCGAAATCCAGAATCGACAAATCCGCCCAATCTTGATCGGCCCAGCGCAAAATTGCGTCTTTAAAAGTCTGGTAATCGGCCGCGCCGCTGCGCAAAAACCAATCGATATTCCGCGCGCCGATCCTGTCTCGGTTCTTGAAGGGAGGGATGGGTCGTTTCTCGCCCGTCCTCAGGCGATACCCCTGAATCCAGACGGGGTCCCACACCCCCACCGTCGCCAGAAGGAGCTTCTTAACAACCTTGTTCATCGACAGAAAATCCTGATTATGAGTGATGCCACGTAATCCCATTGGCGGGGCCGCACCACGGTATAGTAGCCGCTTTTTTATTAAGCGTCATCCGTATCGGTTTTCCTGCGCGTGGTCCTGTTGGTGGTGAAGGGGGGTGTTCGGACGCGAGGACAGGAACGAATAAAAACGGCTCGTCTGACAAAGGGCATCAGGCGAGCCGTGGTTGGGCGAAATAAAGTTCAGTGACTACACGTCCAAATTCCGCACCTCACTCGCGTGGGTTGTGATAAACCGCCGCCGCGGTGCCACTTCGTCGCCCATGAGCATGTCGAATGTACGGTCGGCGACCACGGCATCTTCGACCGTTACCTGCAACAGGGTACGCACGCTGGGATCCATGGTGGTTTCCCACAGTTGTTCGGCATTCATCTCGCCCAAACCCTTGTAGCGCTGGACGCTGTACTTCTGGCCGTTCAGCTTCTTCATCAACGTCTCGCGCTGCGCCTCATTGTAGGCATAGGATATTTCCTTCCCGTGTTTGACGGCGTAGAGAGGCGGCTGAGCAATGTAGAGGTGGCCGTTCTCGATCAGCGTCGGCATGTAACGGAAGAAAAAGGTCAGCAGCAGGGTACGGATGTGGCTGCCGTCCACGTCGGCGTCGGTCATGATGATCGTCCGGCCGTAGCGGAGGTTAGTCAGATCGAACGATTCGCCGATCCCGGTTCCCAACGCGGAGATGAGCGCCTTGACTTCGTTGTTGCCCAGGATTTTATCCAGGCGGGCGCGCTCGGTGTTCAGAATCTTGCCACGCAACGGCAGGATAGCCTGAAAGTGGCGGTCGCGGCCTTGCTTGGCCGTGCCGCCGGCCGATTCACCCTCGACGATGTAAAGCTCGGCGCGGGCGGGGTCGCGTTCGGAGCAATCGGCCAGCTTGCCGGGTAGGGTCAAGCTATCGAGCGCGCTCTTGCGCATGACCAGCTCGCGCGCCGCCTTGGCCGCGTCGCGGGCGCGCGACGAGGTCAGACAGCGATCGATGATGCGTTTGGCCTCGCGCGGGTTTTCGTCCAGAAAAGTTTGCAGCGCTTCGCCCAATACGGCCGACACCTGCCCCGCGACTTCGGCGTTCATCAGCTTGACCTTGGTCTGGCTTTCGAACTGTGGGTCGGGGTGCTTCACACTGACGACCAGTGTCACGCCTTCGCGGGTATCATCGGAAGAGAAGTTCTTGTCCTTCTCCTTCAGAAAGTTGTTTTTGCGCGCGAAGTTGTTGATGACGCGGGTCAGCGCGGTGCGCCCCCCGGTCAGGTGCGTGCCACCGTCGGGGGTGTTGATGGTGTTGGCGAAAGCGAACTCGGAGATGGCGACGCCGTCGGTATACTGGACAGCGACTTCCACGTCCACGTTATCCATTTCCTTGTGGGCGTAGACCGGCTCGTGGAGCACCTTGCGGTTGCGATTTAGATAGCGCACGAACGAACGGACGCCGCCCTCGAAGTAGAAGTTCATCTCCCGGCCGGGTGAAACGCGTTCATCGCGCATCTTCAGGAAGACCCCGCTGGTGACGAAGGCCATCTCGCGGAACCGGGTCACGAGCATTTCGAACCGGTATTCGTTGTCCTCGGTGAAGATAGTCGGGTCAAACTTGAAGGTCGTTGTGGTGCCGGTGGCTTCGCCTTTCTTCAAAGGGCGAACGCGTACGACGGGCGTCATCGGGATGCCGCGCTCGTAGCGCTGCTTCCAGACTGCGCCATCGCGTTTCACTTCGACTTCCATCCACTCTGACAGCGCATTCACGGCCGCCGCGCCGACGCCGTGGAGACCGCCGGATACTTTGTAGGCCGCGTTGTCGAACTTACCGCCGGAATGGAGGCTGGTATGGACAACTTGTAGCGCCGAAACCTTCTCTGTGGGGTGCTCATCCACGGGGATGCCGTAGCCGTTATCGCTGACGGTAATGCTCGAATCGGGATTAATCGTCACTTCGATGCGGTCGCAGCGGCCCGCCAGGGCTTCGTCGATAGAGTTATCGACGATCTCAAAGGTAAGGTGATGTAACGCCTTGATGTCGGTGCCGCCGACATACATGCCGGGTCGGCGGCGGACGGCCTCCAGCCCCTTCAGCACCTGGATATTTCCGGCGTCATAGTGGACGGCCGGTGAGTTTTCGCTTTGCTTGGTCTTGCTGGTCATATGATTATTGCTTCACTTGATCTACGCCGGTTTGCGTTTGCGCTTCCTGAAGAAACGCCGTATAGCGATCACGATAGAAAATAAACAGAGCCATGATCAGGGCTGTGCAAATGTAGGCATGGGCTAAAAGGTTGATGCCCGTAACCCAGGTTCCGGAATCGGCCGTCAGCAAAACGAGTTCTAACAGCCGCCGTATGAGTGTGACGATGAACAGTAACCCCAAAGATGCCGGCAGATTGGCCCGGAACAGGCGCACACTTTCGGCCATTGCCGTCATAAATCCGCTGGGATTGAGCGTCATGCCTTGTGGCGTATAGCTGAAAAACATGACGAGCCAGATGATCAGCACCAGCGCACCCATAAGTACAAGCGTGGCCAATGTCTGGCTCAGGAGCGATACAAACCCGGCCAGAAGCGCCACGGGAACCGTGATGACGAGGACAAAGGCCAGAAACAGAGCCGTCAGCCCCAGTAGCCGGCTCCATGTGCGTGTTGTTCGTCGCAACAGTCGTAATGGAGGCATGGGGGTACCCGCGGCCGACGCGCCTACCCGTCGCATGGTATAGGCGATTAGGCTGTAGTAAACGGCGGCCAGGAGCAACCCGCCAACCGTAAACAGCAGGAGGTAGCCAAACCATTCGCCATAACCGGCGCGCTCGATAACGAGTGGCTGGACTGGAACCTTTTCCGGCGTCAGGCCGTTCATCAGCGTGGGAACGCCTACGAGAGACACGCTCAGATAGGTGAAATGATTTAACCGCGTTGCATACAAGTCAAGCAGCGCGCCCATGTCAACCGGCATCCCTTGCACCGGCATCTGGGTCGCCAGCGATTCGATGAGCGGCCGAAAACTAAGCCGCGGCCCGATCCACAGGAACAGGTCCAGCAGAGCCGGAATGATCATTAACCACAGGTAGCGCGTGGTCATCTCGAAGCCGGCGGCTAAAGTTGAAAAAACGCCCGGAAGCGTTGCTTGTTTTTCTTGTTTTTGCAACATGGTTAACAGACAAATTATATCTCATTTGTTCTATCAGGTCGAAGATTTGCTGGGTGTGCCCAGCCCGTTTTATGGCTGCGCGTCGGCGCGCACGCGGACGATTTGCCCATCGTCCGTACCCGCGAACAGGTAAGGCATGGCGTTAAAATCGGGGGAAATCGCGATGGCTGTCGGTCGAAACCGACCGGCTTCGTCGGCCGATGTTGCCGCCCACACACTGGCCATACCGTCATACGACGCTGTAATCGAGCGATCGTGCAAGAGGAAGACAGGTCGCTGATCTTCGACCACGTCGGCGGCGATGGCCAGTTGAGCGGGGCCGGACGATGTTTCCATGATCGGATTCCACGTCGCGCCGCCATCCAGCGACCGGGCGAAGCGGCCGCCGGCTGTAAAGGCGTACAAGATCGCGAAGTCGCCGGACGAGGGACTTGCCGCCAGAAGGGTGAGCTGCTCGCTGTTGGGTGTGGGCCCAGCTTCTTTCCAGGTCTCGCCACCGTTCGTCGATCTGAGGATTCGCCCACCGAAAGCGCCGTACAGGTGGATGGCCGGGCCGACAACTCCGGCTAATGCGACCTGATCCAGACGTTGATCGAGCAGTTGCCAGTTTCGGCCGCCATCGCGCGAGCGATAGAGCAACCCTGTGCTGGTCAGGGCGAAAATCGTCTGATCACTGGCATAGCCGGGTGATGGCAGCAAGGCGATGAAGTGCGTGCCTTCCGGGAAGACCGACTCGGCGGCCGTCCATGATCGCCCGGTATCCAGCGAGCGCAGAATAGCCGGCGGCCGAAGGGTTGCGGCAAATAAGAGAGAATCCTGCCTATAGGCGGGTGAAAAGGTCACGGCGACCACGGATTCGCACGATGGGTCGTCTTCGGTAGGGCTGGGCAACCAGCCGCTAGCGGGGTTGATCATCACGAATAATTGCCCGCCATCGGGACACTCTGCGGACTCGATGACGGCGGCCATCGTCCGATTATCGACCCAGTTGGGAGCCAGTGAAAGGGATTTAACCGTCGCAATGGGCAAAGGCGATGGCGCGGCGGCCGGAGTCGTGGCTTTGTTAAACAGGTTTTCGGCCGGCCACAGATAGAGCCGGCCGGTCGTGCTGATCAGAAAGAGGTTGTCGCTGACCGGATCGTGCCCCGCCAGCCGGCTGTCGTTGAGAAGCGGCGCGTTCACCTGAGAGAGGAGCGTCCGCTCTGTGAGATCGATGATTCGAATGGTCTCCCCCACCGCTTCATAGATGAGTTTGCGCTCGCGGTCGACGACCATTCCCGCCGGCTGTCCCTGAAAATCACCGCTCTCATCGTGCCAGCGGGTGACGCCGTCCCAGGCCCAGTAGGTCGTCGGGCCGAGCCGATTGACCGAGAGTCCGAAAAGGCTTTTGTCATAGGCCAAAAACTGGGTATTAACATCGACTTCGGTCCGACCGATCTCCCCGAGCTGGGTCGTGTCATAGGCAATGATGGTTGCAGTTGCCCATGGGATGCACGTGTGGGAAATAAACGACAGATATAAACGGCTCGCGGTAGGGTCGCCGGTGGTTTGGTTGATGGGCGTGTCCCCGGATGGAGCGTCGCAAACGACACGGGGCACCGTGAGGGGGATGGAGCGGATGACGGCGCCAATAGCAGGGTCGATGATGTAAATCGTCGAGTTTCGAAAGGCATAGACCATGCCTGTTTTGGCGTTGATTTGCGGGGCGGGCGGGCCATCCTGCGGCGGCAGGTCGATGACGGCCTGGGTCTCGCCGGTCGAGGCACTCAATAGAGCCAGCCCTTGGGCCCCGCGATCGACAACCAGGCGGTCGCGCGGCGCGTCGAGCGCCAACTGCCCCGACCCGTCCCAAGCGGCGAGCAAGACGCCATCACGGGCGTTGAGGACGGCTATTTTCAGTTCCCCGTTTATCTGGGCGACGGAAAAGAGTCGGCCGTTCTCACTGTCGATTTGTAACGGTGAGAGGAGCACGAGTTGAGGCGCGCCGGGATCGGGTAAGGGTGTGGTTGAGGCGACAGGTCTTGGCCCAGAGGCGGATTCTTGCCCCGAATCGCCGGGCGAAGTCGCATCGTTCGCACCGGGCATGCATGACACCAGCCAGAATCCGAGGAACAAAACCAGCCACCAGCGAAGACGCGTCATGGTTCAAGTATACAAGATTTGAATTGACGCTTGCGTGATTTTTCCGTGACGGATTGCCCCCGGCGGTCCTACTTGACCGTCGGGGGTTGCCGGGTGGGAGACCATTAAGGCAGGAAGCGGAACGTATACAACACCTTCGCGAACAATGTCTCCATTTGAGCATAGACCTCGGCTTGCGACGGGTCGGCCGGCACAAACGTCAGCCGGTAGAGCCGATCACCATGTACGACCAGCAGGACGCGACCCAAGTCCTGTCCCGGCACGCCGTCGAGCCGCTCGGCCGGTTCGTATCCCAGAGTATCGCCAAACGTGCGGGGGATCTCAAAGCCCTCGAACGAGGCTACCAGTTCGTCGGCCGCCGTGGCAGCGTTTTTGGCACCGGCGTCGGTTGTCTCGATCATCAGCTTCGGGTGCTCAACGTCCATCATGGAACCTGTGAACAGGTTAGCATTCGTCTCGCTCGGTTCTTCATAAGTGAACTCAGCCGGCGCGACGAAGCAATAGCCGAAATCCTCGCTGGTGATCAACTGCTCGTCGGCCTTCGGTTCGACGCATTCGTCAGCGGCCGTCACTGCGTCGCTGATCGGCATAAAGGTGAACGAGCCGAGGATGCTTTCGACGAATGCGTCGAGCGGGGCTGGATTGGCCGAATCGATCGGCGAGAAGTAGATGTTGTAGAGCCGATCCTCATAAGTGAAGAGCACCCGCCGGTTGATGTCCTGGCCGGGCAGGTTGTCAAGAACGACGGCCGGTTCGCCGGCCACCGTGGTCTCGGAACGGGCGATTTCAAACCCTTCGAATCCGGCGACGATCGCGTCGGCCGCGTCAGCCGCAGCACGGCCCTCGCCTGGCGTGACCGTGATCATGGCCCGTGGATCGCCCGCGTTCAATAGGCCGCCTACTACCAGGGCAACTTCTTGCGGGTTTGGCCGCTCGACCTTATGGGTCACCGGGTAGAGCAAGCAAAAGCCGTGACGGGGATCGCGCAAGAGGTAGGTACTGTCCGTCGCCTCGGGGCATGCCACGGCGGCCGGCTCTTCGGTATTTGTGGGTTCATTGGTTGACGCCGGTTCAACACTTGGCGCCGTCGCCGAAGGGACTGCCTCTTGCGTGGCAGCCGCTGTCCCTACCGCAATCGTGCTGGTTTCATCAGTGCTGGCCGTACAGGCCGCCAGCCCCACCGCGAATACGAACACCATCAGCATCAGGACTGCTCTTTTCATTTTATTATCTCCTGCAAAATCCCTCATGGGACGCATCTGGTCGTCTCAAGTTCCACCGGTCTGATTTGCGTTACTATAGCCAATGTGTATCGTTCCTGTAGTAACATAATTAACTACAAGTGAGCTTCATTTTTGACTATTGACCGATCGCGCTATGCTACAATGATTCGCGCGTGACGTATCTCAGGTGGGCAATGACCCCAATTTGTCACCTAAATTACTTTTGTCGGAAAGCATGCTATACTGCGCGCGTGCAAACCACGGAGACAGCGCTACTGAGTTGCGCCCGGGTCTCACAGCCGGGATAAGACGGCAGTTGTCTCCTCAATCCTCCAGAGGTATAGAACATGGCAGATATCCAGGCGACCGCCAATAAGATCGTTGAAAATGTTGAACATGTCATGGTCGGCAAGCGACAGGCCGTGCAATTGACCGTTCTGGGTTTGCTGTGCCAGGGCCATATCCTGATCGAGGACGTGCCCGGGGTGGGTAAAACCGTTCTGGCCAAATCGTTGGCCAAGTCCGTTGGCTGCAAATTCCAGCGCATCCAGTTTACGCCCGACATGCTGCCGAGTGACGTGACCGGCGTGTCGGTATTCAACCAGCAAACGCGTGAATTTGAGTTTCGCCCCGGCCCCATCCACGCCCAAATCGTCCTCGTCGATGAGATCAATCGCGCTACGCCGAAGACCCAGTCGGCCCTCCTGGAGGCTATGGAGGAGCGACAGGTGACGGTGGACGGTCATACATATCCTCTGGAGCCGCCGTTCATGGTCCTGGCCACGCAAAACCCCATTGAATATGAGGGGACTTTCCCACTGCCGGAGGCGCAACTCGATCGATTTATGTTGCGCATTCGTTTGGGCTACCCCGGCAAGGATGAAGAGATCGAGATCCTCAACCGCCAACAGCACCAGCACCCGGTCAACACGCTTGAGCAGGTCGTCGGCATGGAGGAACTGCGGGCAGCACAGGATGCCGTTAAGGATATTTATGTCGACCAATTGGTGAAGGAGTATATCGTCAACATCGTTCGCCAAACGCGCGAGCACCCGGACGTCTACCTGGGTTCCAGTTCGCGCGGCGCGTTGGCCATCTATCGCCTGGGTCAGGCCCGCGCGGCGCTGCTCGGCCGCGACTACGTGTTGCCCGACGACGTCAAGGCGTTAGCCGGCCCCGCGCTGGGTCATCGCATCATCGTCGGCCCCGCAGCCCGCATCAAGGACATCGAACCCGAACAAATTGTGCAGGACCTTGTCGAACAGACGTCCGTCCCCGGCGCTCAGGTCGGACGGCAAAAGGTGCGCGCCTGATGGCGGCGTTCCTAGGACAACGGCGTGTCGTTGTCTTCGCTCTGGCCCTGGTGGCCTTTGTTGCCGGTCTTGTGACGGGCCGAGACCTGCTTTTCACGCTTGCCTACCTGTTGGGACTGCTGCTCATCCTGTCCTTCGCATGGGCCTGGATTAACCTCAACGGCGTTCACCTGTCGCGCCTGACGCGTGTGCGCCGGACGCAGGTCGGGCGGCCGCTGGAGGAGCGCTTCACGGTTCGCAATACATCGATCATTCCCAAGTTGTGGCTGGAGGTGCGCGATTTCTCGACGTTGCCGTACCACTACTCCAGCCACGTCGTCAACAACCTCGGCTCGCGGCAGAGCTATAGCTGGCGGGTGACAACCATCTGCCAGCAGCGCGGCCGCTATCAGCTTGGGCCGATTCGTCTGCGCACCAGCGATCCGTTTGGACTTTTTCCGATGGAGCGTGACCTTGCGCCGACCAGCAACGTTGTCGTCTTTCCGATGACCTTCGACATCCACCAGTTCGCTTTGCCGGTCGGCATCCTGCCCGGCGGCGACGCGCTGCGCCGCCGCACGCACTACATCACGACCAACGCTTCCAGCGTGCGCGATTACGAGCCGGGCGACAGCTTTAATCGCATCCATTGGCGTTCTACGGCGCGCCGCGACCGGCTTGTAGTCAAGGAATTTGAACTGGACCCGCTGGCCGATATCTGGATCGTGCCCGATATGTCTGTCTTCGGTCATATATCCCCGCGCAAACAAGCCGCGCCCCTGCCGCCGCCCCCGGGCGATATTCCCGGCTGGCTCAAAATGCAGGAGTTCCGGCTGCCGGCATCGACCGAGGAGTACACGGTCACCATCGCCGCATCAGTGGCCCAATTTTTCTTGCGCCGGGACCGTGCTGTGGGGATGCTGGGTTACGGGCAGTCGAACGAGATTCTCCAGCCCGACCGGGGCGAGCGCCAGTTTAACCGTATTCTGGAAACGCTGGCTGTGTTGCGGGCCGAGGGCGAAGTGCCGCTACAGGATATGCTCTACGCCGAGTCCCATCTCTTTCCTCGCGGCACGACTGTGATCGTGGTCACGCCCAACAGCCGGGAAGAATGGTCGGTCGCTGCCCGACAATTGTCCCGCCGCGGTTTGCGCGTGGTCACCATCCTGGTGAACCCGGCGTCATTCAACGGCCCGCGCTCGGCCGAGCCGCTCTATCATCTCTTGCGGGCCAGTGGGCAAGTTGCCTATATGGTAAACAACGGCGACGATATGACTTCGGCGCTCAGCCGCGGGGCGACACAGCCGGGTTATTTCGCGGTTTAGCGACAGAACACCGGCGGCATCCACCAGCTGAATGATAAAAGCTACCTGGGCGGGCGGTTTTGATTTAGAGCGAGAGCAAAGGGATCATCTCGCCGGCCGGTGAGATGTTGGGATCTGAGGCCGGTCGACGGTCGCCGGCAATTCGCCCTGACATGCTCCACGGCCCGGCGTGGGTGATCTCCACATTTACGAGTTGCCCGCGTAACTCACGTGGATCATCGAAGAAGACGAGTTTGTTGTGGGGGGTTCGGCCGCGCCAGCGACCCTTGTCCCGATCTTCAACCAGCACCTCGACCGTCTGGCCCAAGAAGCGACGCGTTTTTTCGGCCGATACCTCTTTCTGCAATTCCTCGATGTGGTGAAACCGCCGGCGTTTCTCCTCATCCGGCACATCGTCGGCCATGCGGCGCGTGCTGACCGTGCCGGGGCGGGGGCTATAGCGGGCCAGGTGTATCTTGTCCAGCCGCAGTTCGGCCAGGATGTCGTAGGTATCCTGAAACTGTTCGGCTGTTTCGCCGGGAAAGCCGACGATGACGTCGCAATGGATGGCGGCGTCGGGGATGAAATTGCGCACCCGATGGATGAGCGTCCGGTACTGCTCGCGGGTGTAGCCGCGCTTCATGGCCGCCAGCACCTCGTCGTTACCGGCCTGAATCGGAATCTCGATCTGCGGCATCACCTTGGGCAGTTCGGCCACGGCGCGCAGGATGCGGTCACTCATGTAGTTTGGGTGGCTGGTCAGGAAGCGGATGCGTTCCAGCCCTTCTACATCATTGATCACGGTCAGTAGATCGGCCAGGTCGGGGCCATTGGGTATATCCTTGCCGTAGCGATCCACAATCTGGCCCAACAGGACGACTTCCTTAACGCCCTGGGCTACGAGCGAACGCACCTCGGCGGCGATGTCGCCCACAGGCCGGCTGCGTTCGACACCGCGTTTTTGCGGAATAATGCAGAAAGTGCAGGCGTGGGAACAGCCGTAGACGACGGCGACCGGGGCAGAGACCAGTTGGCCGCGCTGGTCGTCCGGCAGCACCACGATCTCATCCTGCATGGCGTAGTCCTGCAGGGCGTGGCGCTCGAGCGTGGCCGCCTGTTCCAGATCATAGTCGCTGTCCTGGGTCAGGTGGCTGATCAGCGGCAAACCGTCGGTCGAAGGCTCCATGAAGACATCGACGAACGGGAAACGCTTTTCCAGCGCCTCGTTGCCACGCACCCCGACGACACAGCCCATCACCGCCACAGTCATATCGGGGCGGCGGGCTTTCAGAGGTTTAAGACTATGCAGTTTGTGATAGGCCTTATCTTCTGACTGCTGCCGGACGGTGCAGGTTTCCAGGATGACCACATCGGCGTCTTCGGCGTGAAGCGTAGAGCGATAGCCCAGCTTCTCCAGCTCGGTCGCGACGCGACGCGCGTCGGCGTAATTCATCTGACACCCGGTGATCCAGAAATGATATCGCTTCGTCATTCTCACCAACAATCCAGAGGGGCGCATATTATCGTTTGTGGCCCGTCAAGCATGTGGATTCTATTGATCCCCGCCGGTCGCGTCAAGCAGCGTTATTTTTGCAGCCAGGCGACAGACGTACACGCGCCAGAACTATGGGGCAACAATCGGGTATATTGCTCGTCCGGCGCAATAAGGCCCACCAGGTCATCTTCCAGGGCGACGGCCAGCCAGCGGCTATCTTCGGTCCAGTCGAAGACCACGGAAGGCAGGAAGAAAGGCAGCCGGGATAGCAAGGGGATGGTCCGGTTCGCCTCGATGTCGTGCAGCAGCAACATGGCGCTGTTGTCACCGGGCGAAACGGTGTTGCGATCCTGACCAGTCATCACCAGGTAGCGGCCGTCGGGCGAAAAGCTGAGCGAGTGATTCAGGTTGTAGAGCAATTGCAGCCGAACCTCGGGCAAGCGTGTGTTCAGGTCGTAGACAATCACGTAGGACCGAAACTCAGCGGAATCGAGAACGACGATGAACAGCCTGTTCGGCTGCTGCGGATGGGTGGCAACGTAGCCGAGCGACAAACGGCGGGTTGACACGACTTCCGGTAAAAACTCGTACAGGTCGGCGGCCGGGATGATCATCAGCGGCGACGACTCCCCCGGCGCAGCCAGCACGATTTCGTCTTCGCTCAACGCGATCGGGCCTCCAGAGTCGGCGCGGCGAATGAATCCATACGTCTGGTTGTCGAGCCAGAACGGGGCGCGCCCATCGCCGATGGCTGTTAGTGGTGAGCCGGGCGTGGCGTCGCCGGCCCCCAGCGTCAGCGGGTAATCACGCGGGCCTTCAGGCCCCTGGAAGATGATATAGCGGTTGTTTGCGGTGACCAGCGCATCTTCCGGAAAAGTCTCGTTGTCGCCCATGTAGATCGCCCTCTCGCCGTTGGGGGACCAGAACGGGCGGCCTGGAGAATCGGTTGTCGCGCAACCATCCTCGCAAGCGGTCAGATCGAGGATGAAGCCGCGGACGACGCCCACCTCGGGATCAAAGCTGTAGGCGACTAATTTTTGGCCGGTCGGATCGGTCTCGCCGAACGAGATGGCGTAGCGGCCGTCGTCGGGCACGTAGGCGGGCACGAGGCGACCGTCGCGCCACACATTGGTTCGCCACGTCTCGATCTCCAGGTATGCGAACTCCTGCATCAACAGCGTCCTTGGGTCGGGCAGCGCGCTCATCCAAATAAAGCCCGGGAGCGAATAGATTTCGGACCAGGAGTCTTCCTCGGGTAGATAGCGCAGGAGGGTGGAGGTGTCGGTACTTTGGTTGCCCTCTACCGCCGCGCAGGATAGGTACAGGTCCTCGGCCGGCTCGCCAGGCTGATTGCTCGCTTCGGCCTCATCGCTGAGCGCATAGAGCCACCAGGCCAAGTCCAGATTGTTGGGTATCAGAGCGCTGTTCTCGGCGCGGGCTTCGTAGACGATGGCGTCTAGAAACTGGGCGAAGCTCCGCGACAGATTCAGGGTGCGCTGCATATCGGCGGCCGAGATTCCCGGCACGCCGTTGGCTAGAAAATCAACGGCGGCGCGCAATTCCCATAGCCGGTCTTCGCCTATCTCGGTCGGGAAGCGAGCCCGGAGGTAGTTGCTCAGGTCGCTCAACCGCGTACGCGACGCGAGAACGCGCTGGTGGTCGGCCGTGTCGATCGGCCAGTCCGCGATCTCCAGTTCGCCCAACTGGTATTCCAGTAGAATATTGAAGAGCAGAGCGTTGTCGCAGCAGTCCCAGTTGACTGCCTGGGCGATAGCCGCGCCGAGAATGTGGCGCGCATAGCCGTCGCGCAGCGCCTCATAGCCCGCCGCCTGCATTTGTGCGTCACCCTCTACCGGCAGCCCAACCAGCGTCGGAGCCGGCAGTTCGAGAATGTCTTCTTGTTCACGAGCGCGGCGCAAGGCGCCCAGCGGTTTGGCCAAAGCGGCCAACGCAGCAGGATCTGTGTCCAAACGCACTGTCAGGTAGAGATCGGCTGAACAGTTAATATCCTGAAGCGTGGCGCACATCCGGCCGATTTCGGCGTCCAGATCGCCGGCTAATCTTGCGGCGATTGCCTCGTCGCGTCGCGGATAGATTAGACTGAGGTAATCGCCTTCGGTTGTCGTCCAATCCCCCCAAAACTCGTCCAGCGGTGGGGCAAGCAGCCAGCGCGAATCTCCGCGCCGGTAGATGGTTGTTTGTTGCAGGAGGATCGTTTCGCCGGTGTTGTCTACCAGGAAAGGGTGGTCGACGACCACGACGGCCTCGCTTAGATCGGCCGAGAATTCGATTTGGGCTGGGCGCCCATCGGCGGGGGTTTCTTCGCCGGTGGCGGGTAAAATGATCGGCAGCGACCCTTCCACGGGCGCAAGGCCCAGCGGCGTGCGGTCGAAGATCATCTCCTGCTTGAATACTTCCATCTCGGCCGCCGTCCAGGTGGGCACACGACCGGAGAGCACCGAACGAAATATCTCCCCATCCCCTTCGGCCACGGCGCGTTGCACAAGGTTGTGGCTGGCGATCACGTCGGTGCGGAACGCTTCCAGCGTGGCCTCGATCCGTTGATCCACTCGCCACCAGATGAGGCCGCCGACCATCGCGACCAATACGGCGATAACGGCGATCAGCCTCCAGGGCGGTCGGCGGCGTGGCATTCGCCCTTCATCCGGCTCGGTTGCTTCGTCCCAGATATTTTGCTGAGAACGTCGTTCGTCTTCCTCAGTTTGCCAGTCAAAGTTTGCGGACATGGCGCTATTCCTCGTTCACCCAGGCGGCGGCGGTGCAATTAAGGTCTTCGAAGATCACGGGGAATGACAGGTCCTCGTCGGGCGCGACCAGGCGGACGTAGCCACCGGTTGTAATGGCCAGCCAGCGCCCATCGCCTGACCAGTCGAGTAGCCAATCGGCCGGCCAGTCGCCGGCCGCGGTTATTGTATAATCGAACGTTTGCGCTCCGTCGACGGCATGGACGTAAACAGCCCATTGTGTTTCATCATTCCCGTCGGAAAGATCGCGCAATGCGCTAACGACCAACCACCGGTCGTCGGGCGATAGTCCGTAAGCCCGTCGATATTCGAAAGGTTCGCCGTGGATCTCAAACATGGTCGTCAGGTTTTTGCTGATAAGGTTATACACAAGCGCCAGCCCGGGAACGTCGGGTTGCAGCGGATTGGCCGTAAATATGAATAGATTCTCACCTGACGGGTCGGGCATCACCCGATCGATGTGGACACTTGTGCCCGAAATGACGACGCCCATCGCCGCCAGGTCAGCGGTCGAGAGGAGAATGCTGGACGAAGCGACATCTGCCGCGTCGATCGCTGTCGCCTGTCCGGTGGCGCCGCCCATCGGCACAGGCTGCTGCCTGGTGGTTATGAGAGTTGTTGCAGCCGCCACCTGGTTGGTAATGGCGGAACCCTCATCCGCGCCTACATCCATTATCGCAATGCCTTGCCCGTCTAAGCCTTCGGTTGTCAGCACATATCCAAAAGTGTCATTGTCGAGCCAGTATGGGCTCCAGCCATGGCCGAGCATTTCCAGCGCTCCGCCTTGCCCGTCGCCAAGATAGATCAGCGGCTGGTATAGGAACCCCACCAACGGGTTTGAAGCGCCGACGACATAGAGTCCTTGTTCGCCGTCGGGAGCCATCACTGGCGCGCCAAGTGTGGCGTTGGCCCGGCAATCTGAAGGTTCAGAGCACCGCTCCAACGGTAAGATGGCGTAAGTGGAGAAGGACAAATCGCTGTCAAGCAGGAAAACAATGGGTTTCCGGTCAGAGTCCGATGGCAGAGGTACATAGCCTGTAACCGTATTATCCTCGAATTGAACCGGCGTCAGCCGGCCGGCGCGCCACAAATAAGGCGGCTCGTTGTTGTCGCGGCGGTTACGGCCGAAAACGATGACCCCCTCGCCATCCGCCAAGCCGGTCAGCATGGGCGAATCCAGGTTGGCTATCTCGTGCTCGCGGGCCAAACTCCCGCTTTGTAAATCGTAGCGATAGAGCGTGGAACGAACTGCGCCTGGCGAACGGCAGATCAGCTGCAGGTCTTGCGCGGGCAACCCGGCGTTTAGGGTGGCGGCGGGAAGTTGCTCAGCCGAAAAACGGAGCCATTCGCGCTCGAAGGCCGCCGGCGTCGGGTGGCGCGGGCCGGAAACCTGCGCGAGCCAATCCCAGAGCGGCCGGCCCTCATATTCAACCAGAAGGCGTTGTGCTTCGATGATTGGCGTGGTCGAATCGTGCTGGGCCAGGAATGAGATAAACGTGGCGAGTGCCTCATTCTCTTCTTTGGTGGCGGGCAGTTCACTCGGCCCCCACACGCTCTCAATCATGGCCAGAGGGTTGGGGTGGTCAAGGGTGGCCGCGAACTGATCCTCAGACGGCACCCATGTGAGCAGTCCCAGCCGGCTCAGAAGAACGTCGTTTAGGGCGCGATAGAGAATCAGATTCATGCAACAAGACCAGCCGGTATAATCATCGACAACCGCGCCCACGACCCGAGTGATAAATTGTCGCGAAACGGCACGATAGCCGGCCTCATCTATCGGCAAGCCGAACATCGAAGGCGCCGGCAAAATGAGTTCCAGTCCTGTTTGTCGTTGCTCTCCAGGCACGACTTCACCGGCCAGAGAAACGGGATCTGTCGATAGAACCACGGTCAACGGGAGGCAGCCCTCAGCCGGCATGGCACACAGATCGGCCATCACGGCTTCCAGATCGCGCGCCAGCCGCTGTACCACCGAGCGATCGCGCCCCGGGAAGATGAGCCGAGCATAACGACCATCAATTTCCTGGCTCTCCCCCCAATAATCCGGTTCGGGGGGCGATAGCAACCAGCGATCCGGCCCGCGGCGATAGAGGACAGTATGGGACAGGGTGATGGTTTGCGTCAGGCCGGAACCAATCACGACTTCGTAATTCTGAGTCGTGGATAATTCGGCCGAATTCAGGTCCGGTGCCAGGGTGACGGTTGCGTTCTCGTTCAGATTATCTCCGAGGGGAGTAGTCAAACCGAAGCCCGACCGAGCGCCGAACGCACCGCTAGCCACGAGCTCGGCCTGCGCGGCCGCCCATTGCGGATCGCGACCGGACAGAAAGCCGACGAATAACTCAGTGTCGCGGCCGAAGGCGGCATTGTAAACGATTTCGTGGCTGGCCAGCACGTCGGCCTCAGCCCGCGCCCGGCCCTCTCGCGCGCGACGCTCAACCTGCAGGTAGACAAGACCGATGATTGCCAGCGACAGGATGCCGGCCACGATGGCGAAAGCGAGGAGCCGTCGCCGTCGCGGCGCGGGCGGCACTGATCCATCTTCATCCGCGAGTGGCCTCGACTCGCCATAGAGTTCGTCGGCCGCGGGCGTTGTTCGCGTCTGACGGCGCGTGTCATCCCCCCAATCGAAATCTTCCGTCTTCCAGTCGAATGACATGGTTCTTTTTACACGTGCGCATCGCGCTTGTTTTTACTGGCTAACTGACTAGGGCTGGCCGTACAGGTGCCGATAAGCGTTGAAACCTTCATAAATGCGCTCGATGTAGAGGCGCGTTTCGGGAAAATCGACCCGATCGACGTACGCATCGTGGTCAGCCCCGGCGGTGTCGAACCAGCGGGCGGCATTGCCCGGCCCGCCGTTGTAGGCTGCCAGTGCGGCGTGAACATGGCCGTCGAAGTTACGCAATTGCTCGCTCAGGTAGTAGGCTCCGAAGTTAAGGCCAACATATGGCTTGTAAAGGTCTTCGTTGACAAAGCCAGGCCAGGCCAGCCGTTGGGCGATCCAGGCGCCTGTGTCGGGGATGACCTGGCTCAACCCCTGCGCCGCCGCGCCGGACCGCGCAAAGCTCTCGAAAAGACTTTCCTGGCGCACCAACGCGAATTGCAGGCGCGGGTCGAAGCCATATTTTTCAGCCAGAGGCAGAATCAGGTCGGCATAGTAGGCCGGATAAGAAAGGCGACCGATGTAGCGGGGGGCATCAAAGACAGTCGCGTCGACTTGCGACAGCAGGGAAGCGGCGGAGATGATCGACGATCGATAGAGACCCAGTTCGCTGAAGTAGCGTGCCATCTGATAACTTGTCAGTGCGTTGCCGGCATAGGTTTCGCGCACCAGTTCCAGTTCAGCCTTGGCCTCCTCAAACAATCCGAGACGCCACAACTTCTCACCGACGATCCGGTGAGGATCGGCGGCCAACTCGATGGACAGCGCACCTAAATTGCCATCGGGTAGGGTGGCGCCCTCGGCGGCCAGGCGCTCACGCAGCCATTCTTCGGCCTCCTCTCGACCTTCGTTGCTATCGGCGGGTAATTCCATCACCCCCGTGGCCGTAAAGGGGGCTTGAGCGGCGATAAGATCGGCCGCGCGCAGGGCGAAATAGTTAGTAGGCGAGAGGGTAGCAACCTGTTCTTCCAGCGCCGCCTGATCTGCGCCTTCCAGCTCACCGCGTTCAGCCGCGAGCAGAAGACGGAAGAGCGCCTCCGCGCCATAGATGTTGGCCGGATACTGCTCGATCAGCCGCCGGCGCAAGGCTAACGCTTCATCATCGTCACCAGCTGCCGCAAGTAGTTCGGCCGCGCGGAACAGGGCCAGCGGTGTGTTGCCGGCGAAGGGGAACTTATCGGCCAGGAAACGATAGCGGTCGATAGCATCAGCCTGGCCCAATTCTTCGGCCAACGAGG
>WBZM01002088.1_pt1 | contig 17782 bp, 17 predicted proteins | sample 5204271 | NCBI WGS metagenome assembly WBZM01 (sample SAMN12344346, study PRJNA552823) | activated sludge metagenome | biome: Activated sludge suspended growth; feature: Nitrification reactor; material: Wastewater; isolation source: activated sludge from nitrification reactor of wastewater...
CACCAAATTAAACCGCACCCGGAAGGAGATTGGAGACTTGAGATTGGAGATTGAGGCAGCATCCCCAGTCTCCAGTCTCCAGTCTCCAGTCTCTAGTCTCCAGTCTCTAGTCTCCGTTCTCAGTTCTTAGTCTCTCTCTTACGGTTTGGGTAGGCTGAGGGCGGGGTCGCCGAGGAGGTTGAGGGTGTAGACGGCCGTTTCTTCCCCGTGTTCTTCTTCAGCGGCTGTTTGGGTAGCCAGCAGCGCTTCGCCGAGGGTGTGGTTACGGCCGTTGAGGAACTGGTCGTAAAAATCATTCACCAATTCTAAAGAATACCCGTTAGAGAGGCGGGTCGATGGACCAATCGCCGCCACGATGCCGCCTTTTTCCGACCAGAGCAGATTTTCTGCCAGACTATCTTCGCCGGGGTCGCTGAAGGCGCCGCTCTGACAGTTGAATGCCGTTAGAATGGGCAGACGGTCGCCATTGCCCAACATGGCCGCGTCTTGGACCTGGAAAACCGCTTCATCGCCCCAGGTAATGGCGTCGCCGTGACCGGTGTAGTTCACAATGCCCACCCCTTTGTTCAGGGCGCTGATGATGTCGAAGCGGATATTTTCTTTGGTAGACATGTGCAGGTCGTGGATCTGGTAGCCGCTGTCGGCGAGCGTGCTTTCCAGGCTGTCAGAGATGGCGTCAAACGCCGGCTCATCATCGGCGACCAGCAAAGCCTGACGCTGCCAGGGATCGGCGACCCCATCGGCCAGGGCGTATTCGTAGGCAATGGTTTTGGCGACCATGGTATCGAGTTGGGTAAGGGTTTTTACCGGGAAACGGCCGATGCTCATTGCCGGACTGTGGTGGTTATCGAAAGTGACAAACCAGCCATCGTGGGCATAGGCGCTGCTGTCGGGTTGGCGTTCCAGGTAAGTGGGCAGCAAATTACGCGTATCATCATTGGCCGCTTGCATGTCATAGGTGGCGTCGCCTACCAGAAGGACAAATTGGGGAGCGGGCTGCCAGTTTTGCGCGGCGTAAGCCAGGAAGGCGCGAATGGCCGCCGGGTCTTGTTGGCCATAGCCGAATTCATCGTAAATCTGGGTCAGGGAAACGGCCGTTGGCGTGAATCCCTGGTTGGCGCGATAAGTCAGCAGCGGGGCCAGGGCGTCGATAAAGCCGGGTTCATCGGCCACGATGGCGACGTAGGCTGCGCCTCGTCCCTGGGCCAGCAGAGATTGGGACCACTGCGGCACAGCACGCAGGCTGGGGCGAATGGCTTGCTGGGGATTGAGGGCAACGTATTCACCGCCTTGAGGTTTGGCGGCCAGATGGGTCTGACGGCCGTCATAATGCAGATCGGTGAGCAAGACAGGCTGGTGGGCGTCGGTGATGTCGAAGACGAGCAAATTGTCTTGGGCGCTGTCGATGGCGATGGTGGTGATGTCGGCGTCGGTTTGAAAACGAGCCTGCGCGCTGGCCGTTTCTACCGGACCGTTGTAGCGCAGCTCGATCCAATCAAGGTAGATGGCTTCGCCGGCTGCGCCGGTGTCACCGGGCACGCCGATGGTTAAAACATTGGGTTCGCCGTTTTGCAAATCACCGGCGGCCAGCGGAAGGGTGATGGTTTTTTGCTGAATGCCATCCCAAAATACGTCGGTGAGGAAACGGCCGTTAATCCACAATTGGATGTGATGATCCGGGTCGACGGGATCGTCGTTGTTGGAAATGAGGCGCAGGGTCAGCTCGGCGGCACGGCCGTTGGCCTGGACATCGCTCAGGGGAATTTGCCATTCGGTTGGGGCCAGGAGCAGCTGCCCCAGCCAATGATCGTCGCCAGGGGCGTCGGGGATAAACGTGTCGTTTGCTTCCCAGTGGGCCACATGCCACGCTTCCGGCAGGCCGGCCTGGGTTGGCGCGGCCGGGTGTACGCCCATCGCTTGGCCGGGTTCCTGGCTGAGGCGATAGACGGCCGGGCCGGTGAGTGTGCTGGTGATGGCTTCGGCGAAAAAGTAGAGGGTGGTATCGGGGCCGGTTCCCTGAATGTAGAAAGGCACGATACGGCCGTTGCGGGTGAGGCGCAGGTGGGCGGCGGAAAATTCAGGAACACGGAAGTTGTGGCTGAGGAGTTGGCCGGCGGTGACGGCGGCGATGCCTGTTTGTTCGATGGCCAGATCGACGGCCGGGGGGATTTCTTTTTGCCAGGCGGGGCCTTTGTTGAGTTGGCTATCGTGGGCTGGGGTGGGGATGGCGGGCGATTGGTAGGCGAGAACGGCCGTGCCCAAAAGCACCATGGTTAAGCCGGCCAGTAAAGCCAATACGATCCAACGATAAATCTGCATAATCCTGCTTCGCAATAGGTTGATTCAATTTCCCTGCCTGAAAAAATTGATGCTTGTGTTAAGCGCCGAGACCACAAATGCCTGTAATGAAGGTCGCCCAGGCATACAGCAGGCCGCGAATGCCCCGCCTGATCCAGTGTGGACGGATCAGACGCGGGCCGGTTGATTGTCCCCACCACCTGAATTCCAGATTGGCTAACCAGGCAAGATGGTGATTGAGACGAAGCCCGGCGCCATGGGTTAACGGCAGTAAACGGCCGTTGCGGGAACGGCCGTACACGCGGCCAATCAACGCATCCGCCGGCCACGGTTTGTCGAAAACCAGAGGACGATCCCCGCGGGTCAATAAACGTTGCGCGGGCGGTTCGCCTTCTTTAGCCCAATACCGATGAGTGACTAACGAGTTCGGCCATACCAGGGTGATAATGTCGCCGCTTTTGAGTTGTTCAGGTGTAATTGTTTCTAATAAGATTTTGTCGCCCAGACGTAGTAACGGCGACATGCTGTTGCTGCTAATCTCGAGCCGGGGAGTTTCCCCCCGCTCCAGGCTCCTGCGGAGCAAGGAGGCCAGAATGGGTGCGTCTATGTCGACCATTGCCAACATTTTAAGGGATGAAGATGAATTTTGGTTGTTTTTTAGGGTCAATCAGGTGCTTTCTTATGGAGGCTTAATTGTGCCGATTAATCATGATCGTGGCATGAGCATCGGGCGCATTTACTTGACGTAATACTTGAATTCACCCTTGCGATCCATTAGAATGAAGCTACACAGCGAATTTTATGACAGCTCACGTTGATGGGACGGTTCCCATGAAGCTGTGCAGAAGGTGAGAAAACAAGCAGTTTGTCGGCGTGGGCTGTGACAGGAATAGGAGAGACTCGCATGAATGTTCATTGTTCTTACTGCCGTCATTCGTTTACCTTGAGCCGGGAGTATATGGCTCAGGCGGTAGCCGAGGCTGCCGAAGCGCGGCAAAAATCCCATGCTATTGAGTGCCCGAACTGCCGAAAAACGAATAAAGTGTCGATTAGTCAGATGAAACGCTTCTTGCCGAAACCGGCCCCTGTGGAGGCGACAGATTAGAAGCAGCTATGGGCCTTAAGGGTTTGCTCTTGAGAAGACAGGTCTTTGGGAACTCAAACTCTGGGCCTTCAAAATAAAAGCCGGACTTCTTGCGAAAAGAAGCCCGGCTTTTTTGTTTGGGTAGTTTGGGCTTAGGAAGCGTTGGCCACGAAGTTGATGGTTAATTGGACTTCGTCTTCGACGTTGGCGACGTTGGGAACTTGGGGGATATTGAGGTTATAGGCTGCGCGGGAGACAACGGCCGTGGCCATGCCCACCAGCTGCGTATCTGAAACGGCCGTGGCCGTTACATTAAACGTCACTGGCTGGGTAATGTCGCGGATGGTCAAATCCCCGGTAATGGTGAAAGATACTTCCTGGCCGATGGTAGCGCTGGATGGCAGGCCGTTAACGGCCGTGGGCGTAAACGTAATCAATTCATACGTCTGGGTATCTAAAATCTCATTTTGGATGGCCCGATTGCGGAAATTGTTGTCTGTAGCCAGCGTGCGAGCGTTTATTTGCAGCACGCCTACCTGCGCTGTGCTGAGGTCATTGAGATTGATTGCCAGTTCGCCGGCGACCTGATTGGTGACGCCAATCACGGTGGTGCGAACGCCGCGCAAATCTTCATCCAGTTCAAAACTTACCTGCGAATCTGCCTGGCTGATGGTAAAAACGCGCGGCGCGGAAGCGTCGGGCGCGGGGTAGGCTTTGGTCGGCGGGGCGGCTTCCTGCGGCGCTGCCGGTTGCCCGGCCGGATAGGCGTTTTCCGCCGGCGCGCTGGTTGGGGCGGCTTCCGCGCCGCCGGCGGGGTAAGCATTATCCGCCGGTGGCACTGTGGTGGCTTCAGTCGGCTGGTTTGTATCGGCGGAGGTGACGGGGTTCAAAGCGGCCGGTGTGGCCTGGGAATCCAGGGGGATCGCTTCCAGCGTGGCGCTGGGGGCTGCCGGCTCTTGCAGTAAACCACAGGCGGGCAGTAATAATAGTCCAAGGGCAAGTATGAACAGGATAGAGAGGTTCTTTTTCATATAATCGTTTCTCCAAAAATAGGTAGGTTAACGGCCGTGGATTGTGAACGGCCGTGTCATTGGGTACAGCCATACTTGTATACGGGATTTTTGCGAATTTGGATCTTTTTCTGAGGAACTATTCAGAGTTGGCACAAACATCAGGTAAAGTGAAGTAAAACTGCTGCCCACACCCACTTCACTTGCTGCCTCAACCTACCCCCAACCTTGTCGACAAGGTGCTTGACAATATACAAATCCAGGCCATGGTCACGGGCGTCCGCCCGGAAGCAAAAACGTTGTGCAGCGGTCAGGCGTTAGTTGAAGTCATACTGACAGGCCTTCATGGAAGAATTCCCCATAGGGTCAATGCGGATTCTTTACTCCAAAAACTCCATTCAGAATGAGAGTGATACCAGTAACCTATCTCTCGACGACACGAGAGATTCCTGGCGAGGGGCGTTAGGGAGCGGCGCGATATAACGAGTGCTGGCGGATGAATTCGAGCACGGCCGTTGGCACTAAATAGCGCAAGGAGTAGTTTTGTTTGGCCCACCGGCGCACGGCCGTTGAAGAAATATCCATCGTCGGTCCATCTAGCTCGTCGACGGCCGTGCGCAGGCCGGGTACGGCCGTTTCTAGGCCCGCCCAATCCAGCACAATTCCCGGACGGGCCAAAACACCCAACCGGCATTGGGCAATGATGCCTTCCGGTTCATGCCAGGTTGGGAAGTCACGCAGTGAATCCGCGCCGATCAGCAGCCATAGGTCGGCGGCGGGGTATCTGGTTTGTATCAGGGGGATTAGGGAGCAGGTGGTATGGGGTAACGGCCGTTCAATATCGCTGGTGTCGAGGACAAAAGAGGCATGGTGGTCGATGGCCAGTTGGGTCATACGCAGGCGCAGGGAAACGGCCGTAACCCGATTTCCCTCTTTATGCGGCGGTTCCCCCACAGGCAAAAAAAGCACCTGATCCAGGTGCAATTGTTCACGGGCTGTCTCGGCCAGCCACAAATGACCAAAATGGGGCGGGTCAAATGTCCCGCCCAGTAAACCCAATCTTATTCCGCCCACTCCAAAGTATCATCGCCGATATACACCGTATCGCCGATCTGGACTCCCGCTTCCTCTAACGCTGCGCTAATGCCCATACTCTCTAAAATTTGTTGGAAGCGGAGCAGCGTCGCTTCAAACTCAAAATAGGTCATGGCGGCAATACGTTCAATCTTTTTCCCGCGCACCCGCCAGCCGTCAAATTCTCGTTCAATGGTGAACACATCTTCGTCTTCAGCCGCGCGGATGACTATCTCCTCGCTGGAAACGCTATAGACGGCTGGAGCATCGTCCAGCATTTTTTTGACTTTGTACAGCATCGACTGCACACCCTGGCCCGTTACTGCCGAAATGACGCAAAAGTCATATCCTGCCTTATGCACTTCTTCTTCGACCAGCGGCTCCCAGGCCACCGCGTCCGGTAAATCTATTTTATTCAATACCACGAGCTGCGGCCGTTCATCCAGCCGCAGGCCCAAATTGGTGTCGTACAGCGCCAACTCCTGATTGATCATGGCCCAATCGGTTAGCGGCTCTTTGGATGCCCCGTCCAGCAGGTGGATGAGTACCCGCGTCCGTTCGATGTGGCGCAAAAATTCGTGCCCCAATCCTGCGCCGCCTGATGCGCCTTCAATCAGGCCAGGGATATCGGCTAATATCATCGTTTCGTAATCGCCTAAGGTCACTACGCCCAGGTTGGGCTGCAAGGTGGTGAACGGGTAGTTGGCAATTTTGGGCTGCGCTGCCGACACGGCCGAAAGCAACGTGGATTTGCCCGCGTTGGGCACGCCGACAATGCCCACATCGGCAATAATCTTTAGTTCCAACACCAGCCAGGTTTCTTCGCCCGGCTCGCCGCGCTCGGCCAAGAGGGGGGTTTGGTGGATGCTGCTGGCAAAGTGGATGTTGCCGCGTCCCCCTTTTCCTCCGGCCAATATCATCACTTCCTGGTCGATGTTAGTCAGGTCGGCGATGAGATCGCCGGTGTTGGCGTCACGAATCATCGTGCCGGGTGGGACGGGCAGGCGCAGCGGTTGGGCGCTGCGGCCGGTTTTACGCGCTTTGCCCCCGTCACGGCCGTCTTCCGCCCGATGATGCACATTGCGATGATATTTCACCAGACTGTTCACGTGGTTGTCCACGTAAAATATCACATCGCCGCCGTTCCCGCCGTCGCCGCCATCGGGACCGCCTCGTGGCACATGGGCTTCGCGGCGGAAACTGATCATCCCATCGCCGCCAGCGCCACTTTTGACGTAAATTTTTGCCTCATCGAAAAACATATGCTAGCCATCTGTGTTCAAGTATCCTGGTGTTCAGTTCAACTTGAACAGGAGAATACTTATTCGTTATCTAATAATTCTTTCAATTTTGCCAGGCGGGGATCGATGTCATCGTCCTCGCAGCCACAGTCGCCTTCGTTCAGGTTTTGGCCGCAAACCTGGCACAGTCCCTGACAATCCGGGCGGCAAATTGGCTGAATGGGCACTTCCAGCAAGGTTAATTCACGAATTAACGGCGCCAGATCGATATAACCATCTTCGCCGATATACAATTCGCCGGCCGGCGCATCCCAGGGTGGGTAATACAACAGTTCACCCAGGGTGACGGTTAACGGGACATACGCATCGCCCAGACAGCGGACGCAGTCTACGGCCGTTACCGTATGCAGCGTCCCGGCCAAATAAACGCCCTCAGATGTGCGCGTCACTTCCAGCTGCCCTTGCAGCGGGGACAACCTCACATCCTCAACATCTATGGTTGGATAGTCGAGTTCAATCGTGCGGCTGGTGCCTATTCTGGCCTCAACAAGAAAGCCGAAGTTGAAACGCAGTCGCGAAGGATGTTGTTTCTCCATCACAACCTCCTTTGGGGTAGAATTGACTCTGGAGTATAACATAGATGATCTGCCCTGCATATTGCCGTAACGAAAAGAGGAATTCATGAGACACCAACAACTGCTTGTCGCCACCCATAACAAAGGCAAGGTGGCCGAATTTGCCGAAATGCTGGCCGATCTGGACGTCGCCTGGCTGAGTCTGGACGATGTGGGGATTACCGAAGATGTCGAGGAAACCGGTGAAACATTTCAGGCCAATGCCGAGCTGAAAGCGCTGGCTTACGCTTCCCAAACCGGCCTGCTAACATTGGCCGACGATTCCGGCCTGGAAGTGGATGCGCTGGATGGGCAGCCCGGCGTTTACACTGCCCGCTATGGCGGCCCCGGCCTGACCCACGCCGACCGGTATCATTTGCTGCTGCGCAACATGCGCGACGTTGCCCCGGCAGAACGGACGGCGCGTTTCCGCTGTGTCATTGTGCTGGCGAATGCGGCAGAGGTGATTGGCACGGCCGTTGGCGTCTGCAACGGCCGTATTGCTCAGTCGCCGGCCGGAAACGGCGGGTTTGGGTACGACCCGGTCTTCTTTCTGCCCGAACTGGGCGTAACCATGGCTCAGGTTCCCTCCACAGTCAAACACCAGATCAGCCATCGCGGGCAAGCCATGAAGGCAATCACGCCGCTTTTGCGCCAGATATTGGCCGAGTAGCCTCGCTGCATCTTTAACTTGCAAACTGCTCGATATTACGTAAACTTAAATCATGGACAGAATAGACTTTCGCTCGGATACAGTTTCCTGGCCGACACCGGCCATGCGTGAAGCAATGGCCCAGGCCAAAGTGGGGGACGACGTTTACGGCGAAGACCCCACCGTGCGTGAATTAGAAGCCCTGGCCGCCGAAATGACCGGCAAAGAGGCGGCTTTATTTGTTGCCAGCGGCACGATGGGGAATTTGGTGGGCATTTTGGCCCACGCTGGCCGCGGCGACGAGGCGATTGTGGGCCAGGACGCCCATACCTATTTGTATGAAGCGGGCGGTATGTCTACGCTGGGGGGGATTTTCCCGCGTGTGCTGGCGACAGATGACACGGGGCGCATGGACATAACGGCCGTCGAAACGGCCGTTTCCCCCGACGACGCCCACTTCCCCCAAACCCGCCTCATCCTGGTGGAAAACAGCTATGGCAGCAAAGGCGGCTACCCGCTGCCCCCCGCCTATTTTGCCGATATCCGCGCCGTTGCCGACCGGCACGGGCTGGCCGTGCATATGGATGGCGCACGGTTGTTCAACGCGGCCGTCGCCCAACAAATCCCCGCCGCCGACATCACCCAACACGTCGATTCCGTCACCTTCTGCCTCAGCAAAGGCTTGTGCGCGCCGGTCGGTTCTGTATTGTGCGGCTCGGCCGAATTTATTCACAACGCGCACCGCATGCGCAAAGTTGTGGGCGGCGGCATGAGGCAGGCCGGCGTCATGGCCGCCGCCGGTCTCATTTCCCTGCGGCAAATGGTAGATCGCCTGGCCGACGATCACCAACGCGCCCAAAAGCTGGCCCTGGGATTAGCCCAAATCCCCGGCGTCCTGGTGCAGCCGGAAATGGTTAAGACCAACATGGTCTTTTTTAACCTGGCCCCAGACGTTCCCATCCTGGCGGATGTCATTACGGAAGCCATGCAGCAGCGGGCCAACATCTGGGTCGGGCCAACCGGCTGGCGTAGTTTCCGGGCAGTGACCCATTATTGGATTGGCGATCAGGAAATCGACCTTTTCCTGGACACACTGCGCGCTATTTTGGCAGAAGCATAGCCATCAGACGGATGGTTCCATCCCGACTTTTGCCTTGCCAATGAGGAGAGGCGGCTCATGAATACAAAAATCGGTCGCGTCATAAACAATCGTTACCAGCTTGAGTCGTTGTTGGGAGATGGCGGCATGGGCGCTGTTTATCGCGCCCACGACCGCAATTTAAACCGGCAAGTGGCCATCAAGCTGATGCACGAGCAGTACGCGCGTCAGGCCGAATTTCGCAATCGGCTCATTCAGGAAGCGCAAACGGCCGCAAAGCTAGACCACCCATCCATTGTGCGTATTTTTGATTTTGGCGCTTCGGAAGAAGGCCTGTTCATCGCCATGGAATTTGTGGATGGCGGCAGTTTGCGGGCGCATTTGCGCCGGGTGCAGCAAGAACGTAAATATTTGCCGCTTTCCCAGGGGCTGCAAATTGGCAGCCACATCGCTCTGGCGTTGGATTATGCCAACAAACAAGGCATTGTTCACCGCGACGTGAAGCCGGGCAACATCATCCTCAAGCGGCTGACGCGCGCCGACAAGCCGGGCGAGCTGCCTTTCCGGGCCGTACTGACCGATTTTGGCCTGGTCAAATTGTCTGAAGGCTCGGACATGACCAGAACGGGGATGACGCTGGGCACGCCGACGTATATGTCGCCGGAACAGTGTGAAGGGCTGGATTTAGACGGCCGTTCCGACCTCTATGGCCTCGGTGTCGTCTTGTATGAACTGTTTACCAATCGCCTGCCCTTTTCCTTCCAAAACTTGTCCGAAGCCCTGGCCGCCCACACCAAAGGTCTCATGCCGCCGCCGGCCCATGAAGTTCGCACCGACATACCCCCTGTCCTCAACACCATTCTCAGCAAACTGCTGGCTAAAGACCCGGCCGACCGTTACGCCACCGGCGCGGACCTGGATGCCGCGCTGCAAAGCGCCATGATCTCGCTGGCCGGCACACCCACGCAGATTATGACCCCAGAGGCAGACATTCTGGCCCAGGTAACGGACCCGCCGCCCGGTTACGAGCTGTCGATCGACACCCCAGGGCATCCACCCAGCCGCGTGCAGCTTACCCAGGCTGTTATTAGCCTGGGACGCGGCGCAGACAACGACATTGTGTTACCGGCGGAAGGGGTTTCGCGGCAGCATGCCCAGCTGCAAGCCACGTCTTTGGGTTGGGAAATATTGGATCTGGGCGGCATCAATGGCACGTTCCTCAATGATCGCCGCCTGCGCGCCGAAGATCCGACGCCGCTTGCGCCGGGTATGCGCGTGCGCATTGGCCCTTATGTTCTCTCTTTGGTAGGGCCAGAGGTGACGCCGTATGAATCGGATATGGCGGTGGTGGCGGAACGCGCTACGGCCGTAGCCCTTGGCCGCACCACGCCGGCCGCCGAAGCCATTCCCACCGCTCCACACACCGCGCCTGTTGAAGAACCCCTGGCCATTTTCCTGCCGCAAGAAAGTTATACTCTGGAACCCGGCCGGCGAACGCCCATCAACCTGGAAATTGTGAATCGGGGAGCGGTAGCCGACCGCGTGACGGTGCGTGTGCAAGGTGTGCCTCAGGAATGGGTCAGCACACCCACGGAATTTATTGATTTGCCCGCGGGCGCTACGACGCAGCTCTCGCTGGCCATCCGGCCGCCGCGCCATCGCTCCACGCCCACCGGACGGCAGCGGATGCGCCTGGAATTGGTCTCCCAACAGCATCCCCGCTTGCGCGTGGGCGCAGCCTTAACATTGATCATTGGCGGGTTTGTTTCGTTTGAGGCCCGATTGAGCAACAGCCAGGTTCGCTTGCCGGAAACGGTGGGCGTGACGATTGAGAATACGGGCAATGCGGCCGGCGAGTTTAGCGTGACCGCCCGCGATCCACAGCGCGCGTTGCAGATTCGCGGCGAGCGGGGTCGCATTCACCTGTCTGGCGGGCAGACAACGGCCGTTGACCTGGAACTCGATGCGAAACAGAAAAGCTGGCTGGGCGGCGGTGAAATTTACCCGTTTGAAGTGGATGTATCCTCGCAGTCGGGCGGGCGCGTAACCTTGAATGGCGAAGCGCGCACCGGACCAGCGATTCCCATGGCTTTGTTTTATACTTTGCTGGCCGTGGTTGTGTTCTGCAGCGCAATCGGCGTCTTGACCTTTTTGTTTGACGTAGGCGGTTTTTTTGGCGGCTCGCGGTCTACCTCGACGCCAACCAGTCTGCCTGCGGTGTACCTGACGGAAACGGCCGTAGCCCTCACCCCCACCATAGACGCCACCGCCATGACTCTGACCCCCGCTCCAGGTCAGGACTCCGATGGCGACGGCCTGAGCGATACCCAGGAATTGGCGATTGGCACCGATCCCAAGAACCCGGATACCGATTTTGACCGTTTAAGCGATGGTGAAGAAGTACTGCGTATTGGGACCAATCCCAAAGATCGTGATACAGACAGAGATATTTTGATTGATGGCGACGAAGTGCTGCAATATCGCACCGATCCGCTGCGGCGCGACACATCTGGTGACGGTATTTCTGATGGTGAAGCGGTGGCTCGCGGATTAGACCCGCTGGTTTTCCACACGCCTACGCCGACGCAAACGGCCGTTACCTCCGCCACGCCCACCAGCACCCTGGGACCGCCCACATTTACCGCCACCGCCACGGCTACCTGGACGCCAAGCGCCACGCCATCCATCACGCCCACGCCTACGGCTACCCAGACGCCCTCCAGCACCCCAACTGCCTCGCCGACCGGCTCGCCGACAGCCACGCCAACGATCACCAGCACCCCGACCAATACGCCCATGCCCAATCCATCGGTCGCCTGTTTGCTCAATCCACCCATACTAGACGGCAGCTATAATCCGGCCGAATGGCCCAATTCGCCGCAAATCCAGTTCCAACCCGAAGGTAACTTGGCTGGTTTGGTGCAGGGTTATTTGGGGCGCAAGGGCAATACCATGTATCTGGCCTGGCTCATCAACGATGTGACCAACGACCCCAGCGATTCGCTGCGCCTTTACTTCGACACGACGCGCAATCTGGGCGACCCGGACACAGCCGACCGCTTTTTCCAGGTGGTCCGCGACGGTTCGTTGTCGGTACAGGCGGGCATTGGCAGCAATTCCGATGGCCAGGGTTGGAATGCCGGGTACAGCAGCAGCAATTGGACGGCCGTTCTCGGCGAACCCGGCAGCAATCAATGGGTCATCGAAATGAGCATAGACATTGCCGCCGAAATGCCCGCGCTGGCCAATCCGTATGGCCAGATGGTCCAGGTGTTGTACACCGGGCAGTTGGCCACCTGGCCTACTGGCGGCATCTCCAACAACGCCAATACCTGGCAAGGGGTCAATTGGCCGCCTTGCCCGTAACCAAAATCATCAACGAATGAGGTGTTTTTGATGAACGTGAACTTTTTCGCCACACTGCGGCGTATTGCAGGGCAAAAAACAGTGGAATTTGAGGTGGCGGAAGGCGCCACCGCGCAGCAGGTATTGGATGCGATTTTGGAACGGTTCCCGGCCATGCGTGAGGAACTGCTGGATGAAGACGGCCAGCTATTCCCCCATGTTCACTTGTTCATCAACGGCCGTGATGTCCCCTACATGCCCGATCAAATGGCTACCATCATCAAAAACGGCGACAAAATTGACCTGTTTCCCGCGGTGGCGGGAGGTTGATCGTGGCCAGTCATGAACGGGTTGTGCGCGCTGTTCCGCTCTGGCTGATGCGCGATTATCTGGTGGATGCAGGCGGGACGGTAGTGGGAGACGGCCGTGTCACCGGCAATGGCTGGGTCGTCACCCTGGAGCAGGTAGAAGATTTCCACCTGGGTTCATTAAAAATTGGGCAGGTGCGCTTTTATGCCGAAGGCGACGACGCTGCCCTGGCGGCCTTGATGGCCGTGATGGAAGACAAATTAGTCCGCGCCGGCGGCTAAACGGGAATAAAAAAGACGGCCGTTGGGGAAACGGCCGTCTTCCTATCACTCAATCATCAATTGCCGCAGTCCGACAATTAGATAATCTGTAACTCCTTCAACTTGGCTTCCGGCACAACGCCGTTCTCCCAGCCGCGCAATTCATAATACTCAGCCAGCATGTCGTCCAATTCACACACATGCCCTTCCGAACCCGGCATCGTGGACGGTTCTTTGGTGAAGCGATCCGGCAGGTAGTCGCTGCCTTCCCCAAAGCCGGCCAGATTGTTGTAGTAGCGTTCCAGATTGTAGATGCGCTCGCCGGTCAACAAAACGTCATCGGCCGAAAATTCCACGCCGGTCATCGCCGAGAACTGAGCCGCATATTCATCCGGTCCTTCCACGAACTGGCTGAATTTGCACAAATCCAGGCTGTCTGTAAAGGCCGACAAGTCTTGCAGCAGTTTGGTCAGCCCGCCCTTGCCTTTCCAATCCAACGGGTCCGTTTTCAGAGCAATAACGCCCAATTCGCTGGCCGGGGTGTAGGCGCGCAGGTGGCAAGCGCCGCGATTGCTGGTGGCATAAGCAATACCCATGCCCTTCAAGCCACGCGGATCGTAAGCCGGAATGCCCTGCCCTTTCACCGACATGGCCATCGACATATCGCCGTAATGCTTGGCGACCGCGTTGATGCCATTCGCCAGCAAATCGCCGATTCCTTGCCGGAAGGCAATCTTTTCAGCCATGGCGACCATCGACATGTAATCGCCCCACTCCAGACCTTCGCCGTTGGTGTAACCCTTTTCCGTGGCTTCCATAAAGGTCGCCATCACATCGCCAACTTCGATGGCGTCAAAGCCGTAATCGTTGGCCAGATCGATCAGCTTGGCGATGGAACCGGCGTCACCGTTGCCGCAGTTCGCGCCCAAAGACCAGGCTGGTTCGTATTCAAAGCTTTCCATGTGCGTGCCGGCAAATGGGCCGTCCTCGATTTTGACTTCCTTCTTGCAGGCTACGGGACAGGCATGGCAAGTGGGGTTGTTGACCAGGATGTTTTGTTCCACCCATTCCCCGCTGATGCCTTCCGCTTTGTCGCCGAATGATGTCACTTTGCCGTTGAAGGCCGGCAGAGCGCCCATGTTGCTGGTGATGTTCATGAGAATGTTGGTGCCATAGACGGAAAGGCCGCCCTTGCGCGGGCTGGTAAACCCTTTTTCATCCATGATGACGCCCAGCGCGCGTTCGTGGGCCGGTTTCCAGGCTTCGGCATTGGCTGCCCGAGGCATTGCTTTTTTGGCTTTGACGACGATGGCCTTGAGATGCTTGCTGCCGCCGACGCAGCCCGTGCCGCCGCGCCCCGCTGCCCGATCGTCTTCGTTGAGCCAGCTTGCGTAGCGCACCAGATTCTCGCCGGCCTGCCCAATGGCGATAACCGTGAGGTCTTTTTCGCCATATTTGTCTTTAAAGTGTTGAATGGTTTCTTTAATGCCCTTGCCCCATAAATCGGACGCATCGCGTAGTTCCACGGTTCCGTTTTCGACATAGGCGTAGACCGGTTTTTCGGATTTGCCGGAGAAGATGAGGCCATCGAAACCAGCCCAGCGAATGCGGGCCGCCGACCAGCCGCCCTGATGCGCATCGGTGATGGTTCCGGTGAGGGGTGATTTGGTCACGACGGCGAGACGGCCGCTCATATTGGCCGGCGTGCCGGTGAGGGGACCATTCATGAAGCACAAAATATTGTCGGGTGAGAGCGGGTCTACATCCGGGCCATTTTCAAAGACGTATTTAACGCCCAGACCGCGCGCGCCGATGTAGTGCAAAGCCCAGCCTTCTGGGATGGGTTTGTTTTCGACTTTACCTGCTGTCAGGTCTATGTGCGCGATATTGTTTGCGTATCCACCTAGTTCCATTATTACCTCCAATTGCTTTGAGTCGATTAAGTATTTGATCTTATGAGTGTCGGGGCGTTGATTGGTGTTTGGGCAGCCAAAGCAGCGAATTGCCCGATTTGCTGTATTTCGGCCGGGAATATCGTGTGACCACAACGCCTGAGGGTGTTTTTACTATTTTTGGATGGAGCACCTCCTTTTATGTGTTTGGTTTCTCACCGTCCTGGCGGGAAGATACTGATGACGTCGTGTTTGGAGAGGGGTGTGGGAAATCCACCAGCGTAGGTGAGGTCACGGCCGTTTAACAGCACGCGCCACCCTTTTTGAATTGGAACGTAGACCGGTTTTACCTCTACCCAGGCAGAATTCGTTTTTTCTTCAGAGTTCCAAACTCGCTCCAACGCAAACGAGCGAGTTTGCGGATAATAATCAAAAAATTTACGCAGCAGGTCTTCCACAGACGCCCCGGGATCGACATGGACGGTAACGGCCGTATCCCCCACCATCGACCGCATCCGGCCAAATAACTTCACCGGAATGGCCCAGTCACCCTGGCTGTACCGCCGGGCTGTTTCATACCCCAGCAGCATCATGTGCAGCTGCACCGACAAATATTTGTTCCAGCCGGCCATCGCCTGGGCAATGACGCTGCCGGAAAGACCGGCTTCTTGCATGTAGCTGGCAAACGCCGCGCCCACAATGCCGATAGAGGTGGTGATGTAGGCGGGTGGGGTGTGGATGTGGCGTGGACCGTGCCCGGCATGAAATTTTCCGGCGCGGACCAGGTAGTAAGCAAATTCGTCGCTGGTGTCCATGCCGATAACCCGCGCCAGCCAAACCGCAAAAAAACGGCGACGCTCGGCCAGATGTTCTTCATTGGCCCCGCTTTCCCAGCCTAAAATTGCGGCCGTTTCCGGCACGGAAAGCAAATAGTTGTAGGTATTGATGACTAATTCGGGCGCGCGGCGCAGCAAGATTTCTGTGGAATGAGACATGGCTTGTTTGTCTACGGCCGTCAGGCCCACAAAACCAAGCAGCCGAGACCATTCTTCGGCTGGATCGGAAGAAAGGTCATGGAGCTTTAGAGTGGGGGAGACTGTTACAGTTTGCATAATTTCGCCGCCAATTATTTGGGTACTGCGTACAGTATACTCAAAAGAAATCTTCCCCGCAACGCCGGGTAACTGCGACGGCGCAACGTTTTGGCCTCCTGTCTGCACAGGCGGCAAAGCTGACCTGGTCAGTCATTCCCCAGATGTGCTGGCGATTAAAAAGCGGCAGTTAGCGCGGCAGGCGTGCTAAAATCACGTCCCGTGCCTGCCCAGAATCATGCCGGAGATGGTGGCCTCAACGGCCGTATGCGCCATCTTTTTCCGTGGCGGCTGGCTAAAAAGTAGACATAAAAATTAAACCGAGGATTGAATTCACTAAAACGATGTTGGATTTTGCCCCCCTACGCGCCAAACAAATGACCTTGCGTGACCTCGCTGCCCCCTTGACTCTGGCGGATCTACGCGCTTTAACCAACGAAATGGTAGACGAAATGCTGTCTCTGATTGCCGCCAGCACAGACGCCGACGTTGTGTTTGTGCCGACCGATCCCCAGGCGAACGATACATTCGCCGCCGATGAGGCCGAAAAAGATCTGCCCTGGACGCTGGGCCATGTGGTTGTGCATACCACGGCTTCGGCTGAAGAAAGCGCTTTTTTGGCGGCGGAAATGGCGCGGGGTGTGCCGCCTCACGGCCGTTCCCGTTACGAAACGCCCTGGCAAACCGTCAGCGCCATCGCCCAATGCCGCGACCGCCTGGAAGAAAGTCGCCGCATGCGGCTTGCCAGCCTGGACCTCTGGCCCGACCAACCTATCCTGAGCAACACCTACGAGCCGTGGCCGGGCGCAGGCAACATAGACGCCGTTGGTCGATTTATTCTGGGGTTGGCCCACGACACCGACCACCTGGGCCAGATCGCCGACATTGTGCGCCAGGCGCAAACCGCCCGTGCAGCCATCTGATCCCATTGTCCGGCCTTTGCTGGCCCTGCTGCCCGGCAGCCCGGAGCAATGCACCAGAGCGGCGGCCGATTTGCTGGCGTTGTATGCCGCCGACGGCCGTTTCTACCATACCCTTGCCCATGTTCAGGACGTTCTGGGCCACCTGCAGCCCTACCTGACTGCGGCCCATAACCCCGTGGCATTGCAGCTGGCCGCCTGGTTCCACGACGCCATTTACGATCCGCGCCGCCACGATAACGAAGCGCAAAGCGCCGCCTACGCCACGGCCGTTCTCGCCAATCTGGGCGCCGCCGCCGGGTTAGCTGACGAAACGGCGCGTCTGATTCGTCTGACCGAGAAGCACGAAACGGCCGTCGCCGACAGCGACGGCCGCATATTGCTGGATGCAGATCTGGCTGTTCTGGCTGCTGAACCATCCCGCTACGACGCTTACGCGCAGGCCATTCGCCGCGAATACGCCCATATCTCAGCCGAGGCGTATCGTCAGGGGCGAACGGCCGTGTTGCAACGGCTGTTGGCCAGAGAGCAGCTCTACTTTTTACCCGCTCATGGGGCGTGGGAAATCCCGGCGCGGCTTAATCTCCGACGGGAGATGGCGCGGTTGTCCACAATGAGTTAGACCGGCGGCTGGCCTGCAAAACGGCCGTCGCCACCCGCATACCCCCCAATGTCACCCCGGCCGTTGACTGCCCGGGGAAAATCGAATCCCCAACCAGCCACAAATTGCCAATGCCCGTGCCCGGACCGCGCGCTTTAAAGAGCGATGTTTGCGGAAAGCCGCCGACCATGCCCAACGGCCGTCCGGTGTAATACGCAAACGTTACCGGCGTGCCTGGCAGGCGCAGGGTCGCAGCCTGCGCCAGACCGGGAATGGCTTTTTCGGCAGCGGC
>WBZM01002090.1_pt1 | contig 17780 bp, 16 predicted proteins | sample 5204271 | NCBI WGS metagenome assembly WBZM01 (sample SAMN12344346, study PRJNA552823) | activated sludge metagenome | biome: Activated sludge suspended growth; feature: Nitrification reactor; material: Wastewater; isolation source: activated sludge from nitrification reactor of wastewater...
CGCACCGGAATTGGTCGGCCTGGGCACAGGTACGTCCGCGGTAGCGCAAATGCCTGATTAGGGGGTTGAGAAACCCCAAAATCAGGGCGGAAAGACGGACAGGCGAGTCGACAGCCTCGCTTTCTACGCCACCGCAGAATTGTTCCCTTCCGCGCGACATCGGCGCCCGCTGCCCCGGTGGCAGTGCTGAAACGAAAAATTTACAACCTCTGAATTGTTGATGCACATGAACACTCTGCTCAACGAAGCTGACAGCCGCGCCGTGCAGGCGGACTACGAGCGCAAGCGGCTGACGCTACGGCGCATCGACGCCGAACTCGGCGGTCCGCCCTTCCGCATCCAGCCCGACGATCCGCTGGCGCTGGAGGTTGCCGCCTACTACCAGGCGAACCGACGGGCAGTCGAAGCAGCACTTGACGAGGAGCGCGCGCGACTGGACCGGGCACGGCGCGATCTGGCCGCCGCCGAACAGGTCCGAATGCGCCTGGCAGCCGTTCTGCCGCACTACCGCGAGCAAGAGATGGCCGACGAGAAGCGCGTCCGCGACGGCTTCGCCGGCGCCCTGATGGGCTCGGAGAAACGGCGGGAACGAATCGAGAAGGAACAGGAACTGATCACCCAGGGACACCTGATCGAGTCGGCGCGCGCCGGCATCGCGCAGTCCGAAAAAAAGCTGGCGCAGATCGACTCCGACGCCCGTCGTGCGCTGCGCGCCGAACGCAACGACACGCAGGCCGCGCTCGACCGCCTGGCACAGGAAGTCGCCAAACATGCGCACCGCAGGCGGGGGTGGTCAAGGATCTGGCAACGCACACCCGCGGAACGGTCGTCCAGCAAGGCACCGTATTGCTGACGCTGGTTCCGAAGGACGACATCCTGCGTGCGGAAGTCTGGGTGTCGAACGAGGATATCGGCTTCGTCCGCAAGGGTCAGCCGGTGCGGATCAAGCTCGCCGCCTATCCGTTCCAGAAGTACGGCATGCTCGACGGCGAGCTCGAGCACGTCGGCGCCGATGCCGGCGAGCCCACGGCCACGGCGGCCGGCAGCACACCGGGCGACGACGGGCGCGCCAACGGCTTGCGCTACAAGGCACTGGTCGGCCTACGCCAGACCCAGCTTGAAATCGACGGCGAACGCCTGGAGCTTGCCCCGGGCATGCAGGCCAGCGCCGAGATACACCTGGGCCGCCGGAGCGTCATCGCGTACCTCTTCTCGCCGGTTCAGAAAGCCTGGTACGAAAAGGGGCGCGAGCGCTAAGACACCCGCTGCCCCCACTCGCCGCAGTCAACAAAAACGGGGCGCCTGCAGACGCACGACAACCCGGGTGGCAGAGGCATCGTGGATTGGTGGACGATGCGCTGGCGCACACTCGGGAACACGTGTCGTGGACACGTCGGGCGACTTCGAGACCACGCGCCCCTTCGCTCACAAGCTCCGCCGAGCTTGATTCGTTTCCGATAGAATCCCAGAAGGTCAAAGCGAGGCGCGACACCCGTTATCTGACCGCAACCGGCAGTGTTCAATTTCCCAAAGCAGCCTTCCTGCCCAAACAAGCGCGGCCATCTCGGTTGGAAGACTTGAGGAGATGTCGATGACCGAACATCCGTACCAGGCCTTCCTGCGCGAGGCTCTGCCTGCCAGCGCCGCGCAGCCCGAGTGGATCGAGGCCGACGGCGCGCTGCCCGCGCTCTACCTCAGCCACGGCGCGCCACCTCTGCTGGAGAGCCAGCGCTGGATGGGCGAGCTGTTCGGCTGGGCAGGCAGCCTGCCCAAGCCACGCAACGTCCTGATCGTCAGCGCGCACTGGGAGGCGGCGCCGCTCGCCGTGAGCCAGCCGGCCGCCGGAACACCCCTGATCTACGACTTCGCGGGCTTCGACCCGCTCTACCACCGGATGCGGTACGCCACCCCGGACGCCACGCAGTTGGCCGATCGCGTGGTCGCCATCCTGTCGCACACGCGGTCCAGCCAGGGCGCATCCAGCGAGTCAGCAAGGTCGACCAGCGACGTATACCGCCACCCCCGGCGCGGCCTCGACCACGGCGCCTGGGTGCCGCTGATGACCATGTATCCGGCGGCCGACGTCCCGGTACTGCAACTCAGCCTGCCGACGCAAGACCCGGAGCGGTTGCTCGAGATCGGACGGCGCCTGCGCCCACTGCGCGAAGAGGGCACCCTGATCATCGGCTCAGGTTTCATGACCCACGGTCTGCCATTCCTGACTTACGAGCAATTCACCGGAAGAGAACCCGAGCCGTCCTGGTCGCGCGACTTCGACGCCTGGGCCGCGGAAGCCCTGGCCGCCGGTGACATCGAGCAATTGTCGGCCTTCGCCAGCAAGGCGCCGGGAATGCCGTACGCTCACCCCACCGTGGAGCACTTCACACCGCTATTCGTCACTCTCGGCGCCGCGAGCCGGCCTGACCAGGCCGTCCAGACCACCATCGAGGGATACTTCTTCGGCCTGTCCAAGCGGTCGTTCCAGGTCACCTGAGCCGGCGGCACCCTCCGCTCATCCGATCCGCGAGACCGGGGCATGTGCACGTTCGTGCAGCCGATCGTCCACGGCTAAGCGCTGCTCAAATGATTACGAGCGGTTCGCCCACCTCGTGTTTGAGCACCACGGCCGCCAGCGCGCTCGAAACGTCGGACCGGAGAGAGAAAGGGCGTCGCCAGATCCAGCTCCGCCAAGGTCTTGTCGCTCCTCAGCGCCGCTCGTGCCACCTGCGCCTTGCGGACCGGCATCTGCTTCCTGCTCGTCCTTCTCGTCAAGCGCTCGCTCCTGTTGGAGTTGCTTCCGCAGGCGTACGATCGGGGCTACCACTCATCCTGCTGCCCAATGATCCGGAGCCTGCTCGCCTTATACGTAGCCAAGAGTCTGAAAGCTGTGAAGACTTGCCGCAGTCAGTGCGCGCAGCTCCGCGAACAGAACATTGTCGATGTGAGTAAAGTTGAAGCAGGACTTGCCCTGCATCCTGCGGCGCAGCGCGGGCGAGACTCCGGCCAAGAGCCCTGGGGTGACGTACACCGGCATCAAGTGGTAGCTGACGTACGACTTCTTCAGCATGACAGCGCCAAAGCACATCGGCTTCCTGCTCTTCTGGACGAATTTCGTATTCAGAACCAGGCTGGATTCGTCGTCTTGTGCAGTCGCGAGCCTGGCCGCGTAGGGCGCCATCACCAACTTCAGCTCTTCGAAGACGGGTCGGAGTTCGGGCATGGTCTGAGTCCCTCGGTTCGTGCAGGCGCGGAGTGCGTGGCTGCACCGTCTAATCAGGACAGGCAAGAGCCTCGCAGCGCCCCGTCCCACGGCAGCCGACGAAGCGGTCACTGATCGGGCGGTTCGCTGAAGCATACTCCTACCGGGGGTAGAAGGCGCGCTAGTCCTGTTTCCTCGAAGAAGCGCGAGGGGAAACAATCAGCAGGGCCGGCTGGTGCGACACCCACCATCGGCCGTGTGCCGACCTTCCACGCTGCGCCGACGGATATGGCCCGTTTGTGCAGCTCCCGATAGCCTGCTCGGCCCCATTTCTGTCGATTGTTTCCCGAAATGGCAGCGTAACCTGCGTCGGCCGCACTGGTCGAGATCGTGTAGCGTGCTCAGCACCTCCGTGCTGCGCAAACGCGCTTTCCAACCCGGCAGCCTTTCTCTAGGCGCTCCGACCAGGGCGACCCCGCGAGTGCCACTTGTCCGATGCGTCAGTTCCCGCATGTTGTCCTTGCGCTTGTCGTGCGCCTTGTCGGCCACCTTGAGCCGAGCACCGTAGCGGCTGATTGGTGGGATAGGGACGGTCAGTTGTCCTGAGCCCCCCTCCCACACCACCCGGCATGCGGGCCCGCAGCGGGCGGTTCGAGTAGTTGAGGTCAGGAGAGTCGGGGAACGCCGACTCGGTCGAGGTGGGCCATGGGCATTGGCCTGTCCGACTCAAGCCGCCTGTTGTGCTACCAACGGTGGCATTACTCGCCACCCGCGCCGCCTGGTCTGAACGGGCTCGCCAGGCCCGTCTATCTCGGTGGAATCTCGCCCGCGTCGCCAACAATGCTTGAGCTGCAAAGCGCGCAGGCAGGGTCGCCATGCGTCCAAGCTGCGAAGGACTCCGGGGGCCTGCGCCAATTGGAAATGCGCTTTGCAATCGGGAATGTAACGCCGCAGCTCTGGCGCGACTTCGTCGAGGCTGCGTCGGCACGTGCGCCGAGCAATCTGCCGAATGCGCTGCTTGACGGTGTCGCTGGCCTGCGCAGCGACTGACCGCTTGACGCCATCCACCACGCGCCAAAGGCGGGCCAAGCACGGCGCCGCCGCTGCGAGGGCTTCCCCCGCGTTCGCGCAAGCCGCCAAAGAGCCGATCCATCGCCAGGCGGCGCCCACTCTTGCAGGGCCAGCCGCTCTCCGTACGCTGGCGTCGCAGCGCGACTAGCCTGGTCGGTCGTCGCACACGGTCTGTTCCAGCCCCTGCTGCAAGGCGAGCCAGACGCGCGGCGAATAAAGCATCGCCAGATGCCCCAGGCCGGCGATTTCCTCATGCTTGCCTAGGGGAAGGCGGAGCAGGTGTTGCGGAGTGACGAACTCGTCGTGCGGGCTGTAGATGACCAAGGGGCCAACCTTGGCCGGCGGCCAGGCTAATGATTCCAGCCAGCGGCTACCGGGGCGCATCTGGCGGCCGTTCTCGCCAAGACCGAGCTCGGCAAGCCGGCTACCCTGATGCGGCGTGCCGAGCGTAATCAGGCGTTTGACACGCGCATCGCCAAAGCGCTGCAGGTACGCGCGGGCGACCAGGCCGCCCATGCTGTGCCCGACAAGGACAAGTTGGCTGGCGCCCGTTTCGGCGAGCACGGCGTCGATGCGGTGCGCCAGCGGCTCGACGTAGGAGTCGATCGCGGCGTAGACCGGCTCGAGGGTGATCGTCGCGACGGTCCAGCCGGCCGTCTCCAGACGTCGCCGCAGCCACCACCAGGAAGCGCGCGAGCAGCAGTAGCCATGCACGAGCAGCACCGGCGTACGTCGCTGCGGGTCGCCCTGAGGCGCCGCCGAGCGCAAACGATCGGGCGCCATCCACCATCTTTCAAGGGGGAAGATGACGACGAAAGTCAGCACGTGCGCCGCGTATTCGGCAAGCACCATGCGCAGCCGCTGGCCCAGCGAAAGGTGGGGGACCGCGGCCGACCAGCGGCGGGCAAGCGCATAGATCACGCCGATCAGCAGCGCGCGCAGGACGAGCACGCCAGCCAGCGCGATCGCTCCCGCGCTTGCCGGCGAAGCGTCGAAGCCATGGACCGCCAGCCCGACGAAGAAGGCGACTTCCAGCAGCAGGGCAAGAGCGAGTGAGCGCGCGAGCATCAATACAGACTCCGTCAGGGAATCAGCGGGGGCGGGCGACCGAGCAGATCGGCCGCAAGCAGGCTGGCGTTGCGCGCCGTCAGGCCGTAGATCGAAAGCTGCGGGTTCACGCCCAGACTCGTCGGAAACACCGATCCGTCATGCACCGACAGGTTTTCCAGCCAGAAGTGCCGCCCACGATGATCGACGACACCGCGCTGCGCGCCGTCGGCCATGGCACAGCCACCCATCACATGCGCACTGACGACACGGCAGACGAACGGCTTCAACGGCAGCTCGGCAATTCCCTTTCGGGCTTCCGGCCAGCTCGTGTAACCGGGCGCCGCCTCATGCACTGGGCTAACCCAGCGTGCGCCGGCGGCAAACTGAATCTCCGCCATAGCCAGCAGAGCGCGTCTGGCCGCTTCCCAGATGGTCTCGCCGAGCGGGTAATCGAGCACCGGCAGACCGTCGCTGCCGAGGCGAACCTGTCCGCCACGGCTTTCTGGATGAAACCCGTCGCGTAACAGGGCGAGTAGCACATTCGCGTGGGTGAATTCGCGCATCAGGCGCACATGCGCTTCGCCAAAGCCGTGCAGCGTCGTCGCATAGAGCACCGGATGAAGCGGCGCTGCCTCGAGCTTGAAGCCGAGCGGGCCGTCGATCGGCGCCTGGTGCAGGAAATGATCCGAGTAGATCGACTGCGGCGCTCCCGCGTACGCGTCGACGCGATCCGGCATCAGCGCCGCGGAGATGACTACCGGATGTAGGAAGGTCCGGCTGCCGAGCAGCCGCTGCGGGTCGGGAACACCGCTGCGCAGGAGCAATGCCGGACTGCCGATGGCGCCCGCCGCAACGACGAAATGGCGGGCACGCAGTTGCACGCGCCGGCCCGACGGGCGAATGCCGTCGGCCTGCAAGGCAAGACACTCGAGCGCGCTGATCCGGTTGCCGACAAAGCGCAGACGTTCGGCGCGCAAACGCGTACACAAGGTCGCGCCGCGCGCCAGCGCGGCCGGGATCGTCGTCAACAGCATCGACTGCTTGGCGTTGGTCGGGCACCCCATGCCGCAATAGCCGAGATTCCAGCACCCCTTGACGTTGCGCCGAATGCTGCCAGTAGCGATGCCGAGCTGCTCGCTGCCTGCCGACAGCACTCGGTTATTCGGGTTCGGCGGCGTTTCCCAGGCACGCACCGAGAGCTTGCTCTCCATCACGGCAAACCACGAACTCATCGCCGTGCTGCTCAGTTGGCGCAGCCCGAAGCGGCGCTGCCAGTAGTCGAACACTTCGGGCGGCGTGCGGAAACTGCTCGTCCAGTTGACCGTCGTCGACCCGCCAACGCAGCGCCCTTGCAGGATGTTGATCGCCTTGTCGCTCGTCTTGCGCGCCGCCGATTCCTGGTACAACTCGGGGTAGGCGTCCGCTTCGCGCATCTTGAAGTCGGCCGACGAACGTAGCGGGCCTTCCTCGACGAGGACGACGCGCAAGCCGGCGGCGCTCAACAGGTCGGCCGTCACCCCCCCGCCGGCACCGCTGCCGACGATAACGACGTCGGCTTCGAGGGTCGTCAGGTTGCGCGTCAGCAGCGAAGCGTCGAGGTGCCGCCAGCCGCCGGCCAGCCCGCTCCGGATCGGATCGTTCATCAAAAATACCCCCGCGGAGGACCAGGATAGCCAATCGCCTCCCAGGTGTCCGGATGCGCGTACCAGGCACCAAAAGTCAGGTCGTGCAGCGCGGCATAGGCGCTCTGCAACAGACTCAGCCGGCTCGTCCGCCAGGACTGCAGAAACTCGGCCACCTCGGCGACGCTGGCTGAGCGCCACGACTTGCCGACGCCGATGATGATCATCCGTCCGGGCGCCAGAACCATCAGCGAAAACAGCTCGCCGAGTTCCTTCTGCGTCGCCAGGGCGAGGCCGGCAATCTCCGTGCCGATCGCATCGACGGTCTGCTCGACGAGGCGCCGCCGCGCCTCGCGCTCGCTGGGTAGCGCTCCGTCGAGTAGCGCATTGGCGATCGCCGCGAGCATCTCGCGTTCGCCGACGGCAAAAGGACGTGCCCCGGCAGCGTTCAGCCAGCCGCAGAACGAGAGCAGCAGCCCACCGGCCAGGCCGGTGCGCAGGAACTGACGACGCGCGCCGTTCATCGCAGCAGCAGCCCGGTCAGGCGCGCAAACAGCTTGCCGTAGGGCGGCTTGAACAAGCCGACGGCGGACAGTCTGGACTGGCGAAAGACCGCCTTGCGAACCGAAAACGTCTCGAATCCGGCAAAGCCGTGATAGCAGCCCATGCCGCTCGGGCCAACGCCACCGAAGGGAAGATCGTCCTGCGCGATGTGCAGAATCGTGTCGTTCACCGTCACTCCGCCGGAAACCGTCTGGTCGAGGACGCGTGCGATGCGTGCGCGGTCGTTGTCGAAGTAGTAGAGCGCCAGCGGCCGCGGCCGCTGGTTCACGAAGGCAATCGCCTGATCCATGTCCGCGTAAGGCAGCAGCGGCAGCAAGGGTCCGAAGATTTCCTCACGCATGATGCGCAGATCGGCGGGCAGATCAAGCAGCGCAACAGGTGGCAGACGGCGGCTCGCCGCATCGGCGCTGGCACCGGGCGCCAGATCGACGACTTGTGCACCGGCCGCCCGTGCCTCGGCGAGATACCCGACCAGGCGATCGTATTGGCGCCGGTCGACGATCGTCGAGTAGTCGGCGCTGCGCCCGATATCCGGATAGCATCGGGCGAGCACTTGCCGGGCGTGGGCAATGAACGCCTGTTCGCTGCCCGCCGGCAGCAGAACATAGTCGGGTGCGATGCACGTCTGCCCAGCATTCAGACACTTGCCGATGACGATACGCTCGACGGCGTGGGCAAAACTGGCGCCGTCGGCTGAGCCAGGGCCGATGATGGCGGGCGACTTGCCACCGAGTTCGAGCGTCACCGGCGTCAGGTTCTCGGCCGCGGCACGCATCACGTGACGGCCCACCGGGGTCGATCCGGTAAACAACAGGTGGTCGAAAGGAAGCCGGGCAAACTCCTGCGCGACGCCGACGTCGCCTTCAACGACCGACACTTCGTCGTCGGCAAAATACCTGGCGACGAGGCCGGCGAGGAGCGCCGAGGTCGCCGGGGTATACTCCGACATCTTGATCAACACCCGGTTGCCTGCCGCAAGCGCCGACGCGAGCGGTGCAGCAGCGAGAAAGACCGGGTAGTTCCAGGGCACGATGATCCCCACCGCGCCCAGCGGCTGATAGCGCACCTCGGCCCGCGCCGGCTGGAACCAGAGGGAAACCGCACGTGCCTCGGGACGCATCCAGCGCGCCAGGTGGCGCCGGGCATGGCGGATGGCTTCGTGACTTGGAAACAGTTCGAGCAAGCGGGTCTCAGCCGGCGAGCGATGGCCGAAATCGCGCCGCACGGCGTCGGCGATTGCCGCTTCATTGTCGAGCAGCAGCCGATCGAGCGTGTGCAGGCGGCGCTCGCGCAACTCTCGCGGCGGGTTCGGATCGAGCCGCGCCGCCGCGTGCAAGTGGGTGAACCGGGCAAGCAGCGAATCGGAGTGCGACATGCGCATTTCCTCTCTATCTGGGTGAGCACCGGAAGTGTATGCCGAGCTGCGTACTGCTGTTAGGCTCGCGGCTCTAAACACGGCGGCGGGCAGAACGAGATAATGCATGTTCATGGATGACTTGACGACTTCGCACGATAAACAGCGCAGCGCCGACGCCTTGCGGCAGCATCTGAAATCGGCCAAGGCACTACGCGAGCTGGCCAATGTAGCACCGCTTGCCGCAGACCATCGCTTGCGCCTGCGCGCCTGGCAGGCGGCCCGCCTGGCCCGCACGCACACCGACCTGCTGAGCAGCCGGCGCTACGCGCAGGCGGCGCAGTTCTTTCTCTCCGACCTCTACGGACCAAAGGACTTCAGCAGCCGCGACGAAGAAGTCGAGCGCATCCTTCCGCTGCTGATCAAGATGCTGCCCGCCTCGGCGCTGCATACCGTCGCCCTGGCGGTCGAACTGGATGCGCTGACCGAAGAACTCGACTCGGCGATGGTCGCCCAGTTGCACCGCGCCGGCCTGATCGAGCAGATCGACGACGACGCGTATGCGACGGCCTACCGCGCTGTCGGCCGTCGGCCCGAACGCGAGCGCCAGATCGTGCTCATTCGCCAGACCGGCGAAGCGCTCGACCGGTTGGCGAGAAAGCCGCTGCTTGCCGGTCTGCTCAAGCTGATGCACGCACCGGCGCAACTGGCCGGACTCGCCGACTTGCACGAGTTTCTTGACCGCGGTTTTCGGGCGTTTCGCGGCATGGGTGCGGCGGACGAATTCCTCGACTCGATCGAGTCCAAGGAAAAGACGCTGCTCGGCAAACTGTTCGCCAATGCTGGAGAACCGTTCGCGCTCTGAACCGGTAGCAAGCAAGGATCCTCCAGCGCCCGCCAACGACGCGACAGCGCGATGGGCTGCGCGTACAGGCGGCGAGAGGGCAAGCCCGCCGCTCGCCGGCGCAGAAGTCGTGTCGCGCCATGGCGACGTGTTCACAAGCTCCGGGCAAGCACTTCGTACACGCCGTCACACAACGGAACGCAGAACATACAGCCGAATAGCGGCTCGATCGGTAGCATTCGAACTGTCGCCGGGGCGCTCCTCCTCCCCTCCCCCCTCCCCCGGATCGTCACGGCGACAGCAGCACCGGCCCGCCCAGTCCTCTCCCTCTGAGCGGGCCTTTTTTCGCCCGGCGTCGGCCGCCGGGCGAAAAAAGGCCAGTTACGCGGCGATGGCACGGCAAGCGACCGGGCATTACAATACGCGGCGCTTGTCGTCCGGACAAGAACGCAGGAAACAGGAAAGGAGACAGCAGGCCGATGGGACCCTCACAAGCGAGCTTCTTCTTGCGCCAGCCCGCGGGCGGCTCGGCGCTTGGCGTGATCAGCCGGGTGCTGACGATGCTTGCCGGCGCTGCCCTGCTCGTCGTCGGTCTGATGTTCTCTTTGCTCGCCGTCGGCATCGTACTCGTCACCGGCCTGCTGCTCTTTCTCTACGTGAAGTGGCGGACGCGCCATCTGCGCAAGCATTTGCGCGAGCAGCAAGCGGCGCACGCGCAGCACGCCGGCGCGGGCGATCCCAATGTCAGTGGTCTGGTCATTGATGGCGAAGTCCTCGCTGCCGAATACGATACCCCGGCAAGCGAAGCGACGCCTCGCCTAGACCACCGCTGAACCGCCTGGCGAAGCGGCGATGAGGCTGTCGGCACGCCTCCTGCTGCCCCTCGTCCTGGCGGCCGCCAGCCTCTCCGCGGCGCCGGTCGCGCGGGCGCAGAATCAGGGTTTCTCGTCATGTCTGGCGGCGCTGCGCGGCGACGCGCCGGCGCGCGGCGTTTCGCTGCCTGCCTTCGACCGCCTGACGCAGGGCTTGTCGCCGGACATGAGCGTGCTGGAGTTTCTCGACTATCAGCCGGAGTTTCGCACGCCGATCTGGGACTATCTAGCCGGACTGGTCGATGAGGAAAGAATCAACGACGGAATCGCGTTGCGCGAAAAGTGGGCCAGCACGCTGGCCGCTGCGGCCGAGCGCTATCAGGTCGATGCGGCGACCGTCGTCGCCGTCTGGGGAGTCGAAAGCAACTATGGGCGCAACTTCGGCAAACGGCCGCTGCTCACCTCGCTCGCCACGCTCGCCTGCTTCGGGCGTCGCCAAACCTACTTCCGCGGCGAATTTTTCAGTACGCTGAAGATCCTCGCCGCCGGCGACATTGCGCCCGAGCGCCTGGTCGGCTCGTGGGCCGGCGCTTTCGGCCACACGCAGTTCATGCCGTCAACGTTTCTCCGCCTGGCCGTCGACGGTGATGGCGACGGCCGCCGCGACCTGATCGACAGCATTCCCGATGCTTTGGCCTCGACCGCCAACTTCCTGCATCGCGCCGGCTGGCGTTCGGGCGAGCCCTGGGGTTACGAAGTCGTCCTGCCACCCGGTCTCGACACCAGCAACGCCGGGCGACGCAACAAGCGAGCGCTGGCCGAATGGAAGACGCTGGGTGTGCGCCGCGCCGACGGTCAGGCGCTCACCCCCGGTGACGCGGCCGCCGGACTTCTTCTGCCCGCCGGACGACAGGGTCCGGCTTTTCTTGTCCTGCGCAATTTCGATGTGATCTACGGCTACAACGCGGCGGAGAGCTATGCTTTGGCAATCGCCCACCTGGCTGATCGCCTGCAAGGTGGCAAGCCGTTTGTTGCCGCCTGGCCAACCGACGATCCTGGCCTGTCGCGCCGCGAGCGCCGTGAGTTGCAAACACTGCTGGCTGCCCGCGGCCACGAGATCGGCGAAATCGACGGCATGCTCGGTGCCAACTCGCGGCGCGCCATTGAAGCCGAGCAAAGGTCGCTCGGCCTGCCGGTCAATGGGCGCGCCGGGCAGAAGTTGCTCGCCGCGCTGCGCCCGCGCAACGCTGGCCGCTGAGGACCGCAAGCCTAGCGGCGATGGGCGTGTTCCCCTGCTGCCCCGCGCCACGCTCAACCGGGCCTGAAAACCCGCGGCGCGCCGCGGCTTTAACCGACCGGATGACCGACGACGCGCTCGCCTCCGACCAAGATCTGGCCAGCCGCCAAGCGAGCGCGCAGTGCTGAGCGTTGCCGATCTCGCCAAACGCCATTCCGGCGCTGCTCGCCCGGTGTTCAGCAGTCTCTCCTTTGCCGTTGCAGCCGGCGAAATCGTTGCCCTGGTCGGCGAATCGGGAATCGGCAAGAGTACGTTGCTCAACTGCATTGCCGGCCTCGACACCCCGGAAACGGGCGCGATACGCATCGGCCGCGCGCAAACCGACATCGTCCGCCTTGACCCGGCAGGGCGTGCCGCGCTACGCGCGCGTCAGATTGGCTTCGTCTTCCAAGCATTTCACATCCTGCCGACGCTCAGCGTCGAACAGAACATCGCGGTGCCGCTGCTGCTTGGCGGCGTCGCGGCGAACGAACGCGCGCAGCGCATCGAAGCGCTGCTCGCCCGCGTCGGCCTGAGCGGCTTCGCGCTCCGACGGCCGGCAACGCTTTCCGGCGGGGAATTGCAGCGCGTAGCCATCGCCCGTGCGCTGGTGCATAAGCCGGGCCTGATTCTTGCCGATGAGCCGACCGGCAATCTCGACCCGCGCACCGCTGGCGAAATCCTCTCGCTGCTGCTCGCGCAGGTGCGTGCAGAGCAGGCGGCCGCGCTGATCGTCACCCACTCGCAGCCGCTTGCCATGCGCTGCGACCGCATTCTGACGCTGACCGCCGAGGGTCTGCGGTGAACACGCTGGCCGCTTGGCTGATCGCCGCGCAGTTCGCCCGCCGGCGCACCACCAGCCTGCTCTCGCTGCTCGCCATCGCGCTTGGCGTCGCGCTTGGCTACGCCATCCACCTGATCAACGACACCGCGTTGGCCGATTTTCGCCAGGCGATGCGCAGCGTGCAGGGCGAGCCCGATGCCATTGTTGCGCCACGCGACACGACCGGCAGCGTCGCACTCGCACTCGTCGAAGAACTGACCCGCGATCCGGCAGTACTCGTCGTCGCACCGGTCATCGAAGTACGCGTCCGGGTCGACCAGCACGCGCTGCCCGTCCGCCTGATCGGCCTCGATGTGTTCAGCGCACCTGCGGTGATGCCGGCGCTCCTGCCGGAAGGACGCGAGGCCCAGGCTAGCCGCGCCATTCTGGATGGCGGCGTCTATGCCTCACCGGCGCTGCTTGCCAAACTGGCGCTCGCCCCGGGCGATCACCTGAGCCTGTGGCGGGGCAATTCGCGCTGGCCGGCGATACTCGCCGGCCAACTACCAGGCAGCCGCCCGGGCGACTTGCTCCTGGTCGCCGACATCGCCTGGGTGCAAGCGCATTTCGGCCCGCCGGCCGGGGTCGGCGAAGCACGTATCCGCCTTGCCCCCGGCGTCGATGCCACGCGTTGGCGCCAGGCGCTGGCCGAGCGACTGCCGAGCGACCTGCTGATCCGCAGCGACGACGATGACAGCGCGCGTGTTTCCAACCTGTCACGCGCCTACCGGGTGAATCTCAACGTACTTGCCCTCGTCGCGCTGCTGACTGGCGCCTTCCTCGTCTTCGCAAACCAACTGACGGCGGTCGCCCAGCGGGCGAGCCAGTTCGCCCTGCTCGGCGTACTCGGACTGTCACCGCGCCGACTGATGCTGCAGATCCTCGGCGAGGCGCTGGCGATCGGCCTGCCCGGCGCACTGCTCGGACTGGCACTGGGCTATGCGCTGGCTACCGCGTTCACCCAGACGCTGGGCGGCGACCTCGGCGGTGGCTACTTTTCCGGCAGCGCACCGACGATTATCGCTCGCCCGCTTCCTGCGCTCGGCTTCCTGGCGCTAGGCTGCGCCGCCAGTCTGGCCGGCGCAGCTTATCCGGCCTGGCTGAATCGCCAGCAGGATCTGGCGCAAGCGCTGAAAAGCGGCTTCGCCGAGGAAACGGCAAGCAGCAGTGCGCGACACCTGTGGCTGCCCACGGTCCTCGGCGTGCTGGCATATGGTCTGGCGCAGTTGCCGCCTGTCGGCGATCTGCCGCTCGCCGGCTATGCGTCGATTGCCCTTCTTCTTGTGATGGGAATTACCGCGGCACCCTGGCTGACGCAGCGGGTTTTCGCCGCCGGCGCCGAACTGCCGCTCGCCGCGCACCAGCGCATCGCCCTGCAGAACGTCGCGCAAGCACCGCTGCTCGCCCAGGTCGCGGCGAGCGGCCTGATCGTCAGCTTCGCCCTGACGATCAGCATGGTCACCATGGTTTCCAGTTTTCGCCTCGCCGTCGACCGTTGGCTGGACGAGGTGCTGCCGGCACCGCTCTATCTCCGCGGCAAGGCAACCCCGTTGCCGGATGAGCTGCTCGCCGCACTGCGCCAGCCTGATTCGCCGTTCGCCCGCTTCGAGCAAACGATGCACGCCGCGCTAGCGCTCGACGTGCAGCGGCCGAACGTCGCCTTGATCGTGCGCGAGATTGATCGTGACCAGCCCGAAGCTCGCTTGCCTTTTACCGGAGCCGTCAGCCAACCGCCACCGACGCAGCCGGTCGTCTGGATCAGCGAAGCCACGCAGGAGCTCTACCGGCTGCACAGCGGTCAGCGCGTGCGCCTGCCGCTCCTCGGACGCGAGGTCGAGGTTTTCATTGGCGGTGTCTGGCGCGATTACGTGCGCCAGTTCGGTGCCATCGTCATCAGCCGCAGCGACTACGAGCGTTTGGGCGGCCGCTTCGCGGCGAGCGACCTGGCGCTCTGGCCGCAAGCCGGGCACAGCGCCACGGCCGCTGCCTGGCTGGCGCCGCTCGCCGCCAGGTTTGGTTGCGAGGTAGCCGATGCCGGCGAAATCCGTCAGTTGAGCCTGTCGATCTTTGACCAGAGCTTTGCCGTGACGCATGCGCTCGAGGCGGCTGCCATGCTGATCGGCCTGTTCGGCCTGGCGGTCACGCTCGCCGCCAATGTCTGGCTGCGCGCGCGCGAGCTGGCAACGCTCGGCGCACTTGGCTTCGACCGCCATATGCTCAGCCAGGCGGTCATTCTCGAGGGTGTGCTGATCGCGCTCGTCGGCTTGCTGATCGGTCTTGCCTGCGGCATCGCGATTGGTGCGGTGCTGACCTACGTCATCAATCCACAGGCTTTTCATTGGCGGATGACGCTCAGCGTGCCCTGGTCAAGCGCCCTCACCGGCGCTGCGCTGACCCTCGCCGCCGCCACCGTCGCCAGTCGCTACGCCGCCCGCCAAGCGACGCGATTGCCGTTGGCGCAGATCCTGGCCGACGCCCAATAGCCGAAAGACAGGCCGCCTTGTCCCGCCGAAACTTCCTGCGCTGCGCCCTTCTGCTACCTGCGCTGGCGCGCGCCGCCAGCCCGACGACGGTTTCGCCCTACCCTGCGGTCGTCCCCGGACATCGGCTGATTTTCCCGCGCGACCACGGCGCTCACCCCGAGTTTCGTACCGAATGGTGGTACGTGACTGGCGCGCTCGATACTCCACGCGCCGACATCGGCTTTCAGTTGACGTTCTTTCGCAGCCGCCCGGGAATCGCCGAAAACTTGCACTCACCGCTCGCGCCGAGCCAGATCCTTTTCGCGCACGCCGCCCTCAGCCTGCCCGGTGACCGCCTGCGGCATAGCGAACGCAGCGCGCGGGCCAATCTCGGCGCTGGCTTTTCAACCAGCGATTGCGACGTGCACATCGGCGCCTGGCAACTTGCGCGCGAAGGGCGCAGCAGCGGCGAGATCTTCCGTCTGCGCATGCACAGTGCAAACTTCGCGTACGAACTCATCCTGGAGCCGACGCAGCCGCCAATGCTGCAGGGCGACGACGGCTACTCGCGCAAGGGACACGTACCTGGCCTGGCCAGCTACTACGTGAGCTGGCCACAATTGCAGACCACGGGAACGCTGATCCTCGACGGCCGCCGGCACGCGGCAAGCGGACGCGCCTGGTTTGATCACGAGTGGTCAACCGCCATCCTCGGCGGCGCTGCCGTCGGCTGGGATTGGGTCGGTATCAACCTGGCCGACGGTGGCGCTCTGATGGCTTTCCGCCTGCGTGATCGGCAAGGATCGACCGTCTTCGCACACGCCGCCTGGCGCCAAGCGGATGGCCTGGTGCACCGTTTCGACGACCGATCGCTGAGCTTCACGCCGCGCCGCTTCTGGTCGTCGCCGCGCAGTGCGGCGCGCTATCCGGTCGAGCTGGAGATCCGTCTCGGTGCGCACGTGCTGCGCACGCTGCCACTTCTCGACGATCAGGAACTATCGACCAGCCGCCCGACTCCGCTGACCTACTGGGAAGGACTGGTCAAGCTAGAAGGCAGCTTCAACGGCCGCGGCTACCTGGAAATGACCGGCTACGCCGGCCATCTGCAACTCTGATCAGCGCAGCCCTGGCGACCGGGGCTCAGCAATTGCCCTTCTTCGCCTGACCGGGTGGGCAGTGGTGGCCGCGTCCCTGCGCTGATCCTTGCCCCGCGGGTGGCTGCGCCTTGCCGTGATTCTTCTCCCAATAGACGGGGTCGCGCCAGGTTCTGCCGTCCCAGTAATAGCCGCGCCGGTCGCGCTCACCGATGCTGATCGTTGTGCCACCGCTTTGAATACGAACGCCCGGGATGCTGACGCTTAGGTCTGCCGCCAGGGCTGACGAGGATAGTGCGCTCAGGCCGGCAAAGCCGAGAGCAAGCAGAGTTTTCATAGGGGTTTTCCGGCGAACAGGTGGACAAACGGTCAAGCGAAAAGAAGACAACGCCAGCCGGATCCGCCCGGTTGACCGACCCTGGCCCAAACTGCGCACAACGGGCCGCGACTCGCCGGGCCAGAAGCACTGCCCGCCAGCGGCATCACTGCGCTGCGCACCGGATTCGTCAGGCGCATTGCAAGCACCCCCTCACAAACCGAGAAAATCCTTGATCTTGTCGAGCATCCCGGACTTCGGGGCGGGTGCGTCCGCCAGCGGCGCGTCGAGAAACTGGCTGGTAAAGCTGTCGATGGCAAGCTCGCGCCGCCAGAGGATCTCGGCGATCGCTTCGGCAATCTGCGGCCGCGAGCGGATCAACTCCTCCAGCGTCGCCTGGTCGAGGCGGTAGCAGAAGACGTCGGTCTTGGCAACGACCGTGTCGCGACGCGCCTCGCCGGTCAGCACACCGCGCTCGCCGAACGTCTGGCCCGCCTGGATCGTCCGGAAGAGTTGTCGCGGCTGACCGGGAAAGTCGATCCACACCTCGGCCTCGCCGCTCGCCAGGAGGTACAGCCAGTGCGCTGCATCGCCCTGATGGTAGATGATGTCGCCGGCAGCGAATGGCGCATCGACCAGATGCTCGCTCACCGTACGCAGTTCCTCTTCCTGCAGGCGCGCAAACAGCTCGACCTTGCGCAGGTCAAGCACGCGCCGCTCAATGTCGCGTCGGCGCACGGATTGCCGATAGGCATCGTTCTCCTTGGTCACATGTACCGACTGGCCGGGCACCGCCAACTGCATGCCGGCGCGTTGCAGGGCGGCAAGCACATGCACACGTACCGCCGAATCGGTCGGATCATCGGGTTGCGGATCAAGCATCCAGTAACGCAGCGCATAGCGCGCGTAGCCCGCACCAAAGTCCATCAGCACACAGGTCGGTGCCGGGTCGCGCGCGACATTGGGAATCTCGGCCGTACCGATCGTCTTTTCGACGTTGCGAATGACCTGCGCTGGCGGCGAATCGTAGGTGACGTTGAACCACACCCAACGGCGCCAGGGCCAGTCCTTCCGATCGACACGGCCAAAGACGACGAAGCGCCCCTTCATCAACTGACTGTTCGGAACGACAACCAGTTCACCGTTGCGCGTGCGGATCGTCGTCTGCCGCCAGCGAATCTGCGTCACCTGGCCACTCAGAGGTTGTGAATTTTTCGTTTCAGCACTGCCACCCGGGGCAGCGGGCGCCGATGTCGCGCGGAAGGGAACAATTCTGCGGTGGCGTAGAAAGCG
>WBZM01000999.1_pt1 | contig 17774 bp, 15 predicted proteins | sample 5204271 | NCBI WGS metagenome assembly WBZM01 (sample SAMN12344346, study PRJNA552823) | activated sludge metagenome | biome: Activated sludge suspended growth; feature: Nitrification reactor; material: Wastewater; isolation source: activated sludge from nitrification reactor of wastewater...
TTCGAAGTTCCGGAGGATGAAATATTGGAGGTAGGCATCGCCGGCACAATCGTCGGCGGCACTTTCCGGCATCGTACGTGGTAGTCACTGAGGCCACCCTCGCAAACCAGAATTAAAGGGAGCAACACCTGGTTCGCGAGGGTGGCCTCTTCTCCATCAGACTACATCACGCCGCGTTTCGTCTCGGCGACGAGGTGATCGACGACGGCCCGCAAAGCTTCTTCGCGATTCTCATCGCCACCGTTTTCCCGGAAGACGCGCAACTGCCGGTCAGCGCTTGTGCCGTTTCGGAGAATGTTGTTTGCATGCTCCACTTCCTGCCGGCTGTCCAAATCGTCGACTACATCATCGAGCAATTCGAGCAGTTCAGCCATTAGGTGCGGGAACGGCACTGAGGATTCGATACCGAAGTCAATCAATTCGCCATCGATGCCGTAGCGCACCGCGCGCCATTTATTTTCGGTAATATGAACGTGGCGATACTGTCGCCAGGACAAATTTTGCTTCCGCAGTTTAAGGAGCTTGGCGCATATCGCCTGAAACAGCGCGGCGATGCAGATGCAGTCGTCGATGCTGGTGCAAATATCGCTGATGCGAAACTCTAGCGTGCTATAGATCGGATGCGGCCGCAGGTCCCACCAGATCTTCGCCCGTTTGTCCACCTTGCCGAACGCCCCGACTCGCTCCAACATCATTTCATAGCGCTTGTAGTCTGCCCAAGAAATGAAGGAGTGGGGGATGCCGGTGCGCGGTAGCGATTCGAACACCACGCTGCGATAGGACTTAAGGCCCGTGTTTTGCCCACGCCAGAATGGAGAGCTGGTAGAGAGGGCCAACAGGTGCGGGATAAAGTATCGTGCCTGGTTCATGACCGCGATGAGCAATTCGCGCGATTCCGGGTCTTCGCCAAACCCTACGTGGACGTGCATCCCGAAGATCAACAGTTGCCGGGCAACGCCCTGCATGTCGTCCAGCAATTCCTTGTAGCGTGTACCCTCGGTAATGATCTGGTCTTCCCAGCGCGCAAAGGGATGGGTGGAGGCGGCGGCAATCATCAGCCCGTTTTCATCGGCCAGTTCCAGCACATCACGACGAAGGCGCACAATTTCGGTGCGCGCCTCCTTGATGTTCTGGCAGATATGGCTGCCGACTTCGACCTGGGACTGCATTAACTCGGGCTTGAGATCGAGCTTCTTCGGCCGAATCTGATCCTGAGTCAGAAGTTCGCTGATGTATGTGCGCAGGTCGCGCGTTTCAGGATCGATAATTTGATACTCTTCTTCGATGCCAAGGGTAAGCGGCTGCGTTGGGACTGACATGTTTCTTCCTCTCCACTCATCCAAAAATCCAGGTGTATGTTTAGTAAACCCGGTTGGGAAGGTTTATTTCTGGGCGGGGATTATAGCACGACGATCGACGACCGGCGCAAAATATCCCCGCCCATTGGTGGGCATTAGTTTCCGGCCGCTACCCCTTGCAGATAGGAAATCAATAGGCGAACCCCGAAACCAGTGCCGCCGACCGGTGCGTAGTCCCCGGCTTTTTCAGAGAGGGCCATCCCGGCAATATCGAGATGAGCCCACGGGTAGTTGGTGAATTCGCGCAGGAAGACAGCTGAAGTCCCCACGCCCCCCATTCGCCCGCCGCTATTTTTCATATCGGCTACATCAGAGTTGATCGCGCGGCGATAATCTTCAAAGAGTGGCAACGGCCACAGCCGTTCAAAGGTCGCGTCTGCCGCCGCCAGCAGTTTATCGCGCAAGGCATCGTCATTGCTGAACAAACCGGCCGCCACCCCGCCACCAAGCGCGACAACACAGGCACCGGTCAACGTGGCCAGATCGATCACCACGTCTGGCTTATACGTTTCTGCATGGACCAACGCGTCGGCCAGCACCATGCGGCCCTCGGCATCGGTACTGATGATCTCAATACTCTTGCCATTGCTGGCCGTTATAACATCCGCCGGCCGGTAGGCGTTGGCGTCCGGCATATTCTCCGTGCATGGCGTAATGCCAATGATGCGTAGCGGGATGTCCAGGCGGCCTACAGCTTCCATCGCCCCCAGAACGGCTGCGGCTCCACCCATGTCGGATTTCATATCGCCCATTCGTTCGCTCGGCTTGATGGATATACCCCCTGTGTCGAAGGTTATCCCTTTGCCCACCAGGACAACGGTGGGCAGGTCCGTGCGGTCGGCGTTGTGCTCCAGCACGATGAACTTGGGCGGCTCGCCCGCGCCCAGGGCAACGGCCAGGTACGCACCCATCTTGCGCTCTGCTGCCCACTGGCGGTCCCCGATAATGATGCCGAGACCATGCGCATCAGCCATCGCCTGCGCGGCCTCCGCCAGCCGGGTTGGAGTAGCCACATTGGGCGGCATGTTGACCAGATCACGGGCCAGGCTTACACCAGCGACGATGGCTTCGGTCGTCTTCACCGCCGACTTGATGGCTTCGATCCGCCCGCCGTCATGCTCGATCAAAGTCAGCGAGGCCAATTCATTGGCCGGCTCCTTTTTCTTTTGTGCGTCGAACCGATAAGTTGCCAGAAGCGAGCCTTCCAACGTGGCCTGAGTCGCGGCGGTTATATCCAGCCCGCCGATTCCGGCCCCGTGGACGATCGATGCCACATGTTGTGCGTTTAAATCGCGCGCGCGTTTGATGCCGGTAGCCGCAGCGCGGCGCACACTTTCAAGATTAAAAGTATCTGCTTTTCCCAGCCCCACGATCAGGACACGTCGGGCTGCGATCGCCCCACGTGGATAGACTACGGCAATTTCGCCCGCCTTGCCTTTAAAATCACCACCTGTTATCAGGTCGGTAATCGCGCCGTTGAGGGCTTTATCGACAGCCCCCGTCGCGCCACCGGGCGTCGTCACGCCTTCGAAAAGGTTTACAATCAAGGTATCTGCGGCAGACGTCACAATATCGCCGCGCTCAACTCCGATTTTCATGCTTTCTCCTTAATGATAGGGCTATCCAGGTAGCTCTTTCAGTCCTATACATTGATGCTATTCTCTCATTACATCACCGGCTAGACAATGAGTGTCGCGTTGGCTATTCTTGCCTGCAGGGTGGGCGTCTATCCTAAGTGTGCACGAGGTTAAAACATGAAATTATTAATCATTGGCGGCACGCGATTTCTTGGCCGCGCTCTGGTGGATGAGGCGCTGGCCGCCGGGCATGAAATCACCCTCTTCAATCGGGGGCAGGCGAACCCGAGCTTATATCCCGATGTGGATCAGATTCACGGCAACCGGGATGGCGAGCTGGGGCTGTTGAGCGGCCGCCGGTGGGATGCGGTCATCGACACATGTGGGTACGTGCCGCGCCTGGTTCGAGCAGCGGCCGAATACCTGGTGGATGCGGTCGATCTCTATACCTTTATCTCCTCGTTATCGGTCTATGCCGAACCACTTCCTGCCCAACTTGATGAAAGTGGGCAGATCGGAACCATTGCCGACGAAACCACCGAAGAAATAAATGGCGAGACATATGGGCCGTTAAAAGCCCTGTGCGAGCAAGCAGCGACGCGAGCCATGAATGGCCGCGCGCTGAACGTTCGGGCCGGTCTAATCGTCGGCCCCCACGACCAGAGCGATCGCTTCACCTATTGGCCGGCGCGGGTCGCTCGGGGCGGCGAAGTCCTTGCTCCCGTTTCACCAGAATACGGCGTCCAGTTTATCGATGTGCGCGATCTGGCGCGGTGGATCATCAGCGCCACGGATGCGCGTCTTGCCGGCCCCTTCAACGTCACCGGCCCGGGCAGGCCACTGCCATTGGGCCTTCTTCTTGATGCCTGTCGGGTCGTGTCCGGGAGTAATGCCCGCTTCACCTGGGTTGATGAAGCATTTTTGACCACCCACGACGTAGCGCCGTTTACTGAGTTACCCTTATGGGTGCCGGCCGAGTTTGGGGGGTTTAATGCATTTGCCATTGATAAGGCCCTGGCTGCCGGCCTCACCTTCCGGCCGTTTTCCGAGACGGTGCGCGACACACTCGAATGGGCCAGCCAACGACCCGCCGACTACACATGGCGTAATGGGCTGTCGGCCGAGCGGGAAGCGACGCTGCTCACCGAATGGTATCAGACGCGATCGTGAAATGCGTTTTTATTTAGGATGGTAAACAGATTCGGGTACAATAAGGTTCCCACAGAATTCCATCAAGGAGTATCCCATGATTGTCGGTGTTCCCAAAGAGATTAAAAACAATGAATACCGCGTGGCCATGACGCCCGCCGGTGTGCAACAACTCGTCGAGCAGGGTCATACCGTACTGGTTGAAACGGGCGCGGGCGATGGCAGCCGTTTCCTCGACGAGCATTACAGCCGTATCGGCGCGAAGATCGTGCCCACCGCGGCCGACGCCTGGAGCGCGGAGATGGTGATCAAGGTCAAGGAACCGATCGCCGTCGAGTATCCGTTGCTGCGATCCGATCTCGTCCTGTTCACCTATTTGCACTTGGCGGCCGAGGAGAACCTCACCCGCGCCATGATCGATTCAGGTGTCACGGGTATCGCCTATGAGACAGTAGAGGCTCCTGACGGCAGCTTGCCGCTGCTGACGCCTATGAGCGAGGTGGCTGGACGGATGGCCATCCAGGTCGGCGCCCACTTCCTCGAGCGCTCCCATTTGGGGCGAGGGATGTTGCTGGGGGGTGTGGCCGGCGTGCCGGGGGCGAACGTCGTCGTTATCGGCGGAGGCGTTGTCGGTACGAATGCAGCCCACATCGCCCTTGGTATGGACGCGAACGTTACTATCCTCGACACCAATCTGGACCGGCTTCGATTCCTGGAGCATGTTCTCCACGGCCGCTTGTCGACTGTCGCTTCCAATTCCTATAACATCGCCGAGGCCGTGCGCAATGCCGATCTCGTTGTCGGCGGCGTGCTGATCAAGGGCGCGCGTGCCCCACGGCTGGTGACACGCGAGATGATTTCCTCCATGAACCTGGGCAGCGTTATTGTCGATGTCGCCGTTGACCAGGGTGGGTGCGTCGAGACGATCCACGCCACGACTCACTCCGATCCGGTCTACGTAGTTGATGGCGTGGTACATTACGGCGTCGCCAACATGCCGGGCGCTGTTCCCCGCACCAGCACGCTGGCCCTGAGCAATGCAACACTGCCCTACGTCCTACGGCTGGCCAGAATGGGGGCCGAAACGGCTATGGCCAATGACCCGGGACTGGTGACGGGCCTCAATATTTATCAGGGTCAAGTGACCTACCAGGCTGTGGCCGAAGCGTTTGGGCTGGATTATTCGGCCTACGAAGCGTAATCTGATATCTCTGGCGTTGCCCCGGAAAGGTTTGGCAACCTTTCCGGGACGACCATCAAATACGACAGCAGAAAAGCTAAAGTGGATCTACTCGCGATAACTGCTCAGCTCGCCATTGCGAACGGAACGGCCCAGAACGAAGGGGCCGTCTCAGGGCTTTTGGCTCAGCCCGCGCCGCAAAAAGCAGCCCGTGGCCGGGAGCACGAATTTCTCTTTATCCATCTGACCCTCTCTGGGCCGCCCGACGAAACAGCCGAGCTAGGGCGCAATCTGGTGGATGGGTTGGGCAAGCGCTTTTTCGAAGCGACCGGCAGCGTCACCTCCGCCTTGCGCCGGGCCGTTATCGCGACCAATGAGGAGCTCCTGCGTCACAACGTGACGCATCGCTCAACGCATGAAGGCGCCCTCAGCTGCGCCGTACTCCACAATAGCGAGTTATACTCGCTTCAGGTTGGCGAAGGATTGGCATTTCTGGGCCATAACTTCGGTGTCGAGCGCCTGCCGGCCCGGCCGCCGCAACATTTGACGCCGCTCGGCCGCAGCGCGGGCATCGATATCCGGTTCGCTTTTCACCAATTGCAGCCCGGAGACATGATGCTCCTGTGCGATCCCCGGCTGTCGTACCTGACTGGCGACACGCTGAACCCGGTTCTCGTCGATACTGAAATCGAGAGCGGGCTGGACGCTTTGATGGATATGCTGGCTGGAGACAATGCCCGGTTGTTGCTCGTCGAGTTTGCCGACGAGTTGCCATCCACTTTGCCGCTGACCTTCCAGCATAGCAAACAACCCCAACCGAAACAGCCCTCGCCGAAAATCCCGTTACCCGATACGCGTCAGACCGCCACCCTCGCCCCGACACCCGCCAAGCCGGTTCGCGCCACGACAAGCCAAACCCCCGCGCCGGCAGACGAGGTGACTGCGCATATTCCTGTTGATGGTACGTCGGCCGTCGAGACTAGCGCTCGACGCGTGGCGTCCAACTCGGCCAGAGGACTTTCCCGCATCACGGCCTGGCTGGCCGAGGTCCTGGGGCAGTTATTAAGTAGAAGAAATGATGAACCGTCGGTCCACTGGGCCATCCCCACGACGGTGGCTCTGCTCATCCCGTTGGTTGTTGGCGCGGTAGTCACCAGCGTCTACATCCAGCGTGACACCGTCAATGAGGTGTCACAACTTAAGCAACAAATGCTCACTGAGCTAGGGGCCGCGGAGAACGCCGGCGACAACACGGTCGAGGCGCAAGCCCATTACCTAACTGTTATCTCTCTTGCAGGCGAGGTAGAAGCGTTGCGGCCCAACGATTTGGAAGTTACGGCGATGCGTTCCGATGCTCTGGACGCCCTCGATCGGATGGACGGGGTAAGCCGGTTGACAGCCGACACATTCTATCGGTTCGCAGCCGGCACTGACCTGACTCGAATCGCGTTACGCGGGGTGGATGGCGGGATTGGCGTGTTAGACCAATCGACTAACCGAGTCCTGTTCCACCAAACTGATGATACTTTCCAGAACCTGACCAGCGAGGAGCCTTCAACCATCGGCTTCGGTGGGCAATCGGTCGGGGCCAATACGATGGGCACACTGTTTGATATCCTGTGGCTTCCGGGAAGCGCGTCGGCTACCCGGGACAATATCGCCATGCTTGACACGACCGGGGGTCTGTTCACTTACTATCCCAATATGGGCGATATTGCCGGGGTCGCACTGGGAAACAGCAGCGAATGGGTCAACCCAACGGCTATGGCGACTTATCTGGATCGGCTCTATGTTTTAGATACAGGGGCGCGCCAGATTTGGAAATTTTATGGTTCATCAGGGTACACCCAGTTCGAGGGCGACGAGACTATTTTTTTCAGCGGCGAAGCAGACCTGGAGCAGGCGGTCGATTTTGATCTATATGCCGAGGACGGCAGTCTGGTCATACTGTACAGGGATGGGCGGATTCGTTACTACAACACCCGTTCGGGTTTGGTGCAGTGGGACGAAACAACCCTGACCCAAAATGGCATGATAACACCGCTCATCGCGCCGGTGGCCGTAAAAATTATCGGCAGTGGCTTGAACGCGTCAATTTTCGTTCTGGATCCCGGCAGCGGGCGGCTAGTTCAGTTGAGCCGCGGGGGAACAGTGTTGACCCAATATCGAATATTGGACCGGACAGGCAACGAAGTGCTGGTCGAGGCCACAGATTTTGGCATCACAGAAAGCCCAATGAGAATTTTCGTGGTGGGGGGCGATCAACTATACGTGGCCGAGCACGATTAAGTCAGGGCCTCATCGGCCGTTGAATCGAGCCGCGCGCTTATCTATAAAGGCGGCGATGCCTTCGCGGTTATCCTCACTTCGACCGGCGACCTCTTGCAGATGAGCCTCATATTCGAGAGCTTCATCCAGAGTCATATTCCAGCCTTGATTCATAGCACGCTTTGTCAGACCGTAGGCCAGGGTTGGGCCATCGGCCAGCCGGCGCGCCCAGGCGGCCGTAATCTCCGGCAATTGGTCGCCGGGCACAACACGGTTTACCAACCCCCATTCGAACGCCTGGCTCGCGGAGATACGATCGGCGGTGACGGCCATCTCGTAGGCACGCGCATAACCCACAAGGCGCGGCAAAAACCAATTGACGCCGCTATCGGGAATGAGCCCGATCCGGCTGAAGGCCAGCATAAATGAGGCTGAATCCGATGCGATTCGAATATCGGCCGCCAGGGCGACCCCGCAACCCGCACCGGCGGCGATCCCGTTGATTGCGCCAATGATTGGTTTTTCGAGCGATATCATCTGTCGAACCAGACGGTGGTATCCGTGGCGAAGATGCTCCCCGATCGAGACGGTTTCACCGCGATCTTGGAAATCGCCCAGGTCTTGCCCGGATGAGAACCCTCGCCCCGCGCCCGTGATGACGATACAGCGAACGGCCGCGTCCCGTCCGGCGCTCTTGAAGGCGTCGGTTGTTTCGCCGATCATCTGGTCATTGAACGCGTTGAGTTTGCCGGGGCGGTTCAGAGTGATGCGCCCTATCCCATCCTCTACATCATATAGAATCGTTTCGTAGGTCACGGTCAAGCGCCCCCTGAGATCATTCCAGATTAAAGGTTAGAATGGGACATCTGGATCAAAATCGTCGTCTGATTCGTCGCCTTCTTCAATGTCTTCCATCTCCCAGGGCATGGTGACCCAAAGCAATAGCAGATCGCCTTCATCGACCTTTGTCAGACGGAGCGCCACCACATCTACTTGCTGGCGAAGCCGTAAGTCATCGGGGTAATCCAGCCGGACCGGGCGGCCCTCGCTCCATGCTCGCTGGCACCGCTCCATGATGTCGGCGCCATTGCCGGTGCGCAATTGACACAGGGCAACATCTGTTTCCTGGGGACCCTCGTAGACCGATTGAACCCAACCCTGTGGATTAGGCATAAAATCGGGGGTAGGGCCTTCTATGATGGTGATGAGTTCGGGTTCCATGGGGAATCAAACCTGTTCTTGAATTTCTTGATAGTCGGGTAAGTCTACTGAGTAAATATCGGTCATGCAAATATCAATCCGTCCGTCACATCCTATTCCAAGCATTGGTATTCGTCATCCCACACGGAGAAATTAGAGCCGTTCTTCGTGAGCGCAAATGTCTTTATGGAGCGAAGCGCTACATATTTGGTTAATTCGCGAGAGCAACAACGTCACGGCGAGGGGATTGACAAGAAGCGGGCGAGATTTATAATCAAAAAGAAAATTCAATAACAGCCGGAACCGGAAGTAGTAAGCATCAACAGCACTGACAGAAAAGCGGGTCATTGGCTGAAAGCCCGCGCAATGAATGAATGCTGAAAGTCATCCAGGGTGGCTGCCGAAGAACAGGTCGAACCTTAGTAGACCGGCACGGGAGCGCCCGTTAGCGCGCAGTCTCGCTAGTTGTCGGGACGTAGAGCGCGCCGGAAATTCCGGCGAACTGAGGTGGTACCACGGAAGCCAAAACCCTTTCGTCCTCTGAGACGTAAGGGTTTTTTATTTTGCATGACCAAGGAGAGTGTGAAATGACACTGGCCAAGAATTACAATCCGCAAACCGTGGAACCAGAACTCGAACGCATGTGGACCGAAGAAGGTGTTTACTATTTTCAGCGCGAGAGTGAAGCTCCGGTCTATGCCATCGATACACCTCCACCCTCGGTGTCGGGCCACCTGCACCTGGGTCATTTATTTTCATACACGCACGCCGACTTCTTCGCCCGCTACAGGCGCATGCGCGGGTACAATGTTTTTTATCCAATGGGATACGATGACAACGGCCTGCCTACCGAGCGCCTGGTAGAAAGAGAAACCGGCATGCGGGCGGTCGAGGTAGGACGTCAGGAATTTATCCGCCAATGCCTGGCCATTAGTGAAACGGCCGAACAGCAGTACGAAGCGCTCTGGCGACGGCTTGGTTTGTCAGTCGACTGGCGATACACCTATCGCACAATCGACGACGAGTCCCGTCGCGTTGCCCAGTGGGGTTTCCTCGATCTTATGCGTAAAGGGCTAGCCTACCGGCAGCAATCGCCGACCATCTGGTGCCCGGAGTGCCGCACGGCCATATCCCAGGCCGAATTAAACGACCATGAACGGGAAACGACGTTCTACACGCTTCAATTCGCCATTGAGAGCGGTCACCTGGCGATTGCCACCACGCGGCCGGAACTGCTTCCAGCCTGTGTAGCCGTGTTTGTGCACCCCGACGATAGTCGCTACCGTCACCTCATTGGCCAACTGGCCGCTGTGCCCATGACGAACCGTTCGGTGCCCATTCTGGCCGATGCCGCCGCGGAACCGACCAAAGGCACAGGGGCGGTTATGTGCTGCACCTTTGGGGATACGAACGATATAGCCTGGTGGCGGGCCCATGAGTTACCGCTGATCGAGGCGATCGGCCGCGACGGCTGCATGACAGCCGCGGCCTGCGCGTATTCAGGCTTAACCACAACCGCCGCGCGGGAGCGAATTATCGACGATCTGGACAAGGGCGGATTCATTCGGTCTGCGCAGTTGACCGACCAGTCTGTAAGGGTTCACGAACGCTGCGATACGCCGGCCGAGTACATCACCAGCCGGCAATGGTTCATACGCGTTCTGGATCGCAAGGCGGAATGGCTCGACGCGGGCGAACGTATCGTCTGGTATCCCGAGCACATGAAGTCCCGCTATCGGCAATGGGTGGAAAACCTGAGTTGGGATTGGTGCATTTCGCGCCAGCGATTTTTCGGCGTTCCCTTTCCCCTGTGGTATTGCGCAAACTGTGGCGAACCGCTCCCAGCCGATGAGAGCGCGCTGCCCATCGATCCACTCGTGGATCACCCCGCGCGGCCGTGCGCGTGCGGTGGCACAGAGGTGCGGCCCGAGACTGATGTGATGGATACCTGGGCGACCTCGTCCCTCTCGCCCCAACTCGTCGGCCGGATGATGGCCGAGCCGCCCCTTTTCCAACAAGTGTTCCCGATGACCCTGCGGCCGCAAGCCCACGAGATCATACGCACCTGGGCCTTCTATACCATCGTACGCTCTCTCTATCATACCGGGCAACTTCCGTGGCGAGAGGTCGCCATTTCGGGCTGGGGTCTGGCCGCGGATGGCGAGGAAAAGCTGAGCAAGAGCCGGGGAGGTGGGTCTCTCGGCCCAGTCGAAACGATGGAACTCTATTCGGCCGATGCGGTGCGCTATTGGGCGGCCGGCACAGCGCTGGGCAAGGACACAGTGATCAGCGAGAAGCGGATGGAAGCCGGCGGCAAGCTGGTAACCAAGCTGTGGAACGTGGCCCGCTTCAGCGAGCGTTTCATAATCAACCACAGCCCACTGCCGATTGCGCCGGCCGATTTGAAAGCAACGGATCGTTGGCTGCTGGCAAGGCTTAACGGACTTATCATTTCCGTCACCGCAGCGTTCGACCAATATGACTATGCGATGGCTCGAAACGAACTGGACGCGTTCTTCTGGCATGATCTGGCCGACAATTATCTGGAGCTTGTCAAAAAGCGATTGTACGATGGCACAGAGGGATTTGTGGCCGCGTCCTATACTCTCCATACAGCTTTGCTTGCAACGATCAAGCTGTTGGCGCCCCTCCTGCCCTACGTCACCGAGACGATCTACCAGGCGTTATTCAGCCGCGACGAGGCGGGTCATTCAATTCATCGCGCGGCGTGGCCGGAGCCGGATAATCGTTTTATTGACCCGGAAGCGCTGGCCGGCGGAGCAGTTCTGCTCGACATCGCCTCGGCCGTTCGCCGCTACAAAAGCGAGAGAAACCTTTCAGTTGGAGCAGAGCTTCATGAACTGCAAGTGAGCCTATCGGACCCGTCGCTCGCAGGTGCGGTCCAAGATGCCGAGATCGACCTGATAAGCGTGTCTCGCGCCCGGTCAGTCAACCTAGTGCTCTCGACTGCAACCGAGGATGGTTGGACGAAGGAAGGCTCCGCCTCAATTCGCGTGATCGATTAGGCCAGATCCTGCATCCGGTCGAGGATCACCCAGGTAAAGGCATAGGAATGGCGATGGTCGGCCGGATGCTCTTCGCGATAAATTTCACGCCAGACAGACGGGTCGTATTCCGGAAAGAATACATCCCCGTCAGCCGTGCCGTGGATGCGGGTGAGATACAGACGATCGACGACGGGCATCAGTCGGCGGAAAAGATCCGCCCCACCAACGACGATGATTTCCTCGACCTCACCGGCGGCCCGCAGAGCGTCTTCGACTGAATGAACGACGACCGCCCCGGGCGCCTCATAGTCAGTATTCCGGGTAACGACGATGTTGAGACGGCCGGGTAATGGCCGAAAGCGCGCCGGTAATGAGTCATATGTCTTTCGTCCCATGAGGCACGGTTTGCCCATTGTGTGGCGGCGAAACCAGGTCATATCATCTGGCAGCCGCCACGGCAGATCATTATTCCGGCCAATTAGCCGATTCTCATCCATCGCGACGACGTAGGCGATACGTGGAGTGGGGGTCATTTGCTCTCCTATACCGCGATGGGGGCGGCAATACGCGGGTGAGATTGGTAATTCTGCAATTCGAAATCGCTATACTCGAAGTTAAAAATCGAATCAATCGCCGGGTTCAGCCTCATGGTCGGCGGCGGAAAAGGTGGGCGGGACAATTGCAGTCTGGCTTGCTCCAAATGGTTAAGATAAAGGTGGGCGTCACCCAAGGTGTGGACAAACTCACCCGGCTCCAGACCCGTCACCTGAGCCATCATTTGCAACAAGAGCGCATAGGAAGCGATATTGAACGGCACGCCCAGGAAAATGTCGGCGCTGCGCTGGTAGAGTTGGCAGGAAAGCCGTCCATTGGCTACATAGAATTGAAACAGGCAATGACACGGCGGCAGGGCCATCTCGTCGATCTGGCCGACGTTCCAGGCGCTGACAATAAGACGACGCGAGTCCGGCTTGACGCGAATTTGTTCCACGACCTCTGCGATCTGATCGACCGATCGGCCGTCGGCCGCCGCCCACGAACGCCACTGGTGCCCGTAAACCGGCCCCAGCTCGCCTGCTTCATCTGCCCATTCATCCCAGATTGTCACCCCATTCGCCTGAAGAGAGCGGACGTTCGTTTCACCACGCAGGAACCACAACAACTCGTGGATAATCGACCGCAGGTGCATCTTTTTGGTCGTCAGCAATGGAAAACCGCGGGCCAGGTCGAAACGCATCTGGTAACCGAATACGCTTATGGTACCGACGCCGGTCCGGTCCTCCTTTTGCACGCCGTGCTCCATTACGTGACGCATCAGCTCGAGGTATTGTTGCATTAATCCGCCTCCCGATACGTGATCGGCAGAAGTATAACAGCATGGCTGTACATAGGCGACGGTGTTGATTAGACCACCATTGATGGTTACAATACAGATTGCGCCAACGATGGGGTGGTGGCGAAATGGCAGACGCAGCGGACTTAAAATCCGCCGGGGTAACACCCATGTGGGTTCGAGTCCCACCCGCCCTACTGATGATGATCGCTCCTCTAGACCGCTATCGTGGAAGTTTGCTCGGCCTGGCGACGGGTGACGCCGTCGGCACAACATTGGAATTTCAACCGCCCGGTAGTTTTCAACCTATCACTGATCTGATCGGCGGCGGTCCATTCCACCTGAAGCCGGGCGAATGGACTGATGATACCTCCATGGCTCTCTGCCTGGCCGAAAGCTTGATCACGTGCAATGGTTTCGACGCCGCCGACCAGATGGGCCGGTATTTGGCTTGGCGCGACCAAGGCCATCTGAGCAGCAACGGCATTTGCTTCGACATCGGCAATACCGTTAATGCTGCCTTGAGCCGGTTCACTCGAAGTGGGAATCCCTTCGCCGGATCCACTGATCCTTTCAGCGCCGGCAATGGAAGCATCATGCGCCTGGCTCCGGTTCCTCTGTTCTATTCAAACGACCCGGACATCGCAATTGAAATGAGCGGTGAGAGTTCTCGCACAACTCACGGCGCGGAATCCTGTGTGGTCGCCTGCCGTTATTTAGGCGGACTCATTGTCGGCGCGCTGCAGGGTGAGACCAAGTCGGAACTACTGTCGCCTTATTACAGGCCGGGCAATGAAAGGTGGTCGGTCGCTGATTTTCCGGCCGAACTTGCTTCCGTCGCCCGCGGCTCATTTAAGTCGAAGACCCCGCCAGCCATTAGAGGTACCGGGTATGTAGTCGAGTCCCTCGAGGCGGCGTTATGGGCTTTTCATCGTACGACCACCTTCGAGGAAGGCTGTCTTCTGGCCGCCAACCTGGGCGACGACGCTGACACGACCGCAGCCGTTTATGGGCAGTTGGCCGGAGCCTTCTACGGCGAGCAGGGAATTCCGTCCCATTGGCTGGAGCGGTTGGCCCATCGCGAACGGATAACCCGATTCGCGGACGATCTGTTCGCCTTCACTTGCTGAACTCGGACGATTTTCATCAGGAGGCACGTTATTGCTTGGCTGCCAACTATCTGTCGTGGCACCAATTTATAAATAGTCCGGCAGCCCAGCAATACCGCCGGAAGCCCCTTACTCATCACGATACAATGGTAATCAGGCGGCACACCAGATCAACATGGAAAACCTCTGGTTCATCAGTTTGCCAGGCAAATTGTAAGAGATGGCGATGAACCTGATTGATCAAGTCCGATTAGCCTTAATCAAGGCTACTGAGATCGGTGGCTTCGACCTGCAAAATACCCAAATTGTTGCGGGAGTATCCGGCGGTCCGGACTCTTTGGCGCTGCTCCACAGCTTGAGACTCATCATCCCTGCCAAAAACCTGATCGTTGCCCATTTGGATCATGGTCTGCGGCCGACTTCGGCCGCCGAAGCGAGCCGAGTTGCCGCCGCCGCCGAAGGATTGCGCTACCACACCACACGGGTGGACGTTGCCACGCGCGCGCATAGCAACCATCAATCCATCGAAGAGGCAGGGCGCGACGCCCGCTATGAATTTCTGACTGACGTAGCCCGCCAGGAACACGCGCCTGTGATCGCCGTTGGCCACAACCAGGATGACCAAATCGAAACGATCCTGATGCACTTTTTGCGGGGCAGCGGCCCGGCGGGCCTGCGGGGAATGAAGCTAGCCAGCCTATTGCCCAATCATCCGGCGTTTTGGCTCGTGCGGCCTTTACTGGGCGTCGATCGAAATGAAATCGAGCGCTATTGCGCTGCCAATGAGCTGGAACCCGTTCTCGATGAAAGCAACGCCGATCCGGGTTTTTTCAGGAATCGCCTCCGCGTCGAATTATTGCCCGAATTAGAAACCTATAATCCTCAGGTTCGCCGGCGGATTCTGGAGATGAGCGACATCATGGCCGCCGAAGAGGAGCTACTGGCCGGTCTGACGGACGAGGCATGGCGTGACGCTCTATTCGCTCAGGAAAATTCATACGTCGCTATTGGACGTACGGCGTGGCTGGCACAAGTCCCGGCGATCAGGCGCCGAATGCTGCGTAGGGCAGCGGCCGCCGTCTTGCCCGGGCTGCGCGACTTGAGCTTTCGGGCGCTCGAATCGGCTCGAGCCATAGCGGAAGCGGGGCAAACCGGGACGCGCGCAGACTTACCGAGCGGCCTGACGTTATTGGTGAGCTACGATACGCTGATCGTTTACGCCCGGTCATCGGATTTGACTATTGGTTTTCCGCAAATGAGAGACACGGAGACACGCGCCCTGCCAATACCCGGGACGGTGGCCCTTGCCGGAGGGCTGCGGCTATCGGCCGAGTGGATCGCAGCCGATACCATATCCATTGATACGATTCAAAACAACAGCGATTTGTTGACTGTCTATGTGAGTTGTGAAGCGAACTGCGGCCTATTCGTTCGTCCGCGCCGAAAAGGCGAAAAAATGTGGCCCTTGGGTATGAGCAGCGAAAAGAAGCTGAAGGAGATCATGATCGACCGGAAGATACCGGCTTATCTGCGTGACTTATGGCCGATCGTTGTCACAGAAACCCACCCAATCTGGCTCGTCGGGCACGTGCTCGATCATCGCGCCGCGATCGGTGCCGGCTGCCAGCGCCTAGTTCGTTTGCGGTGCTTGCCGCCGGCTGGCCTCGACGCGAGTTGACGGCCTATCGGTGACCGCGTATACTAGCGGATGAGGTCGGATACCGGGGCGTAGCTCAGCTTGGCAGAGCGCTCGGTTTGGGACCGAGAGGCCGCCGGTTCGAGTCCGGCCGCCCCGACTGAACGCGGCAGTGGTGTAGTGGTAACACAACAGCCTTCCAAGCTGTTTTCACGGGTTCGAATCCCGTCTGCCGCTCACATATTCACCACAAATGACCGGGGCCTGTAGCTCAACGGCAGAGCGGTCGGCTCATAACCGATTGGTTCCAGGTTCGAATCCTGGCGGGCCCACCTATTCCTCATTCCCATAGCGTATCTCCAGAATTATCGGGCCACATCACCATGTGCCGCCTATTAGCAAAATCAATTCCCACTGAGCTAATAAGCGTTCATCAGCGCCTTCCTACGGTTCGGCGGCGCGCACAACACCCCGGCACAGTGGAACCCACGGGTTTTCGGCCGTGATTCGCTCATCGAGAATCGGTAAGGCGCGATTGGTGAAGGCGTCATAGAGAGTTAGCGCGCCGGTGAGCGCTTGCTCAGGCCAGGCATCTTCGGCGACGGTCACGCGGTGGGGCGAGCGCACAAACGAGCCGTCCACCCATTTCAGCGTCGGGATCGCACCCATTGCCGGAATCGAGTCTTGCAAGTCCCACCAATTCCAGTGAATCCCGTCTTCCTCCAGACCGATTAGCCTGACGGAGACTACGTAGTCGCGGTTGATTGGGCGCGCGCTGTGGAACTCTTGATCAATGACGATGGATTCACCTGGCCGCAGGGAAAGCCCATTCAGGGTCTCACCCGTCCAGACCATCCTCTGACCGAGCGGCACGTAATGGCCGCCTTCCCGACCTCGAGGGAACTGCCAATCGCTCACTGGCACGCCCCAAGGCCCGCGATACGGTAGCAGATCCAGATTGTCGATGGCTGCGTCGTCGATTACTTGGGTGTTGTTTCCCGCGTCATTGCGCCAATGCAAATAAAGTCGGGCGCGGTCGGGTAATGTGCGGTCCCAGTCATAGCCGATCAGGGTCGTACCCGATTCATCGAGCCATCTTCGTGCCAGCGAGTTGCGGGAAAAGGGGGCGATCTTAGCCGGGCTCACCGTGATGTCCGTCAATGCAGCGCGATCAATATCAGCGCCGGTCGTACCCACATCGATCGTAACGGCCCCTATCGGCGCGCCGGGGCGCAATGTGGCGCGGAATTGGGTTAGGGTGATCCCCGCGGCGGCGGCTACCGATTTGTCATCCTGCCCATAGAGGACGCCATCCGGGCCGATCAGGTGGATAAACAGCCCTACCTGCGACGGCATTTCGACTGTTGGTTGCCAGGCTACGGTGACCACCACCTCATCCCCGGCGACCACCGTGTCCACCGGCTGTTCGACGCGATATCCAATCACCCGCACCAAATCGCCCAGATTTAATTCCACCTCGGTATAGCCACCGGGCAGGGACAAGGTCGGTTCTTGTGGATACAGGAGTGCCTCTCCAAGTGGCTCCGGTATCGGCATGTCCGCGAGTTGGACCGTTGGAACCCAAGTCGTGATGACCGGCCGGCCAGCGGCGAACGCATCCCGCGCGCGTCTTTCCCATGTGGCGTCATAAGAGTCGCCTTCCGGAAATACAAACTCCACATCCACATCGGGCCGCAGGCCTTCGACTTCCTGCAGATACCATAAGGGTGTCGCCCAATGCCAATGCGCCAAAAGCGTACTGTCCTCCGGCGCAGCCTGCAGCAAAGGCGCGGCATACTCACGAACCGTCAACCCTTCATGTTCAATGCCGGAAGCGGTCTGGTTAACGACGGGTTGGCTAACGACGGCCACGATCACGACGGCCATGAATAGAGAGGCAATGGCCGAGCCGGCGATCCCTATTCGGCCAAGTTGCTCCGGCAATGACTTCAAGCC
>WBZM01000617.1_pt2 | contig 17762 bp, 15 predicted proteins | sample 5204271 | NCBI WGS metagenome assembly WBZM01 (sample SAMN12344346, study PRJNA552823) | activated sludge metagenome | biome: Activated sludge suspended growth; feature: Nitrification reactor; material: Wastewater; isolation source: activated sludge from nitrification reactor of wastewater...
CACTGGAGAGCGTGCTTAGAGAAGGACTGACCCGTGTCGCAGAGGCGCTGGCCACCCCATTGGTGCCTGCCGACTATTTCGACATGTTCGACCCGCTGCGCAAGGGTGCTGACCTGCGCGGGCGCATCGAAGAGATCCACATGGAGACCGCCGATGCGGCCACGATCGTGATCCGCGCCGGCGCCGACTGGGCCGGCCACGTGCCCGGTCAATATGTCCGCATCGGGGTCGACATCGACGGCGTCCGCACCTGGCGTCCCTACTCACTGACCCACGGCCCCCGCGGCGACGGCCGGATCTCGGTCACAGTCAAGGCTGTCCCCGACGGGTTGGTCAGCAACCACTTGGTGCGTCATACCAAGCCAGGCACCCTCGTGCACCTTGAGCAGGCCGCGGGCGACTTCGTACTCCCCCCTGAAGGCGGCCGCTTCACCTTTATCACCGCCGGCTCAGGGATCACCCCGGTGATCGGCATCTTGCGCAATCTCTTCCCGGTCACCGACGACGGCGTACTCCGCCTCGAGCGCAGCGACAACTTCGACATCGTCGTCGTCCACGTGGCCCCCAGCCAGCCAGAGTCGATCTTCATCGACAACCTGCGCTCGCTCGACGAGGCCGGCGCGATCCGCCTGATCGCGAGGTACGACGATCAGCACGGCATCCTCGACGTCAACGCCCTTGGCGAACTGGTGCCCGACCTGGCCGAGCGCACCACCTACGCCTGCGGGCCGGGCGGGCTGCTCGACGCTTTGGAGTCCTTCCACGACACCAAAGAGGTGCCCTTGCAGGTGGAGAAATTCCGAGCCACCTATGTCGAGCCCGGAGAGGGTGGCACGGTCACCTTCGCCAAGAGCGGAGTGACCATCGATGTCGATGGAGCCACCACCTTGATGGAAGCCGCCGAAGAAGCGGGCGTGTTGATGCCCAGCGGCTGCCGGATGGGCATCTGTTTCACCTGTGTCTTGCCCTTGAAGGAAGGCGTCGTGCGCGACCTACGCAATGGCGAGATCACCAGCGTCACCGAGAGCGACAACGTAAGAGTCCAGACCTGCATCAACGCCGCAGCCGGCGCCTGCACATTCGACCACTAACCACGCCACATCCTTAAGGAATCTCCATGACCGTCATCCAGAAGCAAGCCGAGTCCGACAATCCCGTAGCTCACCTCACCCCCGAAGACATCGAAGCAATCGGGAGCGAGCTCGAGCGGATCCGCCAGGAGATCCTCGACAGCCGCGGCGAGTCGGATGCGGCGTACATCCGCAAGGTGATCGACGTACAACGCAAGCTTGAGCTCGGCTCGCGTGCGGTGTTGCTCTTCTCGCTCTTCCCGCCGGCATGGTTTGTCGGCACCGCCGGCCTGTCGCTGGCCAAGATCTTGGAAAACATGGAGATCGGCCACAACGTCATGCATGGGCAATGGGACTGGATGCGCGACCCCAAGATCCACTCGCGCACCTGGGAGTGGGACAACGCCTCCCCATCCGAGCAGTGGAAGCACGCCCACAACGAAGTGCACCACACCTACACCAACGTCGTCGGCAAAGACAACGATCTCGGCTACGGCATCATGCGGGTCGACGAAGACCAGCGCTGGTCGCCCTTCTTCCTCTTCCAGCCGATGTGGAATTTCATCAACGCCTGCTTCTTTGAGTACGGCATCGCGGCCTATGACCTGCAGTTGGGTCGCAACCTGCAAAAGAAGCACCGCAGCAATCCGGAGTTCCGGGCCCGCGCCAAGCAGGTGCTGCGCAAGATCGGTCGGCAGGCCAAGAAGGACTACCTGATCCACCCGCTGCTGTCTGGCCCCTCTGCTCTGCACACGATGAGCGCCAACTTCACCGCCAACCTGGTCCGCAATCTGTGGACCCACTCGGTGATCATGTGCGGTCACTTCCCTGAAGGCGTGGCCACCTTCGAGAAGAAGTCGATCGAGGGCGAGACCAAGGACGAGTGGTACATCCGCCAGATGCTCGGCTCAGCCAATATCGATGGCTCCAAGCTGATGCACCTGATGACCGGCAACTTGTCTTTCCAGATCGAGCACCACCTCTACCCCGACCTGCCCAGCAACAGGTATGCCGAGATCTCGGTGCAGGTAAAGGCATTGTTCGACAAATATGACCTGCCCTATGTCACTGGTTCACTGCCCAAGCAGGTGTACTCCGCATGGCACAAGATCGTGCGCCTGTCGCTGCCCAACGACTTCATGGGCATGACCAACAAGACCCCCGCTCCAATCGCAATGCCCAAGCGAGCAGCCACCGCTGAAGTAGCCGCGTGACCGCAATCGGCCGCAAGGCAGACAACCAACTCGCACATCTCACCCCCGAGGACGTCGAAGCGATCGGGCGCGAACTCGAGACGATACGACGTGATGTGCTCGAGTCGCGCGGCGCGCGGGATGCGGCGTACATCCGACGGGTGATCACTGTGCAACGCAGTCTGGAGCTTGGCAGTCGCACCGTGCTGTTGTTCAGCAAGTGGCGGCCGGCTTGGTTCATCGGCACTGCTGGCCTGGCGGTGGCCAAGATCTTGGAAAACATGGAGATCGGCCACAACGTCTTGCATGGCCAATGGGACTGGATGCGCGACCCCAAGATCCACTCCAGCACCTGGGAGTGGGACCACGCCTCACCTGCAGAGCAGTGGAAGCGCACCCACAACGACATGCACCACACCTACACAAACGTGATCGGCCGCGACAACGATTTGGGCTACGGCATCATGCGCGTCGACGAGGATCAGCCTTGGCAACCGCGACACCTGCTACAGCCCTTCGAAAACCTGCTCAACGGGCTCTTCTTCGAATATGGCATCACGCTCTACGACCTCGACATGGGTCAATACATGCGCACCGGCAAGAAGATCGACGGGGCCTTCAAACAGCGCGTCAAGGGTGCCCTGCGCAAGGTGGGGCGTCAGGTGACCAAGGACTACGTCGTACACCCCTTGATGTCTGGGCCTTCAGCAAAGTCGACACTGACCGCCAACTTCACCGCCAATGTGATCCGCAATGTGTGGTCGCACGCCGTGATCATGTGCGGGCACTTCCCCGAGGGCGTGGAGACCTTCGAGACCGACTCGATCGAGGGCGAGACCAAAGACGAGTGGTATGTGCGCCAGATGCTCGGCTCGGCCAATATCGACGGCCCACCGCTGATGCACATCATGACCGGCAACCTCTCCCACCAGATCGAGCACCACCTCTTCCCCGATCTGCCCAGCAACAGGTACGGCGAGATCGCCCCCCGAGTGCGCGAACTGTTCGAGAAATACGACCTCGCCTATGTGTCGGGATCGCTGCCCAAGCAGGTGTACTCCGCGTGGCGCAAGATCATCCGACTCTCGCTGCCCAACGACTTCTTCGGCGCCAACAAGACCCCTGAAGGCTCCGCGCCCACCGCGCCACTCGTCGTACTCGCTCCTGCTGCTGTGCTTGGCTGAGACTCCTAGTCAAGGCCACCTCAAAGGCCGGTTCCGCACCGCCGTGGCCATGGCACAGCAAGATCCACCGCATGCCAAACTGCCCTATGCCGATAAACTCGTTGCCTAGTCGTGCTCCGGGCTTGCCGGAGTGGCACAGCTTTTGGGGGCGTGGCTCGTGATTCTTCCCAAGGTTGGGGACATGTTCGGTCCCTACAAGATCCTGCGGCAACTTGGCCAGGGGGGAATGGGAGTTGTCTTCCTGGCCGAGCAAACAGGCTTGGCTCGCCAAGTGGCATTGAAGGTTCTAGCGCCTTCTCTGGTTGACCAAGATGAGTTCCGGGGACGTTTCCATCGAGAGGCCGGAGCCTTAGCCAAGTTGGCTGACCCACATGTCGTGCAAGTCTATGACTTCGGCGAGCATGACGGATGCCTCTTCATGGCAATGCAGTACATCGATGGCGTCGATTTGGGAGCATTGATCAACGACACCCCGCTTCCGGTGGATCTGACCTTGGACATTTGCACGCAGATCGCTGACGCACTTGTCGAGGCCCATCGCTTGGGGGTTGTGCATCGTGATATTAAACCCAGCAATGTCTTAGTACGCCGTGATGCATATGCAACCAAGGCATTCTTGTGTGATTTTGGAATCGCCAAGATCGACAATGAATCTCATACGCAGACCGGTTCGGTCATTGGCTCTTATGGATACATGTCACCCGAACAGTGCCGTGGTGAAGCAGCCACTCACGCAAGTGATCTATACGCCTTGGGTTGCCTTCTGGTGGCTTGCATAACGGGACGTGCGCCATACCCAGGGACCGACATCGAGGCCGCAACTCAGCACTTGACTGCCCCGGTCCCCCATTGGGAAGGCAGTGACACCGTCACCATGGCATTGAACCAAACCGTCGCGAGATTGATGGCCAAAGAGCCCAAGGATCGCTATCCAAATGCCCAATCCGCAAAGGCGGCGATCGCTAGTGTGCGCCAAGAGCTCGCACTCCAAGCCAGCCCTGACCAAGCAGCCAAGACCCAGCTCAGCGCCACCATGATCCGCCCGCACGCAGCCAACACCGTGGCCAAACCCCACCAACAAGCACTGCCACCTCAATCCCCACAAGCCCCGCCCAAGGCCACAAACAACAAAGCACTGGCCATCACCCTCGCCACCGTCGCCACGCTGGCGGTCATCGGCACGATTGCCATGGTTGTCGCATTCACTAGCAAGACCGACAACACCACACCCACAAGCGCACAACCCGACACGAGTGCCCAGTACCAAGGCTCTGAGGCTTCTGAAGATCAACCTGAGGCCCCCGAAGAAGACCCATCGATGACCGAGCAATACGCCATCGAGTCTCCCGAAGCGCATCCGACGCCCACGATCATGGCCACGGTCGATAGATCCGGCAATCCGATTGTCGACGGTTGGTTCGTACTAATCCAGTCCACACTCAAGGGGTCCGCAGACGTCGAGTCAGTTGTCGAGGCTGCCGCGAACAATGGTGGACAGGTTGTAGACACAGACTCGTATCACACTGGATTCGCCAGTGACGGAAGGGGCGGAGATATGGCTGAACAGGCCGCAACAGCACCCAACTTTTGGCCGGGGTCCGACGCCCTCGCAGCAGTCATCGGCCCCTTCCCCGATAGGTTCTCCGCTGAGGATGAGTGTCGGCAGCGTGGTGCCATATTGGGGAGTTGTGTACGTCAGTTCCGAGCCCTCACCAGCCCTTCCTCGTGATCTCTTAGGACCCAAGATGTGCGAATCATGCAATGGCTCTGGCGTGCTGTCCCGACGGACGTTTCTCGCGGGCACAGTCGGCAGTGCCGCAGGAATTCTGCTCGCAGGGTCAGCGTCGGCGCTAGCAGCGCCGCCCTCTGAGCTTCCGAGCGTCGTTGTTTCTCCTGGTCTGAGAGTCGTCACCAGAGATGCTTGGGCAATTCGCAGACCACCACGTGGGCGGATCCAAGTGGAAACCGATGTGCGGTTCTTGCTCGTCCACCACACCGCCGAGCCTGGCAACAATTACGGCCCCGGCGATGCACCTGCGTTGCTCAGGGGCATGTACGACTACCACACCAACTCAGCAAAGGGTTGGCCTGACATCGCCTACAACTTCCTGATCGACCAGTTCGGCGTTGTCTACGAAGGCCGCTCGGGCAGCCTGACTCAAGCCTCCGTTCCAGACGCCACAGGCGGCAGTCAGGGGTTTTCGCAGTTGGCCTGCTTCATTGGCAACCTCGACAAGCAAGGCCCCACTCCTGCCGCACAAAACTCCATGGATCAGGTGCTTGCCTATTTGGCCGAGCGATACGCAATAGACATCTCGCCTGGTGCAACCACGAACTTCATTTCCCGAGGATCCAACCGCTACCCGTCTGGAGCCTCGGTGCACACGAAGACGGTGTCAGGCCACAGGGACATGAGCACTACAACCTGCCCCGGAGACGCCGCCTACGCCATGGTTGAGGACAACTCCTTCGCTGCACGTGCATACGCGATCCTCCAAGCGAGTGCGGCTGCCAAGACCAAGCCTGCGCCACAACAAACGACTACCTCGTCGGCGGAGCCGAAGGTGCACTCTGCCGCACCTCCCGATGAAAAGGCACCAGGAGGGTCGAACACCGAAAGCGGGCGACCGCCAGCCGCGAAAGAAGACGTGAGGGATGGTTACGTGCTGCCGGTGCTCGCAGCAGGTGGAGCACTCGCTCTAGGGGCACTTGCGACAATTCCATTGCTCCGCAGGCGATCCAAGACGAACAGCGGCACACACAAACGAGTTTCCAACGACGATGCTGGCGCCGTACCAACGTCTCTGAGCGAACGAGAAGAACTGAAACCCCCTGACCAAGCCGAGGGAAGTAGCCAGACAGGGATCGGAGGTCGAGACGTTAGCTGATCGCCTACCTCAAGGTGGTTCGAATCACCCACATTTCGTCTTGGAGCAGCTGCTCCAACCAGGGGTTTGGGCATGATCTCCGTGAGACGGTCCAGGTGCCATGGAAGTCCGATCCCCGACGAAGGCACTGACGAAGGTGACGCGGCCAATTCCGCCGATCGTCTCTGATCAAACCCTCTGCGCTCGACTTCGAGCACCTTCTCTCCTGTTACGCCCCATGCATGTGAGTCCACCGTGGATGAGGGAATTGGCTCAACGTCAGTAAACTGTGGATCAGCGTCCGTTCTTGGCCGCCAAATGCCACCCATGATGTCCCCACCAGGAGGTTGCCGAGTGCCCTCAAGCATTCGAACAGGCATGATTGTGGCCTTGGCATGTGTCATGACCACATTCGCATGCGCAGTCCCGACGAGGTCGGGCAACAATGCTCCGGACCACTCACAACAATCAACCATCCCGGAGGATTCAGGGCTGACTAAACAGTCAGCCAAACCCCAGGCAACTGACAAATCCTCAGCTCGGCCCAACGTGCTCGTCTTGATGACAGATGATCAGAATTTGTCGGACATGGTGGCTATGCCAAGAACGGCAGAGTGGTTCCGGAAGAACGGCACAGAGTTCACCCATGCAGTCTCCAATTTTCCATTGTGCTGCCCAGCGCGCTCTACAACGCTGACGGGCCAGCAGGCACACAACCACCAAGTCCTGAGCAACAGTTCGCCGAGAGGAGCCTTCCCCAAACTCGATGACACTGAGACTCTGCCTGTATGGCTAGAACGCGCGGGCTATCGCACAATCATGCTAGGCAAGTACCTCCAGGAGTACCCCGATCCAGGCATGAACACCTACATACCACCTGGCTGGTCGGACTGGTTCGTACCAATCGTTGGCCCGTATCACTACGACAAGTACGTGATAAATGAGAACGGCAACCCAAGGCGGTATGAAGAGTACCAAACCGACTATATGCAACGTCGGCTTGGCGAGATTCTGGGAGAACCCGCTATCACTGGCAGGCCGTGGTTCCTTTGGGCTAGTTTCCTAGCTCCGCACGGCGGCACACCAGAAGAAGACGACGATCCGCGTACCATAAAACGCGACATCAGCGCAGCTGATACACCAGCAGTCTCAGAGAAGTATCGAGACTCGATCTCCGGCAACGATGCCACTGCAAGCAGGTCCTTCAATGAGTCCGATTTGAGCGACAAGTCCCGGTTCATGCAATCTCTCCCTGTGCAGGACCGCGAGGACATGATCGAGGTAGTGGCTCAGCGACGCGAATCCCTGAGGTCAGTGGATGATGCCGTAATCAGCACTTTGGGCACCTTGCAGCGCACCGGACAACTAAAGAACACAATCGTGATCTTCCTGTCCGACAATGGCTTTCTTACAGGTGAGCACAGGTGGAATCACAAGATCCTTGGCTATGAGGAGTCCATCAGAGTACCTCTGTTTGCGGCTGGCCCGGGATTCCCACCTGGCCAGAAACGTCAACAACTGGTCAATCTGGCAGATCTGACAGCCACCGCACTCCAGGCAGCCAACGCCCAACCCAAACGAGAGCAAGACGGCTTGCCTTTGCAGGACTTCGCTGCTGATCCTCGCTACATGGAGGGACGGGTGCAACTACTTGAGGCAGCAGACTGGCCTGTGCGCACAGCCGATCGCGTATACACAGGAGTGAGAGCCCCCAATGACCTCGTTCTCTTGAACTGGTACGACGGCACCAAGGAGGTTTACGATCTCAGGACGGATCCTTGGCAATTGGACGGCAAGACATCAGGCCGAGAAGAGGCATGGCTGCCAGAACTAGAGAGATTGCGCCGCCTTCTCGTTGAATGCAAAGGGGTGGAATGCAACCTTGAGTTGAAGTGAGGTCATCCACAGCCTCATACAAGCGGTGTGCCGCTATCCCGACCAGTTGATCTGAGGAGTCTAGTCTTGGGCCTGTGCTCCTTCTTGCGCAGAGCCCCACAAGCCGCCGAGCGAGTTACTGCGAATTGCACCAATCTGCTTGCAACGAGCGCCATGTTTCCGCACTTAGGACCCCGTCAGGGGCAAGTCCAGCATTGGATTGATAATCCATGAGGAGCCCTTCGGTTTCTCGAGAGTGTCGACCACTAAGTCGGCGCTCCGGGTTGAAGCCGAGTTTGTAGAGGACATACTGCATGTCCGACACGTATTTCATGTCGCTGGGAGTTGCAGCCCCATAAGCAGGATCAACATTTGGAAGCAATTCTGCGCTTGCATTACACATGCATAGCAATCGGTCAGGGGCGCCTTCCGCGACTTGACGCACCCACGCAGTGTCTTGCTGCTCACCCATGGAGTGCAAGGCCTGACAGGCAGTATCCATGTCGGGATACGGCCCGGAGTAGGTGTTGTAGACAGGGTCACCGTGTTGGCCTGTCGTAATCGTGAATGCCGAGCATGACTCACTTGAACGCAGGTACTTGGCGCCATTCACGCCCTTGATGCTGTCCGGGAGTTTTGTTGTGTATTCAAATGGAAGCCCGGTCGTGCCCAACATGACAATGTATTGTCCATCACACGGCAGATTGACATAGCCAGCTGACAGGCCCAAAGGGTTCTCCGGGATGCCACCAGATCTCGTTGGCGAAGGCGTGGTTGCAGTCGGCTCGGATCCCGTGGTCGGGGTTACCTTTGTGGTGACTGGTGTGGTTGTTGATGAGGTGTTGTCATCGTTCTTGTTGACGATGATGATGGCCGTGGCGGTTACGACAATGAGGAGCAGCGCAAAGGTTGCCCCTATCGCGATGATGGGGGTATTTGTCTTGGGCTTGGGTGGTGTTGGGCCGAAGTTGGCTGGTTGGGGATCATGGCTGGGGATGGAGGACCGGACTTGAGTCACACCTACCGGCGCCATCGGTGGTTGACTCATTGGCGCCAGCGCAGGCGGATTGGGTCTGATCACCGTGTTTGACACGTGTGGTCTGACCACAGTGGCGCCCAACTCGGTTAGTTCAGCTTGACTGGCAACACTTCCTTGGACCACCCGACGGGCATCAATCAATGCTGTCTTCACAGCCTGCGCATTGGGATAACGATCGCCTGCTTCTTTGGCCATCAACCTCCCCACCGCCTGATTCAAGACAGTAGTAACAGGATCAGTACCTTCCCAGTACGGCGCAGGCGCAGTCAGATGCTTGGTGGCGACCTCAATATCGGTGCCAGGATAAGGAGCACGACCAACCAAACAAGCCACCAACACACAACCCAAGGCATACAAATCACTGGCCTCGGTAGCAGACTCCCCACGACACTGCTCAGGCGACATATACCCATAAGAACCAATCAGCACACCAGTCTGAGTGTGAGACTCATTGTCCAAGCGAGCGATCCCAAAATCACACAAATAAGCCCTGACCATGTCAGGAGTACGCTCCACCAAAATATTGCTCGGCTTAATATCACGATGCACAACCCCAAGCCTGTGGGCATCAACCAAAGCATCAGCGATCTGCTCACAAATGTCCAACGCCAAATCCGCCGGCAACGGACCATCTTTGATCAAAGAACCCAGATCTTCACCATCGATGTACTGCATCGCAATAAACAAACAACCCGCATGCTCACCAAAGTCATACACATGCACCACATGCGGCGCAGACAACTTCGCCAAAGCCCCCGCCTCACGATGAAAACGCTCCCGGAACTCAGGCTTGTCAGCCAACTGCGGAGCCAAAACCTTCAACGCAACCCGACGACTCAAACCCTGCTGCTCAGCCAAGAACACAACCCCCATGCCCCCCCGACCAAGCAGCCGCAAAATCTTATAGGGACCAAACACATCCCCAACATTCGGAAGACTCAACCCGCCTACCCCCAACACTCAACCCGCACCGAAGACCCCCCAAACATACCGGTTCTGAATGCCTGCCCCCCACAGGTGGCCCGGACCTGACACGTTCTGCACATAGGACGCACATCGGGCGGATCTGGATCTACGTCGACAACCCACCATATGCGACCCTGTGGGCATGCCTGACGATCATTCACCGCAAGACTGGGACTCTCGCTACGACGAGGAGTCACAGATCTGGAGCGGCAACCCAAATCAAGCTCTGGTGGCCGAAATCGCCTCACTACCCCCGGGTACGGCGCTCGAAGTCGGCTGCGGCGAGGGCGCCGACGCGATCTGGCTCGCCCAGCAGGGCTGGCAGGTCACCGCGATCGACATTTCCAAGGTCGCTCTTGATCGGGCCAGGAAGGCTGCGGACGGCGCTGGCGTCAACGTCAACTGGCGAGAGTCCAGCATCGACCAACTTGAGGGTGAATCCTTCGATCTTGTGGCAGCCAGCTATCTGCCCATCCGCAAGGAAGGCCAGGGCCTGGCCCGGCTCCTAGAGGCCGTAGCGCCAGGCGGCACCCTGCTCGTCGTACACCACGCGGAGTTTGACCCCGAGCACGCCAAGGCCCACGGCTTCGACCCAGACGACTATCTCACCGTAGATGAGGTCGCAGCCGACCTGGGGCCGGGCTGGGCGGTGGACGTGCACGAGCGGCGGGAGCGCGCAGTCAGTGGCGGCGCTGGCGCCCATCACCACGAAGATGTCGTACTCCGCGCCCGATGGATCGGGTAGATCTCATCGCCTGACTCAGCGCAAGACCAACTTGTCTCGGCTGATCATGAAGCCTCTGCCAGTGACCAGATGGGTGCAGTGCATGCCGGTCTTGCGGCTGTCACATCTCAGATCACGGATCTGGATGCTGTTGCCATAGGGCAGCGCCTTGTTGCCCAGCTGACCTTGCGAGAAGGCGACCGGATCTGAGGGTCGGGCCCACCACAGGCCATCGCGGACCTCGCCGAGACCGCAGGGGTCGGGTTGTCCTGGGATCGCCGAGATGCAAGTCGGGTCGCCCCGGCAGCCATAGTTCGCTCCGCCCTCCCACAGGACCACTGAATCTCCCCAGTCGGCGTCACAATCCTGGGCCGGGATGCTCCAAGTGTGCTGTTCGGCCCAACACCAAGCTTCGGCATGGTCAATCACACAGGAGATGTTGCCTGTCGGGCTGACCCATGCCGCGTAGTTGGCTTGATCGTTGCGACGCAGCCTCGGGTCGCCAACCCCAGTCGTAGGGGACGGCTCCGCCGGGGCAGAGAGCGTGGTCGGCGTCGGGGCAGGCTCTGGAGTCAAAGAGGGGTCATCGCTAAGACTCCTCCAGGTGACCACACCGATGACGCCCAACATCGCAACGCCCAGCAGCAGCGAGGCAACAACGGCGAGCACGACGTACGGCGTCGTGTTGGGCTTTTGCGGGCCGGGGCCGGGCAGTCCAGACATCTTTGGCAGTCCTCCGCGTCGCTGGGCGTGGGCCAGAGCCTAGCCCCCAGATTTGTGGAAGGTGGCTCAACCCCTATGATTGTGCAGTCGCAACAGCGACAGGCCCCCATCGTCTAGTGGCCTAGGACGCCGCCCTTTCACGGCGGTAGCACGGGTTCGAATCCCGTTGGGGGTGCGGATTGGTGCAGTAGCCCAGCAGTGGGATACCATTCCGTGGCTCACAAAAACGTGAGTCAAAGCCAGGCCCCGTGGCGCAGTTGGTTAGCGCGCCGCCCTGTCACGGCGGAGGTCGCGGGTTCGAGTCCCGTCGGGGTCGCTGAGGTTTCACCACCTCAGTGGGCAGGTAGCTCAGTTGGTACGAGCGTCCGCCTGAAAAGTGGAAGGTCGGCGGTTCGACCCCGCCCCTGCCCACCACTCCCAGGCTTGACCTGGGCAGCGCCCCGTCTCACTCAGGCGGGGCGTTTGTCATCTGGGTGGCATCCAGTCAGCGGGCAGCGGCCCGACGTACGCCGATCACGGCTCGCAGATCACCACCGGGATCTCTCGCTCGCACCAAGACTGATAGGCGCCCCAACCCGGATAGTGCTGCTTCATCCGTGGCCACAAGGCCTCCCGCTCTGCAGCCGATGCCGTCCGCGCCTTCAAACGCCGGACTTGCGACCCGACCTGGATCGTGCAGTCAGGATCGGCTTTGAGGTTGAGATACCACTGCGGATGCTGCGGCAAGCCCCCTTGGGCTGCAAAGAGTACGACGCGCTCTGCGTCGGGCATGAACAGCAGTGGCGTCACTCGAGGAATCCCGGATTTGCGGCCTGCGTGAGTCAACAGGCAAACGGGGAGCCACAGTCGCGCGGAGACGGGCATCGTGGCCCCCAACTTGCCTCGAGTACGCCGATAAAGGCCCACGTGGGCCCTCGACAATTGCTTCATCGCCGTGTGGAAGGTGTTGGTTTCCAGAAACTTGGGGCGCTGTCGCAGACTGCTCATTGGTCTTGTCTATCAGGGGGCCAAAGAGTCCCCGTGGGCAGCGTATTCACGGACAACACAACCCGGCCGCGCCATCGGCGAGACCGGGTTGTCTCAGTCGTGTTTGTGGGCTGCCCCTAGCCGGAGGTCACCTGGTCGGGAGCCAAACCCAGTTTGGGTCGCGATCAGTCGTCAGACATGCGTTGGGAGGGAATGATGTCTCCCAGGAGCTCCTTGACTTCAGACTCGCGATAGCGGCGGTGGCCACCGAGCGTGCGGATCGCGCTCAACTTGCCGGCCTTGGCCCAGCGAGTCACCGTCTTGGGATCTACTCGGAACATCGCGGCAACTTCTGCCGGAGTCAACAGTGCTTCTGATTCAGTCGGTCGCGAAACCACTGCAATCACCTTCATCCTCGTGCTACTTCGGGAACTTCCCCCTGGTTTCCCCAGTGAGAAGCATCTTGCCACTTCGTCAACGAGCAGCAAACCTGAAATGTCCATCTTGTGGATTATTGACAGTTGCGCCCTAGACCACTCGGACAATGCTTGCTATTCGTTCAGAAGTTACGAAACCATGTGTATCAGAAAAATCGGGCAAATACGAGACTAACGCGCATTTGTGGTCAAGAATTTACTGACACGACGTGGATCTCGGGTGTGGCACCCTCAAGGGAAGGGCTGCGAAGGAGCCGATCAGTCTTGATTGGGCGGATCAGCGTAATCCGCCCATTTGTCCAACTCCTCGGGATCGACGTCACCTTGGACATCATCTCCGTGGAGCTCTCTAGCCAGCGCATTGAAGTCCGTATCGTGACTGCGGTACTTCAGATCGCGGGCAACCTTGGTCTGCTTCGCCTTTGCACGGCCGCGCCCCATATGGGTCGACCCCCTCGCACGTCTGGCCGGCGCTCTATGGCTGCCGGTCGGTAGTCAACTGTTCGTGAGGACAACTCTAACCGGTCGAACAACTTGGCGACACTCAGGTCGGCATTTTGCCGATGCCGGTGTGTCTAAAAGCGGCAACCCATGCGGGCCACGCCCCCTAGGCACCCACTCAACCAGCGTGGGAGCCAACCAAACGCACCTTGCCGCCGTCTTCAGCAGCAGCAGTGGCCACCTCGCCAGCCACCCAAGCCCGCACCCCATGACTCGCCAACGCCTCGACCGCCTTGTCAGCGTCTGCTGGGTCGGTCAGGGCCACCATGCCAACCCCACAGTTCAGGGTGGCCTCCAGATCGGCAGTAGCTACATCGCCGGTGCGGCGTACGAGGTCGAAGACCGGCGGCAACTGCCAGGTCGACCGGTCGATGGTCGCCGTCAGCTCGACGGGCATCACGCGCTCGAGATTGGCAGCCAGGCCACCGCCGGTGATGTGCGACATCGCGTGGGTCTGGGTCTGCCTGGCCAGCTCAAGGCAGGGCTTGGCGTAGATCATCGTGGGCTCGAGGAGCTCCTCACCCAAGGTGCGACCCAACTCCTCGACATGGGCATCAAGGCTCATCTGAGCGGCATTGAGCAAGACGTGGCGCACCAAGGAATAGCCATTGGAGTGCAGTCCGCTCGAAGCCATCGCGATCACGACGTCACCCGGGCGAACTCTCCCCGGCCCGAGCACTTGACTGGCCTCAACCACTCCGGTGGTCGAGCCGGCAACGTCGTACTCATCTGGCTCAAGGAGTCCGGGGTGCTCAGCTGTCTCGCCACCAATCAACGCACAGCCAGCCGCCACACAGGCCTCGGCGATGCCCTTGACGATCGCGGCAATCCGCTCGGGTACGACGCGGCCGGTCGCGATGTAGTCGGTGAGGAACAACGGCTCGGCCCCACAGACAACCAGGTCGTCGACGAGCATGCCAACGAGGTCGAAGCCGATCGTGTCGTGCTTGTCCAGGGCCTGAGCGATCGCGACCTTGGTGCCGACCCCATCGGCCGAACTGGCCAGGAGTGGGCGCTCATAGGCCTTGAGCGCACTGGCGTCGAAGAGGCCTGCGAAGCCGCCGATCCCGCCGATCATCTCGGGGCGTTTGGCCTTGTCTATCCAGACCTTCATCAACTCGACGGCCTTGTCTCCGGCCTCGATCGAAACGCCGGCAGCCTCGTAGGTTGCGCCATTCATGTGTGCTTCTCCGCTCAGGTCGTCAGGGGCGGTCGAGGGCATCGGTGGCCATGCCTCCGGCAAGCGAGGTAGCCAAGCCATCGACATCCGTGGGCCGAGGCGAATGGGCCTCGAGTAGGTGTTTGCCAAGGTCTTGCGGCTCGGGCAAGGCGATCGGGTATTCGCCGCTGAAACAGGCCATGCAGAGCCGATCCTGAGCCACACCCGTTGCCTCGATGAGCTCCTCCAAGGAGATATATGCCAAGGAGTCGGCGCCGATCGAGTTGCAGATCTCGTCGGTGCTCAAGCCATTTGCGATCAACTCGGCCCGAGTGGCGAAGTCGATGCCATAGAAGCAGGGCCACTTGACCGGCGGGCTCGAGATCCGCACGTGGACCTCCTTGGCGCCCGCTTCGCGGAGCATCCGAACAAGAGCACGTTGGGTGTTGCCGCGCACGATTGAGTCATCCACGACTACGAGACGCTTGCCTTCGATCACGTCGCGAAGTGGGTTGAGCTTGAGCCGAATACCCAACTGCCGGATGGTCTGGCTGGGCTGGATGAAAGTGCGCCCGACGTAGGAGTTCTTCACCAAGCCGGTGCCGTAGGGGATGCCGCTGGCCTCGGCGTAACCGATCGCAGCGGGGGTGCCGGACTCGGGAACCGGGATGACCAGGTCGGCTTCTGCGGGGAAGTCGTGGGCCAGGCGGCGCCCGATCTCGACCCGCACGCTGTGGACCCGCTGGTCGGAGATCACGGTGTCTGGACGGGCGAGGTAGACGAACTCGAACAGGCACCCCTTGGGGGCGGGTTCGGCGAACCTGCGGCTGCGCAGGCCGTCGTAGTCGATTGAGATCAACTCACCCGGTTCGATCTCGCGGATGAATGAGGCACCCACGATGTCGAGCGCCGCGGTCTCGCTGGCGACCACCCAGCCGCGCTCCAGGCGGCCCAGCACCAGCGGGCGGATGCCCTGGGGGTCGCGGGCGGCGTACAGGGTGGTTTCGTCCATCCAGACAAAGGAAAACGCGCCCTTTACCTTGCGCAGCACCTCTACTGCCTTCTCCTCAAGGGAGATGTCGGGGTGGTGCGCCAGGAGTTGGGTGACCAGAGCGGTGTCATTGGTGCTGGTCTCCAGGTTTCGAGCGTGGATGTCGAGCTCGCCGCGCTCGCTGGGCAACTCGTTGACCAGTTCCAACAGTTCGCGGGTGTTGATCAGGTTGCCGTTATGGGCCAGCGCGATCGAACCATCAGCGGTGGGCCGGAAGGTCGGCTGGGCGTTGTGCCAGGTGCTGGCCCCGGTGGTGGAGTAACGGGCGTGGCCGATCGCGACGTACCCCTGCAGGGTTTCCAGGGTGGATTCGTCGAAGACCTGGGAGACCAGACCCATGTCCTTGTAGACCAGGATCTGACGGCCATTGCTGACTGCGATGCCGGCTGACTCCTGGCCGCGGTGCTGAAGGGCGTAGATGCCGTAGTAGGTCAGCTTGGCGACGTCCTCACCCGGCGCCCATACCCCGAACACCCCGCAGGCGTCCTGGGGTCCGCGGTCCTGTGGGTCGAGATCATGCGTGAGGCGTCCGTCTCCACGACGGCGAGCATGGTGTGGCACCAGGTCAGTCTACGGGGCGATCCGGCCAGATGCGCTCACAGGCAGTCACTGCTCTAGCCAGGGTATGAGGATCAGCGGCCGCGATCAGCCCCTTGCCGACCGAGCGGGCGTCGTACGGCGTGCCGTCACGGTGCGCGCTGGCCCCGCCGGCCTCGTGGAGAAGCAGCGATCCGGGGAGGTGATCCCAGGGATTGGTGTGTCCGTAGACGAGGTAGTCACAATCCCCCTCGATCAGGTGGGGGTAATCGACTCCGCAGCAGATCCAACTGCCGATCAGGGCAGGCAGACCTTCGGGAATTCGCCCTCTCCGTGACCAGATTGAGGTCGCCCCCACGGGTGGTTCTGCGGTTGGGGGACGGTTCACCGGTACGCCGTTGCGGCATACACCGGCACCCAACTCTGCAGTCCAGGACGTCTGGTGCCCGGGCTGCCAGATCCAGGCCCGCTGGGTGGTACCCATCCGTACCTCACTGACCATGACGGCATAATCCGGGGAACCGTTGACAAAGTTCTTGGTGCCATCGACCGGGTCCACGGTGAAGGCATGATCGGCATCCCGAAAACGGTCCATCAGTGAGGGGTCAACCGAATGTGCCTCCTCACCCAGGACTACCGAGTCCGGATAGACCCGGAGCAGGGCCTGAGTAATCAATTCCTCAGCCTCGTGGTCAGCCACGGTGACCAGGTCTCCGGGACGTTTCTCCTTGATCTGGGTGTCCGCCAACGCCCGGAATCGCGGGGTGATCACCTCGGCGGCCACCCGCTTGAGCAGCTCGAGGACTTCATCTGTGTCCACTCGCAGAGGCTACGGGAATCCATGGGAACCGTGCCATCCTCCCCACCGGCAACGCCCCTTTGGTTCCCCCACAAATGGCAATGTGGGGCGCACGATTGCTCGTCCGCCCCACATTGACCATGATGCTGATCAGTTCAGTTGATTGCGCCTCCTGAGGATCAACAGGCCACCACCGGCAGCGACCAGGAGGACACCCAGCAACCCAACGATCGGGCTGACCTCACTACCCGTTGAAGGGAGCTTGTTGGGAATCCTCGATGGAGGAAACACCTGTGAAGGAACCTCAGGGGTCACCACAGGAGGCTCAACCTGCTGCACCTGGACCAGGCCAGCATCCAGGGTGTTGTTGTACGGGTGCTCCGAATCGATGGTCACCGGAGCGGTCTTGCCGGTCTCCTTGTTTGCATCGGAATCAGCGCTGTCATCATCACCCTGGTTGGGATCAGTGAAGCCCTGGTAACCCGAAGGGGCAACGAACTGCACCAGGTAGGTGCCACAAGCAACCTCATTGAAGTGGTAGCTCCCATCAGCAGCGGTCGTGGTGGAAGCCAGCACAGCACCCTCAACATCAAGCAGATTCACCGTGACATTGCCAACACCGGGCTCACCAGCATCCTGAACACCATTCTTGTTGGTGTCCTCCCAAACGA
>WBZM01002094.1_pt1 | contig 17756 bp, 15 predicted proteins | sample 5204271 | NCBI WGS metagenome assembly WBZM01 (sample SAMN12344346, study PRJNA552823) | activated sludge metagenome | biome: Activated sludge suspended growth; feature: Nitrification reactor; material: Wastewater; isolation source: activated sludge from nitrification reactor of wastewater...
ACGGCCACCGCGCGACCGCCGGGGAAACGTACCCGCCGCACCGGCGGTCCGCCCGTGGCTCGTACGCCTGTGAGCGTTCGGGGCGCGCGGTAGGCTGGTGTACGCGGGATGCCTCCCGCCCCGTTACACCGACGAAAGGGACGCCGTGGGTTCTCAGCCCCCCATGCCGCCTCCCCTGCCGCCCGCGGCGGGAGGTCCTCCCGGCAAGCCGCCCTCGATCGAGACGTTCACGCAGCACGACACCGAGAAGGACGTGTTCCACTGCTCGTACGGACCGCTTCAGGCGGGACGCACTGTGTGGGACCCCGAGCGCGAGATCCAGGTGCGGCTCGACCAACACTCGCTCCAGGTGATCGGCTTCTCGATCCCCGACTTCACCGCGTGGCACGCGAAGCACGCCGACGAGGACGGCGGCTTCGAGATGGACCTGCCCGACTTCTGGCCGGCGTCGATCGACGCCGACGCCGACGCCGGCTGAGGCGACCTCAGGCGGCCATCACGTCGGCGACGCCCCCCGGGCCCGCACGCAGGATCTGAGCGGACCGGCGGGCGTCGCGCGCCTCTTCGCGGGCGCGCCGCTCGCCGATGACGTCGCCGGCCCGGCGGCACGCGTCGGCGTGGCGCTCGTGGCGCCACACCAGCTCGTCGATGCGTTGTGCCATGCGCTCGTTGCGTGAGGCCGAGCGCCGGCGGCGGGGCCGGGGCCGGGGCGGCACATCATCCGCCCCTCCGAACAAGCACAGCTGAGGTTCCACGTGCGACCTCCCGATGCGAACATGTGTTCGTACTCTAGGAGGTGCGCCGGACGTCACCGCCGCCGCACGCCCGCCGCGGCTCAGCGGTCGCCCTGCACCTCCACGTCGCCCGCACCGGAGTGCACGACGATCGTTCCCTTGGCATCGGTATCCGAGGTCACTCCCTTGACGGTGCGGGCACCCGCCTTGCTCACGACGTCCACGGTCTTGTACGCGCCGCCGGGGAGGCGCACGACGATGGCGCCGGTCTCGCTGGTGGCACCGGTCTCGACCGTCGAACCGGCACCCCAGGTCGAGGCGGAGGCTCCGGTCATGACTCCGGCCATTGCTCCGGCGACGGCTCCAGCCATGGCACCACCCGGCGCGGCGCCGGCTCGCCGCGGCAGCGCGCGCGCGTGGCGATACCGGGTCGCCTTCGCGGTGCTGGCTGTCGCCCTGATACTCGTCGCGGGCTGGCACTACTGGCCGCGCTGGCAAGCGCAGCGCAGCCCGTCGATCGCGGTACTGGCATTCCAGGACCTGAGCCGCGATCGGAACCAGGCCTACCTGGTCAACACGCTGATCGAGGAACTGACCAGCGGCCTCGGCCAGGTCGACGGACTGCGGGTGGCGGCGAGGGACTCCGCCCGGATCGCCTCCGGCGGCGACGACAGCGTCGCAGCCATCGGCCAGCGGCTCGGTGTCCGCCACGTCCTGCACGGCAGCGTGCAGCGCATCGGCGATCGCGTCCGGGTGACGGCGGTGCTCGTCGACACGGGCACGGGCTTCGAAACCTGGTCGCAGACCTTCGAGCGCCCGGCCGCCGCCATCGCGCAACTGCCCGGCGACATCGCCGGTGCGGCGGCCGGCGCGATGGGGTTGGCGCTCATCGGCGACCCCGGCGTGCGCGGCAGCCGCGTCGGCACCCGCAGCCCCACGGCCTACGACTACTACATGCTCGGGCAACAGAGCTACGCCGTACGCACGGCCTTCTCGCTCGACGAGGCCGAGCGTTACTTCCAGCAGGCCATCGAGGCGGACCCCGCGTTCGCGGCCGCCTATGCCGCGCTCGCCGATGTCCACGTGGCGGAGTTCTACTTCGCCAACCGCCAGCTGTCAGAGACCCTCGATCTGGTGTTGCCGCTCGTGAAGCAGTCGCTCGAAATCGATCCGGCGTTCGGCTTTGCGCACGCCCTGCTGGGCTGGGCGGAACTGGAGCGGGGCGATTTCAGTCAGGCACGTGCCACGCTGGGCAAAGCGGTCGCCATGTCGCCGAACAACGCCAAGGCACGCATGTGGCTCGGCAGCGCTCTGCTGGCCGATGCCAGGCCGCGCGAGGCCCTCGCCGAACTGGACCTCGCGGCCGGCCTCGACCCGTTGAATGCCATGGTGCACGTGCGCCGTGCGCTCGTGCTCGATGCGCTCGGTCGCCATGACGCCGCCATGGAAGCGGCGAACCGCGCCCGGACCCTGGCGCCCAGGCACCCGAACCCGTGCTGGACGCTGGCACTGATCGCGATGTCGCGCGGCGACCTGCGGCAGGCGATTGCGGAGTACGAGGCGGCGCTCGCGCTGGATCCGGCGCGTTCGGACCTGCGCGTGCAGCTTGCGACCCTGCTGCTGGACGCCGGCCGTGTGGACGACGCGCAGCGACAGCTCGCGGAGGCGGCGCGCCTGGCCCAGAGCAGCCACGCGTTCCTGACTGCCCAGGGTTACCTGGCGCTGCTCGCGGGCGACCGCAGCAGACTCGCCTCCATCGCGGAATCGCTGGCATCCATTGATCCGCGCAATCGCTTCTACCTGCTGGACGCCGCCAACCAGATGGCGCTCGCGGGCAGGTACGAGAAGGCCATCGGGCTGTTCGATCGCGCGCGTGACGCAAATCCGGACACCGTCCTCGACGACCTCTGGATGATCCGCTGGGGGCTCGAGACCGGGCCGTCGTGCCTGACGCTGGCGTACGGCGCGACGGGCCGGCTCGGTGAACGCGCCGACCTCGTCGCGCGCACCCGGCGCTTCCTTTCCGATGCGCAGCGACGCGGCGTGCGGTACTGGGGCATCCCCTATCAGCGGGCAGCCCTGGCGGCGCTGGAGGGCGATGCGCCCGACGCCCTGGCCCTGCTGGACGAAGCCGCAGCGGCGGGCTGGCGTCGAATCTGGTGGGCACGTACCGACCCGGCGTTGGCGAGCCTGCACGGACTGCCGCAGTTCGAGCAGCGGCTCGAGCGCCTTCGCATGCAGATCCAGGCAGCCCCCGCCGGCGCCCGCGACTGATCGCGGGCGCTGGCGGGGCGCGTCAACCGGTCACGATGGGCGGGATGGCCCGTGCGGGTGCCATCCCCTGCGTGATCAGCTCGATGGCTGCGATTGCAAAGGTCGGGTGTTCGATGCAGACGATGCCGTCGGCGAAGTTCGTGGTCGCAATCCGGTGATATTCGAGCTGCGCGGCGATCATCGTGCCGTAGTACAGCGCGGCCAATATGAATGCGAGGATCACTGCAGCGCAGGCCACGACCACCTCTGGCAGCGCCGCGACAGCCGTGAGGACGATCGGTGACGCGGTGATGCCCACGCTCGCGGCGATTGCCAGGAACTCCGGACTCAGCGCGGCCAGGACGGACAAGGCCGCGGCCCACGAACCAAGCAGTTCCATGCCGCTGTTGCTGAGCGCCATGTTCGTGGCGCACTGCGCAGTGACACAGACCTTGATGCCGTAGGGCAGCACGATGTTGCCGCCGCCGAAGTCGAGCGGCGTGGTGAGTTGCAGCAGGCCCCACCTGCCCTGCAGCAGGCACTTGCCAAAGACGCCAAAGAACCCGGTGAACTCCTTGAGAAGATCGATTGCCGCGGCGATGTCCTTGTCGGTGAAAGGCCGTCTCGGCTGATCGACCGTGATCTTGCCGACCAGGCCCGGGACGTCCCAGGGGCTCGGCCACGTGCCGACGGCGGCCCTGACACAGATGACGATGGTCCGGGTGACCTCCTCGACGACAGTCCGCAGCACCTCGACCACGCCCACGACGACGTCGACGAAGCCCTTGGCCACACAAATGCCCGCCGCACAGACCCCGGCAGCCGGGCCGAGAGCACTGCAGCCCGCGCTCCGAACCTCCCGGTCGTAGCACTCCTGATACTGCTGCTCCGCCGATTTCCACACGTTCACCGCCTCGGTGACGGTCCGCGTCACGGTCTCCGTGACCGTCGTGGTCGTGCAGCTGAGCATCGACCTCGCCCCGAGTGCGCCGGCGCCGGCGGCCAGCATCCTGCCGAACCTGGGCTCAAGCCGGCCCTTGTACTGAAGCGCAACCACCGGCAACGTGGTGTGCAGCGCGGATCTCAACAGCATGATGCCACGAGCCTTGTTGGCGTCCTTGGCGATGGCACCGATCAGCACCTTGACCGTATCGGCCGTCCATGCCGTCAAGGCACCGGCCTTGCCGAATCGCACACCGGCACTGGTCAGCAGGATCATGCTGTCGTCGGTGCCGATCCGCACGCTCGGCGATCGAACGGCGAGGTTCAGCGCGGCGAGCCCGCCGGCGGCCATCACGAATGCCGGCAGGAGGACGCCTTGCGTGTTCGTGACCCGCACCTCGCCGAAGGGCCCGACGAGCCCGTCGGCGGTCTTGTTTTTCGTGAACGAGAGCGACGGCGGAACCTGCGGTGCCGCTTCGACCGCACCCAGCCAGGGCATGGTCAGGATCGCACCTGCGAACGCACTGCGCAGCAGATCGCGTCGCGTGAAGTCGATATCGGACATCGGGGTTGCGGCTGATTCGCTCATGTCGATGCTCCCCTCGGTGGATCTGATTGGCCATCGGGCGACGGCTGTACCGATGAACGACGAACGAACGGCAGCCAATGGTTCATGACCCTGGCGTAACGGTCAGAAATGACGGAAGCGGATCGTCACTTCCCGCGGCGTGACCTGTCCGCTCGCCAGCTCTTCTGCCGACACGCCATCGAGCGCGAAGCTCGTGCCGTCCTCGACCGACACTTTGCGGATGTCGCGCGTCGGGATGGCCCGCACCGCCTGGCTCGGAAGCGTGGCGCAGGCCGGCAGCGCGAGTCCGGAATCGGCAGGAATCGTGTCGGGCACCCGCACGATGTCCCGCGTTGCGCTCACGAGGGCCGCCGAGGAGCACGGTTGCATCACCAGACGCAGTTGCTCGTCGCCGGTCATCGCCGTGAACTCATAGGGGCCGAGCCGGATCAGCTGGCCGGCGGCGAGTTCCTGCGTGTCGATCAGCCGCTGTTGTCCCGCCGGATTGATGTTGTAAATCTCCATGCGGCCCGGCAGGCTGGGGCGGAAGAACACGACGAAACGCTCGCCGGTGCGGAAATCCGGGGACGCGGGATCGACCAATGTCGTCGCACCCCCGGGGCCCAGCCGATGCACCTCGAAGGCGAGCCCGGCAGCGATGCCTTCATTCGGGACCATGGGTGCGGCCGGCAGTGCCGCCGGCAGCACCGCCTGCAGTGCCGCCGGACCGGCCCCGGGCAGTGGCGCTGCGGCCGCGACGGGCAGCGCGGCATCCGGCGCGAGCTTGCCTGCGGGCTCCGTGGACGGCCCGAGCTTCTTGCCGAACCAGTCGACCAGGCGACCCGTGATGACCTGCGCGATGCCGCCCAGCAATTCGCCCCCGTAGGCCTGCACGACCGTGGACAGCGTGGCGGCGAATGCCTTTTTCATCGACGGCGCGGCGTTCGCCCGCGGCGATTGCCACTGCGGCGGAATGCCCGCAGGCGCCATGACGGGTGACATGTAGGGGTCGGGCTGCATGTAGGGATCGGGCGGCATGATCTGGCCGGGCTGCAGGACCGGATTGGGTTGCAAAACAGGATCGGGTTGCAGGACCGGGCTGGGCTGCTGGACCGGATCGGGCGACAGGAAGGGGTCGAATGGCGGGACCGGGTCGGGTTGCGGAACCGGATCTGGTTGCAGGACCGGGGCGGATTGCGTGAACGGATCCGCCTGGCTGCCTGGATCCACCGGCGGCAGTTCCTGTCCGACCGCAGGACCCACGAGGCCGACGATGCCTGCCAGCACGAAAAAGATCGACGCGCGCTTCCCCGGCCTGCGGCGTGTGCTCAGTCTCATCGGCTCCGACTCCCAGGGCGTGGGCGGTCACGCGGGCCCGACCGTACTTCCCCAAAACGAGTCGCCTGCGGAATCTGGCTTACGGATGCCGCTGCGCCAGGCGGCCGCCGTGAATCGTCTATGCACTCGTCTGGCGCATTGCACCGGAGGTTGCCGTGACTTTGATCGACGCGAGCCGGGAGCCGGCCCGGCGCGGATGGCGCGTGGGGCTGGGCGGGCTGTGCGCACTCGCCTGTGGTGCGGGCGGCGTGGCGAATCCTGGTCCCCTGCCGCAGGCGGCAGCGCCCGTGTCGCAGGCCGCGCAGGCCGACCAGTGGCTGATCGTCGACTGCCTGCTGCCCGGTCAGGTCCGCACGCTCGGGCAACGCACGGTCTACGTCAGCGCGCGTCGCCCCGCCCGTATCCCGGCCCGCGATTGCCGGATTCGCGGCGGTGAGTACGTCGCCCATGACCGCGCCGACCTGCGCAGTGCTCTCGCGGCCTGGCTGCCGGCCGCCGAACAGGGCGACGTCGAAGCACGGGAGATCGTCGGCGAGATCTACGAGCGCGGGCTCGGCGTCGCGCCCGACTTCGTGGCTGCGGCCCGATGGTACCGACTGGCGGCGGAGGCAGGCAGCCGGCGGGCACAGGTCAATCTCGGCCACCTGTACGAACGGGGTCTGGGGGTTGCTGCAGATCCGCGCGCGGCGCTCGAGTGGTACGCGCGTGCGGCCGGCAGCGGCGCGCCGGTCGAGATCGACGTCGACACACCCGCGATCCCTGCCGGTCCGCCGCCGGACGTCATCGAGCGTGCTCGGCTCGAGGCCCGCGTGCGCGAACTGGAGACTTCGCTCGAGGGGCTGCGGACCGAACTTGCCGCGGCCCGCCAGGCCGCCGCCGCGTCGCAGGCCCGGACCGCCGCCGAGCAGGCCGCGGCAGACGAACGCGCCGCTCGCCTGGTGGAGCGCGAACGCGAACTCCTCGCGCAGCGTGCGGAAGCCGAGCGGCTCGGCCGCCAGCTCGCCGACGCGGCGGCTCTCGCCGCGCGTCGGGAGGCGGAAATCGAGCGACTCGAGGCTCCGGTACGCGAGGGCCTGCTCGCCGGCCCCGAACTCGCCCTCATCGAGCCGCAGGTCGTCGCGACCCGGGACATCGTGCCCGTGGCCAGGTTGCCAGCGGGCCAGCGACAGGTCGTGGGACGCGTCACCGCCCCCGCCGGACTCGTCGCACTCACGGTGAACGACCATCCGGTCGCGGCCAACGAGCTGGGCGTGTTCGTGGCCTCGCTCGCCGTGGCCGACGACCCCGCGCCCGTGCGCATCGTTGCAGTGGACCGCCAGGGCAAGCGCGGGGAGTTGCGGTTCGACGTGCGTTCGGCCGCTGGCGCAGGTCCGCGCACCCCAGGGGACGCCGCGACCGTCAATCGCAGGCTCCCGGCAGGTGTCGACTTCGGTTCGTACCACGCCCTGCTGATCGGCAACGACGACTACCGCTCCCTGCCGGACCTCGCCTCGCCGGTCAACGACGTCACCGATCTCGCGCGAACCCTCCGGCAGCGCTATGGCTTCGAGGTCACGGTCCTGACCAACGCCGACCGCTACCAGATCCTCTCGGCACTCAACACGCTGCGCGAGTCGCTCACCAGTCGCGACAACCTGCTGATCTACTACGCCGGGCACGGCGAGCTCGACGAGGTCAACCAGCGTGGCCACTGGCTGCCGGTCGATGCCGAGCACGACAGCACGGCCAACTGGATCCCGACCACGGCGATCACGGACATCCTGAACATCATGCAAGCCAGGCAAGTGCTGCTGGTGGCGGATTCCTGCTACGCGGGCGCGCTCACGCGCTCGGCCATGGGCCGGCTCGACACCGGCATGACGGATGCGGAGCGCCTGCACTGGTACCGGACGATGGCCAGCAGGCGCTCGCGCACGGCCCTGACTTCAGGGGGCCTCGCGCCGGTCATGGATGCCGGCGGCGGACGGCATTCGGTATTCGCGAAGGCACTGCTCGAGGTCCTCGATGCAAATGTCGAGGCGCTCGACGGACAGCGGCTGCACCGCGAGGTCGCGGCGCGCGTCGCCTACGCAGCCGCGAACCTGCGCTTCGATCAGGTGCCCGAGTACGCGCCGATCCGTTACGCCGGTCACGAGGCGGGGGAATTCTTCCTGGTGCCGCGCCCCTGAGCGCGGTCAGCGATCCGTTCACGCCCGCTGACACGAGCGGGCCATGTCAGAACTCCACGCGCAGACCGAGCGCCGCCCGCTCGCGCTCATACTCGTCGTGCCCCAGCAGCACGGAATAGTCCGCGAAGCAGGTCCAGCCGCCGGGCAGGATCGCCGACAGGCTGAACCCCGCGACGACGGAGTCCTCGTCCTGCCCGCCGCCGGCCTGGACGTACTCCGTGCCCGAGGCGTCGAGCACGTAGCGGCTCACGACGGTCGGCGCATCGTCGTCGAACTCGCGCTGGTACTCGAGCCGGAGCTGCGGCACGAACACCCCGGAGCGGGCGCTGAAGGCGTGGCTTGCGCGCAGGCCCGCGTGCCCGAGGAGCGAGTCCCGTTCCGCGCCGTCGAAGCGCATGTTGAGCCCCGAGCCGCCGGGATCACGCTCGGTGTAGGCGTCCACCTCCGAATGCGTCGCCGTCAGTCCCAGGTACGGTCCGAAGCCGAGCGCATTGCGGTGGAGGTCGAATCCCGCGTTGACGCTCGCCCAACCCACGGTGCGCATCGCATCGCCGACGACCCGCGCGTCGACCTGCGGCCGGGTGCGAGTCGCCTCCTGGAAGACCGCGTTGCGGCGATAGGTCCCGTCGTGCCGCTCGTAGCCGGCACTGGCCTCGACGAAGCCACCGGCGCCGAGCCCGAACGAGCCGAACAGGGTCAGGTACGTGGCGTCCGACTCGACCGAGCCCGCATGACTTGCCGGCACGAAGTTGAACCCTGCCGCCTCGGCATCGAAGTCGTAGCGGGTCTGCTCGATGCCGGCGAGTGCGCCGACCACGGCGCGCTCGGACAGCCGATAGTCCAGGCCGATCTCGAGGCCGCCGCTGTCGCCCTCGTAGCCGCGTCCCGAGCCTGCGTTCGAGCCGACATCGCGCTCGAACCACAGGCCATGCACGTTGAACAGCAGGCTGAACGGCCCCGCCACGAGCGTCGCATCGGCCTGCGGATCAGCCTGCTCACCCTCGCGCAGGCGGTCGCCACGCTCGCGCGCGGCCTTGCTGCGGGCCTGCGCGAGGCCGGCGGCGGTCGAGGTCTGGCTCAGGTTCTGGCTCGGATTCAGCGAGGACTCGCTGTCCCCGGACAGGTCGCCGAGGCCGCCCGGTGTCTCGGCGCAACGTGTTGCGAGCGCCCCGCTCGGGGCACCGCAGGCCTCGAGGAAGAACGCCTGGAATGCGGCATCGGCCGCACGCACGTCGGCGGCGGCCAACACGGTCCCGGCCACCGCAATGCGGCAGGCAATCGGTGCAAGTCGCATGACGGCAGTCCTCGTGGCAAGGGTCCCTTCGCTACAACGATCCACGCACGACAACTGGTGCACGCGACCGGCCACGCCTCGAACCAGATTGCACCCGCCAGTCGTCCCTTGCACATGAGCTCTGGTGCGGGCATGCGGAAATCGAGGATGCTGCCGCTGCTGCTTGCCGTCCTCGGTGCAACTCCGAGCCTCGCCCAGCAGTTCGAAGCGCGTCCGGGCCTGCAGGCGCTCGCGACGAACGCCACCGGTGTCTTCGAAATCGGCGCCGTGGGCCTCGGGCAGATCGAGACCGTGCTGCGCGCGCTCGTGCACAACGGACAGATTCTCCAGGTGCACAGTCGACACGGGGGCCAGTGGCTCGCCAAGCGCAGCGGATCCGTAGGCGGCAAAGCCATCACTCCCACGAGGCTCGACGCGTTGGCACAAATCGCCGGTGGTCTCGACGTGGACGTACGCTGCGCCTCACCCGACGTGCGTGCCTCGTTCGCCCGCGCAGCCGACATCGTGCTGCTGGCCGATCCAGCAGACTGCCGGGCGCGAGCCAACTCTGCGTCGACCGAAAGTGGGCAGTCCGGGTCGATCGTGGCCGGCACCACACGCATCGCCTGCCACGCGGGTGGCTGTCGCGTGCTGCATGGCAGTGGGACGCCACCGGCCGGGTTCCAGGTCAGGATCAACCCGGGGCCCGCGACGTGGGGCTTCGAGGGCTATGGCATCGTCGCGGTCTGGACGATCCCCGACGACTGAGGGATGCGCGCCTGACACTCGCTCCGCTCCACGAGTCTCTGCTGCTCACCCCTGCGGCGACTCCGACGGGCGCCCGGCGGCGACCCGCTCGGGCTGTCCTGAGTGGTCTCGCTTCGCTCTGCGGAATTCCCTAGACTGGCTGGTCTCGCCGACCATTCTCCCGACGGCAACGCATTGAAAGACCTGATAGAAACCCTGGTGCGGGACGCCCTCGCCGCCCTGCCGGACGAATTGCGTCCGTCGACTGCGGCCGCCGTGACGACGACGGTCGAGCGAACCCGCGACCCCGCGCACGGCGATTTTGCCTGCAACGTCGCGTTGCAGCTCGCCAGGGCGGCGAAGCGCAAGCCGCGCGATCTCGCGCAGGCCATCGTCGACGCCTTGCCGTCGAGCGACCGCGTGGCGCGCGTCGACGTCGCGGGGCCCGGATTCATCAACTTCTTCCTCGCGCCCGCGGCCTGCCACGCCGAACTGCTGAAGGTCGTCGACGAGGGCCGCGGCTACGGCCGCTCGTCGCTCGGCGACGGCCGGCGCGTGCTGGTCGAATTCGTTTCGGCGAACCCGACGGGGCCGCTGCACGTGGGCCACGGCCGTCACGCGGCCTTCGGTGCGTCGCTGTCGAACATCCTCGACGCGGCCGGCTACGTCGTGCACCGCGAGTACTACATCAACGACGCCGGCCGGCAGATGGACATCCTCGCCGCGAGCGTCTGGCTGCGCTATCTCGAAAGCTTCGGCGAGCAGTTCCCGTTCCCGAGCAACGGCTATCGCGGCGACTACGTGCGGCCGATCGCCGACAAGCTCGTCGAGCGCGCCGGCCGCAGCCTGTGGCGTCCCGCCGCCGAGGTGTTCACGAACCTGCCGCCCGACGCGCCCCTCGGCGATCAGGATGAATACATCGACGCGGTGATCGGGCGGGCGAAGCAACTGCTCGGTCCCGACGGCTTCCGCCAGGCCTTCGACCTCGCGCTCGGCGACATCCTCGCGGATATCCGTGACGACCTCGAGGAGTTCGGCGTCCGCTACGACCGGTGGTTCAGCGAGCGCAGTCTGGCCGAGGAAGGCGCCATCGACCACGCGCTCGACCTGCTGCGTGCGAACGGCGTCGTCTACGAGAAGGACGGTGCCGAGTGGTTCCGCGCGACCGGCTTCGGCGACGAGAAGGACCGCGTCGTCGTGCGCGAAAACGGCGCCAGGACCTACTTCGCATCCGACATCGCCTACCACCTGAACAAGTGCGAGCGCGGCTTCGAGCAGCTCGTCGACGTGCTGGGTTCGGACCACCACGGCTACATCGCGCGCGTGCGGGCGGGACTGGTCGCGATGGGCCGGCGCGGCGACTGCCTCGACGTGCGCCTGATGCAGTTCGTGACGCTCTATCGCGGCGGCGAGAAGGTGCAGATGTCCACGCGTTCCGGCGAGTTCATCACGCTGCGCGAGCTGCGCCGCGAGGTCGGCAACGACGCCGCGCGCTTTTTCTACGTCATGCGCAGCAACGAGCAGCACCTCGACTTCGACATGCAGCTGGCGGTCTCGCGCTCGAACGACAACCCGGTCTATTACATCCAGTACGCGCACGCGCGCGTCTGCAGCGTGCTGCGCCAGATGCGCGAGAAGGGCTTCGAGCACGACGAGACGCGCGGCCGCGCGAGTCTGGCGCGACTCGTCGAGCCGCACGAGCAGGCCGTGCTCGCGGCGCTGAGCCGTTACCCCGAGGTCGTCGAGGCGGCCGCCCAGCAGCGCGCACCGCACATGCTCGTGCACTACCTGCGCGAGCTCGCGACGGAGTTCCACGCCTACTACAACGCGCACCAGTTCCTCGTCGCCGACGCGGCGCTGCGCGACGCACGCCTCGTGCTGATACGCGGCGTGCGTCAGGTGATCTGCAACGGCCTTGCCCTGCTCGGCGTTTCGGCGCCGGAGGCCATGTAGCGTGGCGACGCCCGGCAGCGGCGGCCGCACGCTGAGCCGCGACTTCAAGGGCGTGCGCAGACACACGCACGTGAGGGTCGGTCAGGCATTCAGCGGCTGGGTCGGGCTCGGCGTCGGCCTCGCGGTGGGTCTCGCGGTCGCGCTCGGCGTGCACCTGCATTACCGCGGTCGGCTCGATGGCGGCGCCGAGCCGGTGCCGTCCCCGGCGCAAGCGCCCGCCTCCGAGGTCGCGACGGACGAGGCGATTCCGGACGCGCCCGAAGCCAGTCCGGAAGGCCCCGATTTCACATTCTACGACGACCTGCCGCGACAGGAAGTCGAGGTACCCGACGCACCGGCCCGCGGCAGCTCGCCCGCGCGGACTCCGCTGCCGACCGGAGGCGCGCTGCTGCAGGCGGGATCATTCAAGCAGGCGACCGAGGCCGAGAAGATGGTGGCACAGCTCGCGCTGCACGGCGTCGACGCGAAGATCCAGCGCGCGTCCGTCGACGACGAGACATGGTATCGCGTGCGCATCGGACCGATCGCGACCGTCGAGGAACTGCACATGGTGCAGTCGAAGCTGCGCGAGGCGGAGATCACGGCGACACCGGTGACGTCGACGGAGGAAGTGCCGCTGCCTTAGACCCCGGCGGGACCGGCAGCCCGCGCGGCATCCACCGTCGCCTCGATCGTCCGCCGGTCGAGCTGACGCAGCGTGATCGCCTCGGCGACGTGCCGGGCCGCGACGCGCTCCTCGCCTGCGAGATCCGCGATCGTGCGCGCGACGCGCAGCACGCGGTGATACGCGCGCGCCGAGAAGCCGAGCTGGCGCATGGCGCGTCCGAGCAGTTCGAGCGCCGCGGGCTCGGCGGCGCAGGCCGCGTGGATCTCCTGCACGGCGAGCCGCGCGTTCGACTTGCCCTGGCGCGCGAGCTGAGCCGCCCGAGCCTTCGCGACACGCGCGGCAACGGTCGCTGACGACTCGGGCCGGGCATCGCCCGCAATCTCATCGAGCGCCACGCGCCCCACCTCGACGTGCAGGTCGATGCGGTCGAGCAGCGGACCCGACAGGCGGCTGCGGTAGGACGCGATCTTCTCGGCCGGGCAACGGCAACGCCCGCGCGAATCGCCGTGGTGCCCGCAGGGGCACGGGTTCATCGCTGCCACGAGCTGGAACCGTGCGGGGAATTCCGCCTGACGCGCCGCGCGCGAGACGACGATGTGCCCGCTTTCGAGCGGTTCGCGCAGCACCTCGAGCACCTGTCGGTCGAACTCTGGCAACTCGTCGAGGAACAGCACGCCATTGTGCGCGAGCGAGATCTCGCCGGGCCGCGGCCGCCCGCCACCGCCGACCAGCGCGACTGCGGATGCGGTGTGATGCGGCGCGCGAAACGGCCGCCGCCGCCAGTCGTCCAGGCGCAGGCCGTGAATCGACAGCGAGCGGATCGACGCGGTTTCGATGGCTTCGTCCTCGTCGAGCGGCGGCAGCAGCCCCGGCAGGCGCTGCGCGAGCATGCTCTTGCCGGTGCCGGGTGGACCGATCAGCAGCAGGCTGTGCTGCCCGGCCGCGGCGATTTCCAGCGCGCGGCGGCCGCCGGCCTGACCGCGGACGTCGGCAAGATCCGACAGCGCCGGCGCCAGCGGCGCGCCGTCGACCTCGCCTCTCACGCGCTCGAGTGATTGCTGCCCCGCCGCATGCCGGCACACCTCGCGCAGGTGCGCGGCGGCGTACACGCGTGCGTCGCGCGCCAGTGCCGCCTCTCCGGCATTTGCGACCGGCACGATCAGGCCATGCCCCACCCGCGTCGCCTGCAGGGCGCTCGGCAGGATGCCGCGCGTGGGGCGGACGTCGCCGCCGAGCGAAAGCTCGCCGTAGAGCTCGAGGCCGGCGCAGGCTTCGGCGGGCAGCTGGCCCACCGCGACGAGGATGCCCACGGCGATGGCGAGGTCGAACCGCCCACCCTCCTTCGGCAGGTCGGCTGGCGCAAGGCTGACGGTGACCCGACCGGCCGGGAACTCGAACCCGCCGTTGACCAGCGCCGCACGGACGCGATCCTTGCTCTCCTTGACGGCCGTTTCGAGCAGGCCGACGACGGAGAAGGCCGGCAGGCCGCTGGAGACGTCGACGTCGACCCGGACGAGCGGCGCCTCGAGGCCTTGCGGCGTCCGGCTGAGCAACGAGGCCAGGGTCATGGCAAGAGCGCTTCCTGCGGGCGACGAACCTGTCACGATGTATTGCGCATCGCCGCGGGCGCGCTCAAGCTGCGAATCACACGCATTCGCTTAGAATGTCCACATGAAGCTGCACCAGTTGCGCTACCTGGCGGCCGTGGCCCAGACGGGGCTCAACATCACGGCGGCTGCCGAAAAGCTGCACACCTCCCAGCCGGGCGTGAGCAAGCAGATCAAGCTGCTCGAGGACGAGCTGGGCTTCCAGATCTTCGTGCGCGACGGACGCAACCTGACGCGCGTGACGCCGGCGGGCCAGCAGGTGATCGACCGCGCGATCCGGATCCTGCGCGAGGTGCAGAACATCAAGCGGCTTTCGGACGACCTCAAGGACGAGCAACGCGGCACGCTGTCGATCGCGACGACGCACACCCAGGCCCGCTACGTGCTGCCTGAGGTGATCAGGCAGTTCCGCGAGAAGTACCCGGAAGTGCGGCTGCACCTGCACCAGGGCACCTCCGAGCAGATCGCGGAACTGGCCGCGCTCGACCGCATCGACTTCGCCATCGCGACGGGCTCGCAGTCGCTGTTCGACGGGTTTTCGCTGCTGCCCTGCTACCGCTGGCACCGCCACGTGGTCGTGCCGCGCAACCACCCGCTCGCCCGGGCGAAAAAGGTCACGCTCAAGCAGCTCGCGGCGCATCCGATCGTGACCTATGTGTTCAGCTTCACCGGCCCCTCGTCGCTGCACGGCATTTTCGCGAAGGAGGGTCTGGTCCCGAACGTCGTGCTCACCGCGCGCGATGCCGACGTCATCAAGACCTACGTGCGGCTCGGCCTCGGCGTCGGCATCGTCGCGAGCATGGCCATCGAGGCGCAGGGCGACGCCGACCTCGTGCACCTCGACACGTCCGACCTCTTCCCTGCGCACACCACCTGGATCGGGTTCCGACGCGGCGGCCTGCTGCGCAAGTACCAGATCGACTTCATCCAGCTCTTCGCGCCGCACCTCACGCGGCGGCTGGTCGAGCGCGCCGCGAGCGCGTCGAACCAGGCCGACGTCGAGCAGCTCACCGCCGATCTCGACCTGCCGCTGCGCTGATTCGATACCCGGTCGTTCGGTACCGGGCGACCATGCCGACGGCGAGCGGTTGCGCTGGACTACGCAGCTCTGCGACGCCTGCGGCCGCTGCGGCCTGTTGGGCGAGCACACAGCGCCGGTGGCGCCGCGTCCTTCGCCGATCCTGCCGCCTCGCCGCGCAAGGCCTCTGCGTACGACGTCGGCGCGAACTGGTACCTTAGCGAGAATTTCGCGTGGGTGCTGAACCGCGCACGGACCCGTTTCGACGGTGGCGCGCCAACCGGCGAGCGCCGCAGGCTCCTGTTGTCTGACCGGAGACGTTGCATGAGAGATCTGTTCGGGAATTCCCTGCTCGCGGGGCTGTTGCTGGCGTCCTGCCTGGTGGCCGCACCGTTGGCGCGTGCCGCAGAAACGACGCTGCTGAACGTGTCCTACGATCCCACGCGTGAGCTGTACGACGACTACAACAAGGCGTTCGCGCAGTACTGGAAGCAGAAGACGGGCAAAGAGGTCACGATCCGGCAGTCGCACGGCGGCTCGGGCAAGCAGGCGCGCACGGTCATCGACGGCCTGCCCGCCGACGTGGTGACGCTCGCGCTCGCCTACGACATCGACGCGCTCGCGACGCAGGGCAAGCTGCTGCCGTCGAACTGGCAGTCGCGCCTGCCGCACAACAGTTCGCCGTACACGTCGACGATCGTCTTCCTGGTGCGCAAGGGCAACCCGAAGAGGATCAAGGACTGGGGCGACCTCGCACGGCCCGGCATCTCCGTGATCACGCCGAACCCGAAGACTTCGGGCGGCGCGCGCTGGAACTACCTCGCCGCGTGGGCCTGGGCGCTGAAGCAGCCGGGCGGCAGCGCAACCACCGCACAGGAGTACGTCGGCAAGGTGTTCCGGAACGTGCCCGTGCTCGACACGGGCGCTCGCGGCTCGCTGACGACGTTCGCCCAGCGCGGCATCGGCGACGTGCTGATCTCGTGGGAGAACGAGGCGCTGTTCGCGAGCCGGCAACTCGGCAAGGACAAGTTCGTGATCGTCGTGCCGTCGATCAGCATCCTCGCCGAGCCGCCCGTGGCGGTCGTCGACAAGGTTGCCATCCGCCGAGGGACGTCCGACATGGCCCGCGCCTACCTCGAATACCTGTACTCGAAGCCGGCACAGGAGATCGTCGCCAAGCACTACTACCGGCCGCGCGATGCAGAGGTCGCGGCAAAATACGCCAGCGTGTTCCCGCCCATGACGCTGGTCACGATCGCCGACTTCGGCGGCTGGGCCAAGGCGCAGTCGACGCACTTCGCCGACGGTGGCGTCTTCGACAAGATCTACGCCCGCTGATGGGGCTGATGGGGTCAGACCCCAGTCAAGCCATGTTTCACAATTCCCGGCAACTGGTAACCTGCATCTCAAGTTTTTCTTGACTGGGGTCTGACCCCGCATGGTTGCTGGCCGCCGCCTCGGTTCGCCCCGACCCCACGACCGCCTCGCCGGGCTGCGAGGGCTCGGTGACGTGTTCCGCTACACGCGTCACGCGCTCGACCTCGTCTGGTCGACGAGCCGCCCGCTCACCGTCGCACTCGCCCTGCTGACGCTCGTCGCCGGCGTGCTGCCGGCCGCGGTGGCCTATGTCGGCGCGCAAATCGTCGACGCCGTCGTCGACGCCATCGCGGCACACCGCGCGGGTGGCGTCGAAGACCTCGCACGCGTGCTCGGCTACGTCGCGCTCGAGGGCGTGCTGGTCGCCGCGGTCGCCGCCGCGCAGCGCGGCCTGTCGACCTGCCAGTCGCTGCTGCGTGCGCAGCTCGGCCAGCGCGTCAACGAAATGATCCTCGAAAAGGCGCTGACACTCGACCTGAGCCACTTCGAGGATTCCGAGTTCTACGACAAGCTCACGCGGGCCCGCCGCGAGGCGTCGAGCCGCCCGCTCGCGCTCGTGATGAGCAGCTTCGGCCTCGTGCAGAACGCCGTGGCGCTGCTCAGCTTCGGGACGCTGCTCACGCAGTTCTCGCCGTGGGCCGTCGCCGTGCTCTTGCTCGCCGGCCTGCCGTCGTTCGTCGCCGAGGCCAAGTTCTCCGGCGACGCGTTCCGACTGTTCCGCTGGCGCTCGCCCGAAACGCGCATGCAGCTCTACCTCGAAACGGTCATCGCGCGCGAAGACCACGCCAAGGAAGTGAAGCTGTTCGAACTCGGCCCGCGGCTGCTGGACCGCTATCGCGCGATCTTCCGCAAGGTCTTCCGCGAGGACCGCGCGCTGACGATCCGTCGCGACACCTGGGGGTTTTTTCTCGGCCTCGTCAGCACCGGCGCTTTCTACGGCGCCTACGCGTGGGTGGCCGTGAGCGCGGTCCGCGGCAGCATCACGCTGGGCGGGTTCGGCACCGGTGGCGCCGCCAAGCCCGGCGAGACCATCGGGATCGCCCCGGACGCCTCGCTCGTGCACCTCTTCGACGGCGAGACCGGCAAGCGTCTCGGCTGACGAACGACAGGATCCCGGCGCGTCCGGGGTCGCCACGCCATCGGCCGGGCCTCGATGCCCGGCCGTTCAACC
>WBZM01002096.1_pt1 | contig 17737 bp, 9 predicted proteins | sample 5204271 | NCBI WGS metagenome assembly WBZM01 (sample SAMN12344346, study PRJNA552823) | activated sludge metagenome | biome: Activated sludge suspended growth; feature: Nitrification reactor; material: Wastewater; isolation source: activated sludge from nitrification reactor of wastewater treatment...
CGCCCGAACAGCCCGTAGCCCAGCAGCTGCGTCGACACCGCCACGTCGGTGCCCGAGTCCGGCGTCGCGGCGACGCCGCCGGAAGCCGGCGTGTCGCCGACCTGGGCCGCCGCCGCGTCGATCGACCACTGCCACTTCTCGCCGAGCGGCCGCGAGGCCGACAGCGTGACGGAGTCCGCCTCGGCCGTGCGGTCGATCGCCAGCTGTTCGATCTCGTCCGCGGTGAACAGCCCGAACAGCTGCTCGAAGCTGGTGACCGGCTGGCCGATCATCGCGTTGCGCGTCGCGAGCCCCGGGCTCTTGCGATGGTCGAGGTTGAAGTTGACCGTCCAGCGCGCCGGCAGGGCGAACGTGCCGAGCACCATGACGCTGTTGAGGTCTTGGTAGTGCACGTCGTAGTCGACGAGCCCGATGAAGGTGACGCCCGGCTTGAAGTAGCGGACCTCCGTGCCGACCGCCTGGCGGTCGGTCGCCCCGAAGTACTCCTGCGACAGCGCGTACACGGAGAAGTCCCAGGCCCCGGCGAAGGTGCCGAAGTCGGCCGAGAGTCCGTAGAAGCGGCGGTCCGTGTCCGGCCCGTCGCTGGTCGATTCCACGGGATAGCCGAGCTGTGCGTTGATCCGCACGCGCGGCCGCAGCTGGTAGCCCGCGTAGAGGCCGTCGTAGGTGCCGAACAGGCCGCCCGCGTTGCCCGACTGGCGGCCGATGCGCGCCGTCCAGTCGAGTTCGCGGTCCGTCAGCTCGGCGAACAGCGTGGTGATGCGCGACTGGTCGCCGGGGCCGTCGCTGAGCATGTCGAGCGTGTAGCCGGCCGCCGCGCGCGTCGCGAAGTCGAAGCGCTCGCCCCGCCGCCGCGCCACGAAGGCCACGTCGTTCAGCAGCGCGTTCTGCGTCGTCTGGTCCGTGTTCGTCGTGCCGCTGTCGAAGCTCGTCGAGTCCTGGCGATAGATCTGCGAGACGCCGCCGTACACCCGCCACGGCGAATCGTCCGCACCGGAGAACGCGGCGCCGCCCTGGGCCGGCCGCATCGCGAGCGCGAGCGCACGCTGGCGCTTGCGCACGCGCTCCGCGCCCGGCCCCTGCGGGTAGCGACGCAGGTACGTCTCGTAGTCGGCCTTGGCGTGGGCGAGCTGGCCGCTGCGCTCGTGGGCGAGTCCGAGCAGTTCGAGCGCGTCGGCACGCTGCGGGAACTCCGGCTGGGCCAGCAGCTTGTTGAGCAGCGGCACGGCCGTGTCGTACTGCTTGCGCCGTACCGCGTCCTTCGCCTGCTTGAGCGTCTTCTGCAGGTCCGTGGCCGTCATCGTGACGGCGGCGTGCTCCGCAGCGGGCTCCACGGTCGCCACGGCGCTCGGCGTGCCGACGGCCGTCAACTCGGCGTCGTCGTCGATCGCGATCCACGCCTTGGGGTAGCCCGCGCGCGCCTTGCCCAGCGCCAGCTTGGCGTCCGATTCGGTCACGAACGGGCCGGCGCGAAGCCGGTACCACTTCTCGTCGTCGACCGTGATCTCCGAGACGTACGTGCGTACGCCCACGGCGGCGGACGCGGCCGCGACGGCCTCGGGCGTGAACGGCTCCTTCGCCGCGTCGAGATTGACCGCGTAGGTCGAGGTGCTCTCCGGCGCCGCCTGGACCGCCACCCGGGGCGACTCCGGCCGCAGCAGACGGATGCGCAGGCCGCGCCCGTCGAACGACGGCACGATCACGAACTGCTCGGCGCGCGTCCAGCCGATCCTCAGCTCGACGTCCGAGCCGAACGGACGCGTCACGTCCACCGAGCGGACGAAGCCGGCACCGCCGACGCTGAGCGGCTGCTCGATGGCGGACGACGGCGGGCCGCAGTCCGGACCCGCGCTGAGCCGCACCTGTACGGCCTGGCCGCTGGTGGCCGGGGTGTGGCTGACGTAGCGCAGCGTGCAGCCGAAGACCAGCGTCACGGCGACATAGCCGCGCTGTTCGGAGGCGCCGACGTCCTCGACGAGCCGGACCGATTGCGCCTCGGCGGCCCCGGCGGCGAGCGCCAGGGCGGCGAGACACAGCACTTTTCCCAGCGAATTCATGTCAGTCGAATTTCGAATCCGTGATCTTGTGTTCCGGGCCCGGCCGCGACCTGGAGATCGTGGTCATCGTGGCGTCCGTGTAGACGTGGCAGGCGCCTGAGCAGTTGCGCAGCTCGCTCACCGTGTACTTGGTGTTGCCGTACTTGGTGTGCTCGCTCGCCTTGAAGTCGCCGGAGTGACAGCCGGCGCAGGCCGGCTTGTAGGCCGCGTTGCTCCAGGTGGCCGCGTCGGTGTTGGTCTTGTGGCAGCTCTTGCAGGTGAGCGAGACGCGGTGGTCGCCCGGGTAGCCGCCGCCGGTGACGTGCTTGAACTTGTTCGGCGACCAGGCCGTGACCGTGTGGCAGTAGTTGCAGTCGAAGTTGTTGACGGGGAACGTCATGTGGCCCGTCGACGGGCCCGTCGCCTGGCTGCCGTCGTGGCAGTTCTTGCAGCCGCCCGTGATGTTGCTGTGATCGACCTTCGCCGGCTTCCAGGCGAGCGTCGAGTGACAGGCCCCGCACTCCTGCGCGGTCACCAGGTGACCGGTCGGCTTGCCCGCCGCGGTGACGCCGTTGTGGCAGCTGGAGCAGACGCCGGTCACGTGCGCGTGGTCGACGTTGATCACCGGCTTCCACGCGGTGGTCGTGTGGCAGGCGTTGCAGGTGTTGTCCGAGGCGATGTGCCCGCTGTTCTTGCCCTTGGCCTTGATGCCGTCGTGGCAGGAGATGCAGGTGCCCGTGACCTGCGTGTGGTCGACGCGCAGCGCCGGCTTCCAGCCCGCGGTGCCGTGGCAGGCCTCGCAGGTGTTGCTGGTCGTGATGTGGGTGGCGTTCTTGCCGCCCGCGTCGGTGCCGTTGTGGCAGCTGAAGCAGTTGCCGGTCACGCCCTCGTGGGTGAAGCCCGTCGCGGGCTTCCAGGCGATGGTGCTGTGGCAGGCGCTGCACTCCGCGACCGTCACGACGTGCCCCTGGTCCTTGCCGCCGGCGATGGTGCCGTTGTGGCAGCTCGAGCAGGTGCCCATGACCTGGGTGTGGTCGACCTTCGTGGCCGGCTTCCACCCGGAGACCGCGTGGCACTTCTCGCAGATGTTGGTCGTGAAGAGGTGGCCGGAGTTCTTGCCCGAGGCGTGCAGGTTGTCGTGGCAGCTGTAGCAGTTGGCGGTGACGCCGGCGTGCGTGTAGTTCGCCGGCTTCCACGCCAGCGTCGTGTGACAGGTGCTGCACTCCTGCGTGGTCGGGATGTGGTTGGTGCCCTTGCCCTGCGCGGTCGTGTTGTTGTGGCAGGAGGTGCAGGTGCCCGTCACCTGCGTGTGATCCACCTTCGACGCGGGCTTCCAGGCCGCCACCGCGTGGCAGGCCTCGCAGACGTTGCTGCTGGTGATGTGCCCGGTGTTCTTGCCGCCGGCCTTGGTGCCGTTGTGGCAGTCGAAGCAGTTGGCCGTGACGCCCGTGTGGTCGAAGCGCGCCGGCTTCCACGCCGTGGTCGAGTGGCAGTTGTCGCAGGTGTTGTCGCTGGCGACGTGGTCCTGGTTCTTGCCCGTCGCCGTGCGCCCGTCGTGGCACGAGTAGCAGCTGCCGATCGTCTGCGCGTGGTCGACCCGGGTGGCCGGCTTCCAGACCGTGGTCGAGTGGCAGGCGTCGCAGGCGTTGCTGCTCTGCATGTGCTCCGCGTTCTTGCCGGTCGCGAGGTTGCCGTTGTGGCAGGAGTAGCAGCTGCCCGTCACCTCGGCGTGGTCGACCTTGACCGCCGGCTTCCACGTCGTGACGTTGTGGCAGGCCTCGCAGCGGTTGCTCGAGACGATGTGCGTCTGGCTCTTGCCGCTGGCGTTCGTGCCGTTGTGGCAGTTGCTGCAGTTGGTCGTGATGCCGGCGTGCGTGAACTCGGCCGGCGTCCACGCGATCGTGGTGTGGCAGTCCGCGCAGTCGTCGTTCGACTGGATGTGGTTCTGCTTCTTGCCCGCGGCCGTCGTGCCGTTGTGGCAGGACACGCAGGTGCCGAGCACCTGCAGGTGGTCGACCCGCGAGGCGGGCTTCCACGCCGCGACGACGTGGCAGGACTCGCAACTGGTCGAGGAGTTGATGTGCTGGGTGTTCTTGCCGGTCGCCTTGCGGCCGTCGTGGCAGCTCACGCAGTTGGCGGTGATGCCGGTGTGGTCGAACTTGGCCGGCAGCCAGGCCGTGGTCGTGTGGCAGTTGTCGCACTCGGCGTTGGTGGAGATGTGGTCCTGCTTCTTGCCCGTGGCCCGGGCGCCGTCGTGGCAGGCCGAGCAGCTGCCGAGCACCTGCGTGTGGTCGACCCGGGTGGCCGGCTTCCACGTCGAGGTCGAGTGGCAGGTCTGGCACGCGGTGGTGGTGGCGATGTGGGTGCTGGTCTTGCCCGTCTCGCGGACGCCGTCGTGGCAGCTCGCGCAGCCGTCGACGACCCCGGCGTGCGTGAAGGCCGCCGGCTTCCACGCGCTGGTCGAGTGGCAGTTCTCGCAGCCGAACGTGGTCGGGATGTGGTTCTGGCCCTTGCCGGTGGCGGCGAAGCCGTTGTGGCAGGAGTCGCAGCCCGAGGTCACGCCGGCGTGGTCGAAGCCCGCCGGCGTCCAGGCGGCATTGTTGTGGCAGGCGCCGCAGTCCTGCGTCGTCTGGACGTGGCCGGGCGGCTTGCCCTGGGCCTCGACGTCGTTGTGGCAGCTCGCGCAGCTGCCGCGCGTCTGGCTGTGGTCGAAGCGGCTGGCCGGCACCCACGCCGCGGTCGTGTGGCAACCGCTGCAGGTCTCGGTGCTCATGACGTGGCTGGAGGTCTTCGGCGTGGCGCCGATGCGCGATCCGGGCGAGTGGCAGCTGAAGCACGCCCGCGGCGTGCCCTTGAACACCGCATCGACGTGGCAGGACTCGCAGGGCTGGAGGCGGTGCGCCCCGGTCAGCTCGTAGCCGGTCGTCAGGTGGTCGAACTGCTTGCCGGGCCCCGGCGTCTGCGCGGTCGCCGTGCTGCCGAGCAGCGAGAGGAACAGGAGAATGCTCGCGATGATCGTCCGCATGACGGTGTCCCTCCTCATTGCAGCCGCGCTCCCTTGAACGTCGTGCTGTTGTGGCAGCGCTGGCACTGCCGGCCGAACTGACCCATGTGCACGTCGTCCTGCGTGTGGCAGGACGCGCAATCGCCGGTGAGCTTCACGACGTCCGGCGGCTGCCTGTGGCAGCCCTCGCAGGTCGCCCGGACGTGGGCGCCGGTCAGCGCGAAGCCGGTCTTGGCGTGGTCGAATTCCCAGATGCCCCAGCCGCTCGGCGAGTGGCAGGACTCGCAGTCCTTGCCGAGCGAGCCCTTGTGGCGGTCGTCGCGCGCGTGGCAGTCGTTGCAGGCCTTCGGCGCACCCTTGAACGCGGGCCGCTGGTGGCAGGAATGGCAGGGCACGGCGACGTGCAGGCCGACCAGCGCGAAGCTCGTCAGGTCGTGGTCGAAGGCGACGTCCCTGCGCCAGCTCTCGACGCCGTGGCAGCTGGCGCAGTCCCTGCCGAGCTGGCCGGAGTGCACGTCGCGCGTGCGGTGGCACGCGATGCACTCCGTGCCGAGCTTCTGCGTGGCGACCGCCGCCGTGTGGCAGGTGTGGCAGTCGAGCTTGGCGTGCCGGCCCAGCAGTTCGTACTTGCCGTCGCGCGTGTGGTCGAAGCCGACCTGTCGCCAGCCGACGCTCGAGTGGCACTTCTCGCAGGCCGTGCCGAAGCGCGTCGCGTGGGCGTCCTCGGCCTTGTGGCAGCCGAGGCAGTCCTTCGGCAGCGGATCCTTCAGCGACGCGGTCTTGTGGCAGCCCTGGCAGGAGATGCTCGCGTGCGCCCCCGTGAGCGCGAAGCCGGTCTCCTTGAGGTGGTCGTACTTCGTGCCGCGCCAGGTGGCGGCGTTGTGGCAGCTGCCGCAGTCCGTGCCGCGGCTGCCGCGGTGCACGTCGTCCGGCGCGTGGCAGGAAACGCAGGCGAGCGGCGTGCCCTCGTAGCGGTTGGCCGCGTGGCAGGCGGCGCAGGGAATCTCGGCGTGGCGGTCGCGCAGCGCGAACTTCGTCTTGCCGTGGTCGTACTTCGTCTCGGCCCAGCCGCGGGGGACGTGGCAGCCGGCGCAATCCTTGCCGAGCCTGCCCTCGTGCACGTCGGCCTCCCGGTGGCAATCGAAGCACGCGCCGGAGGCCTGGCGATACTTGGCGCCGCTCTTGTGGCAGTCGGCACAGGGCGCCGTGGCATGTGCGCCGACCAGCGCGAAATCGGTGCGCGAGTGGTCGAAGACGGCCGGGCTCAGCTTGACGATGTCGGCGTCGCGACCGAGGTGCTCGGTGTGGCAGGCCTTGCACTGCGCGCCGCGGATCCCGCTCAGGCGGCCATGGAATCCCTTGCCTGCGCCGACGTCGGCAGCGACGTCCTTGTGGCAGTCCAGGCACAGGGCCGTCTGGCGCTCGCGGTCCGCCCGGTCGTGGCACTTGCTGCACTCGGCCTCTTCCTTGGCGTGCGCCTTGGAGACCTTGCCGGGCATCAGCAGGGTCTCGACGCTGCTGCCATGCGCGGCGGCCATGCCGAAGCAGGCAGCCGTGGCGACGAGCAGTACGAAAGTGCGGCGCAGTAGTCGTGCCATCGTGCCGGCCGGCTCAGTAGACGTGGACGGCCACGACGTGCACGGTGCCGGCGATGATCAGCATGATGAACAGCGGCATGTGCAGTGCGTGCCACAGGGAGAACAGCCGCTCGAAGGCCGTGAACTCGACCACGCGCCGCGTGGCCGCGAGTCGCGAGTCGATGTAGTCGTACGCGATCGCTTCCAGCCGCGAACTGCGGACGGCCGGCGCGCCGACGACGTGCCCGGCGGCGAGTTCGCGGTGCACGTAGGCGCGCAGGTGGCGCCGGGCCACGACGGCGCCATAGGCCCCGGCCAGCGGACGGGCCAGCACGAACAGGCGCTGGCAGCGGTCCACGAGGGCCCGCTCCTCGGCCGCGATGCGGTCGACGAGCTCGGGCAGGAACGACACTTCCGTCGAGACCTGGCGCAGGCGCTCCGCGTAGTCGCGCAGCTCGTTGAGCGAGGTCTTGCGCCCGTGCAGGCCCAGGTGGATGTGGGCGTAGAAATAGCGGCCGAACAGCCCGCTGCCCGCCACCGTCAGCATGCAGAACAGCGCGACGTTGCTGTTGGTCGCGCCGAGGCTGAAGTTCGAGTGGAACAGGATCAGTAGCGGCCCGACGACGCCCAGCAGCATGTGCAGCTGGAACCACGCCTTGGTCGTGCCGATGAACTTCAGCCACGGCTTGCGCTTGCGGGCCGGGTAGAACAGCAGCAGCAGCATCAGGCTGCCGCCGAGGATGCCGAGGGCGTAGCCGAGGCCGCTCTGCGGCGTGAGGTACTGCTCCGTCGGAAGGACATAGCCCGCGACGATCGCGAGCGCCGCCGCCAGGAAGCCGATCCCGGCGGGCGTGATCCATCGCGTCTTCTTCGGCAACGAGTCCTCGCTTCGCGCGTCCTGCACGGCACGCAGCCGGGGCTGAGTGGTCGGCCGTGTGGGCGGCGTCTCGCCCGGCAAAGGCCTTGGTTTCAAGCTGGCATTCATGTCGTGATCAACCCTTCCTGCCGGCGAGGCGCTGCGCCTCGGCGATGTTGGCCTCGATGATCCGCGCGTCGGAGGAACCGGCCGGCATCTGGGCAAGCAGCGCGCGCCAGGTGGCGAGCGCCTCGTCGTAACGGCGTTGCTCGTGCGCGAGGCTCGCCTTGAGCCACAGCGCCTTCGTGTGCTTCGGGTTCAGCGCCAGGGCGCGGTCGACGGCCTTCGCCGACTCGCCGCCCAGGCTGCCGCCGGGGGCGGACGCCAGGGCGTCCGCGTAGTCGGCCCAGCTGTCCGCGGTCATGGCGTTCGCGGCGACGAGCTTGCGATAGGCCTCGATCGCCTGCGGGAACTCGCGCTTGCGGCGATGCTCTTCGGCCTGGGCGACCAGCGAACCGGCGGAACCGTCGGCGGGTAAGGCGGCCGGCGTTTTGCCCGGCGCGGCCGGCATCGGGCGAACGGGGGCCGTGGCGGCCATGGCGGACGTCAGGCTGCCCTGCGGGGCGATCTTCTTCTGCCGCGCCCGGGCCGCGTCCTCGCCGCGGCCCATGAACTCGTAGGACTGCGCCAGGAGGTTCCAGTCCTCGTCGCTGCCGCCCTGGGCCGCCAGGCGCGCCTCCAGGGCCTGCGTGGCGGCCTCCATGGGGCCGGCCGGGCCTTGCGGCATCGCCGGGCTGCCCGAGGCGGCGACCATGGCCCGCGACGCGGCGGCGACCCCGTCGGACGATTTCGAGGGTTCCTTATCGCTAATGAGAATGATTGCGATTGACGCGATGCCTACCAGGGCGACCAGACCGCGGGCGAGCCAGGGATTGAGTGCGGCCACGACGCGGGATACATCGCGCGTGGCGAGCAGGAGCAGCCCCAGGCCGATGCTGAGCCCAAGTCCGAAAAAGCCTGCAGCGGTCCCGGTCATCCCAGCGTCCGGCATCCAGTCATCTCCTGAAGCAAAGTGCATCCAGCGCACGCCGTCGTGCGCGCACTAAACCCCGGAACCCGCTGGATATCTTGTTATTCGGCACACGGCGATCGGGACGAAGACTAGCCGTGTGCGGCCGGATTATCAGTCAGAGTGGCCCTGCAAATCCAGAATTTGTGAATGTCGTCGCATGATCCGGCGGAACTCGACCGTCTAAGGGAGGGTTCTCCAGTATCTTCAAGGCCCCGTGACCCACGTATCCTCCAGCCCGTCCCGAATGCTGCGCCGCCATCGCGCAGGCTCTGCGCCCCACGCGGGAGGTCGGGCTCATGGATAAGGCACTGCTGCTCGTCTACGCCGCCCCGCTGGTGGGCATCTGGGCCTGGTACCTCGGCCGGCGAAGTCGCAGCGAGAAGCACAATCGCGCAGTGCAGGAGCGGGCCCGCGCTTCCGGGCTCGTCGAGCCGGTCTCGCTGCACCCGGTCATCGATACCGTCAAGTGCATCGGCTGCGGGTCCTGCGTGAAGGCCTGCCCCGAGCAGCCGGAGCACCACGTGCTCGGACTCATCGGCGGCAAGGCGCAGCTGATCAGCGCATCGGACTGCATCGGCCACGGTGCCTGTCGTGCGGCGTGCCCGGCGGATGCGATCACCCTCGTGTTCGGTTCGGAGAAGCGTGGCGTCGACATCCCGCTGCTCAGCCCGAACTTCGAGACGTCCGTGCCGGGTGTCTTCATCGCCGGCGAGCTCGGCGGCATGGGCCTGATCCGCAATGCGCTGGCGCAGGGGCGGCAGGCCGTCGACTCGATCCACGCGCGCCGGCCGAAGGCGAGGGACCGGCTGGATCTCGTGATCGTCGGCGCCGGGCCCGCGGGCTTCTCGGCGTCGCTGGCCGCGAAATCCCACAGCATGAAGTTCGTCACCGTCGAGCAGGAGTCGCTCGGCGGCTGCGTGTTCCAGTATCCGCGTGCCAAGCTGGTGATGACCGCGCCGGCCGAGATCCCGCTGGTCGGCAAGGTGCGCTTCACGCACACCAGCAAGGAAGAACTGCTCGAGTTCTGGACCGACGTCGAGCGCAAGACGGGCGTCGGCGCGCACATGAAGTACCGCGAAAGCGTCGCCTCGATCGATCGCGACGCGCAGGGCGGCTTCGTCGTGACGACCAGCAAGGGCCAGTACCGGACGATGAGCGTGCTGCTCGCGATCGGCCGGCGCGGCACGCCGCGCAAGCTCGACGTGCCAGGCGAGAACCTGCCCAAGGTGGTGTACCGGCTGATCGATCCGGAGCAGTACGCGGGTCGACGCGTGCTCGTGGTCGGTGGTGGCGACAGCGCGCTCGAGGCCGCGGCCAGCATTGCCGAGGCGGGCTGCAGGGAGGTCGCGCTCTCCTACCGCGGCGACTCGTTCTCCCGCGCCAAGCCGCGCAATCGCGAGCGCGTCGCCGGGCTGCACAAGTCGGGGCGGCTGCAGGTGCTGCTCAACTCGAACGTGCGCCGCATCGACCCGGATTGCGTGGTGGTCGAGCAGCAGGGCAAGGACGTCGAACTCGCGAACGATGCGGTCATCGTCAGTGCCGGCGGCATCCTGCCCACGGATTTCCTGAAGAAGATCGGCATCGACGTCGAGACGAAATATGGCACTGCCTGACAACCGTTCGATGGCCTCGCGCGCGGCGGCCCTGGCCGCGGCCGCCCTGCTCCTCACGTGGTCGGCCGTGGCCGCCCCGCCCGCGGCCGATCCGCTCGAGCCGGCCAAGGCCGCGATCCGGCTGAAGGACTACGGTGCCGCGACCACGAAGCTCGCGGCCCTGGCGCAGGCGGGCAATGCCGAGGCGCAGTACCTGCTCGGCTCGCTCTACCTCGCCGGGCTCGGCATCGACACGCCGGACGACGCCCGGGCCCGTGTGCTGTACGAGCAGGCGGCCGCGAAAGGCCACGGCAAGGCCGCGCTCGCGCTGGCGGCCCTCGCGGCGGGCGGCGAGCCGCCGGATGCCGCGACGGCGCGACGCTGGCGCGATCTCGCCGCCGACGCGGGCGAGCCGCAGGCCGTCGAACTGCGCAAGCGCCAGGCCCTGCCCCTGGAGTTCCGGCCCCAGGACGAGTTCAAGGACGCGCTGACGCGCCTCGAGGCTTTCCTCGAAGCCGCGGACCGCAACGACGTGCGCACGCTCGAGCAGCTCGCCGACGCCTCGCTGGCGACGGCGACCGACGAATTCGGCCGCACCGCCGTGCATCACGCAGCGGAGCACGGCGCGAGCGAAGCCCTGGCCTGGCTGCTGGCCCACGGCGGCCAGGCCGGCACGGCCGACCGCTACGGCGTGACGCCCCTGATGCTGGCGGCCGGCGCCGAGGGTGCCGGTGCCTGCACTGCGCTGCTGCAGGCGCGCGCCGGTCTTGCGGACGTCGACCGGGCGGGCAGCACCGCGCTGTTCTATGCGGCGCGCGCCGGTCGGCTCGACCAGGCGCGGCAGCTCGTCGAGGCGGGCGTGGACGTGCGTCACCGCAATTCGGGCGACTGGACCGCGATCGACTACGCGCTGCAGTCCGACGCGAAGGACGTGGCCGAGTACCTGCGCACGCGCGGTGCGATCGCCGCCCGCCGGGCCGCGAGTTCGCCGGGCCTGGTCGCGGGCGAGATTGCGCGTCCGACGGGCAAGGTGGCCGACGCCTACGCCGGCTGGCCCGACGTCGCGGTCGCCGCCAGCCGCGGTGACGCGAACATGCTCAAGGGCGTGCTCGCCCGCGGCGCGAACCCGAACGCGGCGACCGCCGCCGGCGCCACGGCGCTGCTGCTCGCGGTGCAGTCGGGCGCCCCGGAAAACGTGCGGATGCTGCTCGACGCGGGCGCCGACCCGATGCGCGGCGGTGCGCGGCAGCCCACGCCGCTGGTCGCGGCCGTGCGTCGCGGCGAGCCGACGGCGGTGCAGGCGCTGATCGACCGCAAGGCCGACGTGAACGGCCACGGCGCGAACGAGCCGGCGCCGCTGATCGTGGCGGTGAACTCCGGCAACGCCGTGATCGCGCTGCAACTGCTCTCGGCCGGCGCCAATCCGAACGGCAAGGACTCCTACGGCAACACCGCGCTGGCACTGGCGGCATCGGGCGGGCGGGCGCAGATCGTCGGCCACCTGCTGCGCGCGAAGGCCGATCCGTCCCTCGCGGACGCGGCCGGCCACACGCCGCTGTGGAATGCCGCGTGCAGCGACCAGGCGGAAATCGTCGGCCAGCTGCTGCTCGCCGGCGCATCCCCGGAGGCCGGCGATTCCACCGGGCTGACGCCGCTCGGGTGCGCGGCCGCGCGCGGCCACGCGAACACGGTCGAGCGCCTGCTGCGCGGCGGAGCGAGTCCGAAGTCGCGTACGAAGACGGGCGACACGCCGCTCATGCTCGCGGCCGGTGCGGGCCGGGTCGAGGCGGTCCGGCTGCTGCTGTCGGCGTCGTCCGAGCTGAACCAGCAGAACCGCTACGGCGACACCGCGCTGATCCTCGCCAGCCAGGCGGGCCGGGCCGAGGTCGTGAAAGTGCTGGTGGCCGCGGGCGCGAGCAAGGCGATCCGCAATCGCGACGGCATCGATGCGGGCGATGCCGCCAAGGCGCGCGGCTTCACCGAGATCGTCGGCTACCTCGGTCGCAGCTGAGCGGGCTCGCTAGGGCTGCACCCAGCCTCCGGAGCGGTAGCGCACGCCGTCGCCGGCCGGTGCCAGTCTCGCCAGGAAGGCGCCCTTCACCAGGAAGCGCTGTCCGCTCGCGAGCGTGGTCACCGGGAACAGCGAGGTCATCGACGTGCCGTCGAGCATGTGCTCCAGCCCCTCCATGAGGTATTCCCGGGAGTAGTTGTCGGCCAGCCCGAGCATCGCCTCGCCGACGGCATGACAGGCGAACAGCGCCTCGGCGGCAGGCAGGGGCTCCAGTTCCGCGAGACCCTGCGATTTCAGCCAGACCTGCTCGCGCGGGAACTGGGCGAGTCCCGCCTGCGGCAGGCTGTACGGATACACGTGGATGACGCGGCGCTCGAATTCCGCCGGACCCTGCTGTTCGTTCCAGTCCGTGAAGGCGGCGGCGGTGTACACGGTCGCGGGCAGCAGGTCGGCGCGGGCGCGGGCCAGGGCCGACAGGGACGCCGGGTCGACCCAGGCGACCAGGCTGTCGGGACGCTCGCGGGCCAGCAGGTCCTCCCAGTATCGCGTGGCAGGCCGCGAGCCCGCCGGCAGGGCCATGGCGTGCAGGCGTCCCCTTGCAGACTCCGGCCAGTCCTCGCGCAGCGCCGCGAGTGCTGCCCGTCCGAGGGCATCGTCGGCGTAGACCACCAGGGCCTTGGCATCGCCCGCGCCCCCGGCTTGCCTGAGGCTGCTCGCCGTCACGCGGGCATCGAGCACGGCGCCCGCCGAGTAGTACAGGTTGTAAAAGCTCCCGGAACCGACCCGAGGTAAGTCGGTCACCGGGAGGACGCAAGGCAGTTCCTTGCGCTCGCAAAAGGCGTCGACGACCGGCCAGCCCGTGCCCGCCGCTCCCGAGATGACGGCGAAGGGCGGCCGGGCTGCATACAGTTCGTCGAGTTGCGCAGGCCAGCTCGCCGGTTCGCCGTGGAGCGTCCACACCGAGACTCGCCAGCGCCGGAACGCCCGCGCGTGGCGCTCCCCGTAGAGATGCCGACGCGAGGCTTCCGCTCGCTGCTGCTCGCGACGAGTGACGCCGTTCTTGTAGGACGCGAACTGCTGCACGACGGCCGCCACGGCATCGCGCTCGCGCACCGGCGCGCTGTCGGCCACGATCGTCGCGAGTTCGATCTCGTCCGTGCCGACGCCCGGCGCCGGCCCCGCCCCGAGCGTGCGCAGGTACGCCGTGAGCGACGCGAGGTCCCCGGCGGAGAGCCGATACCGCGGCATCAGCGGGTCGAGCACGCGTCCGTCCGCGGCACGACCCTCCGTGATCGCCGTCGCGAGCGTCGAATCGTCGTACGGCGGGCGCTTCGGCAGCAGGTTGGGCGGGAGTGCCGCCGCGTCGCCGAACAGTGCGGGCGCGGTGACCGGCAAGGCCCGATTGCCGCCTTCGGATGCGCCGAGGCCACTGCGCCGGTGGCAGCTCGCGCAGGCCAGCATGGTGCCGTCGACGGCGACGTCGCCCTGCACCACGGCGCCGACGGGCCGACCGTCCACGCCGATGCCGCTGCGATACAGTCGCAGCCCGGCTTCGGCCGGGCTCTCGGCGCCGGCCGCCGCCGACAGCCACGCGGCGACCAGCAGGATTGCGCGACGGCCGCACACGGCGACGCCACCCCCTGCGCCGCCCCGTGCTTCAGCTGACGTGGTCGCGCCAGACCGCGGCGAGTTGCTGCGCCGACGCCAGGCCTTCGACCCGTATCCAGTGGCCACCGCTCGCTCCCCGGAACAGCGTGATCGCCGCGTGGTTGTTCTTGTTGCCGCGCCAGGCGGCGAACGACTGCAGCACGGACAGCACGTCGGTGCGATCGCCCGTCAGGAACGTCCAGTCCGCGCCGAACTTCTGCGCGTAGGCGTTCAGCGTGACCGACGTGTCGAAGTCCGGATCGATCGAGATCGACACGAACAGCGGCCGGTTCGGCTGGTCCGCCAGCTCGTGCTGCAACTGCAGGAAGGTGGCCGTCATCACCGGGCAGATGGTGGTGCAGGAGGTGAAGATGAAGTTCACGGCCACCGGCCGGTCGCCGCCCAGCAACTCGCGGACCCGGACGGGCCGTCCTTGCTCGTCGCGCAGCACGACGTCGGGAATGTCATAGGCCGCGTGATCGACGCGCAGCGACCCGTTCGACGCCTGCGCCATCATCGCCCGGTGCGCGGCGTGTGGATCGTCGCCCGGCGTCTCCTGTGCGGCGGTCGCCAGGCCGGCGAGCGCAAGGCCCGTGGCCGCCAGCCAGGCGGTCCGGGCCCGCGGATGCGTGGACGAGCAGCGGCGACTCATGCGCGGTTCCCCCGGTCGATTGGCGTCGGCTGCCAGTGTTCGCATCGCCGGGGCCTGCGGCAATGCGGCAGATCCCCCGCGCCTGCCTACAGTGTTGACCTACCTTTGCCGAGGGTGTCGGGCCGGGCTCCAATGCCGGCATGCGCACCACCGGACTCGCGATGCCCGCGCTCGTCCTGCTGCTCGCGGCGGCCGGTCCGGTCCATGCCGACATCTATGCCTTCACCGACGAGCACGGCGTGACGCACCTGACCAACGTGCCGGCCGATGCGCGATTCAAGGTCCTGCTGCGCAGCGCGCCGGAGGTCACCGAGGCCGGCCGGCCGCTCGACGCGTCCCTGCTCGTGCGGGCCGGCAAGTTCGATCCGATCATCGAAGCGGCCGCCGCCAGCACCGACCTCGAGCCGGAACTGCTGCGCGCGGTGATCGTGGTGGAGTCCGGCTTCGACGCGAAGGCCGTGTCGCCGAAGGGCGCCCAGGGCCTGATGCAGCTGATGCCGGCGACGGCCCGCGCCTATGGGGCGCGCGACGCGAAGGATCCACACCAGAACGTGCATGCGGGCGCACGCTACCTGCGCTACCTCATGGACAGGTACGCGAACGATCTCGAGCTCGCCCTGGCCGCGTACAACGCCGGCGAGACGGCGGTCGATCGCCATCGCGGACGCGTGCCGCCATTCGGCGAGACGCAGCGCTACGTGCCCAGGGTCCTGCGTGTCTATCGCGCACTGCGCGACGCTGCGTCCTCCGGCTGACCTACAGGGTTACCCCACCCCGCCTACGTAATCGCGGCCGCCCGCCTACGGTGCGGAGCCGATTTGTCGCGTGCCTCCCGGTCGATAGCCTCCGGTCCAAAGAACCGTGCGCATGCGACAGCCCATGGCGTCGTACACCGCAGGAGTTCGGCAGTCCGGGATGCGCGAGGCCACGTCGGGCTCGCGAGAGGGGACGGAGATGATTGCCAACATGAAGCGCTTCAGCGGGTTTGCGGCATCGATGCTGGCGGCGTGCGCGGCCTTCGCCACGTCGGTCTGGAGCCCGCTGGCAATCGCCGCGGGGCCCGGCACCGTGACGGTGACGGCGAAGTCGGCGGGCGTGCCGATCACGGTCGGGTACCGCTGGCTGCTGGAGGAGGATTCGACGTGGTACGTCGATCCGGGCCAGCCGGATGCCGACACGACGACCGCGACGCTCGCGCTCAACATGCACAAGAGCCACATGACGGTCGTCGCGTCCGGGCACTCCGACGCGAATCCGGCGAGCATCCCCGTCCCGGATACGGCCAAGCGGTACTTCCTCACCGTCCTGCCGGACCAGCACGAGCCGGGCACCGACCCGCGCACGTCGGCTTCCCGGGACTGCACGGCGCCCGGCAACTGCTACACGCAGAGCGGTCGACAGATCACGCCGGAACTGTTCAACGGCGGCACGACCGCGACGCTCTCGGTGACGCTGGCCAGCCAGCCGGTGCCGACGGCGCAGATCTTCGTGCGCGCGTTCCAGGACAGCCGCCCGATCAACGGCGTGTGGGACAACGGCGAGGCCCCGCTCGGAGGCTGGACCGTCTTCATCTACGACATGGGCGGGCAGATGATGGCCGACACCTTCGGCCACCCGCTCGGCACGGTCTACGATGCGGACGGCAACGTCGTGCGGCTCGGCGACGGCACGCTGCACACGATCACCGCGGAAGAGGCCGCCGATCCGGCGCGCAATCCCTATGGCATCGCCGAGGGCGAACTGCTCGTCAAGGGCATCGCGCCCGGCAAGTACGGCGTGCGCGTCGTCCCGCCGGCGGGCCAGAAGTGGCAGCAGACCTCCACCATCGAGGGCACGCCGGGCATCGACACCTGGGTCAAGGCCAACGAGCCGCGCTATTTCGCGGAATTCGGTCCGGCCGGCCACCACGCCGAATTCGGCTTCATCAGCACCAACGGTGCGCTGAACGACTTCCCGAAGTCGGCGAGCGATCCGGACTACGTCCCTCCGGGCTCGAATTCGATCTCCGGCCGCATCGTCAACATGCGGATGGCGCGACCGCCCGAGGTCGGCTTCTCGGCGGGCCACCCGCTGCCCGGCTGCTGGGTCGGCCTGAACAACCAGGCAGGTACCCGCGGCCTCATGGCCATGCCCTGCGACGAGGACAGCCAGTTCACGTTCCCCGGCGTGGCGGACGGCACCTACCAGCTCGTCATCTGGGACACGTACCTCGACAACATCATCGCCACGCAGACCGTCCAGGTCGGCGCCGGTGCGCCCGCGCCGAACGGCGACCTCGGCGACGTGCCGGTCTTCCGCTGGTTCGGGTCGCTCGAGCACTGGGTGTTCAACGACCTGAACGGCAATGGCGTGCGCGAGCCGGGCGAAAAGGGCATCCCGGACCAGACCGTGAACCTGCGCTTCCGCGACGGCAGCATGTATGCGTCGTCGACCACGGACACCGAGGGTTACCTGCCGTTCGACGAGATCTTCCCGTTCTTCAGCTGGCTGATCGCGGAAGTCGACTACGCGCGCTTCAACGCGACGGGCGTGACCGTCGTCAGCGACGCCGGCGGACCGGTGCTCAACGACGACAAGTACGGGCGCGGCAAGCTCAACCCGCAGACGCAGGACCCGGCGGAATGCGCCGACGGTTCCGACGCCACGGCGGAGCGCCCGGGTCTGTGCCTCGCGCGCAAGGAAGTCGCGCAGTGGAATGCGACCGATCCCGGCCAGATCGTCCCGCCGCCGCTGCTCGAGGGCTACAACTCGTTCCTCGGCACGACCGAGGTGTTCGAGTGGGGCAAGAAAGCCTGGAACAAGGGCGAGAACGGCGGCATCACCGGCGTGGTGTACTACCAGACCACGCGCGCGGAAAACGATCCGCGCTTCGCGGCGCCCGAGACCTGGGAGCCGGGCATCCCGCGCGTGCAGGTCGCCCTCTATCATTCCGACGCGACGGGCCGCCTGTACCACAAGGCGGCCGGCGGCGTCCGCGGCGGCATGGCGGGCCCGGGTTCGCCGATCGTGCTGGCCGACGTCGACAATCATCCGCGCGACAATTTCCCGGGCATCGAGGACGTCGACCACAACGGCAACGGCGTGTTCGACCTCGGCGACGCGATCGAAGTCGCGCACACCGACAGCTACGACGACTCGCTGCCGGAGGGATGCCGTCCGCACCAGAACCCCGACGGCACGCCTCGCTCCGATCCGTTCTACCTCGACGGCAAGTGCTACGACGCCCTGCGCAACTACAGCCAGGTGCGACCGGCCGTGTTCGACGGCGGCTACGCCTTCGGCAAGCCCTT
>WBZM01002097.1_pt1 | contig 17732 bp, 13 predicted proteins | sample 5204271 | NCBI WGS metagenome assembly WBZM01 (sample SAMN12344346, study PRJNA552823) | activated sludge metagenome | biome: Activated sludge suspended growth; feature: Nitrification reactor; material: Wastewater; isolation source: activated sludge from nitrification reactor of wastewater...
AAGTATCAGACACCGTTAAGCTGCAATGACAAAGGCGAAAGTCCATTGAATGGAAGTCTGATAATTGCACAATCAGGCAAAGGTCATTTTGTTTATACGGGACTTGCTTTTTTCAGGCAATTGCCGGCAGGTGTGCCCGGTGCGTACCGTTTATTTTCTAATTTAATTGCATTACCCTCCGGTCAGGAAAAATAAATTTTATAACATCGCCAATACCATTACCGTTATCCTGACATAAATATCATGGGAAAAGATAAGCTGAAACGATTTGCAGAAATGCAGACTTTTGAGAGAGTAATTCAACCGGAAATAAACTACCACTCACCGGATTTTGAGCTGAAAGGAAAGTGGAACGAAACAATTTTTCAAAAACCACAACCTATAGTCTTGGAAATTGGTTGCGGCAAAGGTGAATACACTGTTGCTTTGGCACAACGTTATCAGCAAAAAAACTTTATTGGCATTGACATAAAAGGTGCAAGAATATGGCGTGGTGCAAAAACCATTAACGAAGAAAAAATAATGAATGCTGCTTTTCTGAGAATAAGAATGGAAACCATAGAAAAGTTTTTTGCCGCAAATGAAGTAAGTGAAGTTTGGATAACCTTTCCCGATCCGCAGCCAAAGGAATCGAAAGAAAACAAAAGATTAACCTCCCCCCTTTTTCTAAAAAGATACAGCACTTTCTTAATACCCAATGGCATTGTACATTTAAAGACTGACAACAAAGATTTGTATGAATTTACACTGCAAACCGTAAATAATGCCGGTCATATTATATTAAATAAAACAACAGATTTATATAAAGAATCGAAGATGCCCGTTGACATGGACATACAAACCACCTACGAAAAAAAATACTTAGCAGCTAAATTGCCTATCTTCTATCTTTCATTCCAATTGAATAAAAAAGATAAGCTACACAATTAAATCTCATCCCAAAATTCGGCAGCTCTTCTGGTATGTGGAAACACAATGGTTCCACCCACAATATTGGCTACGGCAAACACTTCATAAATCTGCTCTGTAGTAACACCATTTTGTTTACATTGAATAAGATGATACTTTATGCAATCATCACAGCGCAGCACCATGCTGGCTACTAGTCCAAGCATTTCTTTTGTCTGAACCGGCAATGCCCCATCCATATAGGTATTGGCATCAAGATTATAGAGGCGTTTCAGAACCAGATTATCCGATTCGAGAATGCGCTTATTCATTTTAGCACGATAGCTGTTAAACTCATCTATACTTTTGCTCATGTGATTACATTTTATTCGTTTTTATGCTCCTGCCTTGCTACTACAACAGAAACTAATATGCTGAATTCGTAAAGCAGAAACAAAGGAATAGCCACCAGCATCTGACTGGTAACATCTGGCGATGGTGTTATTAATGCAGCAACAACAAGGTTTACAATAAAAGCATGTTTGCGGTAGCGCCTCATAAACTGCGGACTAATGATACCGATTTTGGTAAGGAAAAATACGAGAATCGGAAGCTCGAAAACCGCTCCGCAAGCCAATGTCATAATGCTTACAATACTGATGTACGAATCGAGTGTGATGGCATTCTGCACCTCTTCGCTCACCTTATAACTTCCCAAAAAGTTAATAGACAACGGTGCCAGAATAAAATAACCAAATGCCACTCCGCAGAAAAACAAAAACGAAGCAGAAAAAACTATACCTCTGGTATATTTCTTCTCTTTGGCAGACAATGCAGGTTTTACAAAACGCCATATCTCCCACAGCAAATAAGGGAATCCTAAAATCAGGCCTGCAATTCCGGCAGCTACCATGTGTGTTGTAAACTGCCCGGCCATAGTGGTACTTATCAGGCGAAATGGAATATCAGTAATACATAAATCAATTGACCATTTTTCCGAAAGCATACAAAGTAACCGGTACGTAATAAAATGTGGGTTCTTGGGTCCGAAAATTATCTTATCGAACAAGATGTCCTTATATATAAATGCTACAACGGCTAAAACAAAAATTGCCAATGTTGCACGCACCAAATGCCAACGCAAGGCTTCAAGGTGATCCAGAAAATTCATTTCTGAGTTAGGGTCGGGTTTCCTTTTAAAAAACATTTCTTTGATTAAAGATTAGAAAATGCCTTCTTTAAGCAAATCGTGAAGGTGAATAAAACCAAGGTACTTCCCTTTATCAGCCACAACCAACTGAGTAATATTATTTGACTTCATCAGAACAAAAGCATCGGCAGCCATGGTGTCGGGGCTAACGGTTTTAGGCTTTGAGGTCATAATATCTTTTGCTTTTGTTGCCAGCGTGTCACCACTCCTGTGAAGCATCCTTCTAAGGTCGCCATCGGTAATTATACCTTTAAGCTTACCTTTTTCTACAACGGCAGTTGCCCCAAGGCGGCTTCCCGATATTTCGACAATCACCTTTTTTAGGTCATCGGTGGGCTTTACCTGCGGACTGGCATTGTTTTTATAAACATCACCAACTTTCAGGTACAATCTTTTTCCCAATGCCCCACCGGGATGATAGCGTGCAAAATCCTTACTTGAAAACCCCCTGTTTTCGAGCAGACACACAGCCAGGGCATCGCCCATAGCCAATTGTGCCGTAGTGCTTGTTGTGGGAGCTAAGTTATGTGGACATGCTTCGCGGCTTACGGTAGTGTTAAGAATGTAATGCGCCTGTTGTGCCAGGTAAGAAGAAGTGTCGCCAACCATAGCGATAAGTTTATTTCCGGCCAACCTTAGCAAGGGTGCCAGCACCTTTATTTCCGGTGTGTTGCCACTTTTGGAAATGCAAATCACTACATCGTCCTTTTGGATTACCCCAAGGTCGCCATGAACGGCATCGGCAGCATGCATAAACACGGCTGGTGTGCCCGTACTGTTTAGCGTGGCTGTTATTTTCTGAGCTATAATGGCACTTTTACCAATTCCTGTACAAACTACCCTACCTTTCGATAAATATATTAATTTTACAGTCTCAAAAAAATCATGGTCAATATATTGTTGCAAGCCACTAACAGCCGCAGACTCCATCTGAAGCGTCTTTTTGGCAATTTTAATTATTTGTTGAGCTGATTTCAATCTGATGTATTTCTGATGTAATTTTGAAAATTATTATTTGTTGCAATATTATTGAACAAAAATATCTATTTTAGTTAACTCAAATTTTTAATTGGTATATTAAATAAAATGTTAGCAGACACAAAGAAAAAAAAATCTGTAAAAGACAAGAATGAAAAAACCGACACAAAGACTAAAGTGAAGGTGAAAGAAAAAGTAGTTGAAAAGAAAACTAAGGGCACCGAAAAAGCCAAGCCGGTTGTAAAAACCATAGTTGCTGCCTCTAATAAGCAGAAGCCTACCGATGCGCGACTCAAGGATGCTTTATTCAAATATTTTGGGTTCGACACTTTTAAGGGAGAGCAAGAAGAAATTATTCAAACCGTGTTGCGTGGTGAAAACTGTTTCGTTATTATGCCTACCGGTGGCGGCAAATCTATGTGCTATCAGTTGCCGGCATTGATGATGGGTGGTACTGCCATTGTAGTTTCGCCATTAATTGCACTGATGAAAAATCAGGTTGATGCATTGAGGGGATTTAATACCGATGAAGCTGTGGCGCATTTCCTCAACTCATCACTCAACAAAACAGAGATTGCTCAGGTAAAAAAAGATATCAAGTCAGGCAAAACAAAATTGCTTTATGTTGCGCCCGAATCTTTAACTAAAGAAGAGAACGTTGCTTTCTTTAAAGAAATTAAAGTTTCTTTCTTAGCCATAGACGAAGCTCACTGTATTTCAGAATGGGGACATGATTTCCGCCCTGAATACCGTAGGTTAAAACCAATCATAGAAGCACTTGGAAACATTCCTGTCATTGCGCTTACTGCAACAGCCACAGAAAAAGTTTCGCTCGACATTCAGAAGAATTTAGGTATGATGGAGTCAAGGTTGTTCAAAGCATCCTTCAACAGACCTAATCTTTATTATGAAGTACGACCAAAAGTTGAAGTACTAAAAGAGATTATCAAATTTGTTAAAAACCACTCAGGCAAATCAGGAATCATCTACTGCCTCAGCAGAAAAAAAGTTGAAGAAGTTGCCAGCACACTCAACGTAAATGGTATCAAAGCCCTACCCTACCATGCAGGTCTGGATGCCCCCGTTCGTGCCGAAACACAGGACAAGTTCCTGATGGAAAAAATTGATGTCATCGTTGCTACCATTGCATTCGGAATGGGAATTGACAAACCTGATGTACGCTTTGTCATTCACCACGACATTCCAAAATCTCTCGAAGGATATTATCAGGAAACAGGCCGTGCCGGACGCGATGGACGTGAAGGGCGTTGCGTAACTTTTTATTCTTTTAAAGATATTGAAAAGCTCGAAAAATTTATGAAAGGCAAGCCTGTTGCCGAGCAGGAAATAGGAAAACAAATGCTTCTCGAAACTGTTTCGTTTGCCGAAACATCTGTATGCCGCAGAAAATATCTGCTACACTACTTTGGTGAACGCTACGAAGAAGAAAATTGCGGCAACTGTGATAACTGTCTGCATCCAAAGACACAAATTGAAGCACAAGACGAAGTAGTATTGTTGCTCGAAACCGTTCAGGCTGTTAAAGAGAAATTTGCTGCCGAACATATCATCAACGTCCTTATCGGAAAAGACGACAAAGCAATTAAAGATTATCAGCACAATAAATTAGAAGTCTTTGGCGAAGGCATGGATCAGGATGCTAAATTCTGGATGGCTGTTGTACGTCAGGCTTTACTGGCAGGTCTTCTTTTCAAAGACATTGACAATTATGGATTGCTTAAACTCAGTGACGAAGGTAAAAAGTTTATGGACAAGCCGCATAGCTTTAAAATAACACAAGACCACAGCTATGAAAGTGCCGACAGTGACGAAGACGATGAACCCGAAGGTGGTGGTGGTGCAGCGGCTGACGAAACATTGTTTGCCATGCTCAAAGATTTGTGTAAACAAATTGCCAAACAAAAAAATCTGCCTCCTTTTGTAATCTTCCAGGAGCCTTCACTTGAAGAAATGGCCATACAGTACCCCATAAACATGGAGGAAATGAAAAACATTACAGGTGTTGGTGCAGGCAAGGCAGGCAAGTATGGAAAACCATTCGTTGACCTCATAAAAAAATATGTAGAAGAAAACGAAATAGAGCGTCCACAAGATTTCATCGTAAAATCTGTAGTCAACAAATCGGGACTCAAGGTCTATCTCATCCAAAACATTGACCGTAAAATCTCTCTTGATGACATGGCAGAGGCCAAAGGCATTCCATTAGGTGATATCATCACAGAATTAGAAAGCATTGTTGCTTCAGGCACAAAAATAGATTTGAATTACTATCTCAATGAAGTTATTGATGCCGATAGGCAGCAAGACGTGTTTGACTACTTCCGCACAGCAGAAAGTGACAGTGCAGAAGATGCGCTCATGGAACTGGGCGAAAACGACTATACTATTGACGAAATTCGAATGATGCGCGTAAAATTTATGAGTGAATTAGGAAATTGATTAAAACCAAACCTTTGCTGTTTAAAAAAGGCTGTCATAATTTCAGACAGCCTTTTTTTATTTGAACCCAGGTTTTTCGCCAATTAAAAGAAGTATTGTTGGTATAGAAAACAATCAAAACCATTTAAATAAATTGAACAATCAAAATTTTAATTAACATTGTAGAGTGCATTTATTGGTATGATAATCTGGTTTTAATATAAAAGTATTGTAAGTGATGTATGCTGCGAGACTAATTATCCACAAAACAGAAAACCGCATTGCAGTTAGTTTCGATAAAAAAGCGGAGCTCATCAACCGATTTAAGAAATTGGCCGGAGCCAGATGGAGTGCTTCCTTAAAAACATGGCATCTTCCTGATACAAAAGAATATCGTAGGCAATTTGGTCTTTCACCTTTTGAGAATGAGATTTTGTCAGAAGACAACATCGCTAAAGTTGCTTATTTTAAACGCTGGCTATTGGGTAACCGCTATAGTGATAACACTATTAAAACCTATTTAGAGGTTGTTTATATTTTTTTGAATTATTTCAAAGATAAAAAGGTAGAAGCGATCACCAATGATGATATCATTTTGTTTAACAACGATTATATTTTGAAGCGACAGCTTTCCGGATCATACCAAAATCAATTTATGAATGGTGTAAAGCTATTTTTTAGTACGGTAGAGAACCGTGAAATGATAGTTAGTTTAATTCAACGACATAGAAGAGAACATCGTTTGCCTAATGTATTGAGTAAAGAAGAAGTAAAAGCAATACTAACTGCACCAACGAGCATAAAACACCGTACTATGTTGAGTTTAATCTATGCATGTGGATTGAGACGAAGTGAATTACTGAATCTGCGCGCATCAGACATCCAATCAGACAGACATTTAATACATGTTAAGCAATCTAAGGGAAAAAAGGACAGAGTAGTACCAATTAGTGATAAAACGATAGCGATGTTGAGGGCATATTATGTTGCCTATCGTCCGAAAGTTTGGTTGTTTGAGGGACAGAAATTGAGAGAACAGTACAGTTCAAGAAGTTTGCAATTGGTATTGAAACAAGCTCTGATAAAAGCAAAAATCAAAAAGCCTGCAACACTTCATTGGCTTAGACACAGTTATGCTACGCATTTGTTGGAAAATGGAACTGACATCCGATATATACAGGAATTATTGGGACATAATAGCTCCCGAACAACTGAAATTTATACACATGTGAGTACAAGAGACATACAAAAAATAAAAAGTCCATTTGACGATTTATAGTGATTGAAAGTTAAAATCCAATACAATAAACTATCAAATTAAAATTTCTGCTATTTTTGACAATGATAAAAAGAGGTAAAGTTTCGCCAATCCAACAAAGGGTTGTGTAAAAGGGATAAAAACCTTCGAGTATAAGTAAGTTATACGCAACCCGTGTCGCTCCGATGAAACTGTCTGCTAGCTCAAAACTGTATCACTCCGAAAGTCGGCAAAGCCGTTTTGGCTATCGCTTCTGTAAAATAAAAAGAGAAGCAACGCAAACACACAGGCAAGCGCAAAGTTGCTTCACATTTTATTTTACTCAACCGCGCAAAATACCGTTTCCAATTATTAATCATCAATAAAAAATAAATCAAATGAAAAAATCACTACTCAAACAATTAATTACAGCAATAGCTTTGATGCTACTGCTTATTTCGACAAATTCAAATGCACAAACATTAACCTTGCAGCTAACTCCATCAAACTTTAATGGATATAATATAAGTTGCTTCGGGCTTAGTGATGGTAGCATTGACCTAACAGTTACTGGTGGCACTACACCATACACTTATGAATGGAGTTATGATGCACAAGCCAACAACGAAGACCTTGCGAATATTCCAGCTAATTACTACCATGTCATTGTAACTGATGCAAATGGCGCAACGGGAGAAGCAGAGATTACTCTCACTCAGCCAGAACAAATAAGAATGGATTTAAGTGTTTACAGGTATCCTAATGGTTTTAATATTTCTCAAAACAATGCCTGCAATGGAAATGTTACAAGCACTATTACAGGAGGTGTAACTCCATATACATATCATTGGAATCCCGGAAATCAAACTGTAGCTTCACCTTCCAATCTTTGCGGTAGAGAAAACATTTTGGAATTAACTGATGATAATGGTTGCAAAACAAAACAAACAGTAATTCTCTCAGAACCGCCAGTTGCTTCTTGGACAATGTCAGGAAATGCAGGTAGTTCTCCTTCAACAAATTTTATTGGTACAACTGACAATATTGATTTCCTTTTAAAAACAAACGGTTCAGAAAGAATGCGAATAAAGCAAATGGTGATATAAAAATTCCTTCACTTTCAGGAACTGGTTCATCACTTATACAAGCAGATGCAAATGGAAACGTTTCACGTTATCCATGTTCTGTTTGGAGCACTTGCGGCAACAGTGTTCTTGCTCTTGATTTCATTGGCTCAACAAATAATGTTGATGTTCCATTCAAAACAAACAATCAGGAAGTGATGCGTTTAAAAAACTACGGTAAAATTTCTATTAAAGAATTTGTAAATCAACCTTACGGTTTATTATACACTGATAATTTAGGAGACATCAGCAAAATTGATTTTGATTACATGAACCCAACAAATTATTTAGATGCCACAGGAAGTTGGCACAGTTTACCCGCTGGTTCAAGCGTATGGAATGTAAACGGAAACAATATTTATAATTCTAATTCAGGAAGTGTTGGAATCGGAACTTCAACACCTTCAGAAAAATTTGAAGTCGTTCATAATGATGGTGCAGGAATTTCAGGAGGTATGTCCCTGAAAAATTTATCCGCATCAAATAAAAACAGTGAAATTAAATTCAAGCAAAATACAACAAACCTTTGGGCGATTGGTTGTGATGTAACACATAATAATATTCAAGACTTCTTTATTTATGATAATATGACCAATGGCGGTTCGGGAGCAACGCGCTTTCATATCAATGCAAGCGGCAACATCGGAATCGGAACAATAACCCAAGTAGAAAAATTACAAGTTACTGATGGAAGCATTTACGTTCAGGGAGAAAATCAAGGATTAATTGTTGATGCACAAACAAGCAAACGCATTGGCTTTCTAAAATATTCCGGCAGAGAAGCAGGAATTTGGCGAGTTGCAAATCAAGATTTTGAGATTGGAAGGGTTAATGTAAGTTCGTTACCCGGAAGGCCTACTTCTTTTTCAACAGATTTTTACATTGATGGAAGCGGAAGGATTGGCATAAATACTATTCCACCGGCAACAAGTAATTTTTATAAATTATTTGTTGAGGGAGGCATTGCAGCAAGAGATGTAAAAGTGACTGCCCTAACTTTTCCTGATTATGTTTTTACAAAAGAATATAAACGACTGTCAATTTACGAATATGAAAAATTTATTACTTCAAACAAACATCTTCCCGGACTGCCTTCTGCAAAAGAAGTAAAAGAGAACGATGGATTTGAAATAGGACAAATGCAAACCAAACTTTTGGAAAAAGTAGAAGAGCAAGCTCTTTACATAATTGATTTGCAAAAACAAATTGATGAATTAAAAACATTGATAACTAAAAAGTAAAGGAGGCAACAAATGAAACTTCTCTCTAAAATAATTTATTCTTCTTTTCTTTCACTTCTTTGCTCAAACCTGTTTGGGCAGTATGTTTCTCTGGAAGGAAAACAATTCAAACTAAGTGGAAATGATTTTTATCCTTTAGTTGTTAATTACAATTTAGGGCGTACATCTTCTGATAATATGGGCAGCACAATTTTTTACGTTACTCCGTCTGGCTCTTATGGCTCAACCGGAGATTATGAATGTAATGACCTTTCAACCTGTAATGCTGAACTTCAATATCACTTTGCAAAAATTCTTACAATGGGTTTCAATACGATTAGAATTGATTTGGCTGTAACTTATCGGAGTGATGTTCCTGTTACAGCTACATCTCGCCACTTCACTGTTTTCCATGATGAAAATATGGGACCGGGCAATCAGTGGCTAACTAAAAACCATGCTTACGATTTAGACATGGCTTCAAATTTTACTGATGTTAATTCTACAAATCATTTTAATGAAATCAAAAACATTTTGACCCAGGCACAAACAGCCGGATTAAAAGTAATTCTTGTTTGTGGTCAAGGTTTTAAAGATACGTTATCACCTTATAATAGAATCATGTGGCAAACCTACGATAGTCAGGCGGCTACTGATTTTGCAACCTACATGGGAAAATTAGCATCTGAAATTAACAGTTATCCCGCTCTGCTTGCCTATGACTTTATTAATGAACCAATTTATCAGGATATGTATAGAGACGGAGCAAACAACAGTAATACAAAAGAAACACTCTGCGGTTATGTAAAACAATGGGTAGATGCAGTTCATCAGTACGACAATAATCATCTTGTCACAATCGGTAGCGGCATTCTTGATGAGATGTTTTATTTCGACCCCGGCATTATGAAACTCGATTTTTATTCTGCCCACCTCTATACTAAAGGAAATCCAATGTATCCTAATTATCCTGTTATAAATGATTATGGAATACAAAATGGCTTTGATAGATACGACATAATAAATTATTGGATGAGCCAAACATATCCGATGCCTTGGATTATTGGAGAAACAGGTTTTGCTGCTGATGACAACGGTGTCAACCCGGGATTATATCCTAACCACCTTGACAATAACCCAATTCATCATAACCCGCCTTGGATGTTTGGCAGCGAAACACAGCAACAACAATTTGCTCAACACAGTCTTGATGTAACACGCAATGCTGGAGCATCCGGCTATGCATGGTGGGCATTTCAAAATGTATTTTGGTTTGATTTAAATTCTGATATGAACGTTTATCAGGAAGATTTTTTTGGACTACTGCACTGGGGCGATAAGGTTACAAACACGTGGTATGATAAACCTCTCGTTTCAAATTTTGCAAGTTACCTAAGTACAACTGGTCAACAAGTACAAGCTGTAACATTAGCACAACCGTCACATTATTTTGACCCGTATGACATTGCTGCAAATTGCGCATCATGCGTTACAGCAGGTGTGCAAGGAAAAATGATAGACCAAAATGGCAATCCTATTAAAAATGCTGTGGTTGCTTGCCATTTTCATATTGGTTATGACATTTTTAATAATAATACGGAGCAATATGACTTTTTTTATACAAATTCAGATAATAACGGTTCTTTTACGGCATTACCAATGGATTATACTTACCCTCCAAATGATGGGCTTTGGTTAACAAAGGTTGTAATATCAGCCGCAGGTTCAGAACGGTTAAAATGGGATTGGTGTCCCGGATGTGTCGTTATTCAACCATCACCCATTACCTTAAAAAAAATAGATTTTAATTATGATGGCGTTTTGCAAAACCAAACACTTACCGCAAGCACCTTTCCAACCAACTATAAAGGATGGAACACGCTAACTTTAACAAATGTTGATATTCAACCCGGATTTGCAGGTAATTTTACTGCCCGTAATGAAGTTAAAGTCAATAGCGAATTTCATGCTGCCAATGGTACAGAAGTTCATTTGTATTGCCAGCCTCAGGTGTTTTCAAATTGTAATGATTTTCAAACATTTTTAATGCAAAGGCAGGCAAGCAGTTTGTCAGCTAACTCAGCCAATGATGAGAAACAAATAGAAATAGTATTTGATAAAATTACGGATGCCTTTATCTCTATTTTCCCAAACCCTAATAATGGTATCTTTACTGTGCAATTACATGACAATAATGAGTTAAACAAAATTAAAACCGTTTCAATAACCAATAGCATAGGCGGCTTGGTTTATTCAAGTATGGTTAACAACAGCATGGTTGAATTAAATCTTTCACATCTCTCAAAAGGAATTTATTATGCTAAAATTATAACCGGGCAAAATGCAGAAATTAAAAAAATCATAATAAACTAAAACAATATAAAATGGAAAATATAAAATATACCATATCATTGATTTTATTCTTTGCAATAAATCAGCAAGTCTGTTCACAAAATTGGCAATGGGCTAATAAAGCCGGTGGGACAGGATATGATACCGGTTCTTCAGTAGCTGAAGATAATTCAGGTAATGTGTATGCTACATTTAACATAGATGGACCAATAGCATATTTTCAAACAGATACCTTTACCGTAAATGGTTGGGATGACTTTTTTCTTGTTAAATACGATAATAATGGCAACGAACTTTGGGTGAAACAATTCGGAGGCTCATATAATAGCTCAACCATTATAAAATCTGAAGGTGCAGGTGGTTTAAAATATGATGCAAATTCAAATAGCATATACATTTCAGGTAGCTTTATAGGCACTTGTAACATGGGTTCAGTAACGCTCACTACCTTTGGAAACGATAAAAACTGGTTTATTGCCAAGTTTGATTTGAATGGCAACTGCTTATGGGCGAAAAATATTGGAAACCCATATTGTGATGATATTTATGGTTTAGCTTTCAATTTAACACCTATTGGAGATATTTTTTTTACGAAAACTTTTAACGGTGTAGGATATATTGATACAGTAATGGTATCCGGTGGCGGTTTTTTAGGTAAGATAGATAACAACGGAACTCTCATATGGGTTAAAAATATTATTAATGCTGTTCCATCAAGTTTATCAGGCGGGTCAGGATCAGGTGCCTTACCCTTTTCTCTTTCATATTTTAATAATGAAATATTTATTTTAAGTTATAAGGGAGCCGATACCTGTATAGTAGATAGCACAATACAATTCATTTCTGCTGCTAATTATCCATTGATACTTTCTAAGTTTTCAATTCAGGGAAATGTAATTTCCGCAATTCAGGCAGGCGGACCTTTCCCTGATGGCTCAAGATTATCAATGGACAACTCCGGCAACTGCTATTTTGCAAGTCGTTTCTCCGGTGGCATAGCAATATTTGGTAACGATACCATACACGCAACAGGCACAACAGATTTCTTTTTTGCAAAATATGACCAAAACCTAAATTACCAATGGGTTCAACAAAGCCATACGAGCAATACTGCAAGAGCTATTGGATGCTCGGCAGATGCAAATGGTAATGTTTACATTACAGGAAGTTTTTCTGGCAATGCAACATTTGGTACATTTAATATTACATCTAACACCTCAGAAGATATGTTTATTGCAAGGTATGATAATATCGGAAATTGCATTGGAGTGAGACATGAAGGGCAAGGTTTTGGATATGATATTTTGACAACCCAAGACGGCTCATGCATTGTAACAGGCAATTATAATGGCAATATAACCTTCAGTGGAATTCCCACTTTAACAGGTTACGGAGGCAACGACATCTTTATTGCTAAATCAGATGCAATAACTGGAATAGGTGAAGGAGGCAGACTTGCAAATAACCAGTTAATTATTTACGCAAATCCCAATCAGGGCAAATGCAACATAACTATTCCTGATGATTTCTTAAACGAAAAAAATCTCACACTTTCAATTTATGACAATACAGGAAAACTCATCCAACAAAAAATATTGGAAATGAATGATGGAAAGATAAGATTGAGTTTAGAAGAAGAAGCTAAGGGGGTTTATAATGTTACGCTTGCTAATAAAAAGAAGAGTTATAGTGGGAAAATTGTTTTTGAGTAAATCTAAATCAAGTAAATAAATGAAGAAGCTAATTTTTATCTTATTCACATTGCTTTTGTCAAAAATGAGTTATTCCCAATGGTCAATAATAGACACACTGTACTCTTTTAATCAATGTACATTACCGTTCCCTTATTCGGTAACACCTGTTTTTTTGAGCAATGATTCAGCCTACTATTATTTTAATTTTCCTAATTGTTCTCCAAGTACAACTTCAGGTTATAAAGTTTACCGTACGTCAGATTCTTTTGCTAATTGGATTAATGTTTTGGATAATCAGAATACAGGTGGCGGAACGGGAATTTATGACCTTGTGTTCACAAATAATAATGTAGGCTTTTTAAGTTACAGTAATAGTGGTGTAAAATTATTTTCTAAAACTTCTGATGCTGGAGCTACTTGGAGTACTATTTCTGTCTCAACAAATGGCCCCTTAGTGGCGGATTTATTTTTTACAAACGGAGATTCAGGTTTTGCTGTTTCAAATAGTGGAGTGCTTTACAAATATTTTAATGATACAATACATTTGATTGACACTATTAATTTTACATCATGCTTTTATCCTAAAATGTTTTTTTCAGCAAATGAATTTGGTTATATATTGGCTGGGGATATACCTTTTACGGGGTATCACAAAGTACTTAAGTCACCTGACGGAGGCATTACATGGTCAATATCTTTATTAGACACCAACAGAACCTTTTACGACATTTCATTTTTTACAGATTCTATTGGCTATTTAGCATCTGATACTGGTCTTTACAGAACAAATGATGCAGGGATGAATTGGACTTTGGTGAACACTCCCTTTGGTAACTGTTCTTCCATTTCAATTGTAAACAATAACCTGATTTTTGTAATTGGTTCTGGTGGGGTTTACCAAAGCAATGATGCCGGCCTCAATTGGAGCCAACAAAGCATTCCAACTAACTGTAATCCTTTATCCATTAAAATGATTAACGATAGTTTGGGGTTTATTTATGCCAAAATGATTTCGTTCAACTATGGCAATCTTGTCCTTAAAACCATTAATGGAGGTACTGTTGGATTATCTGAGATAAATAGCAGCGAAAATATTCTTTTGTTTCAGCCTAATCCTTCCTTTGGCAAATGCATCATGACTTTACCCAATGATTTTGTGAATAAAAAAAATTTAACGTTAAGTATATATGATAATAATGGCAAACTCATCCAACAAAAAACAATAGAAATGAATGACGGTAAAATAATATTGAATTTGGAAGCAGAAGCCAAGGGGACATATAACGTTACATTAAGCAACCGCCAAAAGAGCTACAATGGGAAAATTGTATTCCAATAACTCATTTTTAGTTAAAAACTTATCAGATTCACATCCTAATCGGTCAGATTTGCATCCATATTTTTCAGATTCGCATCCTGTTCCGTCAATTTGGCATCCTGTAAGATGGTTTTTCCATCCTTTAAAGCGGTTTTCAATTCCTATATTTAGGATAAGCCGTCCTGACTTTTGGTTTTTGCATCCGCAAAAACAGTTACCAAATCCGCATAAATGAATGTGCCACGTCCATAAATTAGAAAGCCACCCTGACAAGTCAGGACGGCTTTCATACTCCTTATTATTATGTCCTCACGGACGAGTAAACTTAATGCCTGTTACAGTTTTAGTTTCGGGAGCAGAAGCCCCGAAAACTCCCTTCACATAATTCTTACAATCCTGAGCAGTATCAACAATTCCGGTTTTATCTGCATACAGCGCCTTGTCTCTTGTAATTCTTGCAGTGCCAACTGGAGCAATTATAGTTCCGATATTATCATTTGCAGTTTTCATAGCTGTTGCCAATATTTGAAGTTCTCCAACTTTCAAATCAGCTTCATTCGGTGCATAATTCGCATCGCTTCCATACAAGTCAACAAGTTGCTTGAATGTATCTGCTTTCTGAACAAAGCCCTGATGGCTTGTACTTACATCAGCGGGGTCAGGAGTGCCGTCAGGGAGTTTGTCAACCTTCACACCATAACCACGGAAGCGGTCAGCCAAACCTTTCGCATCAGCTTTAACTTGGTCACTTGCATCAGTACTCTTAAAATAATTCAGCGTTCTTGTAACCAATTTTTCTGTTGGCTCAAATAAAATCTGACGGTCATTTATCGGATTCTTTGCCGATTGAATTGCAGAAGTTAAAGTTTGATGCGCAGTGTCAGCAGTTGTCCACAGCGTAGTCATGTTTGCAATAGTCAATCGCATATTACTTGGATTATAAGGAGCGCCAAACGCAGTACATTTATCAATCAAAAGTTTAAAATTGCTGATGTTCACTGAGTGCCCGGTTTCTGAGTTGCTTGCCATGATTATGTTGTTTTAGTTAGTATTAAAATTTTCGTTTCAAATGTAGGAAAATAAACTTACATGCGAATCAAAACTTCCTGCAAGAAACTCCACCGCATTTGCTTTCACAATTAAAAGCCACACTACCAACCGCGCAAACCAAAGCTTTTAATAGAGAAAGCAAGCACTCACACACGACACTGCAAGTTCAGCTATCTGCAAAACTCCAACCGTCATCGCCTTGAATGTAAATCGCCTTGAACAACCATTTCTGCAAACTTGAAACTGCATCGCTACGAACACACAGTCGGGTATGCGTATAACATAAAGATTAAAAGAAATAAATTTTTTTTGGGCTTTGTTCGCAACTCAAAAGTTTGTTACATTCTACTTACATTTGTGGGTAAATGAAACTGACTCCAAGTAATCCCAAAAAAAAATTTACTTCTTTAATCCCTTTTCCGTTATGCACAACCTTATTGCGACACCACATCAAGCATTCACTTTACCTTTGACAGAATACAATGACACTTCATACGAATGAAAAGAACAATTAAGTATTACAGAATTATTTGGCTTAAACATGATTTACCTGCTGGACTTTCAGTTTTCCTTGTTGCACTTCCACTCTGTTTGGGAATTGCCTTAGCATCGGGAGCACCACTTTATGCAGGACTTTTATCAGGTATCATTGGCGGACTTGTAGTTTCGCTTATCAGTGGTTCGCAACTTGCGGTATCAGGACCAGCCGCTGGCTTGACAACATTGGTTGCAGGTTCTATAATTTCGTTAGGTGACTTTAAAATATTTTTGCTTGCTGTAATTGTTGCAGGGCTGTTTCAATTGCTTTTAGGGATTCTGAAACTTGGTGTAATTGCAAACTATTTTCCATCATCGGTTATCAAAGGAATGTTGGCAGCAATCGGTGTAATGCTCATTTCAAAACAAATTCCCATTGCATTAGGTTATGACCAACCTGACTTTTGGACAGGCGGGTTCCTAAAATTATTTTCAACAAATCATTTCGGTGAAAATGTTGACAATTTTAATCAGCATATAACAAGCGGAGCAATATTAATTTCCATCCTTTCAGTTTTAGCTTACATTTTGCTTCAGTTCCCATTTTTTAAAAAAATAAAAATAATTCCTGCACCATTAGTAATTGTGATAGTAGGTGTGGTCATCAATATTCTTTTCACCAACGTAGCTTCCGGCTTTTCACTCAAGCAAACACAATTAGTAAATATTCCATCAGACATCTTCGCAGACATTTCGTTTCCAGATTTCACTAAGTTGTTCAGCAATTCTGAAATTTGGAAGGATGGATTAACAATCGGACTGCTTGCAACTCTTGAAACCTTGCTTGGTGTTGAAGCTATTGATAAATTGGACAGACATAACCGTATTACACCTGTTAATCGGGAATTGGTTGCACAGGGAATAGGAAATATGACTTGCGGACTATTGGGTGCAATACCAATGACAGCAGTAGTTGTTAGAGGTTCGGCAAATGTGGACGCAGGCGCAAAAACAAAACTTTCTGCTTTTACGCACGGACTTTTTCTTTTACTTGCAGTATTACTTGTTCCCTTTCTACTCAACAAAATTCCTTACGCTTCGCTTGCAGCCATTCTTATCATCACAGGATACAATCTGACAAAACCAAAACTCTATCGCAGTATGTGGAGTTTAGGTTGGAAACAGTTTATGCCTTTCATTTTAACCATCCTTGTCATTCTTGCAACCGATTTATTGATTGGCGTTAGCATTGGCTTGCTAATTTCTACTTACTTCATTATTCGAAACAATTTTAAGGCAGAATATAAAATAACCAAGAAAGTGATAAATGGAATTGATACAGAATATATCAAACTCAACAGCAATGTTACATTTTTAAACAAAGTAAATTTGAGAAAATCATTAGACGAAGTTGCAGAATATAGTGTGCTGACTATTGACGGTAGCGAATGTAATTTCATTGACTACGACATTCTTGAAATTATTAGTGAATTTGAAAATAAAGCTAAAGACAGACACATTGAGCTACGACTAATTGGAATAGAAAAAGTAAACGTAACAGCACTACATTGACAATGAAAAACAAAAATGTATTACGATGACACTAATTAAGGACGAAAGAAAGGCTGTGCATAATCGAGTAGGCGGCTCCGCCAGATACTGACGGAGTGCACCTCTCACACCACTAAGCGTACGGGTCGCGTACTTAGCGGTTCACAGATAGATGGGTTTAGTGTTGTGTAAAC
>WBZM01002098.1_pt1 | contig 17718 bp, 21 predicted proteins | sample 5204271 | NCBI WGS metagenome assembly WBZM01 (sample SAMN12344346, study PRJNA552823) | activated sludge metagenome | biome: Activated sludge suspended growth; feature: Nitrification reactor; material: Wastewater; isolation source: activated sludge from nitrification reactor of wastewater...
CACCCGCACGCTCTCGGTGGCCATCTTCGACCACGTGGAGGCGCTCGAGTACGCCGCCGCCCACCGGACGGCGGGGCTGCTCCTCGCCACCTCCTTCGCCGTGCTGGCGCTGGTCTACGCGCTGCAGCGCCGCCCCTTCTTCCGATGGAACGAGCGCTGAGCTTCCGCATCGTGCGCCGCTTCCGCGGCGGGCCGACCGTGGCCGCCGAGGCGGCCTGGCCGGCCGACGGCGCAGGGGTGACGGTGCTCTTCGGCCCCTCAGGCTCGGGCAAGACCACCGTGCTGCGCGCCCTGGCCGGCCTCGATCGGCCCGAGGAGGGCCGCATCGAGTTCGCCGGCGAGACCTGGTTCGACGCCGCCAGGGGGATCCACGTGGCGCCCCAGGCGCGCGGCGTGGGGCTGCTCTTCCAGGAGTACGCCCTCTTCCCCCACCGCACCGTGCTCGGCAACCTGGGCTACGGGCTGCACCGCCTCGGGCCGGCCGCGCGGGCGGCGCGCCTCGCCGAGGTGGTGGAGCGCTTCGGCCTCGGCGACCTGCTGCAGCGCCGCCCCGGCCAGCTCTCCGGCGGCCAGCGGCAGCGGGTGGCCCTGGCCCGGGCGCTGGCCCCGCGGCCGCGGCTGCTCCTCCTCGACGAGCCGCTCTCGGCCCTCGACGCCCCCACCCGCGAGGCGCTGCGGGGCGAGCTGCGACACGGGCTGGAGCAGGCCGGCGTCCCGGCCGTCGTGGTGACCCACGACCGGGTCGAGGCCCTGGCGCTCGGCGACCGGCTGGCGGTGCTGGCCGACGGCGCCGTCCGGCAGGTGGGGCCGGTGCACCAGGTCTTCTCCTCGCCGGCCGACGCCGAGGTGGCGCGGGTGGTGGGCACCGAGAACGTCCTCCCGGCCCGGCTCTCGCGCCGCCAGGACGGCCTGGTGGTGGTGCGGGCCGGCGGCCCGGCGGGGCCGGAGCTGGTGGCGGTCGATCCGGGGGGCATGGAGGACGAGGCCTTCGCCTGCATCCGCGCCGAGGACGTGGCGCTGGAGCCGCACGACGGCGGGGCCTCGTCCGCCCGCAACCGCCTGGCCGGGAGGGTGGTGGCGCGGCGCGACGAGGGGCCGCTCACGCGCCTCACGGTGGACTGCGGCGTGCCGCTGGTGGCGCTCGTCACCCGGGCCAGCGCCGAGCAGTTCGGCCTCTCGCCCGGCGCCCGCTGCTGGGCGGTGGTCAAGGCGCCCGCGGTGCGGGTGGTGGCGCGCCGGGCCTGAGGCGCAGCGCGAGCCTCCTCGCGGCCGCGGCACGCCCGGAGACGCGGCTTGCCGCCCGCCGCGCCGACGTGCCAGGTTCGGGGTGGGGAGGGGACCCGGTCGCGCTCGCCGCCTCGCCCCGCCACCGGAGGCCGCACCATGGACCGCACCGCGCCGCGCCGCACGCTCTGCCTCGCCGCCGCCCTCTGCCTCCTGCCGGCCGCGGGACGCGCCAACGGCTTCGCCCTCGACATCCAGGGGACCTTCGCCAACGCCACCGCCGGCGCCGGGGCCGGCGCGCCGCGGGATCCGGCCGCCATGTTCGTCAACCCGGCGGCGCTGGCCGGGCTCGAGGGGACCCAGGTCACCGCCGGCGGCATGCTGGTCTTCCCCCGGGCCCCCTTCACCGACGCCGGCTCCACCCTGGCCGTCGGCGCGCCCATCCCGGGCCAGGGCGGCGACGGCGCGCGGAACGGCCAGGTGCCCTGGCTCTTCGCCTCCCACCGGCTCTCGCCGGCGCTCACCGCCGGCTTCGGCCTCGCGGCCCCCTTCGGCCTGGCCACGAAGTTCGACGCCGGCTTCGTCGGCCGCTACCAGGGGATCGAGTCGCGCATCGAGGCGCTGGCCTTCGGGCCGGCCCTGGCCTGGCGGATCTCCGACCGGGTGGCGGTGGGCGCCGGCCTGGCGGCTCGGCGCGACCACGTGGTGCAGAGCCTGGCGCTCGACATGGGGTCGCAGTGCGTCGGCGCCTTCGCCGGCCAGGGGGACCCGACCCCCGACGCCACCTGCGCCGCCACCTTCGGCCTGGCGCCGGGCCAGAGCGACGCCGTCGGCCGCTTCTCCGGCGACGGCTGGGGCTGGACCGCCACCCTGGGCGTCACCGTCGCGCCGGCCGAGGGGACGCTGCTCGGCGTCGCCTGGCGCCACGAGGCGCGCAGCACGGTGAAGGGCGATGAGACCTTCGCGCTGCAGCCCGGCACCGCCGAGTTCCTCGCCGCCGCCGGGGCCCCCGGTGCCCTGACAGGCTCCCGCGCCCGCCTGCCGCTGCGCCTCCCCGACTTCGTGACGCTCCACGGCTCGCAGGAGGTCGGCCCCGTCACGCTGCTGGCCGCCTGGCAGTGGACGCGCTGGAGCCCCTTCGACGTGGTGGCCCTCACCGCCGACTCGCCCGACACCGGCCTCTCGTTCCAGTCGCGCCAGGGCTTCCGCGACGCCTGGCGCCTGGCGCTGGGCGCCGCCTGGGCGGTGCGCACCGGCCTCGACCTCCACGCCGGCCTGGCCTGGGAGCAGACGCCGGTGCGCGACGCCTTCCGCCAGGCCACGCTGCCCGAGACCGACTCGATCATCGGGGCGGTGGGCGGCGAGCTCCGGCTGGGGGCCGGCCTCTCGGCGGCGCTCGGCTGGCAGCACGTCGAGGCGAGCCGCCGGGCTGCCATCGACCAGCTGGCCGACGGCGGGGATCGCCTGGCCGGCAGCGCCCGGACCCGCGCCGACCTGGTGCTCGCGCAGCTCACCTTCCGGCGGTAGCCGGCCCCGGCCCGCCGCCGCCGGGGCCGCGCACCCGGTGGCGCAGCCGGCCGCACGCCGCGGCGGGACCCCGGCCGGTGCGGGGCCACCCGACCGTCGGATCCCGCCATCCGGGGCCGGATGCCCGAGTCCGCCGCCCCGCACCGGCGCCGCGGGGGCGCCCTCCCACGACCTCAGGCGTTTCGCGGGGTTCCGCGGCGCGCGGCGCGGCACGCGCCTTGCGAAGTGGGTGGCCATACGGTTGTGGCTGAAAGCATCACGAGCGCGGAGGAGGGGAGCAACGTGGGCGACACGCCTTGGTCCAAGAGGTTGCTGGTGCTGGCGGCGCTGCTGGGCGGCGCCGTCGGCGTGGCCGGCTTCACGTTCAAGTATGCCGCGGGGCTCTCGTACCTGAGCACGGACCCCAAGGCCTGCGTGAACTGCCACATCATGAACGACCAGTTCGACGCATGGCGGAAGGGCCCGCACCACGCGGCCGCCACCTGCTACGACTGCCACCTGCCGACCACCTTCCCGGAGAAGTACGTGGCGAAGGCCCGGAACGGCTACCACCACTCGGTGGGCTTCACCTTCCAGCCGGCGGCCAGCACCACGGCGCCCGGCGAGAAGCTGTTCTTCGAGGAGCCCATCCGCATCAAGCCTGGGAACAGCCAGATCCTGCAGGACAACTGCCTTCGCTGCCACGGCGAGCTGGTGCACCAGCTCGTGCGGGGCAGCACCGACGCTGAGGGCGCCATTCGTTGCGTGCACTGCCACCGTGGCGTCGGCCACGGGGCCGCCAACTAGGTGGGGAGAGACATGAGCGAGACCGGACAGAAGAAGAGCATCGTTTCCTACGTGCTGGTGGCCCTGGTGGTGGCGGGCGCCACGGCGGCGGCCACCGCCCTGCTCGTCAACATCTTCGAGCGCAAGCAGGAGGCCAAGTCGACCTTCGTCAAGCTCGTCGAGGTGACGGACCAGGACGTCGACCCGGCCAAGTGGGGGAAGAACTTCCCGCGCCAGTACGACGGCTACAAGCGCACCTCCGAGACCACCCACACCAAGTACGGCGGCGGCGCCGGCGGCGCCGAGAGCGCCCCGCCCCCGCAGAAGGCGGCCCGCGACCCGTGGCTCACCCGGGTCTTCGCCGGCTACCTCTTCGCCATCGACTACCGCGACCGCCGCGGCCACGCCTACGCGCTGCAGGACCAGGAGCAGACCAAGCGCAACGTGCCGGGCGAGAACAAGCAGTCGGGCAACTGCCTCCACTGCCACGCCTCGATCCTGCCCCTCTACCAGAAGCTGGGCGCCGAGGGCGCGCCGCAGGCCCCGTACTACGACCAGCTCAACAAGGGGCTCGAGGCCGTGGGCGCCATGAACTACTGGGACGCGCACAAGCAGCTCGAGGCGCTCACCGGCGGCAAGGCCCACCCGGTCTCCTGCGTGGACTGCCACGACCCCAAGACCAACGAGCTCCGCGTGACCCGCCCGGGCTTCATCGCCGGCATCCAGAAGCTGGCCGCCGGCCCCGGCGAGGCGCCGCACCTGCCCTCCATCGAGAAGTGGCGCCAGTCGGGCAAGGCCAAGGCCTATGACCCGAACGTCGACGCCACCCGCCAGGAGATGCGGTCGTTCGTGTGCGGCCAGTGCCACGTCGAGTACTTCTGCGGCAAGGGCACCACCCTGTTCTTCCCCTGGGCCAACGGCCTCAAGGTCGAGAACATGGAGAAGCAGTACAACGAGACCGAGATCAAGGGCGCCCGCTTCAAGGACTGGACGCACGCCGAGACCGGCATGGAGGTCCTCAAGGCCCAGCACCCCGAGTTCGAGATGTGGAGCCAGGGCGTGCACGCCCGCTCCGGCGTGGCCTGCGCCGACTGCCACATGCCCTACAAGCGCGAGGGCGCCATGAAGGTCTCCGAGCACTGGGTGAAGAGCCCGCTGCTCTCCATCAACCGCTCCTGCGTCACCTGCCACCCCTACGGCGAGGAGGAGCTGAAGGCCCGCGTCGAGGGCATCCAGGACCGCCACTTCGCCCTCATGACCCGCGCCGGCAACGCCGCCGTGGACATGATCGACGCCATCAAGGCGGTGCGGAAGCCGTACGACGAGAAGGCCATGGAGGCCGCCGCGGCCAAGGCCAAGGAGACCCTCTCCGCCAAGCCCGAGTTCGCCTCGCTCGCCAAGGAGGAGCAGGACAAGAAGCTGGGCGCCGAGACCAAGGCCAACCTGCTGGCCGCCTGGCGCGAGGTGGTGAAGTCCACCCCGGCCATCAAGGAGCTGGAGGAGCTGCAGCGCGCCGCGCAGTGGCGCCTCGACCTGGTCGCGGCCGAGAACTCCATGGGCTTCCACGCCCCGCAGGAGATGGCCCGCATCCTCGGTGAGTCGATCGACCTGTCGCGCCAGTGCCAGCTCAAGGCCGCCGCCCTCTCCGGCGGCAAGGTGGCCATGGCCGAGCCGGCCGCCGCGCCGGTCCAGAAGGCCGCCGCCAAGAAGTAGCCGCGCCAGCCGGACCCCCCGGGCGCAGCCAGGGCCCGCCGATCCTCCACGGATCGGCGGGCCCGCTGCGTTCCGGGGATCAGCGCGCGGCGACCATCGGCGTGGCGGGGGCGCGGGCCACCCGGGCCCGGGCGGCGTCGGTGGAGGCGGGCGCCGCGGTGTCCGCGGCCGGGGCCGGGGTCCCGTGCGGCGCCGCCTCGGCGGCGGCCCGCGCCCGGTCGGTGGTGGTGAGCGGGCCCATGGGCGCCGCGCCCATGGACGCCTCGTGGTGGGCGGCGGCGGCCATGCGGCGGGCGTCGTCGGTGGAGGCGGTGACGTCGCTGGCCCGGCCTGCGGCGGGGGCGGCGGCGAGGGTGGCGAGGAGGGGGAGGGCGGTGAGGACGCGGCGGGTCATGTGAGGCTCCGTTCGGCCGGGGAGGTTGGTCGGCCGTGCCCGTCGGTCCCGCGGCCCGGGGGCGCGTTACGCGGGGCCCCGGTGGGGCACGCCCGGGCCGCCGCGACGAGGGCCCGCAGGAAAGCAGAAGGGCCCGGTCTCCCGGGCCCCTCGGTGGCCGCAGGCGCGCGCGGTCGGGTTGGGAGCGGCGCCGCGGTGCGAGGGAGGACGCACGGGCACCACCCGGCGGCGCGCCAGCGCCGCGGGCCTCAGCGGGGAGGGGGCGGCTCGGGGGCGCGCGTCCACCCGGCCAGCGGGCGCGCCTCGGGCCAGGCCGGCCCGGCCTGGGAGGAGCCGGGCAGGTCCGGCGGCGCGGGTGGCGTGAAGGGATCCACGCCGAGGAGCGTGGCCTGGACGGGATCGTCGCCGCAGGTGCCCTGGACGCAGGGGGCCCCGCGGGGCGGGGCCGGGCGCTCCGCCGGTGCCCGCGCCCTCGCTGCCGCGGCGCGGTGGCAGGGCGGGAGCGCGTCGTCCCCGGGCGCCGCCGCAGGCTCCGGCGACCTCGGCGACGCCTCGTGGCAGCGGGGGCAGCCGCACGGGTCGTCGGCGCCCTGGTGGTGGCAGCGGCAGACGTGCCCCGGCACCGGCGCCGCCTGGGCGGCCACGCGGAGCCCGCCGGTCAGCAGCACGGCCACCGCCGCGGCAGCGAGCCGGGCCGTGGTGCGCGTGGCGAGGCGGGAGAGCACGAGGTCAGGGTGGGGCAGGGCGCGGGGGTTGGCAACGGTCGCGGGGTCCAGGAGCGCGGTGTGGGGCAAAGGGACGCGGGGGCGAGGTCGCACGGCGACACCTTGACCCCGGCCGGGTGCCGGCGGTAACACGGTCGCTCCCATCGTGCTACCGCTCCGCGCCGCCCCGCTCCTGGCCGCCCTGCTGGCGCCCTCCCTCGCCCTGGCCCACGACCTGTGGCTGGAGCGGGAGGCCTCCGGCCTGGTCCTGCGCTCTGGCCACCGCGGCGGCGAGCCCCTGGCCATCGAGGCGGCCAAGGTGAAGGCGGCGCGCTGCCTGGAGCAGGGCACCCTCCGCGACCTGCTGCCAGGGGCGACCTTCTCCGCCCGGGAGGCCCGGTTCGCCGGCCGCTGCGAGGCGGCCTCGGCCTTCCTCGACGGCGGCTTCTGGACCCTCACGCCGGACGGCGAGGTGAACCAGCCGAGGACCCAGGTGGCGCAGGCGGTCAAGGCCTGGGCCTCGCGCCAGTTCGCCAAGTGGGTGGACGCGCGGGCGCCCGGCGCCGGCGCGGCGGTGCTGGGGGACGAGCTGGAGCTGGTGGCGGCGAGCGACCTCGCGAAGGCCCGCCAGGGCGACAAGATCACGCTCCGCGTCCTCTCGGGGGGCCGGCCGGTCCGGGACGCCGTGGTCGCCATCGACCACAGGCCGCTCGGCGAGACCGACAGCGCCGGCGAGGTGCGGGTCCGGCTCCGCGCCCCGACGGTCGAGACCATCAGCGCCACCCTGCGCCGCACGGTGGCCACCCCCGAGGCCGACGCGGTGGTGCTGGAGGCGTCGCTCACCTTCGAGGTGGCCCGGTGAGCCGGCGCGCCCTCCGCGCCGCCCTGGCGGCGGTGTCCCTCGCCGCGGCGGCGACGGCGCCCCCGGCGCTGGCCCACGAGACGCTCCACGAGGTCGCCCGGGGGAAGGCCATCGCGGTGCGCGCCACCTTCGCCGACGGCGAGGCGCTGGCCTACGTGCCCTACGAGGTCTGGTCGCCGGCCGACCCGAAGATCCCCTGGCAGAAGGGGCGGACCGACCGCGCTGGCTGGCTGGCCTTCGTCCCCGACGCGAAGGGGGCCTGGCGGGTCAAGGTGATCGAGGAGACGGGCCACGGGCTCGACCTCCTGGTGGAGGCCGACGCCGCCGGGCCGGCCGAGGGGCCGGCCTCCGGCGCCGCCTTCGTGCTCCGCCCGCTTCTCGGGCTCCTCGCCATCGGCGCGGTCTTCGCGGTCCTCTTCCTCCGCGCCCGCCGGAAGGGGCGCGCGCCGTGAGCCGCCGCCTGGCCCAGCTCGCTTCCCGCCTCGCAGCCGGCCTCGCAACCGCCCTGGCCCTCGCGGTCCCGCCCGCGCCCGCCCTGGCCCACCACGGCACCGCCGCCGTGAGCGCCATCGGGGCCGAGGGGCCCGGCGCCGCCCTCGACACGACGTCGCCGCTGCCGCTGGGGCAGGGGACGCTCTTCGCGCTCCTGAAGAGCGAGTACGCCGACTTCCAGCAGCGCGCCAGCTTCACCGAGCAGAAGCGGTTCTCCAGCTTCAACACCCTGGCGGCCGGTTACGGCCTGACGCCCTGGCTCTCGGCCTTCGCCTTCCTGCCCTGGAACGTGAAGTCGCAGGACGGCGTCGGCACCAGCGCCGGCCTCGGGGACCCCAACCTGATGCTGGCGCTCTCCCTCAAGTGGGACGAGGGGCCCCGGCTCGTTCCCGAGAAGGAGAGCCTCGACGAGCTCGAGGACTGGCACCTCGGCCTGTGGGTGGCCTGCACGGGGCCGCTGGGCCCGACCCGCCGCCGCGACGACGCCGGTGCCTTCTTCGCGCCCGACATGCAGACCGGCTTCCGCGGCCCGAGCCCGAGCGCCGGGCTCGCCGTCCTGAAGCAGCTCTCGCCGGCCGTCACGGTGCTCGGCGAGGCCAGCCTCCAGCGCTTCTTCGAGCGGCGCTACGTCGAGGCGGGCTACGCCTACCAATTCGGCACCGAGGCCCGTGTCAACGCGGCGCTGGCCTGGCGCGCCTGGTCGTCGGGCGGCGCGCGCGTCGACCTGGTGCCCGAGTTCTCCCTGCTCGACCTGAAGCGCGACCGGCGGGACGGCGTGGCGCTCCAGGCCTCCGGCGGCACCATCCTCTACGGCCAGCTCGGCGCCCGAGTGACCCTCGGCGCCCTCTCCATCGGCGCCAGCCTGAAGCGGGCCGTGGCCCGGGCGCTCAACGAGGCGGCCGACCAGCAGGGCTCCGAGGGGCTGGAGGCCTTCCGCGCCGCCCTCACCCTCGGCTGGTCCACCCGGATCTGAGATGCACGTCCCCGACGGCTTCCTCGCCCCGCAGCTGACCCTCCCGGCCTGGGCGGTGGCGGCGCCGCTCTGGGCCTGGTCGGCGCGCCGGACCTTCGGGCGCGAGGCGGCCGAGTCGCTGCCGGTGGTGGGCACGCTCACCGCGCTCGCCTTCGTGGTGCAGACCATCCTGATCCCGGTGCCGGGCGGCACCTCGGTGCACCTCACCGGCATGGTGCTGCTGGCCGTGCTCCGCGGGCCGCTGGCGGCCTTCGCCTGCGAGGCGCTGGTGCTGCTGGTGCAGGCCCTCTTCTTCGGCGCCGGCGGCGTCACCGTGCTCGGCGTCAACGCGCTGGCCATGGGGCTCCTCGGGCCGCTCGCCGGCTGGCTGGCCTGGCGGGCGCTGCGGCCGTTGCACGAGAAGGCGGCCCTGGTGGCCGCCGGCTGGCTCGGCACGCAGGCCGCCTCCGTGGCGGTGGCCGGCGTGCTGGCCCTGCAGCACCGGCTCGATCCCGGCTACTTCCCGGTGCCGCCCTCGGTGTCGCTCGCCGCCATGCTGGTGCCGAGCCTGGCGGTGGCCGGCGTGGTGGAGGGGCTCTACACCGCCTTCGCCCTCACCCTCCTCAGGAAGGCCAGGCTCCATGGCGCGGAGGGCTGATCCGCGGCGCGATCGCTGGCTGCTGGGCGCCTGGCTGGCGGCCGCCTTCGCCGCCTCGGCGGTGCGCGCGCCCGCCGTGCTGGCCGGCGCCTGGCTGGTGGCCATGGCGCTGCTGTGGCGCGGGCTCCCCCGCGCCCTGGGCCGCACCCTCCGCTCGGTGGTGCCGGTGACGGTGGGGCTGGCGGTCGCCTCGGCCCTCTGGCTGCGGCTCCTCCAGGGAGGCTGGCCGCCCCTCGCCCCCTTCGCCGCGCTGGCGCTCCGCGCCGGCCTGATCGGCTTCCTCGGCTTCTCGGTGCTGGCGCGGGTGGACCTCCTGCGGGCGCTCCAGCCCTGGCCGGTGCCGGCCCGGCTCCTCACCGTGACGCTGGCCCAGATCCACGCCCTGCGCCTACTAACCACCGCGTCGCGCGACGGCCTCCGGAGCCGCCTGCCGCGCCGGCCCGGCGCCCTCGACGTGGTCCGCAACGCCGGCGGCCTCACCGCCACGCTGGTGGCCCTGGCCGCCCGCAACGCCCGCGACATCTCCGACGCCATGCGCGCGAGGGGGTTCTGATGCCGTTCACCGTGGAGGGCGTGGGGATGGTGCGCGACGGCCGCGAGGTGCTGCGCGACCTCTCCTTCACCGTGGCGGACGGGGAGCGGGTGGTGCTCCTCGGCGTCAACGGCTGCGGCAAGACCACCCTGATCCGGCTCCTCGACGGGCTGGCCTTCCCCAGCGCTGGCCGCGTCACCTACGGCGGCGTGGAGCTCGGCCAGCGGTCCCTGGGTGAGGCCGCCTTCCGCCGCCGCTTCCGCGGCGAGGTGGGGCTGCTCTTCCAGAACGTCGACGCCATGCTCTTCAACCCCACCGTGGCCGACGAGATCGCCTTCGGCCCGCGGCAGCTGGGGCTGCCGGACGTGGACGGGCGCGTCGCCGAGTGGGCGCGGCGGTTCCAGGTGGAGGCCTTCCTGGACCGGGCGCCCTTCGAGCTCTCCGGCGGCGAGAAGAAGCGGGTGGCGCTGGCGGCGCTGCTGGCCTGCGACCCGAAGGTGCTGCTCCTCGACGAGCCGACCGCCAACCTGGACCCCGCCTCGGGCGCGCGGCTGGTGGACTTCCTGCTCTCCCGCCCCGACCTCACGGTCATCACCTCGACCCACAACCTCTCGGTGGCCGAGGAGCTGGGGGCGCGGGCCATCCTGCTGGCGCCCGGCCGCCCGGGGGCGCTCTTCGACGGCCCGACGGCGAAGCTGGTGAAGCGCCCGCCGCTGCTGGTGGCGAGCGGCCTGGCCCACCTCCACCCGCACCGCCACGCCGACGGCCAGCACGCTCACTACCACGTGCACGACGCCGAGTGACCCCCGCCGCCCACGGAGCCCGCCCATGATCGAGCGCATCGGCATCTCGCTGGAGGACGACCTCCTCGCTCAGTTCGACGGCCTGGTGGAGCGGAAGCAGTACGCCACCCGCTCCGAGGCGGTGCGCGACCTGATCCGCGACGCCCTGGTGCAGCGCGCCTGGGCGGAGGGGGACGGCCGGGAGGAGCGGGTGGCGGTGGTGACGCTGGTCTACGACCACGACTCCTCGTCGCTGGCCCAGAAGCTGGCCCACATCCAGCACGAGAACCACAAGGCGGTGGTCTCGGCGCTCCACGTCCACATGGACGAGCACAACTGCCTGGAGGTGCTGGTGCTCCGCGGCAAGGCTCGCGACGTCCTGCGCATGGGCGAGGGCCTCGTGGCCACCAAGGGGGTCAAGTTCGGCAAGGTGGTGCCGGCGACGACCGGGCAGGGGTTGAGGTAGGGCGTGGTGGCGCTGCGGGTGGCGATCGGGGTGGTGGGGCTGGCGGGCTTCTCCGCCTCGCTGTTCACCCTGCTGGCGACCGACTCGGACATGCGGACGCTGGTGAACCGGCAGCTGCCGCCGGAGCGGCAGTTCCCGCTGCCGGGGCCGAACTGGAGACGGGACCAGAGGGCCGAGCGGCGGCAGCTCCGGTACAGCTACGGGGTGCTCTTCCCGGAGGGCACGCTCCTGCAGCGACGGCGGCTGGCGCAGGTGATGGTGGCGATCTGCGCGCTCGTGGTGGTCGGGAGCATCCTGTCGGTCGGGTGGTGAGGCCGGCCGGCCTCGCGCGGAGGCGCGCCGCGCCGCCTGCGATCCCCTCCGTGATACCCGGGACGAGGACCTGCCTCGCCGGGAGCAGCGCGAGGGGATTGTCTCCCCAATCAAGTCACCTGGCGTACCTGGTGGCCAGGCGCTGCGACTGCGCGCTACCCTCCTCGCATGGAATGCGGGTCCTTGCACGCCGCGGCGCTCCGACGGCTCGGTGTCACCCTCGAGCCCGATCCGGAGGCCGCCCGCCGGCTTGCGGAGCAGGCCGCGGCGCGCGGCTTCCGCGTCCCGGCCGCGCTGGAAGCGCTCTACGCGGTGCGCGGCGGGGAGGCCCTGCGCCGCCTCCTCGCTTGCAGCGACGACTTCGTCTCGCCCGCCGGGCTCGGCGAGCCGGTCACGTGGCGCTGGGATCAGCCCCGTGACCTGGTGAGCGAGGGGCGGCTCGCCTTCATGTTCGAGAACCAGGCGGTCTGCCTCTGGGCGCTCCGGCTCGATGGCAGCGCTGACCCGCCGGTGGAGGTGGCCCGCGATCCCGACCTCGCCTGGCGCCCCTGCACGCCGACCTTCTCGACCTTCGTCGAGGGGCGCGCCTTCGAGGTCGAGGAGATCTGGAGCGGCACCGAGGCGGGCGGTGGACGCATCCTGCTGGAGGTCCAGGCCGGGCCGCTGCGTCCTGGCGATTTGGCCTTCCTGCGACTGCGGTTCGAGGAGCAGGTCGCCTCCCAGGGGTGGCCCGGGGAAGCCCAATGGCGCTTCCAGCGTGGCACGGCCCGCCTGCTGATCTGGACGTCCGACGATCAGGCCGACTGGTTCATCCGTGACGTCTCGGAGGCGGCACTCGCCGCCGTGGCTGAGGAGCTGCGCCCTTGCAGCGACAAGTGGGCCTTCGCTTTGAGCCGTCAGGAAGCCGGTGAACGCGTCCTCGCTCGAGCGCGGGGGTGAGCGGGCCGTTGGGCCAAGGGATTGTCTCCTCAATCAAGCCGGGGGTTCCACGGCGCGCGGTGGGCGACGAGGGCCGCCGGAGAGGCGAGCGGCCCGGCCCGTAAGTTGATTGAGGAGACAACCAGGGCGCCGAGGCCTCCGGGGCGCTGGTGCAGGGGCAGTCGCCCGGGATGCCGGGAGCAGCGCGTCGACCAGCCCACCGAAGGTGGGGAACTCCAACCGCTCCAGGTCGAAGTCCGGGCCGCCCTTCTTGGTGACCCGGTGCATGCAGGCCACCACCAGCCGGTCGCGGGGGACCACCCGCAGCAGCGCCACCGCCTCGTTGCGGCCCGCCGGCACCTCCCCGCCGGTGGGCCACCAGAGGAGGCCGCACCCCGGCTCGAGCGCCTGCCCGGGTGCGAGGGCCGACACGCGGATCCAGTCCTCGCTCACCAGCCGCCGGCCGCTGGCCTGGCGGACCATGTCGGCCAGGAACAGTGACGGCCGCGCCCCCGGGGTGGGAGCGCGGCCGTCGGGCCTCGCCTGGCGGGGGACGCCAGGGGGCGGGGGGACCTACTGGGGCGGCGGCTTGGCTGCCGCGGCCGCCGCGTGGGCGCGGAGGTCGGGCTGGTACTGCATGGTGTCGAACACCACGAAGCCCACGAACAGCACGGCGAAGAAGAGGGCGGTGGCGAAGACCACCGCCTTGAAGCGCCCCTCGTACTTGAGGTGCATGAAGAACATGGCCACCAGGGTGGCCTTGAAGCAGGCCACCGCCAGCGCCACCACCACGTTGAAGGCGCCGAGGTCGACGCGCGACACGGCCACCGTGGCGATGGTCAGGACCAGGAGGGCGCCGGCGGTGCCGAGGAGCACCGAGGCGGGGAGGACGTGGGGCGCGGCGTCGTCGCCGTGGCCGCCGTGCGCGGGCTGGGAGGACATGGCCGGCTCCTTACAGGAGGTAGAAGAGGGGGAAGAGGAAGATCCAGATGAGGTCGACGAGGTGCCAGTAGAGCGCCACGCCGTCCACCGGCACGTAGTAGCCGGGCCCGAACTCGCCGCGGTTGGCGCGCCGGAGCAGCCACAGGTAGAGCCCCATGCCGATCAGCACGTGGAGGCCGTGCAGGCCGGTCATCAGGAAGTAGACGCTGAAGAAGCGCCCCATGTGCGCCGGCACTGGCAGGGCGCGCAGCGCCTCCGGCACCGCCTTGAGGGCCTCCTCGGTGGGCGCGTAGGCCGCACCCCAGAAGATGCCCGAGTGGAGCTTGTGGCTGTACTCGAAGTACTTCACCACCAGGAAGCAGCTGGCCAGGATCAGGGTGGCCAGCAGCATGAGGCGCAGCTCCTGCTGCCTGCCGAGCTGGGCCGAGCGGACCGCCCAGGCGGCGGTGAGGGAGCTGGTGATGAGCACCAGCGTGTTGAGGCCGCCCATGCGCCAGTCGAGGAAGTGGTGGGCGTAGTGGAAGAGGTCCGGGTTGTTGGCCCGGAAGACGGCGTAGGCCACGAAGAGGCCGCCGAAGAAGAGCACCTCGGAGGCCAGGAAGAGCCAGAGGCCGAGCTTGGCGGCGTCCAGCTGCTCGCCCATGCTGCGGTAGTGGCCCTGCAGGAACGGCGAGGAGCCGGCGGGGGCGTGGTTGCTCACGGGGCCACCTCCTCGGCGCGGACGTAGCCGGCCTCCTCGGAGACCTGCCGCCAGCCGGTGAAGTCGTAGGGGGCGACCGACCGCGGCGGCGACTCGAAGTTGTGGTGCGTCGGGGGCGAGGCCACCGTCCACTCCAGCGAGGCGGCGCCCCACGGGTTGGCCGGGGCGCGGGCGGCGCCCTTCCGGAGCGAGGCCAGCAGCCCGTAGAGGGCGATGACCAGGCCGAGGGTCAGCACGAAGGCGCCGATGGTGGAGGCGCGGTTCTGGCCCTGGAACTCGGCGGCGTAGGTGGCGTAGCGGCGCGGCATGCCCGCCACGCCGACGATGAACTGCGGGATGAAGGTGAGGTTGAAGCCGAGGAACACCAGGACCGCCGAGGTGATCCCCAGCTTCTCCGAGTACATGCGCCCGGTCATCTTGGGCCACCAGTAGTGGACCCCGGCCAGGAAGGCGATCATCACCGCGCCCACCATGACGAAGTGGAAGTGGGCCACCACGAAGTAGGTGTCGTGGAGCGGGATGTCGGTGGCCAGCGCGCCCAGGAAGAGGCCGGTCAGCCCGCCCACGCCGAAGATGGCGAAGAAGGAGAGCACGTAGATCATCGGCGTCTTGAGGACGATGGCCCCCTTGTACATGGTGGCCAGCCAGTTGAAGGTCTTGATGGCCGAGGGGATGGACACCAGCAGCGTCAGGAAGCTGAAGATCACGTTGGCCCAGGACGACTGGCCCGAGGTGAACATGTGGTGGCCCCAGACCAGGAAGCCGATGAAGGCGATGGCCAGGGAGCTCATGGCGATGAAGCGGTAGCCGAAGATGGGCTTGCGGCTGAAGACCGAGACCACCTCGGAGACGATCCCCATGGCCGGCAGGATCATGATGTAGACGGCCGGGTGCGAGTAGAACCAGAAGAAGTGCTGGAAGAGCACCGGGTCGCCGCCGTACTCCGGCATGAAGATGCCGAGGTGGAAGATCCGCTCCATGAAGCCCAGCGCGGCGGTGATGCCCAGCACCGGGGTGGCCAGGATCTGGATGATGGCGGTGGCGTAGAGCGCCCACAGGAAGAGCGGCAGGTCGAACCAGCCCATGTCGGGCGGCCGCAGCTTGTGGATGGTGGCGATGAAGTTCACGCCGGTGAGGATGGAGCTGAAGCCGGCCAGGAAGACGCCCACCAGGGCGATGAGGATGCCCAGGCCGCGGGAGCCCTCCAGCGAGTAGGGCGGGTAGAGGGTCCAGCCGGTGTCGAGGCCGCCCACCACCAGCGTCACGATGAAGAGCACCGCGCCGGCCACGTAGAGGTAGAAGCTGAGGAGGTTGACCTTGGGGAAGGCCACGTCCTTGGCCCCCACCTGGAGCGGCAGCACGAAGTTCCCCAGCGCCGAGGGGATCCCCGGGATGACGAAGAGGAAGACCATCACCGCGCCGTGCAGGGTGAAGAGCTTGTTGTAGTTGTCGTTGGAGACCAGCCCGCCGCCGGCGTTCCAGAGGTGGAGCCGCAGCGCCAGGGCGAAGACGCCGCCCAGGATGAGGGTCACCACGATGACGCCCAGGTACATGACCCCGATGCGCTTGTGGTCGACGGTGAGCAGCCAGGAGCGGAGCCCCCGGTCATGGGTGAGGTAGCTGTCGCCGGCGTGCGCCGTGCCTGCCGCGCTCATCACTTCTTCTCCTTCTGGTCGTCCTGGCCGTGGTCGCCGGCGGCGCCGTCGGTGAGGGACTGGAGGTAGGCGATGATGGCCAGCATCTCGCGCTCCTCCAGCGGGATGGGCGGCATGACGTCGTCGAAGCCGGCCACGATCTTCGCGCCGGGCTTCACGATCGACTCGCGCACGTAGTTCTCGTCGAACTTCACCGACTTGCCGTCGGCCATCTTCTCGGGCTCGCCCCACTCGCCCCACAGCCCCGGGCCGATGCCGGCGGTCTTCTTCTCCTCCTTGGTGACCGTGTGGCAGGCCAGGCAGCCCTTGTCGTCGAAGAGCTTGCGCCCCTGCTCCACCAGCGAGACCTCGGCGCCGGCGCCCTCCTTGAGCCAGGCGTCGTAGGCGGCCTGGTCCGGGTGGACCACCACGGTGGAGAGCATCTGGGAGTGGGCCGTGCCGCAGTACTCGGCGCAGAGGATGGGGTAGTCGCCCGCCCGGGTGGGCGTGAAGACCATCTTGGTGTAGCGGCCCGGCACCGCGTCCTGCTTCAGGCGGAACTGGGGCACGTAGAGGCTGTGGACCACGTCGATGGAGGACATCACCAGCTCCACCGGCCGGCCCTGCACCACGTGCAGTTCCTTGCCGCCCTTGCCACCCGGGTGGTCGAACCACCAGGACCACTTCTTGGCGGTCACCTTCACCTGGAGGGCGTCGGCGCCGGCCGGCGTGGTGGTCATCGCGTAGTAGGCCTGGGTGGAGATGGCGAAGAGGAAGAGCACCAGCAGGAGCGGGATGGCCGACCAGAAGATCTCCAGCCTGGTCGAGTGGTCGGTGGAGGGCTCGGGCTCGGGGCGCCCGGCGTGGCGGCGGTAGCGCACCACGAAGAGCACGGAGAGGCCGATGATGAGGAGGAGGAAGAAGGCGGACAGCCAGAAGAGGAACCCGAAGACGAAGTCCACCTCCCCGGCCACGCTGGAGGCGCGCTCGGGGAGCCAGCCGGAGTCGGCGAGGAGGAGGGCGCGCAGGGGGGCTTCGACGAGGCTCATGGCGTGGGACCCTGGTGGAGGCGGCGGCGGTGGGCGCCACGCAGCGCGTGGAAGCCCAGGAAGAGGACGAGGAAGGCGAGGGCCGCCACGCCGCCCGAGCGCATCACCTTGAGCGCCAGCGGGGCGGGATCGGCGGGATCGAAGCCCATGCAGGTGAGGAGGAAGCCGCCCACCGAGCGCTGCTCGGCCAGGGTGGCGACGCGGTTGGAGGCGGCGCGGGCCAGGGCGTCGCGCAGGGCGGCCCTGGCGTAGCTGATGCCGTGCAGGTAGCCGCTGACGCGGCCGTCGCCGGTGAGGATCACCAGCGTGGCCTGGTGCAGGTACTCGCCGGTCTTCTCGTCGTAGCGGTACTTGAAGCCGACCGCGTCGGCCAGCGCCGCCACGTCGGCCGGCGTGCCCATCAGGAAGCGCCAGCCGGCCGCCACGCCGGGCGTGCCGCCGGCCTCGCGGACCCGCGCCTGCTTGTAGGCGGCCAGCTGCTGGGGCTGCTCCTTCGGGTCGACGCTCACCGTCACCACCGCGTACCCGCCGCCGTCCCAGCCGGCCTCGCGCAGGGCGCGGGCCAGGCCGGAGAGCTGCAGGCCGCAGAGGCGCGGGCAGCCGGTGTAGTTGAAGGAGAGGAGCACCGGGCGATCGCCCAGCGAGGCGAGGGTGACGGGGTGGCCCTCCGGATCGGTGAAGCGCGCGTCGCGCGGGACCCGGGCGCCGAGCTTCTCCTCGACGCCGACCGAGGCCACCTCGCGCTGCAGCTGCTCGGTGCGCTGGGCGAGGGCCGGGAGGGGAGCGAGGACCAGGGCCAGCGCGAGCAGCCGCAGGGCATGGCTCGCCGTCGCCGGGGCGGCCAGGGCGGGGCGGGCGCGGTGGTCGGGGCTTGGCTTGATCGGGGTCAAGGCTGCGGCGAAATGTCACCGAGACGAGGTCTCCCGTCAAGGACCATTTTTCGTCCAACGATTTCAGGTCATTGGAGTTAGTGGGACTGGGCCTCAGATGGGGCGAGGGCTTCCAGGCGCCAAGTTCACTGCCCCGGACGATCAACTTCCTCTCCCGCGCACCCTCGCTCAACTTCCTCTCCCCCGCAGGGGGAGAGGGCTG
>WBZM01002099.1_pt1 | contig 17706 bp, 14 predicted proteins | sample 5204271 | NCBI WGS metagenome assembly WBZM01 (sample SAMN12344346, study PRJNA552823) | activated sludge metagenome | biome: Activated sludge suspended growth; feature: Nitrification reactor; material: Wastewater; isolation source: activated sludge from nitrification reactor of wastewater...
CGCGCCGATGATATTGCACATCCCGTGTGAGAAAGTAGGTCATCGCCAGGCTCCCCATCAACCCAGCCCCCTCCGGAACCACCGGCAGGGGGCCGCGGCGTTTACAATCTACAAAACACACTCTGCCACCTAACCAGAAAAAAGGACAAAAACAGCCAAACACAGCGTGGTAGAATCCACGGTGGCGGGTCTCCCCGCATTGCAGGGTGGTGAACCTGGTCAGGTCCGGAAGGAAGCAGCCACAGCCATTTACTGCAAGTGCCGGGGGTTAGGCTCGCCACTTTCATTTTCTGATCTGATGTGGGGCGCATGAGTTATCAGGTTCTCGCGCGCAAGTGGCGGCCGCGCAGCTTTAGCAGTCTTGTCGGGCAGGAGCATGTGGTCCGGGCATTGACCCACGCCCTTTCCAGCCAGCGCCTGCACCATGCCTATCTATTTACCGGAACACGCGGCGTGGGCAAGACGACGCTGGCCCGCATTCTGGCCAAATCGCTCAATTGCGAAACCGGTGTGACGGCGACGCCATGCGGTGTCTGCTCGATCTGTCAGGAGATCGATGGAGGACGTTTTGTCGATCTGCTCGAGGTTGATGCCGCGACCAACACCCGGGTCGATGAGATGCGCCAGTTGCTGGAGAATGCTGTCTACGCGCCGACGCGGGGACGCTACAAGGTCTATGTGATCGACGAAGTTCACATGCTCTCCAATTCGGCATTCAACGCGATGTTGAAGACGCTCGAAGAGCCTCCTGAGCATGTCAAATTCATTCTGGCAACCACTGATCCCCAGAAGATTCCCGTTACCGTTCTGTCACGCTGCCTGCAGTTCAATCTCAAGCAGATGCCACCGGTTGCGATTGCTTCCCACCTCGCGCACGTCCTGCAAGCCGAGGGCGTACCCTTCGAACAACCGGCATTGGCCCTGATCGCCCGCTCGGCGTCGGGCAGCATGCGCGACGCGCTCTCCTTGCTCGATCAGGCAATCGCCCATGGCGCTGGCAGGGTCGAAGAGGGACAGGTCAGGGCAATGCTCGGGACCGTCGACCTCGATTATTTATATGGGATTGTCGAGGCAGTCGAAGCAGGAGAAATCGGCGAACTGTTGCGTATTGCCGCCGACATGGCGCTGCGCAGCATTTCTTTTGGCGCCGCGCTGCAGGAACTGGCGGGGTTGTTGACGCGACTGCAAGTCGCCCAGCTGGCCCCGGGGTCGATCGATGACGAGGATCCTGACCATGCCCGTCTCCTTGATTTGGCGGCAAGGTTGTCGCCGGAATTTGTCCAGCTGGCCTACCAGATCGTGCTTCACGGCCGGGCAGAGTTGCCGATGGCGCCGGATGAATACGCCGGGTTCATGATGACGCTGATGCGCCTGCATGGCTTCCGGCCCGAGTCGGTTGCTGATGTCGTTTCATCCGTCAAGGCTGCGGTTCAGCGGCCCACTTTGCTTCCCAAAAGCGAGCCGGTGGCTGCAGCGACGGTTGCCGAGTCAGTCGCCAACCCAGGGAAGGCCGCACTGCCGCCCACGTCGCGGGGTGCCGCCGTGGAGAACGGGCCGTGGTATGAAATGGTCGCCGCGCTCCAGTTGAACGGCCTGGCGCGGGAACTCGCGCAGCATTGCGAACTGCGCGAACTCAGCGACGGGGATTGCGTACTTCGCCTGGCGCCTGCGCACGGCCATCTGCAGATGAAACCGGCGCCCGATAAATTGCGCCAGGCGTTGAGCGATTATCTGGGGCGGCCGATCGCGTTGCGCTTCGAATTGGCGCAGACCGAGGCCGATACCCCGGCGGCAACCGTCGGGCGCGAGCGCCGAGAACGCCAGGACCAGGCGATTGCCTCGATCGAACAGGATTCCTTCGTCCGCGATGTCATCGAAAGTTGCGATGCCTCGCTGGTCGAATCGTCAATCAAACCCATCGAATAGCGGAGATACATACATGATGAAGGGTGGTTTGGCTGGTCTGATGAAACAGGCCCAGATGATGCAGGACAACATGAAGAAGGTGCAGGAGCAGCTGGCTCAGACCGAAGTCGAAGGGCAGTCCGGCGCCGGCATGGTCAAGGTCGTGATGACCTGCGCTCACGATGTCCGCCGGGTCAGTATCGATCCTTCGGTTCTCGATGACAGGGAAATGCTCGAGGATCTGGTTGCGGCAGCCGTCAATGACGCCGTTCGTCGTGGCGAGGAACTGAGCAAGGAAAAGATGGCCGGCTTCACGGCCGGCATGAACCTGCCCCCGGGCTTCAAGCTGCCGTTCTGAGCCTGTGAATCCATCGGGCCTCGAAGCGCTGATCGAGGCGTTGCGCTGCCTGCCCGGCGTCGGGCCAAAATCGGCACAGCGCATGGCCTACCACCTGTTGCAGCACGACCGGAAGGGCGCGCAGCGTCTCGGTGACGCCATCGCGCATGCCTTGGCATCGATCCGCCATTGCCAGCGCTGCAACACATTTGCCGAGAGCGAGATTTGCGAGCGTTGCGTGTCGCCGCGCCGCGACGCATCGTTGCTTTGTGTCGTCGAAACGCCGGTCGACATGAACATGATGGAGCAAACGCAGGCCTATTCAGGGCTCTACTACGTTCTGATGGGGCGCATTTCTCCACTAGACGGCGTTGGCGCACGCGAACTCGGGCTTGAAAGACTGTTGTCCCGAATCCTCGACGGCGTGGTGCGCGAGGTAATCCTCGCCACCAACTACACCAACGAGGGGGAGGCGACGGCCCACTACATCATGGCGATGCTGAAGCCGAAGGGCATCACGGTGACGCGAATCGCACGCGGCGTACCCGTCGGCGGTGAACTCGAGTACGTCGATAGCGGAACTCTGGCGCAGGCGTTGCGCGAGCGCAGGACTTGCGCAGAGTGACAATGGCTTTTATCGCGAGTTCCGTTGTCGTATAATTTAGCGTTTATTTTTAATCCCATCCAATTCCTTTAGGGGTCAGCGTTATGAGCAATCAAGGAAAAATGGACTGCGGCAGGCGGCGTCTGATCGTCGCTACCGCGGCCGTCGGCGGGGTAGGTGCGGTTGCCGCACTTGTGCCGTTCGTCTCCAGCTTGCTTCCGTCCGAGCGTGCCAAGGCTGCAGGCGCTCCGGTAGAAGTCGATATCGGCAAGCTTGATGCCGGCCAGATGATGACTGTCGAATGGCGAGGCAAGCCGGTCTGGGTCATCAACCGCACCAAGGCCATGCTCGAAACGCTGCCCAAGCTCGATGACCAGGTCGCCGATCCGAAATCCGAGAAACCCCAGCAACCCCAGTATGCGCAGAACGAGCACCGTTCCATCAAGCCGGAGTACATGATCGTCGTCGGTATCTGTACCCACCTCGGTTGTTCGCCGTCTTCCAAGTTCAAGGCCGGTGCCGAAGAAGGGATGCCGGCCAACTGGCTGGGCGGCTTCCTGTGCCCCTGCCATGGTTCGACTTTCGACTTCGCCGGCCGCGTCTTCAAGGCGAAGCCTGCCCCGACCAACCTCGAAGTGCCGCCGCACGTGTATCTGTCCGATACGCGGGTTCTGATCGGCGAAGACAAAAAGGGAGCGTAAGAAATGGCTGCTGGCAATTTCGAAAAGTACAAGTCCGACGGTTCCATCGGGGGCAACGTGCTGGAGTGGGTCGATGCCCGCTTCCCGGCAACCTCGATGTACAAGGGACACCTCTCCGAATACTACGCGCCGAAGAATTTCAACTTCTGGTACTTCTTTGGTTCGCTGGCCCTGCTGGTCCTGGTCATCCAGATCGTCACCGGCATCTTCCTGGTCATGCACTACAAGCCGGATGCCGCGCTGAACGCCAACGGCGTGCCCATCGCCTTCGCGTCCGTCGAGTACATCATGCGCGACGTGCCGGGCGGCTGGATCATCCGCTACATGCACTCCACCGGTGCTTCGGCCTTCTTCATCGTGGTCTACCTCCACATGTTCCGCGGCCTGCTCTACGGTTCCTACCGCAAGCCGCGCGAGCTGACCTGGCTGTTCGGGGTCGGCATCTTCCTGGTGCTGATGGGCGAGGCTTTTTTCGGTTACCTGTTGCCGTGGGGGCAGATGTCCTTCTGGGGCGCGCAGGTGATCGTGAACCTGTTCTCGGCCATCCCGGTCATCGGCCCCGACCTCTCGATCATCATTCGTGGTGACTATGTCGTCGGCGATGCCACGCTGAACCGCTTCTTCTCCTTCCATGTCATCGCCTTCCCGCTGATCCTGCTCGGCCTTGTCGCGGCGCACCTGCTGGCACTGCACGAAACCGGCTCGAACAACCCGGATGGCATCGACATCAAGGAAAACAAGGACGAAAACGGCATTCCGCGCGACGGCATCCCGTTCCATCCCTATTACACCGTGAAGGACATCGTCGGTGTCGTGGTCTTCCTGATGGTCTTCTCGGCCGTGCTCTTCTTCGCGCCGGAAGGCGGCGGTTATTTCCTGGAAACGCCGAACTTTTACCCGGCCGACCCGCTGAAGACGCCGCCGCACATCGCGCCGGTCTGGTACTTCACGCCGTTCTACTCGATCCTGCGTGCCATGGTCTGGAACTTCTTCGGCCTCGACGCCAAGTTCTGGGGCGTGGTGGCGATGGGTGCCTCGGTCGTGATCTTCGCCTTCCTGCCGTGGCTGGATCGCAGCCCGGTGCGTTCGATCCGCTATCGCGGTCCGATCTACAAGACGATGCTGACCATCTTCGTGATCTGTTTCTTCATCCTCGGCTATCTGGGTACGCTGTCGCCGTCGCCGATGGGCGAACTGGTTTCCCAGGTCTGCACGGTGTTCTACTTCGGATTCTTCCTCGGCATGCCGTGGTGGTCCCGCATGGACAAGTTCAAGCCGGTCCCCGAACGTGTGACGATGAAGTGAGAGGATACATAAAATGAAAAAATTCCTGATCACATTGCTCTTCGCGCCGATCATGGCCTTTGCCAGCGGCGGCAATGTCCATCTCGACAAGTGGCCGGGTTCGGTGAGCGACAAGGCGGCCCTGCAGAACGGTGCCAAGCTGTTCGTCAATTACTGCCTGAACTGCCACGGCGCTTCCTACATGCGCTACAAGACGCTGACGGAACTGGGCCTGACCGAGCAGCAGGTTAGGGACAACCTGATGTTCACGTCCGACAAGATCGGCGGGCTGATGGCTGTCGCAGCGCGTTCCGACGAGCAGAAGCTGTGGTTCGGCGCGACGCCGCCGGACCTCACCATCGTTGCCCGTGCCCGCGGCGAAGCCGGCAATGCCGGCGCCGGCGCCGACTGGCTCTACACTTACCTGCGTTCCTTCTATCGTGACCCGAACCGTCCGACCGGCTGGAACAACGTCGTGTTCGAAAATGTCGGCATGCCCAACCCGTTGTGGCAGCTGCAGGGCCAGCAGGTGCGGGATCATGAGTCGCACAAGCTGGAAATGGCGGTGCCCGGTCAGCTTTCCCCGGCTGAATTCGACAAGGCGGTTTCCGACCTCGTCGGCTTCATGGTCTGGATGGGCGAGCCGCAGCAGGAATTCCGCCGTACCCTGGGCTGGTTCGTTCTTGCCTTCCTGGCACTGCTCTTCGTGGTTTCCTACGCTTTGAAGAAGGAATACTGGAAAGACATTCACTGATCCAACACGGATCAGCTGACGGCATCGCGGGTTTGGCTTCGGCCGGCCCCCGGTGCCGAATCTCATTTTGAGGGTAACACCAATGATGAACCTCTACTCGGGCACCACCTGCCCATTCAGCCATCGCTGCCGCATCGTCCTTTACGAAAAGGGCATGGATTTCCAGGTCATCGATGTCGACATGTTCAACAAGCCGGAAGATCTGGCGGTCATCAACCCGCACAACCGCGTGCCAGTGCTGGTCGAGCGCGACCTGGTGCTGTTCGAGCCGAACATCATCAACGAATACATCGACGAGCGTTTTCCGCATCCGCAGCTGATGCCTGCCGACCCGATCATGCGGGCCCGCGCCCGCCAACTGCTGGTCGGCATGGAGCGCGAGATTTTCTCGTTCATGGAAGTGCTCGAGAAGAACGGCAAGACCGCCGACAAGGCGCGCCAGGAAATCCGCGCCCGCCTGACCGAGATCATCCCGATCTTCAACAAGCAGAAATTCATGCTGGGCGACGAATTTTCCATGCTCGACGTGGCGATCGCGCCGCTGCTGTGGCGCCTCGACCATTACGGCATCGACCTCGGCAAGGCCGCGGCGCCGCTGATGAAGTACGCCGAGCGCATCTTCAGCCGCCAGGGTTTCATCGACGCCCTGACGCCGTCCGAAAAAGCGATGCGCAAGTAAGGCATGGAACTGCCCTCGACCAAGCCCTATCTTGTCCGGGCCATCTGGGAATGGTGCTGCGACAACGGCTTCACGCCATACATCGCGGTCCAGGTCGATGCGCGTACCAACGTGCCGCGCGAGTTCATCCGCGATGGCCAGATCGTGCTCAACCTTGGCCCCGATGCGACCAACAAGTTGCAGATTGGTAACGATCTGATCGAATTCCAGGCCCGCTTCGGTGGCGTCGCACGCCAGCTGTCGGTGCCGGTCGACCGGGTGTCGGCGATCTATGCGCGGGAGAACGGCGCCGGGATGGCTTTCGAGGTCGGTGACGAAGGCGGCCAGGCGGCCGAGGAGGCCGCAGAGCCGTTGCCTGAAGACGCCGCCGATGAAAATCCGGAGCCGCCACGCCCTGAAGGAGGGCGTCCCAAGCTGCAGCGCATCAAATAGGGACATTAGTTGCGGTCTACGCACCAAAACAGGGAGATTTCCGCAAGGAGTCTCCCTTTTTTATGCCCAATCCCGTGATTTTCTATATGGCACGCCTGTTGCTCCAAGGCAGGCCGGAAGGAAAATCATGAAAACGGAAGTCAAATCCACCTGTTGTTACTGCGGCGTCGGCTGCGGTGTGCTGATCGAAACCGAGGAGGGCAGGATTGCCGGCGTTCGCGGCGACCCTGAACACCCGGCCAATCGCGGGCGCCTATGTACCAAGGGTGCGACCCTGCACCTGACCGCCGACCCGACCTATCGCCTGCAGTATCCTGAGCGCCGCGCGACGCGCGGCGGCGAACGCCAGCGCGTCAGTTGGGATGCTGCCCTCGACGAAGCCGCCGAGCGCTTCGCCGCGACCATCCGCGCCCACGGCCCGGATTCGGTCGCGTTCTACATCTCGGGCCAGTTGATGACCGAGGACTACTATGTCTTCAACAAGTTGGCCAAGGGGCTGATCGGCACCAACAACGTCGATACCAATTCGCGGCTCTGCATGTCGTCGGCCGTCGCCGGCTACAAGCAGACGCTGGGTGCCGATGCGCCGCCGTGCAGCTACGCGGACATTCTGCAGGCCGGGCTTATCTTCATCGCCGGCGCCAACCCGGCGGTCGCGCATCCGATCGTCTTCCGCTACATCGAGGATGCGCGGGCGGCCAATCCCGACCTGAAGATCATCGTCGCCGACCCCCGCCGTTCCGAAAGTGCCGAGATCGCCGACCTCCACCTGCCGATCAAGCCGGGCACCGACATTGCCCTGTTTAACGGCATGCTGAACATCCTGATCAACGAAGGCCTGGTCGATCCCGATTACATCGCCGCGCATACCACCGGCTTCGAGGCGCTGGCCGACATCGTCAAAAATTACCCGCCAGCCATCGCCGCCGACATCTGCGGCATTCCGACCGCCGACCTGCTGCAGGCGGCGCGCTGGTTCGCCGCCAGCGGCGCATCGCTGTCGATGTACTGCCAGGGGCTTAACCAGTCGGCGCACGGCACGCACAACAACGCCGCCCTCATCCACCTGCACCTGGCGACCGGGCAGATCGGCCGGCCGGGCGCCGGCCCGTTCTCGCTGACCGGCCAGCCCAACGCCATGGGCGGGCGCGAAGTCGGCGGCCTCGCCAACCTCCTGTCGGCACATCGTGATCTCGGCAATCCGGCGCATCGCGCCGAGATGGCGCGCTTCTGGGGCGTGCCCTTCGTTCCTTCGCGGCCCGGCAAGTCTGCGGTCGACCTGTTCAAAAGCCTCAAAACCGGCGAGATCAAGGCGGTCTGGATCGCCTGCACCAACCCGGCGCAATCGCTGCCCAACCAGGCGGCCGTGCGCGAGGCGCTGCAGGCCGCCGAGTTCGTCGTGCTGCAGGAAGCCTACGGCAATACAGACACCGCCGACTACGCCGACCTCCTGCTGCCCGCCAGCGGCTGGGGCGAAAAGCACGGCACCGTGACCAATTCGGAGCGCTGCATCAGCCGCGTCCGGCCGTCGGTGGCGGCGCCCGGCGAAGCACGCCACGACTGGGAGATCGTCGTCGATTTCGCCCGCCGCCTCGGCCGGAAGCTGGATCACGCCGGCGTCGACCGGCTGTTCCCCTACGACGATGCCGAAGCCATCTTCAACGAGCACCGCGAGACTACGCGCGGCCGCGACCTCGACATTACCGGCCTGAGCTACGCGCTGCTCGAAGCCGACGGGCCGCAGCAATGGCCGTACCCGGAAGGTGCCAGCGCCGGCAAGGTCCGCCTCTACGAGGACGGGCGTTTCCCGACCGCCGACGGGCGGGCCCGCTTCGTCGCCGTCGAGCACCGGCCGACTGCCGACGTGCCGGCCGAGGAAGCGCCGATCAGCCTGCTCTCCGGTCGCATGCGCGACCACTGGCACGGCATGAGCCGCACCGGCACGGTGCCGCGGCTGTTCAATCTCGAGGATGAGCCGCTGCTCGCCATGCATCCCTGCGACATGCGCCATCGCAACCTGGAAAGCGGCGATCTCGTGCGCGTCACCAACGCCCGCGGCGCAATGACCGTCCGCGTCGCCGAGCGTCCCGGCCTGCAACGCGGCCGCGCCTGGATGCCGATGCACTGGGGCAGCCAGTTCATGAACTCACCCGGCGCCAACGCGCTGGCCTGCGACGCCGTCGACCCCTATTCCATGCAGCCGGAACTGAAGCATGCGGCGGTGCAGATCGCCCGCGTCGACTTGCCTTACCCGCTGGCCATCGTCCGCCGCTGCGCCAGTCGCAGCGACGCGCTGGTCCTGATGCAGGAAGCCAGATCAAAGATTGCTGCGTTTCCCTATGCGACGATAGGATTGTACGGACGCAGCAGCCCGCTGGTGGTTTTCCGGGCAGCGGCGGCCGTTGCCGTCGATGACGCGCTGATCGCCGAGCTGGACCGCCTCTTCGGCATGGATACCGACGACGGGGCCATCGTTTACGTCGATGCCCGGCGCAGCATCGCCAAAAAGGCGATCGCCCGCGAGGGCAGGCTGCTGGGTGTGCGACTGGCCGGCGAGACGCTGGCGCAGGGCTGGTTGAAGCAGGCGATGGCGGAGGACGAACTCGATGCCAGCCTGATTCGCCTGGCGCTGGCGCCGAGCGCCAAGCCGCCGGTGACGGTGGCGCCGCGCAACATCGTCTGCAAGTGCGCCGACGTCAGCGACGTCCAGATTCAGAAGGCACTGGCCCAGGGCGCCGACCTGGCCGGCCTGCAAGAAAAGCTGAAATGTGGCACTTTTTGCGGGTCCTGCGTGCCCGATGTCAAGCGCATAGTGGCACAATATGGGACACAAGAAGCCGCGGCAGCCTGACCGCGGCTGGAGGAGACGATGAGTTACGCTCAGTACATCAAGGAAATCGGTCGCGGCGCCGAAGGCGCACGCGACCTTTCCGCCGAGGATGCCCAACGCCTGTACGCGGCCATGCTTGATGGCGGCGTACCCGACCTCGAACTCGGGGCGATCATCCTCGGCCTGCGCGTCAAGGGCGAATCGCTCGACGAGATGCTCGGTTTTCTCGCGGCCACCGAGGAGCGCACCGAAATCATGCTGCGGCCGCACGGACGCGTGCGCCCGATTGTCCTGCCGACCTACAACGGCGCCCGCAAGGAAGCCAACCTGACCCCGTTGCTGGCGCTGATGCTGCAGCGCTTCGGCGTTCCCGTGCTGGTCCATGGCCTGCTCGAAGGCTATGGCCGGATCACCAGCGGCCACGTGTTTCGCGAACTCGGCATCATGCCGGCGGTTTCGGTGACCCAGGCGCAGGCGACGCTCGAGCAGAAGGGGCTGGCCTTCGTGCCGCTCAGCGCCATGGCGCCCGGCATCCACAACCTGCTCGCCCTGCGCGCCCGCCTCGGCGTGCGCAACAGCGCGCACAGCCTGGTCAAGATGCTCGACCCCTTCCGCGGCGAGGGCGTGCTGGTGGCGGCGGCGACCCACCCGGATTTCATCGAACTGATGCGCGACATGCTGCTGGCGCTCGATCGTCCCGGCCTCCTGCTGCGCGGCACCGAAGGCGAGCCGTTCGCCAATCCCAAGCGCCGGCCGCGCCTCGAATACGTGCATGACGGTTGTGCCGACATCCTGTTCGAAGCCGAGCACGACAGCCTGCGTGCCTTGCCCAACCTGCCCGAGGGCACCGATGCGGTGACCACCGCCGCCTGGATCCGCCGCGTCCTCGATCATCAGCTGCCGCTGCCCAAGCCGATCGCCAACCAGCTGGCATGCTGCCTGTTCGCTTCCGGCTACGCCGAGGACTTCAATCAGGCCAAGGCCATCGTCGCCGTCGAAGCCAGCAGTCTGGCCGCCAACGGCGGCTAGAAATTCCCCGTTTTGTTGCACCGCAACGGGCCGTGGCGCCCGTGTTTGGTGCGGGTCTGCTGCGGTCGACCATGCTGAAATGTAAAAAATCAACGACTTAGATTTCTGGCACGGTGATTGCGAGCATGTGGCCAGGACAGCGATAGCCCGCCAACGAAGGCGGCTTCGGCCTAACGGCCAACCCTGTGGCAACGACGTCATGCGCTGATATGAATTTTGCACCCCCGGGTGCGCGCAACGTTGGAGCCAAACATGAGCAAACCCCGTCTCGTCCTGATCGGCAATGGCATGGCCGGTGTCCGCACCGTCGAAGAACTGCTGAAGATCAAGCCGGATCATTACGACATCACCATCTTCGGTGCCGAACCGCACCCGAACTACAACCGCATCCTGCTTTCCCCGGTGCTGGCCGGCGAAATGACCATCCAGGAAATCGTCCTCAACGAACTGGACTGGTACAAGGAAAACAACATCACGCTGCACACCGGCAAGCAGATCGCCAAGATCGACCGCGTGAACCGCAAGGTCGTCGCCGATGACGGCACCGAGGAGCACTACGACCGCCTGCTGATCGCCACCGGCTCGACGCCCTTCATGCTGCCGGTTCCCGGCAATGACCTGCCTGGCGTCATCGGCTACCGCGACATCAAGGACACCGACGAGATGATCGACGCCGCAACCCGCCACAAGCACGCGGTCGTCATCGGCGGCGGCCTGCTCGGCCTGGAGGCGGCCAACGGCCTCAAGCTGCGCGGCATGGACGTCACCGTCGTCCATCTAGGCCCGTGGCTGCTCGAGCGCCAGCTCGACGAAGTCGCCGGCCGCATGTTGCAGAAGTCGCTCGAAGACAAGGGTCTCAAGTTCCTGCTCGAAACCCAGACCGAGGCGCTGATCCAGGGCGAATCCGGCCGCGTCGCGGCGATCCGCTTCAAGGGCGGCATGCAGATCCCGGCCGACCTCGTCGTGATGGCCGCCGGCATCCGCCCCAACTACGGTTTGGCCGAAAAGTCCGGCATCTACTGCAACCGCGGCATCGTCGTGAACGACACGATGCAGACCTACGATCCGAAGATCTATGCGGTCGGCGAATGCGTCAGCCACCGCGGTATCGCCTACGGCCTGGTCGCCCCGCTGTTCGAGCAGGCCAAGGTCGCCGCCAACCATCTGGCCGGCTACGGCATCGGCCGCTACACCGGCTCGGTGACCTCGACCAAACTCAAGGTGACCGGTATCGACCTGTTCTCGGCCGGCGATTTCATGGGTGGCAAGGACACCGAGGAAATCGTCCTCAACGACCCGCACGGCGGCGTGTACAAGAAGCTGGTGATCAAGGACAACAAGCTGGTCGGCGGCGTCATGTACGGCGACACCGCCGACGGCCCGTGGTACTTCCAGCTGTTGAAGGACGGCCGCGACATCCACGACATCCGCGATTCGCTGATCTTCGGCCAGAACCTGGTCGGCGACGTCGGCCACGCTGGCAAGAGCAAGGCCGCCGAAATGGCCGATTCGGCCGAGGTCTGCGGCTGCAACGGCGTGACCAAGGGCGTCATCGTGCAGGCGATCAAGGCCAAGGGCCTGTTCACGCTGGACGAGGTCAAGAAGCACACCAAGGCCGCCTCGTCCTGCGGCTCCTGCGCCGGTCTCGTCGAGCAGATCCTGGCTTCCACCATCGGCGGCGCCTACACCCCGGCGGCGCTCGATACCAAGCCGATGTGCGCCTGCACCGACCATTCGCACAAGGCGGTGCGCGAGGCCATCGTCGCCCAGCACCTGACGACCAAGGAAGCGATCTTCAAGGTGCTCGAATGGAAGACGCCGAACGGCTGCGACAAGTGCCGCCCGGCGGTGAACTACTACCTGATCTCGACCTTCCCGCACGAAGCCAAGGACGATCCGCAGTCGCGCTTCATCAATGAACGCGCCCACGCCAACATCCAGAAGGACGGCACCTACTCGGTCGTGCCGCGCATGTGGGGCGGCCTGACGACGCCGGCCGAACTGCGCGCCATCGCCGACGCCGCCGAGAAATACAACGTCCCGACGGTCAAGGTCACCGGCGGCCAGCGCATCGACCTGCTCGGCGTCAGGAAGGAAGACCTGCCGAAAATGTGGGCCGACCTCAACGCCGCCGGCATGGTCTCCGGCCACGCCTACGGCAAGTCGATCCGCACCGTGAAGACCTGCGTCGGCGCCGAGCACTGCCGCTTCGGCACGCAGAAGTCGATGACCATGGGCATCAAGCTCGAGAAGATGCTGTTCGACATGTACTCGCCGCACAAGGTCAAGCTGGCAGTTTCCGGCTGCCCGCGCAACTGCGCCGAAGCCGGCATCAAGGACGTCGGCGTGATCGGCGTCGATTCCGGCTACGAGCTGTACATCGGCGGTAACGGTGGCATCAAGACCGAAGTCGCGCAGTTCCTGTGCAAGGTCAAGAGCGACGAGGAAGTCATGGAATACTCCGGCGCCTTCCTCCAGCTCTACCGCGAAGAGGGCTGGTACCTCGAGCGCACCTGCCACTACATGGAGCGTGTTGGTCTCGACTACATCAAGAGCAAGATCCTGGAAGACGAGGAAGGGCGCAAGGCATACTACTTCCGCCTCCTCGACTCGCTGAAGGACGCCAAGGATCCATGGCAGACCTCACGCGAGGAACAGCCGATCAAGCAATTCATCCCGATCAAGCTCGAAGCCTGATCACCGGAAAGGACACAAGAACATGAGCAACTGGAAACTGATCTGCAAGCTGGACGACATTCCCCAACTCGGCTCGCGCGTCGTGCAGCGCGCTACCGGCGGCGACATCGCCATCTTCCGCAATGCCGAGGACGAGGTCTTCGCGCTGCACGACAAGTGCCCGCACAAGGCCGGCCCGCTGTCGCAGGGCATCGTCCATGGCCGGCGGGTGACCTGCCCGCTGCACGGCTGGAACATCGGCCTCAATGATGGTCAGGCCGTGGCGCCCGACGTCGGTTCGTGCTCGACCTTCCAGGTCAAGGTCGAGAACGGCGAGGTCTATCTGGCCCTCTGAGCGGCTTAAGCACTACGAGGGCCGGCAGTGCCGTCGGCCCGCTCGGTCCCAATGGTGGGATCCAGCTTCCCCGGCCTTGAGAGCAGGCCCGGGAGGTTCCAAAACAAACCAAATCCGAAAAGGAAACCACCATGGCCTATCTGGCACCCACCGAATTCGTCACGAAGATGATCGACGCAGGCGAATCGAAAATCTTCATGTCCACCCGCGACACCCTGATCCGCGCCTACATGGCCGGCGCCATCCTGTCGCTGGCTGCGGCCTTCGCAGTGACCGTCACCGTCCAGACCGGCCAGCCGCTGGTCGGCGCCATGCTTTTTCCGGTCGGCTTCATCCTGCTCTACCTGCTCGGTTTCGACCTGCTGACCGGGGTGTTCACGCTGTGCCCGCTGGCCCTGATCGACAAGCGCCCCGGCGTCACCACGAACGGCGTCCTGCGCAACTGGGGGCTGGTGTTTGTCGGCAACTTTGCCGGTGCGCTGACGGTGGCGGTGATGATGGCCATCATCTGGACCTATGGTTTCACCGAGGCGCCCAACGCTGTCGCCCAGAAGATCGGCACCATCGGTGAGGGCCGTACGGTGGGCTATTCGGCCCACGGCGCCGCCGGCATGCTGACGCTGTTCATCCGCGGGGTGCTGTGCAACTGGATGGTGTCCACCGGCGTCGTGTGCGCCATGATCTGCACCAACGTTTCGGGCAAGATCATGGCCATGTGGATGCCGATCATGGTCTTCTTCTACATGGGCTTCGAGCACTCCATCGTCAACATGTTCCTATTCCCGTCCGGCCTGATGCTCGGTGGTAACTTTACGATCATGGATTACCTGATCTGGAATGAAATTCCGACCGTTGTCGGCAACCTCGTCGGCGGTCTGGCCTTTGTCGGTCTGACGCTATATTCGACGCACGTCCGCACGGCACCGAAGCGCAAGGCCATCTGATCCGTCCCGGTGCATGAAAGAGCCCCCGCCGCCTGGTTGGGGGCTTTTCCAATTTTGGGCAGAATTTCGCGGTCGACCGCAGCAGAGGCAGAATTCCCATGAGCCGTCATCTCAAAGTCGCTGTCGGGCAGTATTCCGACAAGGGGCGCAAGAACCTGAATCAGGATTTCCACGGGGTTTGCCTGCCCAGGGAGCCGCAGCTTTCCGCCAAGGGCGTCGCCGTGGCGCTGGCCGACGGGATCAGCAGCAGCCAGGTCAGCCAGGAGGCAGCGCAGTCGGCGGTCACCGGCTTTCTTGAGGATTACTATTGCACCTCGGACGCCTGGTCGGTGAAGAAATCCGGCGAGCATGTGCTGACGGCGACCAATTCCTGGCTGCATTCGCAAACCCAGCAGAGCCAGCACCGCTACGACCGCGAGCGCGGATACGTTTGCACCTTCAGCGGCCTGGTCATCAAGTCCACGACGGCGCACCTCTTCCACGTGGGCGATGCGCGCATCTACCGGTTGCGGGGGGGCGAGTTGATCCAACTCACCGAAGACCACCGTGTCTGGATGAATTCGCAGCAAAGCTACCTCGCCCGCGCCCTGGGTATGGATCGCAAGGTGGAGATCGACTATTTGCCGGTGCACCTGGCCGTCGGCGACCTCATGATCCTCTCTACCGACGGCGTTTACGAGCACACCGACCTCGGCGCCGTCCAGAGCGCCCTCGCCGCCGGTCCCGACCTCGATGCCGCCGCCCGGGCGATTGTCGTGGGCGCCCTGGAACGCGGCAGCGGCGACAACCTGACCATCCAGTTGATTCGTATCGACGAATTGCCCGATCCGGAAGCCAACGAAGTCTTCCGGCAGATTTCCGACTTGCCGTGCCCGCCGCAACTCGAGGCGCGCAATGTTTTCGAGGGCTACCAGATCGTTCGCGTCATCAAGCGTAGCGCGCGCAGCCACATCTATCTGGCGGTCGATAGCGACACCGGCGAGCGGGTGGTGATCAAGACACCCTCGGTCGACATGCAGGTCAACCCGGCGGCACTCGAACGCTTCCTGCTCGAAGAATGGATCGCCCGCCGCATCAATAGCACACATGTCCTGAAGCCGTGCTCGCAGACAAGGCAGCGCCAGAGCATCTACGTCGTTACCGAATACATCGAGGGCCAGACCCTGACGCAATGGATGATCGACAACCCCAAGCCCGATCTGGCAACGGTGCGCGCCATTCTGGAACAGGTCGCCAAGGGCCTGCAGGCCTTCCACAGGCTGGAGATGATCCATCAGGACCTGAAACCCGACAACATCATGATCGACGGCACCGGTACCGTGAAAATCATTGATTTCGGCGCCACCCGCGTTGCCGGGCTCGAAGAAGTGGAAACGCCCATCGAGCAGATCAACCTGCTCGGCGCGGCACTCTACGCGGCGCCGGAATATTTCCTTGGCGAACAGGGTGGCCAGCGCGCCGACCTTTACTCGCTTGGCGTCATTGCCTACCAGATGCTCTCCAGCGGCTTTCCCTACGGCACGCAGGTGCCCAAGTCACGCACCAAAGCGGCGCAGAAAAAACTCGTCTACAAGAGCGTGCTCAGCGAAGAGCGCGAGATTCCCGCCTGGGTCGACGACGCCATCCGCAAGGCTGTGCACCCCGACCCGCTGGAGCGCTACGACGAAATCTCGGAATTCATCTACGACCTGCACCACCCGAACAAGGATTTCCTCAACAAGACCCGCCCGCCACTCATCGAGCGCAACCCAGTGATTTTCTGGAAGGGGGTTTCATTCGTGCTTGCGGTATTGCTCGTCGTTTCGCTGGTGGCACGGGCGCACAGCATCGGCTGACGCGGTCAACCGGGAGTCTTGGCCAAAAATGGCTGGCGGGCACGCCATTGGCCGAGGCGGATCCGGTGGAGGGCAAGACGGGTCATACGGAGCGCTTTGGTATCGGCGCGAAAACAATTGCTGCACCGCAATGAAGAACGGTGCATTGAATTGGTGCGGTTTGACCGGGAAGGCTGAAGCGAAAAGCCCGATTTTGGCGCGAAACGGACTTGGCACGGTAATCGCTTACTCAAAAATAACGCCGTAGCACCTACCAATGGAGGTAGGTGGATGACAACGATGTCCACGTTGATCTAATCCTTTCAAACTAGGGGTCGTCTTCGACCCTGCTACGAGAGCACGCACATGGACAAAAAATCATTCCTGCAGGCCGGCCACACGCCCACGCTGCTGGCTGCCTTCCTCTACTTCGACCTCGCCTTCATGGTCTGGGTCATCCTCGGCCCGCTCGGCGTCGGCATCGCCAAGGATCTCGGCCTGAGCCACGCCGAAAAGGGCCTGATGGTCGCCACCCCGGTGCTGGCCGGCGCGCTGTTGCGTATCGTCATGGGCATCCTGGTCGATCGCCTGTCGCCCAAGAAGGCCGCCATCATCGGCCAGGTCGTCGTTATCGGCGCCATGCTCTATGCTTGGCTGGTCGGCGTCCATTCCTACGGCGAAGTGCTGGTCCTCGGCCTCTTCCTCGGCGTCGCCGGCGCCTCCTTCGCCGCTGCGCTGCCGCTCGCCTCGCGCTGGTATCCGGCCGAGCATCAGGGCACGGCGATGGGCATCGCCGGTGCCGGCAACTCCGGCACCGCGCTCGCCGCGCTGTTCGCCCCGGGCTTGGCCGCCGCCTTCGGCTGGACCAACGTCTTCGGCATCGTGCTGATTCCGCTGGTGATCGTGCTGATCGCCTTCGTCTTCATGGCCAAGGACGCGCCGGACGCACCGCCGCCCAAGACCCTGGCCGAGTACCTGAAAGTGTTGAAGGACAAGGATGCCTGGTGGTTCATGTTCTTCTACTCGGTCACCTTCGGCGGTTTCGTCGGCCTCGCCTCGTCGCTGGTCATCTACTTCAACACCCAGTACGGCCTCGACCCCAAGATGGCCGGCTTCTTCACCGCCGGCTGCGTCTTCGCCGGCTCGCTGGTGCGCCCGATCGGCGGCAACGTCGCCGACCGCGTCGGCGGCGTCAAGTCGCTGACCGTGATGTACATCTTCGCCGCCATCTTCCTCGCCATCGTCAGCTTCGGCCTGCCGGAAGCCTGGATGGCGCTGGTCGTCTTCGTCTGCGCCATGCTCTCGCTCGGCATGGGCAACGGCGCCGTGTTCCAGCTGGTGCCGCAGCGCTTCAAGAAGGAA
>WBZM01002101.1_pt1 | contig 17700 bp, 15 predicted proteins | sample 5204271 | NCBI WGS metagenome assembly WBZM01 (sample SAMN12344346, study PRJNA552823) | activated sludge metagenome | biome: Activated sludge suspended growth; feature: Nitrification reactor; material: Wastewater; isolation source: activated sludge from nitrification reactor of wastewater...
AGGTCCTCGGCGATCGCAGCACGCACCAGCGCGGCCACGGCGTCGGGGTCGAGCCCACCGGCGATCAGCCGGTGGCGCGTGTCGTCGGACAGCGGGTGGAACACGAACATCGGGTCCTCCGGAACGGGAGATCTCAGGGGGTGGAGCTGCTGGGGGCGGCGGCGAACGGCAGCGACGGAGCGTCGAGGACGACCACGTCGCCCGACGGCGCGAGGCGGACGTCGAGGTGGCGCAGCCACTCGTCACGGGGTTCGGTGACGTCGGTGCGCCGGTGGCAACCGCGACTCTCGGTGCGCGTCGCGGCCGCTGCCACGACGACCCGCGACACGGTGAGCAGGTTGGTCGCCTCCCACGCCGTACGGCCGGCGCGGCCGTGGTCGACCGGCAGGTCGAGCGCCGCGGCCGCGGCCGCGAGACCGCCGGGCGACCGCAGCACACCGACGTGCTTCGACATCGCGGTGCGGATCGCGGCCCGACGAGCGGGATCGACGAGGCAGCACGTGGGCTCGGCGTCGTCCTCCTCCCACGCCACGTCCTCGGGGAGTTCCCACGCGAGGTCGCGACCCACGCGGGTGCCGGCGACGACACCTTCGGTGAGGCTGTTGCTCGCGAGGCGATTGGCACCGTGCACCCCCGTGCACGCCACCTCGCCGACGGCGTACAACCCGGCCAACTCGGTGCGACCGTCGATGCCGGCCACCACGCCGCCGCACACGTAGTGCGCCGCGGGCGCCACCGGGATGCGGTCGCGGGCCGGGTCGATGCCGGCGTCGCGGCACGCCGCGGTGATGGTGGGGAACCTCGTGTAGAAGCGCTCGCCCATGTGCGTGGCGTCGAGGTACACGTGGTCGTCGACGCCGGCCGGGGCCTGCGCCATCCGGCGGCTGATCGCACTGGCCACGACGTCGCGCGGCGCCAGGTCCTCCTGTGGGTGCACACCGAGCATCACGCGCTCGCCGGCGGCGTCGTACAGGATGGCCCCCTCGCCGCGCACCGCTTCGCTGATCAGCGCCTGCTGGCCCTTCGCGTCGGGCCCGCGCCACAGCACCGTCGGGTGGAACTGGACGAACTCGACGTCGCGGGCGGGCAGCCCCGCACGCAACGCGAGGGCCAGGCCGTCGCCGGTGACGGCGGGCGGGTTGGAGGTGCTCGCGAACACCTGCCCGTACCCGCCGGTGGCGAGCACCACGGCGCGGGCCGTGACCACGCCCACCGACACGACGTCGCCGGCGTCGTCGATGCGCGCGATGCGCACACCCGCCGCCTGCGGACGCCCCGCGGCGTTGGTGCCGACCAGCAGATCGAGCGCGAAGGCCCGGTCCATCACCTCGACGCCGGCGGCCACGGCGTTCTCGTCGAGCGTGCGCTGCACCTCGGCGCCGCTCTGGTCGCCACCGGAGTGGACGATGCGGTTGTGGCTGTGGCCACCCTCGCGCGTGAGCGCCGGACCCGTGCCCTCGTGCGAGGGGTCGAACGCCGCGCCGAGGCGCATCAGGTAGCGCAACGCCTTGGGTGCCTCGGCGACGAGCGTGCGGACGTTGGCCTCGTCGCACAGGCCGGCGCCGGCGACCAGGGTGTCGCGGACGTGGTTCTCGAGCGAGTCGCTCGGGTCGAGCACCCCGGCCAGCCCGCCCTGCGCCCAGGCCGTGCTGCCTGCATCGAGGGTGTCCTTGGTGACGATCAGCGCGGTGCGCACCGGTCGGGCTGCCAACGCGGCCGACAGGCCGGCGGCGCCCGACCCGAGCACGACCACGTCGACGTCGCGCGTCCACGTGGCCGGCGGCGCGGCCAACCGGGTGGGCAGGTGGTGAGTGCTCACCGCGGCGTCCGGGTCACTCGCCGGTGCGGCTGGGCCGACCGATCGCGATCATCCGCTCGACGCTGCGGCGCGCCTGCTCGGCGACGTCGGCGGGCACGGTGACCTCGTCGGTCATGGTCTGCAGCGAGCGCAGCAGCTTGAGCGGCGTGATCATCTTCATGTACTTGCACACGGCGGCCCGGTTGATCGGCTCGAAGATCACCATCGGGTTGGCCTTGGTGAGCTGGTGGAGCATGCCGGTCTCGGTGGCGACGAGCACCTTGCTCGCCGTGGTCTGCTCGGCGGCGGTGACCATGCCGGCGGTCGACAGGATCTTGGTGCGCTCGGCGGGCACCACACCCGCCGACGCCAGGTAGAGCGCGCTCGTGGCGCAGCCGCACTCGGGGTGGATGAACAGCTCGGCCTCGGGCTCGGCCTCGACCCGGGCGCGCAGGTCGGCGCCGTTGATACCGGCGTGCACGTGGCACTCGCCCATCCAGATGTGCATGTTCTGCCGGCCGGTGAGGCGCTGCACGTGGGCGCCCAGGAACTGGTCGGGGCAGAACAGGATGTCGGTGTCGGCCGGGATCGACGCGACGACGTCGACCGCGTTCGACGAGGTGCAGCAGATGTCGGTCTCGGCCTTCACCGCGGCGGTGGTGTTGACGTAGCTGACGACGACGGCACCGGGGTGCTCGGCCTTCCACGCGCGCAACTGGTCGGCCGTGATGGTGTCGGCGAGGCTGCAGCCGGCCTTCTCGTCGGGGATCAGCACGGTCTTGTCGTAACTCAGGATCTTGGCCGTCTCGGCCATGAAGTGCACGCCGCAGAACACGATCGTCGACGCGTCGACGGTGGCGGCCACCCGTGACAGGGCGAGCGAATCGCCGACGTGGTCGGCGATGTCCTGGATCTCGGCCACCTGGTAGTTGTGGGCGAGGATCACGGCGTCGCGCTCGCGGGCGAGGCGCTTGACCTGATCGACCCAGTCGGTGGGGAGCTCGTCGGCGGGGGCGCTGGCGGTGGTCACGGCGCCAGGCTACGCAGGCCGGTCTCGCGACCCGGCACGTTGTTCACGGATTCACGAGCACGACGACCGGCTCGGGTCCGTCGTCGTGCCACGTCACGCTCACGACGACGTCGTAGCGCGCGAGGTCGTCGGCGTGGGCGGCCATCACCTGGCGCGGGCAGGTTCCGTCGCCGATCCACGCGACCCGGGCGCACGTGTCGGGATCGGCGAACGCGGGGTCGTGCACCACCACGCCGACCACCCGCACCTGATCGGGCGCGACCGGCGGCCGACGAGCGAGACGGGGCGCGAGCCAGTCGAGCACCGGAGGTCGCACGGGCCGCGCTGCGAGCGGGGCGAGCGGGGCGAGCGGGGCGAGCGAGAAGGGGTCGATCGAGGCGTGTACGGCGGCGTTCATGCCCATGAGAGGCACCGTCGAAACCTGTGATCGGAAGGATTCCCCTCATCCGAGGGGGTGAATGCGAGGGTGCACTCCGACGGGTGGGCGTCAGCGGAGGGCGGCCGTCACCGCGCCGCTGATCGCGCGACCGGCCGCCGCCACGTCGTCACCCAGCCGGGCGCCGGGCGCGCGGGTGAGCCGCTCGACGGGACCGCTCACGCTGACCGCGGCGATCACCCGACCGGTCCGGTCGACGACCGGGGCGCTCACCGAGGCCACCCCGGCCTCGCGCTCCTCGACGCTGTCGACCCACCCGAGCGGACCGACGGGCTCGCCGCCGAGCACCCGGCCCGCCGACCCGACGCCGAGTGGCAGCAGGCTGCCCTCGGGCACGATCCAGCGGAGCGCGTGGGGCGACTGCAGCGACACCACACAGCGGCGGGCGTCGTCCTCGCGCACGTAGAGCTGGACGCTCTCGCCGCAGGTGTCGCGAAGGTGCTGCATCGCCGGCATCGCCACCTCGCCGAGCCCGAACTGCTCCGCCGCGACCCGGCCGAGCGCGACGAGCTCGAAGCCGAGGCAGAACCGACCCTGCGCGTCGCGGCGGACGAGGTGGTGCTGCTCGAGGGCCACGAGCAGCCGGTGGGCGGTCGCCCGAGGGAGACCGGTGGCGTCCTGCAGCTCCGCCAGGTCGCGCGGCCGGTCGCGCAGGGCGCGCAGGATGAGCGCCGCCTTGTCGATCACCCCGACGCCGCTTACACTGTCCATGCCCGGGAACGCTATCCCACATCGTGAGATGTGTCCACGGCCGATCGGGCGGCACACCAGCGCAACGGAAGGACCCCGGATGACCGGCGCATCGCAGCCAGCGCCCACGACGCTGCCGCAGAAGGTGTGGGACCGCCACGTGGTGCACTCGGCACCCGGCGAGCCCGACCTGCTCTACATCGACCTCCACCTCGTGCACGAGGTGACCAGCCCGCAGGCGTTCGACGGCCTCCGGCTCAGCGGACGCTCGGTGCGCCGTCCCGACCTGACGGTCGCGACCGAGGACCACAACGTCCCGACCGCCGACATCGACCAGCCGATCGCCGACCCCATCTCGGCCCGCCAGGTCGAGGTGCTGCGCGTGAACACCGCCGAGTTCGGCATCACCAACTTCCCGATGGGCGACCCCGGCCAGGGCATCGTCCACGTCATCGCGCCCGAGCAGGGTCGCACGCTGCCGGGCATGACGGTGGTCTGCGGCGACAGCCACACCGCCACCCACGGTGCGTTCGGCGCGCTCGCGTTCGGCATCGGCACCAGCGAGGTCGAGCACGTGCTCGCCACCCAGACGCTGCCGCAGAGCCGTCCGAAGTGGATGGCCGTCACCGTCGACGGCGAGCTCGCCCCCGGCGTCACCGCCAAGGACGTGATCCTGCACATCATCGGCGTCATCGGCACCGGCGGCGGCATCGGCCACGTCATCGAGTACCGCGGCTCGGCCATCCGGTCGCTCTCGATGGAGGGCCGCATGACGGTGTGCAACATGAGCATCGAGGCCGGTGCCAAGGCGGGCCTCATCGCTCCCGACGACACCACCTTCGAGTACCTGCAGGGTCGTGCCAACGCCCCGACGGGCGCCGACTGGGACGCCGCCGTCGCCGACTGGCGCACGCTCGTCACCGACGAGGGTGCCGTGTGGGACAAGGAAGTGGTGATCGACGCGGCCGACATCCGACCGCAGGTGAGCTGGGGCACCAACCCCGGTCAGGTCACCAGCATCGACGGTGAGATCCCCTCGCCCGACAGCTTCGACGACCCCACCACCCGCGAGACCGTCGCCCGGGCGCTCGAGTACATGGGCCTCGAGGCCGGCACGAAGATCCGCGACGTGCGCGTCGACACCGTGTTCATCGGCAGCTGCACCAACAGCCGCATCGAGGACCTCCGCGCCGCAGCCGCCGTCATGAAGGGCCGCACCGTCACCGTGCCCCGCGTGATGGTCGTGCCCGGCAGCCACGCCGTGAAGGCACAGGCGATCGCCGAGGGCCTCCCCGAGGTGTTCCGTGCCGCCGGCGCCGACTGGCGCGAGCCCGGCTGCTCGATGTGCCTCGCGATGAACCCCGACAAGCTCGCCCCCGGCGAGCGCTCGGCCAGCACCAGCAACCGCAACTTCGAGGGTCGCCAGGGTCGCGGCGGCCGCACCCACCTCGTCAGCCCCGCCGTCGCCGCCGCCACGGCGGTCGCCGGCCACTTCGCCACCCCCGAGGATCTGGAGCCCCTGTCGTGAAAGCCGTGCAGATCGTCACCGGACGCGGCGTGCCGCTCAAGCGCAGCGACGTCGACACCGACCAGATCATCCCCGCCGAGTGGCTGAAGCGCGTCGAGCGCACCGGTTTCGAGAAGGGGCTGTTCAGCACCTGGCGCGACGACCGCGACTTCGTCCTCAACGACGAGCGCTACGCCGGCGCGTCGATCCTCGTCGCCGGGCCGGCGTTCGGTGTCGGCTCGTCGCGCGAGCACGCGGTGTGGGCCATCCAGCAGGGCGGCTTCGACGCGGTGATCGCGCCGAGCTTCAGCGACATCTTCCGCAACAACTGCACGAAGAACGGCCTCGTGCCGGTCGTGGTGCCCGACGACGTGGTCACGAAGATCTGGGACGCGATCGAGGCCGACCCGCAGACGGAGATCGTGGTCGACATGGAGCGGCTCACCGTCGAGGTCCCGGCCGCCGGCATCTCGGCGTCGTTCCCGATGGACCCCGCCACCCAGCACCGGTTCCTCAACGGCCTCGACGACGTGGGCATCACGCTCACGCACGCCGACGCGATCTCGAGCTACGAGTCGTCGCGCCCCGCCTGGCTGAAGTAGCCACCGTGGCCGACGCCCCGATCCCCGTCACGGTGATCGGCGGCTACCTCGGCGCGGGCAAGACCACGCTGCTGAACCGGCTGCTCGCCGACACGACCGGCGAGCGGCTCGCCGTGCTCGTCAACGACTTCGGTTCGGTCTCGATCGACGCGTCGCTGATCGCCGCACACGGCGGCGACACGATCCAGCTCGCGAACGGGTGCGTCTGCTGCTCGCTCGCCGGGGGCTTCGTCGAGGCGATGCAGACGATCGCCGCGCTCGACCCGCCCGCGCAGCGGTTGGTGGTGGAGACGAGCGGCGTCGCCGATCCGGCCGCCGTCGCCGAGTGGGCGCACCTCCCCGGTTTCGTGCTCGACGCCATCGTCGTGCTCGCCGACGCCGAGACCGTGCGCCGCAAGGCCACCGACGCGCTCGTCGGCCGACACGTGCTGCGACAGCTGTCGAGCGCGGACGTGGTGGTGCTGAACAAGGTCGACCTCGTCGACGACGAGCGACGGCGGGCGACGATGGCCTGGATCGGCGAGCACGCGCCGGGGACGCCGGTGGTGCCCGCCGTCGAGGCCGCCGTCGCGCGTGAGGTGATCTTCGGGGTCGCCGTCGGCACGCGCGAGCCCAGGGCCGACGGCCACGGCCACCACGACGGCCACCACCACACGCACACCACGGTGACCGTCTCGGGCGACGCGCCCGTCACGCGCGAGGCGCTCGACCGCGCCCTCGACGGGCTCGGCGACGACGTCGTCCGCGTGAAGGGGTTCGTCGACGTCGATCGGTTCGACGGCAGGCCGACGGTCACCCGCACGGTCGTCCAGCGCGTCGGTCGCCGTGTGAGCGTGGGTCCACATCCGGGCGAGCCGCACGCACCGGCCGTCCTCCTCGTGCTCATCGGCGTCTCGGCACCGGCCGTGGCGGCAGCGGGTTCTAGGCTCGCCGCCGCGCTCGGCGCCACGTGCACGACGACCGAGGAGGAACCATGACCGACATCCGGGTGTTCGCCGCCCGTCAGATCGTCACCTTGAACCACTCGAACCCGACGGCCACGCACGTGGCCGTGCGCGACGGACGGGTGCTCGGGGTGGGCACCTTGGACGAGGTGGCCGGGTGGGGCCCGTACGAGCTGGACGACACGTTCCGCGACCTCGTCCTGGTGCCCGGGATGATCGAGGTGCACTCGCACTCGTTCGAGGGCGTCACCGGCCGCTTCCCGTACCACGGCCGCTTCCCTCGACCGGCGCCCGACGGCACGGTGCTCCCCGGCGTCGCCAGTATCGACGAGCTGATCGCCGACCTCCGCCGCGTCGACGCGACGATGGACGACCCCGATGCTCCCCTCGTCTCGCTCGGCTTCGACCCGATCCACCACCCCGGCGCCCGGCTCGACCGCCACCACCTCGACCAGGCCTCGACCACCCGGCCGATCCTCGTCATCCACGCGAGCATGCACCTCGCGACGGCGAACTCGGCGATGCTCGAACGTCATGGCATCACCCGGCACACGCCCGGCGCCGGCATCGCGAAGGACGCCGACGGCGAACCCAACGGCGAGCTGCACGAACTGCCGGCGATGGCGCTCGCCTCGAGCGGGATGGTCGAGTTGATGCGCTCGCTCGAGGATCCGCGCACGTTGCTCGACTTCGGCCGGCTCGCACATCGCGCCGGCCTCACCAGCGTGGGCGAGCTCGGCGGACAGATGCTCACCCGGCCCGGTCTGGTCGAGCGTTGGTCGCACGTCGTCGAAGACCCGTCGTTCCCCGTCCGCGTGACCGTGCACAACCTCGGCGTCGCACCCGGCGGCGACGGCGACCACGAGTCGAACGCCGCACGGCTGGCCGAGATCCGCCGTGACCACGCCGGCGACAAGCTCCGTTTCCCCGGCGTGAAGTTCGTCCTCGACGGCTCGATCCAGGGGTGGACCGCGATGATGAACTGGCCCGGCTACTACTCGGGCACCGACCACGGTCAGCTGCTGACCGTGCCCGAGCAGTTCGTCGACTGGGCTCGGCCCTACCACCGGGCGGGCATCCCGATCCACATCCACTGCAACGGGACCGCGACCATCGATCTCGCGCTCGACACCGTGGAGCGGTTGGTGCGCGAGGACCCGTGGCTCGACCACCGCCACACGATCCAGCACAGCCAGCTGACGACCGACGCCCAGCTCCGACGGGCGAAGAACCTCGGGATGTGCGTGAACATCTTCGCCAACCACATCTGGCACTGGGGCGACGTGCACCACGAGCAGACGATCGGTCCGGAGCGCGCCAAGCGGCTCGAACCGTGCGGCAGCGCGCAGCGCCTCGGCGTGCCGTACTCGCTGCACAGCGACGCGAGCGTCACGCCGCTCGGCCCGCTGCACCTCATGTGGTGTGCGGTGAACCGGGTCACGCCGAGCGGGCGGGTGCTCGGCGAGCACGAACGGATCTCGGCGTTCGACGCGCTGTGGGCCGTCACCCAGGGGGCCGCCTACCAGCTCCACCTCGACCACCTGCTGGGCAGCATCGAGTGCGGGAAGTACGCCGACTTCACCGTGCTCGAGCAGTCGCCGCTCGACGTCGACCCGATGGCGATCCGCGACATCGGCGTGTGGGGCACGGTGCTCGGCGGGGTGCCGCAGCCGTGCTGATCGGCGTCAGGCCCGCAACGACCCGAGCACGACGCTGATCAGGTCGTCGCAGAAGTCGTCGTGCGACGGCACCGGCCGTGGTGGCTCGGGCGTGTCGAGCAGCCGGGCCTGGTCGGCCAGCGCGTAGAGCGCCGCGCCGAGTGCCAACCGCAGCCGACCCAGCCGCCGATCGGGCGGGACGTGCGCGACGAGCGGCGCCATCCGGACGACCGCCGACGCGAGCGAACTCGAGGTGGCCAGCGCCGTGCGGTGGTAGAAGGCCGGGTGCACGGTGCCCTGCAGCAGCAACCGCAGGAACCTGCGACCGCCCTGGCTGTGCAACAACTCGGCGGACGGCAGCAGCACGGCCGTGATCACGGCGCGGGGATCGGTGTCGCCCTGCGCGTCGAGTGCGGCCAGACGCGCCGTCCGCTCGGCCTCGACGACGACGTGGCGCCGCTCGAACACGGCCATCACCAGCTGGTCGCGGTCGCCGAAGTGGTAGTTGACGGCGGACGGGTTGCGATGGCCGGCCTCGTGGGTGATGGTGCGCAACGAGACGGCGTCGATGCCTCGCTCGTCGAACAGCCGCTCGGCCGTGTCGAGCAACCGCGTCCGACCGTCGTCGGTCCGGGGATCAGGGTCGCGCACCACGACGGCCACACAGGGGATCCGAGCAGTGCCCGGTCATCGGTCGGTCATCGGAACGGTCATCGGTCGATCGCACGGGGCCTGTCGGCGCGGCATGTCGGCACGGTACCGGGGCACGTGTGGCGGCGCATGATGCGAACGCATTAACGTGCGCGCCCAGCGGCGGACGAGACACCATCGAGGGTCGTCCACGAACGTCGTGCACATCGTCGCGGTCGGTCGGCGGGTGAACTCGGGAGAGGTTCGTCCGCAGACCGGCCGCGGCGGCCCTGCGGCCTGGCGGGTCCGGTGCGGCGGTGTGATCAAGCGTCGTCGCGGAACTGCTGCAGGTCCTTCAGCTTCGGGTTGTTGCTGAAGACCTCCTGCGGCGGCGCGAGGTCGAGCCGCAGCGCCCGCTGCAGGATGCGCACCTGGGTGTGCTGGTTGTACTCGGCCAACGTGATCGCCCATCCGTCGCGACCGGCTCGCGCCGTGCGGCCGCTGCGGTGCAGGTAGTCCTTCGCGTCGCCGGCCGGCTCGTAGTGGATGACCGCGCCGATGTCGTCGATGTCGATGCCACGGGCGGCCACGTCGGTGGCGACCAGCACGGTGAGCTCACCGTCGGTGAAGCGCTTGAGCGCTCGCTCACGGGCGGCCTGGGCCAGGTCGCCGTGGATGGCGGCGGCCTTGACCCCCAGGTCCTGGAGCTTCTCCTCGACCCGGTCGCACGTGCGCTTGGTCTGGCAGAACACGATCGTCTTGCCGACGCCCGAGGCGATCGAGGCGACCACGCGGTCCTTGTCCATGTGGTGCACGGCGAGGAACAGGTGGTACATCGTGCCGACCGTGTCGGTGGGCGCGTCGATCGCCACCTCGACCGGATCCTTCATGTAGCGGGCCACGAGGTGCCCGACATCGCCGTCGAGGGTGGCCGAGAACAGCATCGTCTGGCGCGGCGACGTGCACTTGCGGATGATCCACTCGACCTGCGGCGTGAAGCCGTCGTCGGCCATCCGGTCGGCCTCGTCGAGCACCAGCACCTGGATGCCGGAGAGGTCGAGTTCGTTCTCCTTCAGCAGGTCGATCAGCCGCAGCGGCGTGGCGACGACCACGTCGACGCCCACCTTCAGCTCGTCGATCTGCTGGTGGCGCGAGGCACCGCCGTAGACCGGCAGCACCGAACGGTTGCAGCCGGCGGCGACCGGGCCGAGCACCTCGGCCACCTGGAGCGCGAGCTCGCGAGTGGGGACCAGGACGAGGGCGAGCGGCTTGCGCGGCTCGGCCGCGCCGTCGAGACGGGCGAGCAACGGCACACCGAACGCGAGGGTCTTGCCGGAACCGGTGCGGGCACGGCCGCACACGTCCTTGCCCTCGAGGGCGACGGGGATGGCCTTGGTCTGGATCGCGAACGGGGCCGAGAAGCCCGCCCGGTGCAGGCCCTGATCGACCTCCTCGGGCACGCCCAGCTCGCGGAAGCCCGTGGGCTCGTAGGGCGTGTCGACGGTGGCGACGGTGCTGACGGGTGTGCGGTACTCCGCAGGCTTCGGGGGGCGGCGGTGACGCCGCGGTGCGCCCTTCGGGCGTGAGTTCTCTGACATGTCGTTGTTCATGGTACCGGGGACCGCCGGAGGCGCCGGGATCTGCTACACCGGCTGGGGTGAGCCGGCTCCAGCTGTTCGTCGTGGTCGCGCCGGGTCTCGAACGCCTGGCGGCGGCCGAGGTCACCGAGCTGGGCGTGCCGTCCGGCCGGATCAAGGTGCAGCACGGCGGTCTCGACGTGCAGGCCACCACCCGCCAGCTGTACGCGCTGCACCGGTGGGGACGGATCCCGACGCGGGTGCTGGTGCGCACGGCCCAGGGCACCGCGCGGCGGTGGGACGAGCTGCAGCAGCTGGTGCGCACCGTCGACTGGGACGCGGTCGTGGCACCCGGCGCCCCGATCGAACTGCACGTCGCCAGCCACCGTTCGACCCTCTACCACCAGGGCGCGATCGCCGAACGCGTCGCCGAGGCGATCGGGCGGCCGGTGGTCGACGGGGATCGGCAGGGTGCGCAGGGCCAGGACGTGCACGTGCGCTTCGACCGCGACCGGGTCGTGCTGAGCGTCGACGCGAGCGGTGAGCTGCTGCACCGCCGCGGCTGGCGGAGCACGACCCATCGCTCACCGCTGCGCACGACGCTCGCCGCGGCGATGATCCGGGCGGCGGGCTGGGACGGTTCGACACCGCTGATCGACCCGATGTGCGGCTCGGGCACGATCCCGATCGAGGCCGCCCTCGCGGCGAGCGGTGCACCGATCGATCGCGACTTCGCGTTCCGACACTGGCCGTCGTTCGAGCCGGGCACCTGGGCGAGCGTCACCGGTTCGGGCCGACCCGACCGGCTCACCGCCCCGGTGCTGGCCGCCGACCGTGACGCGGGCGCAGTGCGCGGGTGCGAGGAGCACGTGCGAGCCGCCGGGCTCGACGGGCGCGTCTCGGTCGAGCACGCGACGCTGACGGCGCAGCGCTGGCCCGACACCCCGGCGCTCGTCGTCACCAACCCGCCGTACGGGCGCCGTGTCGGCGGCGGCGACCTGCGCGACCTGTACGCCGCGCTGGGTCGGCGGGTGCTCGAGGGCGGCCACCGGCTCGCGCTCCTCGCCACCGACCCGCGCCTCGTCGCGGCCACGGGCGTGCCGCTCACCGAGGCGTTCGCCACCACCAACGGGGGGATCGAGGTCCGCTGCCACATCGGCGGCTGAGTTCCGGGACGCGCACCTTCGGCCACCGGGCCGCCGATCTGCAACGATGCGCAGCATGAAGGTGGCACTCACGGTCAACGACTTCCTGCGGCGGGCGGAGCTCGTCTACCCCAAGCGCATCGGCATCGTCGACGAACCCGATCAGCCGGCCGAGAGCTGGGGCTCGCTCACCTATGCGCAGGTCGCGCAGCGGGCGCGAGCGATCGCCGCCGGACTCGACGCGATGGGCATCGGTGTGGGCGAGCGCGTGGCGATGGTGAGCCAGAACTCGGCCCGCCTGCTCACCTACCTGTTCGGTGTGAGCGGCTCGGGTCGCGTGCTGGTGCCGATCAACTTCCGCCTCGTCGCCGAAGAGGTGCGCTACATCGTCGAACACTCGGGTGCTCGCGTGCTCCTCGTCGACCCCGAACTGGACGAAGCGCTCGCCGACGTCGAGTGCGAGCACCGGCTCGTCATCGGCAGCGACGCCGACCACGAGATGATGCGCTACGACGTCGAGCCGCAGCCCTGGACCTACGACGAGGACGCCACCGCCACCATCAACTACACGAGCGGCACCACCGCACGTCCGAAGGGCGTGCAGCTCACCCATCGCAACATCTGGCTCAACGCTGCGACCTTCGGTTGGCAGCTCGGCATCAGCGACCGCGACGTGTACCTGCACACCCTGCCGCAGTTCCACTGCAACGGCTGGGGCGTGTTGTACGCCGCCACCGGCATGGGTGCGACGCAGATCATCATCCGCAAGATCGACGGCGCCGAGATCCTGCGGCGCATCGAGCAGCACGGGGTCACCGTGCTGTGCGGCGCCCCGGCCGTGGCCAACATGATCCTCGATGCAGCGGCCACGTGGGACGGACCGATCCCCGGCCGCGACCGGGTGCGCATCGTGTGCGCCGGCGCGCCGCCGCCCACCAAGACGATCGAGCGGATCGAGACCGAGCTCGGCTGGGAGTTCATCCAGATCTACGGCCTCACCGAGACCACGCCGCTGCTCACGATGAACCGCGGTCGCGCCGAACTCGACGACCTCTCCCCCGCCGACCGCGCCGCGAAGCTCAGCCGTGCCGGGGCACCGGCGATCGGCGTCGACATCCGCGTGAGCCCCGACGGCGAGGTGGCCGCCCGCGGCAACCACGTGATGGCCGGCTACTGGAACCAGCCCGAGGCCACGGCCGACGCGATCCACCCGATCAGCGGCGACGTCGGCGGCGCGGATTACTTCCACACCGGCGACGGCGGGTCGATCGACGACGAGTACTACGTGACGATCAGCGACCGGAAGAAGGACGTGATCATCTCCGGCGGCGAGAACGTGAGCTCGATCGAGGTGGAGGACGCGCTGTTCAGCCACCCCGAGGTGGCCGAGGTGGCGGTGATCGGCATCCCCGACGAGAAGTGGGGCGAGCTCGTGTTCGCGCTGATCGTGCGCACCCCCGGTTCCGAGCTGTCCGAGGCCGACCTCATCGCCTACGTGAAGACCAAACTCGCCGGCTACAAGTGCCCGAAGCGGATCGAGTTCCGCGACTCGCTGGCGCGCACGGCCACCGGCAAGCTGCAGAAGTTCAAGCTCCGCGAGCCGTACTGGGAAGGTCGCGCGCGTCACGTCAACTGACGCTCAACCCGGCCTCCGATCTGCCGATGACTGACCGGTGAGTCAGTCAGCACTGACGGACCACTCAGGTCCACGGACTGTTGCATCAGTGAGTAGCAATCGCGGTGCAGCACTCGTTAACTTGCCGCCCGGCTCGGCGCCCTGCCGTGCTCGCAAAGGGATGTGATCCAACTTTTTCGACAGCTCGACTCGATGAGGAGGCGAAGGACCGATGGAACAGTTCGACGGAACGGTGAACGCAGGCCGCAAGGGCGTGGCGTACGACTGGCAGACCCTCCTCGCCGCGGCTGAGTCCGCGTCTCTCGAGTCCGAGCTCGCTCGGTTGGCGCTCACGCCGCAGTTCGCGGAGTGAGCCGGCACCCGTCACGGGTGCTCGTCCTCGGTTGCGGGTCGGTGGCCCAGTGCGTGGTGCCACTGCTCGTTCGTGATCTCCGGATCGATCCGTCGCGCCTGACGGTCGTCGACTTCGTCGACCACCGCGACCGGATCGCGGACGAGATCGCCGCCGGCGTCACCTACGAGCTCGGCCGCGTCACGCCCGAGAACCTCGACGAGTTCCTGTCGGCACGGGTCGGCAGTGGCGACGTGCTGCTCGACCTCGCCTGGAACATCGACAACCCGACGATCCTCGAGTGGTGCCGCGACCACGACGTCCGGTACCTCAACACCTCGGTCGAGGTGTGGGACCCGTACGTCGACCTGGCGAACACGCACCCGCTCGACCGCACCTTGTACGTGCGGCACATGAGCCTGCGGCGGATGAAGGCCCGGTGGGGCGACAACGACGGCCCGACGGCGGTGCTCGAGCACGGTGCCAATCCGGGCCTCGTCAGCCACTTCACGAAGCAGGCGCTCATCGAGATCGCCGAGGCGATGCTCGCCCGCGACCTGGCCGCCGACCGGCCGATGCTCGAAGGGGCGCTCGACGCCGCCCGCGGCGGCACCGGGTTCAACGTGCTGGCGATGCTCACGGGCACCAAGGTGATCCACGTCGCCGAGCGCGACACCCAGATCACGAACGTGCCCAAGCGCCCGAACGAGTTCGTCAACACCTGGAGCGTCGACGGCTTCTACGAAGAGGGCATCGCACCGGCCGAGATGGGCTGGGGCACGCACGAGATCCGGCTGCCACCCGACGCGTACGTGCACACCGGCGAGGGCCCGCGCAACCAGATCTGCCTGGCCCGGCCGGGCATGGAGACGTGGGTGCGCAGCTGGGTGCCGAGCGGCGAGATCCGCGGCATGGTCGTGCGCCACGGCGAAGCGTTCACGATGTGCGAGCACCTCACGGTCGACGACCCGGTCACGGGCGCCGCGGTGTACCGCCCGACAGTGCACTACGCCTACCACCCGTCCGACGCGGCCATCAACAGTGTCCTCGAGCTGCGGATGCGCAGCTGGGAGATGCAGCCCGAGCAGCGGATCCTCAACGACGAGATCGTCAGCGGCCGCGACGAGCTCGGCGTGCTGCTCATGGGCCATCCGTTCAAGGCGTGGTGGACCGGCTCGGTCATGTCGATCGACGAAGCCCGCTCGGTCATCGCGCACCAGAACGCGACCACCTTGCAGGTGGCGGGTTCGATCGTGTCGGCCGTCGCCTGGATGATCGACCATCCCCACGAAGGCGTCTGCGTGCCCGACGACCTGCCGTGGCAGTACGTGCTCGACCACGCCCGCCCGTACCTCGGCACCCAGTTCTCGGGTCCGGCCGACTGGGATCCGGTCAGCAGCCGCAACGACGTGTTCCCCGGCTGGAGCACCGAGCGTGACGGCCTGAACACCGACGACCCCTGGCAGTTCACCAACTTCCTCACCCGCTGATCTCCTGGGTGCCAGTCCGCCTGGCTGGGCTGCAGCAGTGAGGACTCACTGGCGCCCAGGACGATCGGGAATCGATCCCGGGTGCCGGTGAGTCCAGGTGACCAGCTGATTCGTCCGGGCGTGGCACCCAGAACATCGAGCCGCGCCGGGTGACGGCCGCAGCTTGATTGCCGAATCGGGCTCGGTCGGGTACAGTCCCCAACCGATATGCGCACCGCCGGCCTGCTGCCCCTCCTTATGTAGGGCAAGCGCCGCATACTTCGCGCTTGCCCGCCCCCGCCTCCCGGCCGGGGGCTTCTTGCTTTTTCCGGCCGGTTCCCGCTCACCCGTCGCCCCGTTCGCTCGTCCCGCGCTCTCGCACTCGCCAGGAGAAACCTTCGTCATGCCTCCCGCCAACGTCACCCCCAAGAAGATGCCCTTCGACAAGTACCGGCGCTTCGTGCCGGTCGTGCTCACCGACCGCACCTGGCCCGACGTCGTCGTCGACAAGGCCCCGCTGTGGTGCAGCGTCGACCTCCGCGACGGCAACCAGGCGCTGATCGACCCGATGGACCCGCAGCGCAAGCGGCGCATGTTCGACGCCCTCGTGAAGATGGGCTTCAAGGAGATCGAGGTCGGCTTCCCGTCGGCCAGCCAGCCCGACTTCGACTTCGTCCGCCAGCTGATCGACGAGGACCTGATCCCCGACGACGTCACCATCCAGGTGCTCACCCAGTGCCGCCCCGAGCTGATCGAGCGCACCTACGAGGCGATCGCCGGTGCCAAGCAGGCGATCGTGCACTTCTACAACTCGACCAACCCGCTGCAGCGCGAGGTCGTGTTCGGCCTCGACAAGGGCGGCATCATCGACATCGCCGTCAGCGGCGCCCAGCTGTGCAAGAAGCTCGAGGACACGGTGCCCGGAACGCACGTGCGCTACGAGTACTCGCCCGAGAGCTTCACGCTCACCGAGCCCGAGTACGCGATCGAGGTGTGCCACGCGGTGATGGACGTCATCCAGCCCACCCCGCAGAGCAAGCTGATCCTCAACCTGCCGGCCACCGTCGAGTGCTACACGCCCAACGTGTACGCCGACGTGATCGAGTGGTTCGGGCGCCACATCCGCGACCGCGACTCGGTGGTCATCAGCCTGCACCCGCACAACGACCGTGGCACCGGCACCGCGGCCGCCGAGCTCGGTGTCATGGCCGGCGCCGACCGCGTCGAGGGCACGCTGTTCGGCAACGGCGAGCGCACCGGCAACGTCGACGTCGTCAACCTGGCGATCAACCTGTTCGTGCAGGGCATCGACCCGGAGCTCGACATCACCGACATCGACGCGCTGCGCCGCACGGCCGAGTACTGCAACCGGTTGCCCGTGCACCCGCGGCACCCGTGGGTGGGCGACCTGGTGTACACCGCGTTCAGCGGCAGCCACCAGGACGCGATCAAGAAGGGCTTCGAGGCACTCGACAAGAAGGCAGCCGACCACGATGGCGAGTACCCGGAGTGGGGGGTGCCGTACCTGCCCCTCGATCCGAAGCACCTCGGGCGCACCTACGAGGCCGTCATCCGCGTCAACAGCCAGAGCGGCAAGGGCGGCGTGGCGTACCTGATGAAGACCGAGCACGGCTTCGACCTGCCCCGCCGTCTGCAGATCGAGTTCTCGAAGACGATCCAGCACATCACCGAGGACTCCGGCACCGAGGTGTCGGCGGCCGTGATGTGGGACGCGTTCCAGGGCGAGTACCTGCCGTCCGAGCCGCGCTTCCAGCTGCTCGGCCACGAGCTGCGCAGCGACTCGTCGACCGGCCGCACCACGATCGTCGCCCAGCTGATGGTCGACGGTGCACACCGCACCATCGACGGCGAGGGCAACGGCCCGATCGACGCGTTCGTCAAGGCGCTCCGCAGCGGGCTCGGCGCCACCCTCGACGTGACCGACTACACCGAGCACGCGATCGGTCAGGGTTCGGAGGCCATGGCGGTGGCGTACGTCGAGACCCAGTCGAAGGAACACGGCGTGCTCTGGGGCGTGGGCACCGACCCGAGCACGATCACCGCCAGTCTGCGTGCGGTGCTGAACGCCTACGAGCGCAGCCAGCGCGGCTGACGCCCGACCCTGCACGGGACCGGGCCACTAGGCTCGGTCCCGTGGTGCGGATCGTGCGTCGGGTGCTGTGGCTGGCGCTGCTCGGCGGCGCCGGGGCGCTTGCGGCTCGCTGGTGGGCCACCCGCTCGGTGCCC
>WBZM01002102.1_pt1 | contig 17697 bp, 18 predicted proteins | sample 5204271 | NCBI WGS metagenome assembly WBZM01 (sample SAMN12344346, study PRJNA552823) | activated sludge metagenome | biome: Activated sludge suspended growth; feature: Nitrification reactor; material: Wastewater; isolation source: activated sludge from nitrification reactor of wastewater...
GCAGCGATCCGCTTCGACACCTCGACAAGCACCTCATCGCCACCTGCGTAGGTCACCGCCTCGTTGATGGCACGCAGCCGGTCGACGCTGATACACATCAATGCCGTCGCACGCCGCTCGCCCTTTCCCATCTGCGCCCGCAGTACGTTCCACGTCACGATCCCCGTCAAAGGGTCCTGACCCAGACTCTGCTCGAGCGATTGGCGGGCACGCACTTCATCGTCGATGTCGCGCAGCATCGTCATGAGCGAGACGGTTCCTCCGGAGGCGGCTTCTACGACCCGACTTCGGAACGTCACCCACTTGCGCGTCCCGTCGGCCATCACGATGCGTATCTCGCGGCGCGGGACAGGCCGGCCGGCCAGCGCCTCCGCGAACGCCGCTTGGATCTCCGCAAGATCGTCAGAGGCGACCAGGACGAACGCGGACCTGCCGACGAGGTCATCAGGGGTGTACCCGGCCAGTTGTTCGAATGACGGCGAGGCCCACAGGACGTTGCCTGCACCGTCCACATGCAGAATCGCGTCATACGCGCTCTCCGTGGCCATCCGGTACACCGTCTCCTGCTCAGTGAGCTGCTTCTGCATCTCGTGGCGTCGTGTCACATCACGCCACGTCAACACCAAGGATTCCCCGGCCTTGGCGCCCCGGATGTCGTACCGTCTGGTCTGCCCGAGCACGTCGTTGTAGACCTCTGTGTCATCGATGATCAGCGGTTCACCGGTATCGACCACATGGGCATAGGCCTCGAAGATCCCCTGATCCTTCAGATGCGGGAACAGAGTAAGGAACTCACTTCCCACCAGCTCCTCCAGAGCAACGTTCTGGTCGGTGGCAGCGGCGGCGTTCGCGATCGTAAAGACGAAGTCGTAGAGCTCTCCGGCATCGTTGCGCACCGCCTCGAGAACGACGAACGGGTCGAGCATGCTGTCCACGGTCACGTGCCACTGGTGCGCATAGGCCTCGGCATCCAAACGGGCGTCTACCAGTTCGGTGACGTCACGCAGAGTCACAACCACCCCCGTCAACTGGCCGTCCGCGTCTGTTTGCGGAATACCGGTTCCGCTCATCCAGCGGACTGCGCCCTCCGGAGTACGCCATCGCAAGGCCGGTCTTTCACCTGGCTTCGCACCCACAACGTGTACGCCGGTGTCGTCGAGCCGGCACAGGACGTCGGACGACTTCTGGGCGATGAGTTGTGCCAAGTGGTCGTCGCCGACCTCCCAGTCACTGTTCATGTCCTCACTCGACTCATCCGGCGACACGGACCCCGTTACACGCAGTATCGCGGCTGTGGGTATGCGAATTCCCGTTGATCTTGGGCGGCGGGCTGTCTGGCTTGGCAGACTGTCCTGATGCCAACGACCCGCCTGCCGGAATCCGATCTCGCTGCTGCCGCCCAGCAGGCATTCGACCTCAGCGCAGGGACACCCGGCGTGGTGGTGGGTGTGGCCAACGGGGCCGACACCTGGTTCGGCTCCTACGGACAGGCGGATGCCGACACCGCGATCACCCCGGGTACACATCTACGGATCGGTTCGGTCACCAAGACCTTCACCGCCTCGATCCTGCTGCAGTTCGTCGAGTCGGGCGCCATCGGGCTCGACGACAGGATCTCCGCGTACCTGCCTGACATCGACGATGGACTGACTGTGCGCATGGTCGCCACCATGCGCAGCGGGATCGCCGACTACACGGCCGATCCCGCGCTCGTCGCGCAGATCATCGCTGACCCGACAGCGCCGCGTACGGCGGCGGAAGTCATCGCCGCCGGCCTGGCTGCTCCCAGGATGTTCGCCCCTGATGCACAGTTCGCTTACTCCAATACCAACTACGCGATCCTCGGATCGATCCTCGAGCAGGTCTCCGGAGCGCCGTTCGCGACGCTGCTCGCCGATCGGGTACTGACCCCGCTCGACCTGGACCAGACCTGGTGGCCGGGCGACTCCAGTTCAATGCCCGACCCGTTCGCCCGCGGGTACACCCTGGTCTTCCCGGGAGCGACCCCCGAAAGCCCGGTGGACACCACGGGATTCAACCCTGCCTGGGCTGGAGCTGCGGGAGCGCTGGTGTCCACCGCGCAGGACCTCCTGACCTTCGCCAGGGCACTGGGAACGGGAGCTCTGCTGTCGGCCGAGACACAGAAGGTGCGCCTGGCGTCGCTGGCGGAGGCTGCCGCACTAGGCGCAGGGGTCGACTACGGGATCGGGCTGATGCGCATCGGCGGCTGGATCGGACACTCAGGGCACATCCCTGGATACCGTGCCGCCTGCTACTACCACCCTGAAGCGGATGCCGCCGTGGTCGTACTGACAGCCGGGGACATCGTCGCGGGGAACTGCCCCGAAGGGTTCGCGTCCGCGAGCATCGCCACGGACGCCGCGTGTATGTCGCCGACCGCCCGGGTGTTCGACGCCGTATCCGCAGCGCTCGGCTACCCCAGCACGACGCCTACCGGTTGAATCACTCCTGGCCGAGGATCTCCTGCTGCTGGTCTTCGATCCATTTGGTGGCGGGCTCTTTCGCCGAAACGGCATCCGGGTCGATCTCCTGCGCCTGATCGGAGGCGACCTTGGCCTGCTCAGCGAATGCGTCGGGGTTCTCTGTCATGACCACTCCTTCGTCCGGCCCATTGGAGCAGAGAACCAGAGGTGATTTCTCTGTGAAGCCGACGTCCATTGCCGCGACGACGAACCGGTGTCAGACTCGAATGGACGAAGGACTGGCGATGACCGACGACTTCTGGGACCACATCGCGGGTGATGACGCGTCGCTGGCACGCTTGCATGCGCTGGTCCCAGCCGCAGAGGAAGTCGACATCCTCGATGAGGCGCGCGACGCCGAGCATCGCGAGTACGTCCGTCGGGTCATGGACGAAGCCTCAACCCCGCTGGACATCCACACCGACGATGAGGACGAACCGCTCACCACGATCCACGACACGGCGCCGATCATCGACCTTCTGCGTCATGAACTCGGGGCCACGGTGATCGGGGAGTTCACCACCGACTGACGGAACGGAATCTGCCTTTTGGTGAAGATGTGACACCTCACGTGTCACTTCTTCACCAAAAGGCCCGCTCCATCGTCCACGCGTCCGGCCCATTTCACCTAGCACCCCAACCTGCCGATCACCATGATGTGGGGCTCACATCCGCCGTTGCGCTCGCCGCTGTACTTGCGGCCTCCCCGGTGCCTGCGGCCAGCGCTGACTCCTCACCTCCGCGCATCCTGCTGATCACCGCCCATCCGGACGACGAAACGCTGTTCAACCTCGGCCGCTTCGCCGAACGAGGTGCTTGGATGGCAGTCGCGCTGGTCACCAACGGCGAAGGCGGGGCTGTTGTCCAATCGATCCGCCCCGACTACGACCCGCAGCGCGACCCTGACGTCCTCGTCGAGGCCCAACCGGGACCGACAGCCTGGCTTACGACTCCCCCGGCAGGGCCCCGCCTGCGGCTCATCGACTCCGCCACAGCGCTGGCCGAAGAACGGCGCCGGGAGTTCCTCACCACGATGGCCGAGCATCGCGTGGCGCGCGTCTACTTCCTCTCGACACTACGGGGACACGAGTTCGAGGACTCGTGGGACAACGGTGTGCGCAACTGGGACAAGCCCACCCTGCGCCGTGACCTCACCCGCATCGTGCGGAGATTCGATCCCGACATCATCGTGACGCTCAACCCGGGCGAGACCTGGGCGCACCCCCAGCACGTCGGACTCGGCCGGCTGGTGCAGAAATGGCTCGACGCCGGCCGCTTCGACACCCCACAGCGGCCATCGCTGTACGGCCTGCGCGAGCAGGCTTGGTACACCGAATCGATGGCACCGCAGTCCGGCGATCTGACCTTCCGGCGGGACCGGCGATCCCGCGTACTTCGAACGACGTACGAGCAGTACTGGCGAACCGCCACAAGCGCCTACATCAGCCAGAGTTCCCACCCGGTCTGGCTGGATGCCAGGGCAGCGGTCGGGATCCTGCCCGGCTACCGCGGTATCGACACACTGCGCCGCCTCGACGGCACGCGCCTGTTCCAGTCCGCGCCGCGCGATCGTCAGGCGTACAAGGCTCTGCCACGCACACCCATCGTCGTGCGTCAGTGAGGGGATCCGACAATGCTCGACCGACGCGCTTTCCTGACGGCGACCGCACTGCTGGCCGCCTCGACCGCCATCCCGCCGGCGTCCGCTGCCAGCACCCCGATCAAGTTCCCGCCCGCACTGAAGCGCGGTGACCTGATCGGGATCACTTCACCGTCTGCTGGCGTGTCGAAGGCCCTGCGGCCACGGATGCAGTTCGCATACCGCCACCTGCGGCGCCTCGGGTATCGCTACCGCGAGGGCACATGCCTGTGGGGGAAGGGTTTGATGAGCGCCCCTCCGAAAGCGCGCGCTGAAGAGCTCATGGAGATGCTGCTCGACGACAAGATCGCCGCGGTCTTCCCGCCCAACGGCGGCGAGATCCTGATCGACATCCTCCCGCACATCGACTTCGCGGCCCTATCGGCCGCCCCGCCGAAGTGGATCCTCGGCTACTCGGACATGAGCGCTTTCATGCTGCCGTACACGCTGCTGACACGGCACGCGAACCTCAACGGCACGAATCTGTGGGAGTCGCCGATCGACCCCACCGATCCCCGGCTCGCCTACTGGAACGACGTCGTGACTCTGCAGCCCGGCGCGACCTTCACCCAACGTGCCGCAACCCGCTACCAACCCCACGACAGCGACTGGGACAAACTCCCGCGTGTCCGGCACTTCGACCGCACTGCCCCTGTGAAGTGGAAAGTCCTGGGCCACGAGAAGGACCGCGACTACCGAGTCGAGGTCAGCGGCCGACTCATCGGAGGCACGCTCGATGTGATCGGACCGCTGTGTGGATCTGAGTACGGCGACGTCGCGGCATTCGGCCGCAGCATCGCACCGGACAAACTGATCGTCTTCCTCGACTCGTGCGACTACACCACCCCGCAGTACGACCGTGCCCTGCACCAGTTGCGGTTCTCCGGCTGGTTCGATCGCGCGTCCGCGGTCCTGATCGGGCGCACCGGCGCCAAGCAGGTCGAAGATCTGAGCCAGCGCGGGGCGTTGCGTGATGCTCTGTCCGGCCTGCAGATCCCGGTCTTCTACGACGTCGACGTGGGCCACCTCCCACCCCAGATGCTGCTCGTCAACGGGGCATCGGCGACCCTGCGCTTCGGACCGAGAACCACGTCGATCCGGCAAGTGCTGGCCTAGTAACTACTGAACCGCCGTCGGCTTGTCCAACCACGGTTGCATCAGGGCGGGATCCTGCGCCTCGATCCAGTTGACCAGGTCGAGCATCGAGATGAACCGGACCTCCGGGTGATCTCTGGCGGTGTCCTGGATGAACCGGGATAAAGCATTTGTGTACGCCCCACACACCCAGTCGTTCATGTGGTTGCCCAGGATGAGCGGCGCCCGGTTGGACGACGACACCGCGTCCAGCGCTGAGCGGTACGCCTCGTAGGTGTCCGCCTCGATCTGCTGACAGACCTCGGGCGCCGCTTCGGTCTCGCCGCCGTTCTGATTGACGAGGAAGTTGAAGTCCATCGAGGCGATCAACGTGGACTGCCCGGGAACCTTGATCCGCTGCAGTGGGACCTCCCACAGCCCACCGCTGCGCGTGGGCCATTGCAGGTCACCGACCTGGGAAGCGTCGTAGCGGTAGCCGACCTGCTTGTACGCCGACCGGATGGCCTGCGGATCACCTTCGAGGCACGGGGTGCGCCCTCCCTTGGCGACCTCGGAACTGAAAGGTAGCGGCGGATGGTCGCGCAGGTCCGGGTTGTACAACCGCCAGTTGTCCAAGAAGTCGTTCCACTGGTCGATCTCGCTGACCCAGTCCGCCGCGCTCCAGGTGTTGACACCACTGGCACCGCAGAAGTGTCCGTTGAAGTGGGACCCGATCTCCATGCCCATGTTCCACGCCCGTGTCAGGGAATCGAGCCGTGTCCCCACCATCGTCGGATCGGCGAAGCCGATGTCGGAGGTCCCCCGCTGCTTGCCCGGGGGCCGGTAGGCGGTGTTGCGTGTCTCCGGCAGCAGGTAGGTGCCCGACACGTAGAACGAGAACCGGCCCTTCACCTGCTCTGCGAGATCGAGATACCGCGCCATCACGCCACTGCGCATCTCGACGCCGCCGTCGAAGGAGACGGCCACGAACTGCGGCGGTTGTCCACCCGGCTCCAGAGCAGGCAGGTCCGCGGCCGGTTGCGCAAGGGCGGGGACCGTGACGCTTGGATCAAGGGACGCCGCCGACAACTCCTCGTCTGCAGGTACCAGGCCGACGGCACTCTCGGCCGGTCCGGCGGGGATAGACGCGGCGGTCGAGTTCTCGCTCGCGCACCCTCCCAGCAGCACCCCGGACACGACAAGCAGTCCGGCGATGGTGGCGTAGCCTCCGGAGGCGCGCTGGCGGACAGTCATGGTCATTCACTTCCTCTTCCCGGCATCGTCACACGCGCATACACCAGATCCCGGCATTGAGCGCGAAACGCCGGGGCACACACCCAACTCGCCCTCCAGAAGCAACGGCGGATTGCCGATTCATCAAGTGACGCCGCATGTCACGCTGTCGGCGTGCGACCAAGGTGAGGAGGTGGTCCCCGGTGCGCGACGCTTCCGCCGGTTCTGCTCCCGGGCGCAGGCTGGTCGATCTCCTCGTGCAGAACCGGTGGGCCCTCGGAGTGTGGATCGGCGGTGTGGCCTGTCTGGTCACCATGCTGTTGCCCACCGACTCCCCGGCGCGGGTGGCGCTGGTCAACGGCGCCAGCGTGGTGGCCGTGCTGGTCCTGCTGTGGGCCGCCGCCCGGATGAACAGCGATGCCCGGGTCGTGTGGTGGTGGCTCGGGGCCTACCTTCTGTTGACGGTGAGCGGGGACATGATCTACGACGTCTACCGCTTCCACTTCAATGAGGAGCCCTTCCCGAGCGTGGCCGACCTGTTCTACCTGGTGGCATACGTGGCGATGATCGCCGCCTTGGTGATCCTGGTCCATCGGCGCCAATCGGGGCGTAACCGGGAGGTGTGGGTGGACACCGCCGTCATGTCGCTCGCGGCCGCCTGTGTCGTGGCCACGGTCGTGATCATGCCGGTCCTGAACGACACCTCGGCCCCCACCGTGACGACCGCGATCGCCGTTGCATACCCCCTCCTCGACGTCGTGGCCCTGTCCGTTCTCATCCGGTTGCTCGTCGACGTCAAGAAGATGAACCTCGCCCTCGCTCTGCTCACCACTGCCATCGTCTGCACACTCACCGCTGACCTGGTGTTCCAGAGTCTGGCGGCGCAGGGTGTGGTCGAGGACTCCCCGAGTTGGGTCGACGGCCTCTTCCTCGCGGCCATCCTGTTGCTCGCGGCGGCGGGCACCGCACGCGGCGCGTCGACGATCACGCAGCCCAACCCGACCACCCAGCGCACGAAGGCCCGCTTGGTCGCACTTGCGGCGGCCGCGCTGACCGCACCGACGCTGCTTGCCGCCTCCGTGTGGAGCGAGGTCGGATCCGGGGCACGCCTTTTGGCCGTGGTCTCCATCGCGGTTATCTTGCTGATCTTGTGGGGCGCCCTGATGCTCATCTCATTGGTCGAGCAGCAAGCGGCACTGTTGGCGGACCTGGCCCGGCGCGACGGGCTGACCGGCCTGCCCAACCGCCGCACCTGGGACTTCGAACTCGACCGGGTCGCCGAGCGCACAGCCGCCCAGCGCCGGCCATTGACGGTAGCGATGCTGGACCTCGACCGGTTCAAGGACTACAACGACCACTACGGACATCCAGCCGGCGACGACATGCTCGTCGCGTGTGCGCGCGCATGGCACTCACTTCTGGATCCCCCGGCGCTGCTCGCACGTTACGGCGGCGAGGAGTTCGCCGTACTCCTGCCGGGAACCGAGATGTCTGAGGCACTTCCGTTGCTGGAGCGTGTGCGACGTGCAACGCCGGAGGGCCAGACGGTCTCGATCGGATACGCAGAACGGATCGAGGACGAGCCGATTGAGAGCACCATGCAGAGGGCAGATCGGGCCCTCTACGATGCCAAGGCCGAGGGTAGGAACCGAGTCGTGGCGAAACGGGAGCCTGTACACCACACCTAGTCGGATCACCCGCGCAGTTGGCCTCGTGGACCCATGACGATGACCGGTCTGTCTGCCGGGTCGAGCCATCGCAGGGTCGAGCGCATCGCGGGACGACTGATCGAGATGCACCCGCGGGTGGCTCCCCGACCGGATACGTGTAACCAGATGCCGCCGTCCTTGATCCGGTCATTCGGACGCGTCAGGTCCAGAGGGCTGCGCCCAGGTACGCGATTGAAGTTGATCGCCACCACATAATCGAAGACCCATTCGCCGCCCGGCGGTCCCGCGAAGCCCCGCCGGGAGTGGTGATACGGCAGCGCTGTTCCTGCCGGCTTCTTCAACCGACCCCCCGCATCCGTCAGACCGAACGTCCCAATAGGTGAGTAGTAGCTGTAGTCCCACGGCCGGGGATGCCAGCCGCGGGCCCCATTGCGCGCCGGTATGGTGGCCTGCTTGTGCCAGCACCCCTCACGGAATGACCACCTGGTGAGCGTGGTGTGACTCGAGTGACGGCCGTGCCCTGCAGCGATGAGCACCTGGGTGTGCCGGTCAGGATCCACCTGCCGATGCGCTGCGAGAGGCAGTTCGCACGGCGTGACCGGCGGCAACGCGGCGATCATGCCCGCAGTCTACGCCGGGACGCCGACGACCCGGCTGCCTCGCGCGCAGCGGCCGGATCACTGTCCCGGGGACGTCACTGTCCTACGATCACCCTGTGTCCGATGACCGTGCCGAGGTCATGCAGCAGATCCTCGATGAGACCTACGCCGAGGCCGAGCACGCCGCGCTGACCTGGCAGACCCGGTCATGGCGAGAGAGCCGACCCCTTGCCGGGATGAGGGTCCTGGACGCCACCCCGGTGTTCCACAACACCCTCGCCAAGTACGTGCCGTTGCTCGTGGCTGGCGCCGACCTCACAGTCAGCCTGTCCCCCTTGCTGCCTCATGATCCCGCCACGGCAGACCTACTGGGCCGCATGGGCATACACGTCGTCAGCGAGCACGACGGCGCCACCTACGACGTCGTGCTGGATTGCGCCGGCGTGCTGGCCACCGCAGGCTCTCGCGCCGGATACGTCGAACTCACCAAATCCGGACAGCACGTCTACGAGGCCTGCCCCAAGCCGGTGCTCATGGCCGACGACAGCCGCATCAAGCTCATCGAGACCACCCTGGGTACAGGGGACGGTTTCGTGCGGGGATTGGCGCACTTCGGCCACGCAGACCTGGCCGGCAGGTCGGTGGTGGTGTTCGGTTGCGGAAAAGTGGGTCGGGGGGCGGCATGGCGGGCCCGTCGAGCAGGGGCAGACGTGGCACTGATCGATCCTGATCCCTCAGCCCGTGCCCCGAGTGGCTGCGTACTCATCGATGCCAACGACGCCGAGTCCGTTCGCGCGAGAGTGGAAGGCGCCTGGTGCATCGCGAGTGCAACCGGCGTGGCAGGCACCCTCTCCCCTCTGTCCGGGCTCCTCGCCGATTCCGAAGCGATCCTGGCGAACCTCGGCGCCGAGGACGAGTACGGTCCTGGCATGCCGCCGGACCGCGTGCTCAACGCCAAGGCGCCGGTCAACTTCGCCCTGGCCGAACCGACCCGCCTCGCCTACCTCGACGCCACCTTCGCGCTGCACAACGCCTGTGGGGTGGAATTGATCAACGGCCGCCACCCGGCCGGAATCAGCCCGCCGCCTCATGACCTCGAGCGCGCAATCCTCGAGGTCACCCGGACTCTCAGCACCATCGGGGATGAATTACCGGCGATCGAAGAGGACGTGCCGTGAGACGACTGCTCATCAGCGAGGTCCTACTGAACGGCGAGGTGACCGATGTCGTCATCGCCGGGGACCGCTTCGAGTCCGTCGGCCAGACACCGGAAGGCGAGTTCGACGAGGTGATCGCCTGCCGGGGGCGCATGGCGATCGTCCCACCGTTCTACAACGCCCACACGCACGCCGCCATGACGCTTCTGCGCGGATACGCCGACGACGTGGAACTCGCGGAATGGCTCACCGACCACATCTGGCCGGCGGAGGCGCAACTCACGAGTGAGGACATCTACGCCGGCAGCCGCATCGCCATCCTCGAGATGATCAAGTCCGGGACCGTGTTCTTCAACGACATGTACTGGGACCAGCCCGCGACCGCTCGCGCGGCCGACGAGCTGGGGGTGCGGGCAGCGATCGGGTTGCTGTACCTCTCCGGCCCGGACGGCGCAACCAATCCGCGCAGTGCACGCAGCAACGCGGCACTGCTGGAGATGGCACCCGATCTCCCCTCCCGGATCCAGATCACCGAGGCGCCACATTCGGTGTACACGGTGCCCGAGGCCGGGCTGCGCGCCGCCGCTGAATCCGCGGCGCAGTCGGGGCGCCTGCTCCACATCCACGTCAGCGAGACGAGCAAGGAGAACGCCGACTGTCTCGCGCAGACCGGCCGGTCCCCTGTGGCCTACCTCGATGACCTCGGGGTGATCGGACCGCACAGCATCCTGGCCCACTGCGTACATCTGTCTGACGCCGATCGAGACATTCTGGTCGCACGCGACGCAGTGATCGCGCACCTTCCGACGTCGAACATGAAACTGTGCAGTGGCCAGTTCGATCATGCCGCCGCGCGCGCCGCCGGGCTGCACCTGACTCTGGGCACGGACGGGGCCTCGAGCAACAACTCCCTGTCCATGCTGACCGAGATGAAACTGGCGTCGCTGTCGGCGAAGATCCGCTCCGGGTCGCCCACCGACGCGCGCGACCACGAGGTGTATGCGATGGCCACGATCGCGGGCGCGCAGGCATTCGGCATCGACGCCGGCGAGATCGCTGTGGGGCGCTTGGCCGATGCGCTGCTCATCGACCTCGACCAGCCGAGCCTGGTCGCCGACCACAACCTGGAGTCCAACCTCGTCTACGCCGCAGACTCGTCGGTGATCGACACGGTGATCTGCGACGGCAAGGTCCTGATGTCAGGCCGTCGGGTGCCGGGCGAGGAGGAGATCCTCGAGCAGGGCCGGGCGGCGGCCGCCCGCATCCGCGCGCGCCGGTGAGCCGAAATGTGGATCTTGTGCCATGTCGCGGCGAGGCGTAGCCTCGGGCACCTGCGAGGAGGATGCCATGAGGAAGTTCTTAGCCATAGTCAGCGCGACGGGGATTGCGGCGACCGGGATGGTCGTCGCGGCGCCTGCCGCCCAGGCCAAGACCGTGAAGGCGTGCGTGAAGAAGTCCGACGGCACGGTCCGGTTCATCAACAAGAAGAACAAGAAGTGCAAGAAGGGCTGGGTCAAGTCGAGTTGGAACTCTGAAGGCCCCACCGGTCCACAGGGACCCCTCGGCCCGGCGGGCCCCAACTGGACGGTCAAGGACGGCTCGGGGCAGACCCTCGGTACGTTCGCGGGATTCCAGTACGGCGGCCTGCTGGTGAACTACATGTTCGTGATGGTCGAAGACGGAGGGGTGTTCCTCTACCTCAGTGACGGATCAGTGCTGGCCGAGAACGCCGTTCTCTTCGAGAACAACGGATGCACCGACGCCGCGGTGTTCAATGCATCGAGTGCCGCCCTGGACACATACCTCAAGTCCGCGGGCGGTCCCGGCCGCACTGTCTTCCGGGTGGCCAACGCCCCCACAGCGAGCGCATGGAAGGTGGCGGAGACCACCACGTCGACCGTGCCTGTGGCTCCGAACAGCCTCTTCCAGAAGAACCCGACCACCGGGGTCTGCTCGGCGGCGGCCCATGCCGGCGGGTTCATCGTGCGCCTCACACCCGCGCAGGCACCCAAGGTGGGTAGTGGCGGGCTGCGGCTGATCCGCTAGACGGCGTCTGGCTGCCCCGTAACGGCCGCGATGCGCCTGCGCGCCTCGCCGGTTGCCGCCTCGACCGAGTCCCCAGGCTCGAACGGCGGCAGCACGGTCACCGTGATGTGGTGACGTCCGCGCAGCACGAACCCGTGTTTGGGTAGCGCGTTGTTCGTCCCTTGGATCGCGATCGGGACGATCGGCACCTGCGCGTCGACTGCAAGTTCGAAGGCTCCGGTCTTGAACGCCTTGAGTTCACCTGTGGCCGAGCGCGTGCCTTCGGGGAACAGCATGAGCGAACTCCCCCGTGCGAGCGCTTCCTTGCACTGCGCCATCATCTTCACCACGCTGTCGCGGTTGCCGCGCTGCAGAGGGATGTAGCGGTTCAGCGTCATGTTCCACCCCACGCCCGGAACCTTGAAGATCTCCGCCTTGGACACCCACTTGAAGTCGGTGAACAACCGGAAGAGCACCAGAATGTCGAGCAGTGAAAGGTGGTTGGCCACATACACGTAGGTGGCGTCCGGCTCGATGTTCTCCCGGCCGTGGATCGTCACCCGCCATGCGGGGTTCAACCATGTGTACAAGGACGCCCAGAAACACGTGAACAAGTGCAGTGCGCGTCGGCGACTGTCGAAAGGCGCGGTCACGGCCCAGATGATCACAGCGATCGGGAACAGGAGTGCGGAACTGAGGACCACGAAACCCCAGAAGAGCAGCGACCCCAGTTGTGCCATGGGTGACAAGGTATCGGGGGCACCCCATGGCTCATCGCGCAGGAAGGCTCTTCGCAGTCGCCGATACGGGCACGTCGTCGCGGCCGGGCGCGGTCCTCAGCACCTGATCACCGATTGTGGACGTGATGCCGAACCAATAGTGCTCGTTGCGATAGTGGTGCCACCTGTGATTGTCGTAGAGATGACGATATGCCCGGGTCTTCGGCTTGTAGTCGGTGTGGATCAGGAAGTGTGACCACTCGTACAGCAGGGCCATGGCGAATCCGGCGACGTAGAAGGACGTGCGCATGGGCCACGTAGGGAACACGAGTCCGACTGCGAGCACACTCAGGATGAGATAGCCGAGCCACCGTCGGGGGATGAAGATCAGCGGAATGTCGCGCGGATCGGCGTGGTGGAGACGGTGATCGCGTGCAACAACGGTGTCGATCGTGCGGCCCACGATCTGCTTGGGCCGCGCGTGGAGAACGAATACGTGCAGACCCCACTCGAGGAAAGGCTGGACCGCCACGACGAGGACGAACGGGAGGATGGTCGACCACGTGAAGTCCCCCACGTAGACACGCGCGATCACGGCGACCGCCAGGCACAACAACAATACCCTCGGGGACAGATGCTTGAAGAACTCCGCGCGGCTCTCTGCCAGGGTCCTGGGTAGTGGCGTGCGGATCGTTCGCGTCACCCGCCCATCATGGCTCATCCCATGAGGCGACTAACGGCGGCTCGCCCGGATTCTGGTCACAGTGGCACGACTGTCACGTTCAGAGCAGCGTTCTGGAAGCTGACTCCTGCATTGGTGGATGCGAGCACTGCCGCACACCTGATCCCGACATCATGCAGGCCTGCGTCCACATCCACTGAGCCCACGAGCGACACGCTGGTCAGCACCGCACCGACACTGACCGGGGACATCGTTGCCTCAACATTGTCGCCGACGGTCTCCAGCCCGCTCGTCTCTTCGTGCAACAACTGACAATTCACTCGTGCGGACTTGTCGAAGTTGCCTGTGGTCTTGAAGGCGTTCACCTGCCCCGTGATCATCAGGCGTGTCGGTCCAGTCACCGTGATCAGGCCCGTGCTGGAGCCTGGCGGGTCGCTGAGCGTGAGAACGGTGGCCGATGAGTCGTTTGCCAGCGGAGTGATCGCCGTGGTCTGAGCTACCGCGGAACCCACCGCTGGAGCAGCCGGACCTTGTGGACCGGCAGGACCCTGTGGCCCCTGTGGCCCTTGCGGTCCCTGCGGCCCGGACGCGTTGAGCTTGCTCCTCACCGCCGGAGCCAACTTTCGCTCTGTGATACTGCCGTTCTTGATCGATCTGCCGTTGATCACCTTCGCCGCCGTGGCCGCGCTCGTGGCGAATGCCATGACGACAGCGAGCGCGGGAATCAGGATCTTCAGTGAGCGCGGCATGTGAGCCTCCCAAGATTGTGCGCATGCCCCGCTCGGCACGCAGCGGGATCATGCGAGTCTTACGCAATCCCGGTGCAGACACCACCGGTTCCCACGACGCCGACCCACCTCACGCGGTCATCGGTGGCGCCCGTCCAGCAACGGCCGTGACCAGGGGAAGTCGACGCCTCACCCGTCGCGAGACCTCGAGAACGGCCACTCCGACTTCCCCTTTCACCTCCTCAATCATCGCACGTATGTACGACATTCCCGAGATTGATCGAAAGTGGGGACAACCGTGGACTTGAGGTTCGTGCGGTAGGTTCCGAGTCGACGCCGGTACCCAGGGAGGACGCGTGCGCGCCATCGTTCAGCGGGAATACGGCCCACACCGCGAGGTGCTTCACGTCCGCGATATCCCAACCCCCACCCCCGGCCCGGGGCAGGTGCTTGTACGCGTGCGTGCGACCTCCGTCCACGCCGACGTCTGGCATGCGGTCAACGGACTGCCATACGTTCTGCGACTGATGGGCTCCGGCGTACGGGTCCCGAAACAGCCAGTCCCAGGTACCGATCTCGCCGGCGAGGTGGTCCATCCCACCGGCCGGTTCGCCGTTGGCGACCGGGTGTTCGGCGAAGTCACGAAGGCCAATCAATGGAGCAACAGCGGCACCTTCGCCGAGCTCGCTGCTGCGGACGAGGAGTTGCTCGAACCCATCCCCCAGGACCTGTCGTTCGAGCAGGCGGCCGCCGTCCCCACGGCAGCCCTCATCGCACTGATGAACCTGCGGGACCAAGGCAGAGTCCGCCCGGGCCAACGGGTGCTGGTGAACGGCGCTGGCGGGGCGGTCGGTGTGTGGGCCGTCCAGCTGGCTCGCGAGTTCGGCGCTGAAGTGACGGCAGTGGACGGTCCGGGGAAGCTCGACCTACTGCGAGATCTGGGGGCGGAGCACACGATCGACTACACCAGCCAGGACTTCACGGACATGGGCAGGCGCTATGACATCGTCTTCGACATCGTCTCGAAAGCGCCCTTCTCGCGGGTGCGCCGAGCCCTGGAACCGGACGGCACCTTCGTCCTGATCGGACATGACCAGTACGGCGGTTCGGGGCATCGGGTTCTCGGCAGTCTGGGCCGCATGCTTCCGCTCATGGCAGCATCGCCGTTCGTCAAGCAACTCCCAGGAATTCGCACCAGCCACACTCGCAAAGACAACTGGTCGTTGATCGTGCGCCTTCTGGAAGAGGGGCGCATCCGCCCCGTTGTGGATGACAACCACTTCCCACTCGAGCAGACCGTCGACGCCATGGACCACCTCGTCACCGGAGCCGCCAAGGGCCGAGTCGTCCTCACCGTGTAACGGCCTGATGCTCCGGGCCGTTCACTCCGTCGGCATCATCCGATGCAGCGATCTTTGGGCCAAGACCTTGGGTTGGCCGCCTTGTCGGAGGATGCTGGACCGCATGGTTCCCAGGGCTGCTGCGTCCGTGGTCACGCTGACTGTGACAGCGGCGTGGCTGGCGCTGCTTTCCGGCCCCGCTCCCGCCACAGTTCGTGAGGACGCCGCCCCCGGTGCGGCGGTATCCGCGTCTCCGACGGCGAAGCGGGCCACGGCGATCCTCGGCTGGCAGGAGACCACGCGGAGGGTGACCGCTGGAGAACGCCTGTCCGATCGAATCCGCATCTTCACCGGTGGACAGTCCTCGCAGCGCACGGTGCGCTTGCTGCAGGCACGCTCGGGGTCCGACGTGTGGCGGACGATCTGGCGGGGCAAGACGTCGGCCCGTGGCCGAATCACAGTGCGCTGGACCGCTCCCGACAGCGGCGTCTGGCGATACCGCGCGAAGGTGGCCGCCACATCCAAGGCCCGAGCCCGAACCGCATCGACCCGGCGGATCGTGGTGTGGACGCCTGACACGTCCATCGCGCCCGGGCCCACTGAACCCACCCCGTCCTCGGAATCCACCGTTCATGTCACCGGCGACATCGGCCAGTGCGGTGGCGCCGCGGACGAGACGGCGGCGCTCATCGACTCGGCCCCTGGGCCACTGGTGGCCACCGGCGACCTCGCGTACCCGAACGGCACCGCAGCCGACTTCGCCAACTGCTACGACCCCTCCTATGGCCGCTTCACACCGATCACGTTCCCCGTTCCCGGGAATCACGAGTACAACTCCGGAGCCACGGCCTACTTCGACTTCTTCGGCGACCGCGTGGGCACTCCAGCTCAGCCCTGGTACGCGGTGAACCTCGCCGGCTGGCGCTTCTACATGCTCAATTCGAACTGCGCGCAGGTGGGTGGATGCGGCGCGGGTTCACCGCAGTACTCCTGGCTGGCCGATCAGTTACGGAGTGACCAGCCCCGGTGCACGGCGGCCGTGTGGCACCACCCCCGCTGGTCGAGCGGGGTCCATGGCCCTGACACGAACACCGCACCGCTCTATACGTTGCTGGCCGACCACGGGACCGATCTCCTGCTGACCGGGCACGAACACAACTACGAACGCTTCGCCCGTCTCGATGCTGCGGGCAGGACCGACCCCTCGGGCATCCGGGAGTTCGTCGTCGGCACCGGCGGGGCCGCCCTGCGGGAGATCCCCGGTCTCGCCGCGGGATCCGAGGTGCGGCTCAACGACAGCCACGGCGTCTTACGACTCACGCTGCGTGCCGGCGATTTCGACTGGCGCTTCGTTCCCACGGAAGCCAACGGTGGCACTGATGCCGGGTCGGAGCAGTGCGCCTGAGTATCCGTGGCCGATCAGGGGATTCCGCGACGTACTTTCAGCCCGCTACTGTCACGACGCATGAGGCATGATCAACATCCGCGGCTCGCATTGACTGCGGCGGTCACAGCAGTGCTTGTCGTCATGGGCGTGTTCACAGCGCCTGCGGCAACGGCCGGCACGACCACCGAAGAGATCACGGTGCCAGCGACGATCCAATATCTCCACGGCCAGGACCCAGTTGACCCCGGTCACTGCAGCGCTTTGGTCTTCGTGCAATGGGCAGACGTGCCGGGGACAGTGTCAGCGCGGGCGTATTACACATTCAAGGGCCAGGAGCGGTCGGAATCCGCAGCCCCGCCGTTCAGTGACACGACGGATTGGGTTGTCACCTACACAGTGAGCCCCGGTAATCACTGGATCCTGGTGGGCAAGTCGTGGGTGGACGGCCCAACTGTGGCGACGTGCGAAGACAAGGCCGAGCTGTACAAGACGCTGATCACAAACCCCGTGCGGGTGGTGCTGACGGTGGAGCGTGACAACTCGAAGTGTGAGGCCGCACAGACACTGGTTACCAAACTGCAGGGCAAAGTGAAGAGCCTTAAGTCACGCATGAAAGCAGCATCGGGCAAGCGGAAGGACGCGTTACGCGATGCGCTGCGTACGCGAAAGAAGCAGTTGGCCAAGGCAAAACTCGCAGAGCAACGAGCCTGCTGAACCCGGTCATCGCGCGCGCTGCACCCGCGTCTCGTCCCACACCGGCTCGTCGGATTCGTAGACCACGCCGTCCGCTCCGAAGACCAGGAACCGGTCGAAACCCCGTGCGAACCAACGGTCGTGGGTGACGGCTAACACGGTGCCCTCGAACGCCGCCAAACCCTCCTCGAGCGCCTCGGCCGACTCCACATCGAGGTTGTCGGTGGGCTCATCGAGCAGCAGCATCGTGGCTCCAGACAGTTCCAGC
>WBZM01002107.1_pt1 | contig 17670 bp, 16 predicted proteins | sample 5204271 | NCBI WGS metagenome assembly WBZM01 (sample SAMN12344346, study PRJNA552823) | activated sludge metagenome | biome: Activated sludge suspended growth; feature: Nitrification reactor; material: Wastewater; isolation source: activated sludge from nitrification reactor of wastewater...
CGATGATGCCCAATTGCTGCCCGGCGATGTCGATGGCCCCTTCCCACTGGCCGTCCAGCGGCGTGGCGTCGACGGGCAGGGCCGGGGCGGTGGTCTCGGTGGGCGCGGCCGTTGGCGGCGCGGGTTCGGGCGTGGCGGTGGCCGGCCCCATGTTATCTGTCTGGGCGCGATTGCAAGCGGCCAGAAGCAAAACGAAAGCTAGGAGGGACAATGAACGTGACATAGTTAGCTGACCTCGGTTAAGGGTAGGCAGTCAACTGCTCATTGTACCATGAGATTGAACGCAGACCTGACGGGTGATGGCCAGTCGTTCTCTGGTGCAAGTACGATTCGTGGCCGTTCACTTGTCAGGTCGGTGCGCCTGGGGTGACTTTGGAAAAGCCCGTGTCATCTTGCTGTGTACACAAGAATCGTGTACACTGGGCCTATGCTCAAGAACATCACCTTCTCGGCCGATGAAAACCTAATCCGCATGGCGCGACGGCAGGCGGCGCTGGAGGACACAACGCTCAACCAGTTGTTCCGCGAGTGGCTGGAGCGGTATGTCGTTCAGCAGGATAGCGAGATGCGCCGGCAGGCTGTCGCCCGCTACGACGCCTTGATGGGACGGCTGGCTCATGTCAATGCCGGGCGCAAGTTCACCCGCGAGGAGTTGAATGAGCGTCGCTGAGCCGGCCGAACTGTTCTTTCTTGATACGAACATCCTGATCTATGTGTTTGACCGGACTGCACCTGAAAAGCAGCGTGTGGCCGAGCAACTCGTGCGCCATGCAGTGACTACGGGTCAAGGCCTGATCAGTACCCAGGTCGTGCAGGAATTTCTCCATGCCGCACGGCGTAAGTTCGAGCGGCCAATGACCCTGGATGAGCGACGCCAGCACCTGGAGATGGTCTTAGCGCCACTGTGCCAGTACTTCCCATCGATCTCGTTCTACGATCACGCCTTGCTCATCGCTGAAGAGACGGGCTATGCCTTCTACGACGCCCTGATCGTCACCGCGGCCGTCGAGAGCGGCTGCCGCGTCCTCTACAGCGAAGACCTTCAGCACGACCGCGTCGTCCGTGGCGTGCGCCTGGTCGATCCGTTTCGCGACTAGCGGCCCGCGGCCGCCGGCTAACCGGCATAAACACCTTCCAGCGTCCCGGCCAGCCCCGCCCACCCAAACCGCGTCACGATGTCCTCCCGCGCCGCCGCGCCCCGGCGCGTCCGTTCGCCGGCGTCCGCCAGCAGCGCCACCGTCGCGCCAACCAGTCCCGCCACGTCTCCCGACGCGACCAGCGCCCCCGTCCGCCCGTCGCGGATATACTCGCTCACCTGCCCGACCGCCTCGGCCACGACGGGCACGCCCACGACCAGCATGTCGGCCAGCTTCACCGGGCACTTGGTGCGGTTGAGCAGTGTGTCGTCCATCAGGTAGAGGCCCACGTCGGCCGCGGCCAGCGTCGCCGGCAACTGCTCGCGCGCCGTCCAGCCCACGTCGATGACCACGTCCAGCAGCCCGGCGTCGGCCAGCCGGGCGCGGAAGGCGGCGCTGTCGGCGGCGTAGAGGCCCGCGCCGACCAGCAGCACGGCCACATCGGGCACGGCAGCGCGGATGCCGGCCAGCACAGCCGCCAACCGGGCCGTGTCGAACTCGAACAGGCGACTGTAGACCAGCACCGCCGGCCGCTGCTCCATCCCCAGCCGCGCCCGTTCGGCCGCCCGCTCGGCGGGCGAAAGGGCGCGCAGCGAGATGCCCGGCCCGTTGGGGATGTAGACCACCCGCTCACGGGGCACGCCCAGGCTCCAGGCCAGGCTCTGCAGCGTCCGGCTGGCGACGGTGACGGCGTGGGCGTGGGTCAGGCCATAGCGCTCCTGCCGGGCGAAGAAGCGCTTTTGCAGCGGCGAGTAGGGGGCCAGGTCGTTCCAGCCGCCCGCGCCCTCCCAATCGTCGGTGTCCATGATCAGGCGGACGCGCTGGCGATGAAATCGCCATAGCCACTCGGCCGCCAGGCCGCTGTAGGCCTTGGGCTTGAAGGCGTGGACGACATCGGGCTGCCAGGCCAGCGTCTCACGCACCAGGGCGTGGGTGATGCCGGGCACGCTGCCGCGCAGGGGCACGTAGCGTAACTCGACGCCATCCTCCGCCCAGGCACGGCCGGCCTCGTCGGGCGTCTCCCAGGGCGGCATGAACAGGCGCACGGCGTGGCCGCGGGCGACCAGCGGCCGGGCCAGCCCCAGCGCCCGGCTGCGCATCGTCTGCTTGGGGTGCAGCCCGAACGGGCCAATCATGGCGATGCGCATGGCCGGCCTAGCGCGTCCGGTTGGCGGCCAGGGCCAGCGCCGTCCTGCCGCCCAGCAGACCGCCAACGCCCGTGCCCGCGACGGCCATGGCCCGCCCTGGCGCGAAGTACTCGAATGAGAAGGCCGTCTCGTCGCCGGCGCGTTGGCCCGGCAGGGGCATCAGACGGGCCACCAGCGGCTTGCGCAGCCGGGCGGCCAGCGCGGCCGTGTCCAACAGGATGCCGGCCAGTGTTGCCGCGCTGATGTCGCCGGGCAGCGGGATGGTGTCCAGCCCGACACCGCAGACGGCCGAGTAGAGCAGCAGGTCGTTGAGCGCCAGTTCGCCCGCCGCTGCTCGTCGGGCCAGCGTGGCATCCTCCAACACGGGCAGCATCAGCCCGGAGAAGCCGGTGCGCGGGAAGGCGGCCCCGTCGATGGCCGCGGTGATGAACGCCGCCGCGAAGAGCGCCCCCGGCGCGCCGGCGCGTGTCCCCAGCGCCTCCAACGCCGCGCCCAGGCTCTTGTCGGGCGTCGGATAGGGAGCCAGGGAGAAGTCGAGGCCGCCAAAGGGCAGGTTAAACTCGGCCGACAGCCGCTGGGCGACGGGCACGATGGCCGCGGCGGCGGTCTCGATGCCCACCGTCAGCCGGTCGGCCGCCCCAGCCAGCGTCGCCGCCCCGTTGATGGCCTCCAGGGCGACATCGGCCGCCTCGACGGCGATGGCGAAGCTGTCCGCGCCGCCGCCGGCGTAGCTGGCGGGCAGGAAGGGGTGACCGGGGCCACAGGCGGCCAGCGCGCCCAGGAAAAGGTTGGCGAAGCCATCGGGCCGCAGCGTGCTGACGCGGCGAATAATCTCCGCAGCATCGCGGCAGCGGCCGGTGTCGATGCGGCCGTCGGTCGTGGCGATTTCCATGGAGGCAAAGACGCCATCGGTGTCGGCCAGCAGATCGGGGATGACCGCCAGCCAGGCCGGATCGTGGCGCAGCTGCACCGGGCCGAGGCTGACGTAGTCAACTCCGGCCGCGCGCCAGGCCTCGGCCAGAGCCGCGGCCCGGGCAGCATCCCGGCGCCGCAGCCAGTCGGGAAAGGGCGTTGTGCCCAGTCGTATCGACTGGACGCGCACGGGGAACGCGCCGCGGGCGACCTTCAGGAAGGACGTGTGGGTCGCCGGGGGGCGGTTGGCATCGCAGAACAGGGTGACGGAGCGGATTTCCATTTGACAGCCGTTGTCTTGCCGTTAGAATGGCCTTATCGTAGGGTAATAAACCACAGATCGACCGGAAATTCACATTTTCGCCCCGTTGTCTGTCCGACCGGGGCGTTTTCGACAAATTACTTCGACAAGCGACGACGCGCATGAATGACATGACCACGAGCGACGGCCCCATTGGCAGCCGGCCGGCCGGCGAAACGGCCCCCGGCCAACCCAGCGAAAGCCCCCTGGCCGACGCCCCCATCGCGGACGCGCCTGACCTGAGCGAACGGCTGGCCGACCCGGCGGCAGCGCCGGCGTCCGACGACAGCCTCGACGAAGAAACCCTGCCCCCGGCCGAGACGGACGCGGGGGACGCTGTGCCCGCCGCGTCGCCCCGGCCGGCCGCCACCGACCAACCGCCGCCACCGGAAGCGCGCCGCCTCTCCCGCGGCGAGCGGGAGGTTGTTGAGCGGACGCGTCAGCACTTCGCCGCCTGCGGCCGCTGTGGCTACCTAATCGCCGACCTGCAAATTCTGCTGGGCGAGGCGGTGCTGCACGAGGCCATGATCCAGGCCCGTGACGGTTGGCTGCGGCTGGAGAGCGACTGGCGGCTGCGAGCGCTGTTGAGCAATGCCTACGGCGTGCGGCTGGACCTGGACTATGACATGATGGACGGGACCTGCCCGGAGTGCCGGCGGCGGTTTGTCTTTGCCACGTTGGAAGACGGCCCGGCGCGCCTCAAGCTGCACCTGTAGGACGGGCCGCTGACCCGTCTATCTTCCCCGCGCACCCTATCGCACCCCCCTAGTAGACGGGTCGCCTCCCCGTCTGCGCGGAACACGTCCAGGGCGAGACGGGTCGCCGACCGGTCTGCCATGCCCCTCTGCGGTGGATCACGTAGAGACGGGTCGCCGCCCCGTCTCTACTGGCATGGCCCGCTGCCGCGCGGCTTCAAAGAGCAGGATGCCGGCGGCCATCGCTGCGTTGAGCGACTCCGTGGCCGTGTGCATGGGGATGGTGACGGGGCCGGTCGCCAGCCGCGCCGCCTGCGTCCCCGCGCCCTGGGCCTCGCTGCCGATGAGCAGCGCCGCCGGCCGCCGCCAGTCCACGGTCGTATAGGGTACGCCGTCGCGCGCCGACGCCAGCCACACATCCAGCCCCGCCGTTAGCCGGCCGATCACTTCCCAGTTCTCCGCCCAGACGGGCAGCCGCAGGACTGCGCCCATACTGCCGCGGACGACTTTGGGATTGTAGGGGTCAACGCTGCCCGGCCCCAGCAGCACGCCGTCGGCTCCGGCGGCGGCGGCCGTGCGTAGAATCGCGCCAAGGTTGCCGGGGTTGCTGACGGCATCGAGGATGACCAGCAGCGTCGGTGCGGCGGGCAACGGCCGCGTCTGCATCGGCAGCACGGCCAGCACGCCGGGAGCCGTCTCCGTATCGCTCATGGCGGCCATGACCGTGTCCTCGACGGGGGTCGGCTCCACGGTCAGCGCGGCCAATAGCGCCTGCTCTTCCGGGCCGGCGGCCCAGGTGGGCGTGGCGTAGAGCGCCCGCGGCGTGATGCCAGCGGCGACCAGTTCGCGCAGCCAGCGCGTCCCCTCGACAACGAAGGCTCCCTCGTCGTGGCGAAAGCGCCGCTCGGCCAACAGCCGGCGGACATACTTGACCTGGGCGTTGCTTCGGCTGGTGATCATGCCGCTAGTATACCGAAACGTGCCGGCGAAAGGGAACGCCGACGACGCGCAATGGAGCGGCCCGTCCGCCAGCGGCCAGCGGTCGGCGGCCTGCCCCGCTCTGTCCGCGTTGCTACTCTGTGGCCACAGAGGGCAGGTAGATGAATTCGCTGGGCAGCCAGACGCGCGTGGGCGTGGCGGTGGGCGTGGCGGCCGGCGTCGCGGTGGGCGTCGATGGCGAACCAATGACGAAGGCGTGGCGGGTGGTGCGGCCGTTGAAGTCCACCTCGAACTGCCATGTGCCCGTCTGTGCCGTCGCCGGGATGATGTAGGTCCAGTACCAGTAGGACAGCGCTGTGTGCGGCCGCGTACTGTTGTAGGGCCATTGGGCGAAAACCGTGCCGTCCGGGGTCAGGATGCGGTAGAGGCTGGGCAGGCTATCTAACTGGTCGTGGTAGTAGGCGGTGAACGTGACGCGGTCACCGGGCTGAAAGAGCGTCGCCTCGTGGGTGATGTCCGGCGCGGGACAGGCCGAGCGCTCCACCGGGGCCGTGCCCGTGGTCAGCTTGTTGATGGCTGCGTCGTCGTAGGCGCGCTGGCCGTCCCACCAATCGCCATCCAGGGCGTTGCAGCTGCCTGCGTAGGGGTCGAGCAGCGCGCCGCCGTTGTACATCTCGAAGTGGAGATGCGGTCCGCTGGAATTGCCGCTGCTGCCCACCAGGCCCAGCACCTCGCCGCGGACGACCGCCGCCCCGACCGGCTTGGCCGTCACTGAGCCACGCTTGAGGTGACCGTACCAGGCGATGGAGCCGTCGGCGTGGCGCACGTAGACGGCATTCCAGCGATTGCCGTTGGGGCTGCAACTCTGGTCGGGGTAGCCCTCATGCCGGCCGACGATGACGCCGTCGGCCGCGGCCACCACGCGGATGTCGCCCGCGACCATCTTGTTCCACGGGAAGGGCCACAGGAAGTAGTCGGTGCCCTGATGGTTATAGCCGGTAGAACTGTCGTAGGTGCGCGTCCCACAACTATAGTCGCGCACATGGCCGGGGTAGGCCGAGTCATGGTCAACATAGCCAGTGACGCCGTGATAGCCGGGGTCGTCGAAGCCGTCGCGTGGCGACAGGGGCCAGCCCAGAGTGATGTGGCCGCCCGCCCGCGCTGCCGGTAAGCGCCCCTCGCGCGCCAGCCGGGCGATGTTGCCGGCGATCATCGTCTCGATGGCGGCACGCTCGGCGGCGTCGAGATTGTCGGCCGCGCCCGGCTCATAGGCGCCGCCGCCGAAGTCGACCGGCGTTGGCGGCGCGCTGTTCGTGGCGGCCGCGGGCAGCCCGACCAGCAGCGTTGCCAGAAGACAACAGGCGATCAGGACGGCCCCCAACCGCGGCTGTCCCCTGGGGGGCAATGGGTCCATAGGCGTGCATTATAAACCAACTCCACCTCGTTTCTTCGTGACCATCCCGTGAATCGGGCATATAATGAGCGTGATTCATCCCCTTTACCTATCAGGACACCTACATAGGAGTCAATAACCCAATGACCAAAAAGACCGTTTCCGATATCGATGTCCAGGGCAAAAAGGTGTTCGTGCGGGTCGATTTCAATGTCCCGCTGAGCAGCAAAGACCCAAACGCCAACATCACTGTCACCGACGACACGCGCATCCGCGCCGCGCTGCCGACCCTTAACTACCTGCTCGATCACGGCGCGGCCCTCATCCTGGCCTCGCATTTGGGTCGCCCCAAGACGGCCGAAGACCGCCAGTTCAGCATGGCTCCTGTAGCCAGGAAGTTGGAGGAGGTGATTGGCCGGCCGGTGCGCTATATCCCCGAAGTGATGAGCGACACCGTCAAGGCCGCCGCGGCGGCCTTGCAACCGGGCGACATTCTGCTGCTGGAGAACACCCGCTTCGACCCGCGCGAGAAGAAAAACGACGCCCAGTTAGGGGCCGATTTCGCCTCGCTGGCCGATGTCTATGTCGATGACGCCTTCGGCTCGGCCCACCGGCCCGACGCCAGCGTCGACGGCGCGGCCTACGCCATGCGCGCCAAGGGCGGCCCGGTCGTGGCCGGCTTCCTCATGGGCCGGGAGATCGACGCCCTGAGCGTCGCCGTCGAGAACCCGCCGCGCCCCTATGTGGCCATCATGGGCGGGGCCAAGATCAGCGACAAGATCAAGCTGATCGAGAACCTGTTGGAGAAGGCCGACAAGATCCTCATCGGCGGCGGCATGGCCAACACCTTCCTGAAGGCGCAGGGCCACAACCTGGGTCGTTCGCTGGTGGAGGAAGAAGCCCTGCCGGAGGCCAAGCGGCTGCTGGAGATGTCCGCCGACCGGCTCATCCTGCCGGTCGATGTCGTCGTTGCCGCCGAGGTGTCGAACGACGCGCCGTCGGAGGTGGAGATGGTCTGGGCCATCTCACCCGACAAGATGGCGCTCGACATCGGCCCGGCGACAGTGGAGCGCTTCAACGCCGAGCTGCAAGGGGCGCAACTGGTCGTCTGGAACGGGCCGATGGGCGTGTTCGAGACGCCGCAGTTTGCCAACGGCACCAACCAACTGGCCCAGATGCTGGCCAGCATGGTCGATCACGGCGCGAAGGTCATCATCGGCGGCGGCGACTCGGCCGCGGCCGTGCGCAAGGCCGGCCTGACCGACAAGATGACCCACGTCAGCACCGGCGGCGGCGCCAGCCTGGAGCTGTTGGAAGGGCGGCAGCTGCCGGGCGTGGTGGCGCTGGACGACAAGTAGAATTGGAGAGTGGTCAGTGATGAGTTGCTGACCACCGGCCGCTAAGGACTTATGTACGGACTGATCGGTAGGATACTAGCCATCCCCGGTGAGCGCGACGCGCTGCTTGCCATTCTGCTGGCGGGCAGCCACGACATGCCCGGCTGCCTGAGCTATATCATCGCCACCGACCCGGCCGACCCGGACGCCATCGTCATCACCGAGGTCTGGGACAGCGAGACAAGCCATCGCGCCTCGCTGTCACTGCCGGCCGTGCAGGCGGCCATCGGGCAAGCGCGACCGCTGATCGCCGGCTTTGGCGAATCGGCGACGACCGCGCCCGTTGGCGGCGTGGGGCTGGTCGCGCCGGCGCTCGGCCCGTCCAATCGCTCCATGCCGCCCGGCGCGATCGTCCCCGAACTGGCCTACGCCGATGTGGACGCGGCCGCCGCCTGGCTGTGCGCCGCCTTCGGCTTCCGCGAACGGCTGCGCATCGGCGACCATCGCCGGCAACTTGTCTACGGCGACGAGGCTATTGTCGTCACGGGCGGCGCGGGCGATGCGCCGCCGGGCGGCCACAGCCTTATGGTGCGTGTGGCCGACGTGGATGCCCATTATGCCCACGCCCGGCAGGCCGGCGCGCGTGTCCTGAACGAACCGGCTACCTATCCCTTCGGCGAGCGACAGTACACCGTCGCGGACATCGGCGGCCACCACTGGACGTTCAGCCAGTCTGTCGCCGACGTCGCCCCGGAGGTCTGGGGCGGTGTTCTGACTGAAGCCTGATCGCGCCACGGTCGGGCGCGCCCTCTGTTGCCCGGGGCCTCGTCGAGGATCCACGGGCGCACGACTTGCAGCGAACGCGGTGGCGGGGCCGCCCGGCGGGGCAAAGAGGAGTCCGGCGCATCCGGCGCGAATCGCCGGCCAACACAAGGAGACTCTCGATGATGGGCAAGAAACCATTCCTTTTCGTGGTTCTGCTGTTGGCGCTGGCCGCGTGCCGCGCCCTGGGCATTGCCAGCGGCGATATCACCGCCGAGGCCGAGGAGACGCAGAGCGTCATTGTCCCCGATGTGCCGGCGCTGACAGTCAATCACTTCGCCGGTGACCTGACCGTCCGCGACGGCGCGGCCGGCAAGATCACCGCCCACGTCACGAAGCAAAGCGCCCTCGCCGACGCCGCCGCGGCCCAGGCCAGCCTGGAAGATATCACCGTCGCCTTCAGCCAGAGTGGCACGGATGTGACCCTCGACATCAAGGCGCCGCAGACGACAGTTAGCAGTACCAACAACCTGCTGGCCATCGTCGAGCTGGAAGTGCCGCCGGGCACGACGCTCGACCTCAACCAGGGCGGCGGCAACATCGTCGTTGAGCGGCCGTCGGGTGATGTGACCATCAATGCCGGCGCGGGCGACTTCACCGTGACCCTACCGGCCGATGCCGCCTTCCATCTCATCGTCGCCGGCGGCGTGGCCAAGGTGACCAGCGACTTCGAGGGCGTGCCCACCGGCGGCATCGCTGCCGATGTCGACACGACCGTGGGCAGCAACCCGACGCAGACGCTGACATTCAACGTCGGCGCGGGCCTGGTGAACGTACGCCACGCCGATTGACGGCCGCCGGCGTGTGGTTCGGGGAGGGAATCGAGCGCGGTTGCCGGCGTCAGTGCCGCGCGGCCGCTTCGGCCTCGGCCTCGGCCCGCAATTCGGCGCGCAGTTCGGTTGAGGATACGTCCTGGTGGAACATGGCCGCGGGGATGGCGGCGAACAGGTCAGCATAGCCGGCCGGTAGGGCCAGTTCGGCCAGTTCGTGGAATGTGTCGTCGGCCCCTTCGCGCCCGGCGACGAGGAAGCGGTTGCCCTGGCGTCGCAACTCGGCCAGCGCCGCCAGCATGCCCGCCTGGCTATCGCCATAGTAGCGCGGCTGGATGATGCGCTCAGCCGTGTCGAAGCCGACGACGAAGACGGCTCCCGGATAGAGGCGCGCCTTTGCCACGAACGTCGGCGCGTTGCCGGCATAGGCCGCGTAGCGCCCCGCGAACTGGCTCAGCCGGTCAAGGACGACGTCGGGCGGCAGTCGCGGCTTGTCGGCGTTGACGACCGACAGCTCGAAGGCCACCGGTGTGCCCAGCAGTGCCGCGGCCGTCGCCGCCAGGCTGGTGTGGCCCGTGTGCAGCGGGTTGAAGGAGCCGGACAGCAGCGCCGCCGGCGGCGCGGTCGTCACCTGGCCGTCGGGCAGGATGCCGAAGAAGGGAACTTCGTCGCGGTGGAGGCGTTCGGCCGCGGACGCGAAATCGACCGTCTCGTCGGTCAGACTATCGCCCGGCCCCAACGGCAGCGCCGGCCGCGCCGGCACGCCCGACGCCTCGGCCAGGGCATCCAGTAGCAGCGCACTGACCAGTCCCTCCTCGCCCGCCCGATCGCGCGCGCCCTTTTCCAGATGCAGCGCGTAGGCCCGCAGCCGCGCCGGCGTCCACGTGGCCACATGGGCGCGGTGCTCGCCCTTCTTCGGCCGGTCGGTGACGATCGTCGCTGTGCAAGCCAGCCCCACCAGCGGCCACATCTCCAGTTCGCGCAGGTGGTACGCCCGGGCCAGCGCCCGCCCGGCCATACGCCGCCCCGTCTCGGCCGAAACATACTGCTCCGGCGCGCCGCCCAGGAACTCGTCAAAGGCGTCGGCGGCGTAGGGGATCAGCGCCTCCAGCAGCGTGCGCGACGCGCCGGGCACGCCCAGCAGGTCAGCCAGCGCCTGGCTGCCCGCGCCGGCGGCGGCAAAGACGGCGCGTGGCGGGCTGTCGTGAATGGCCTGAATGAGGCTGCGCGTGGTGTCGTCCATGCCCGATATTGTAATCGGCTTGCGGGGGCGGCGCTATGGGTCATGCCCAGCGCCTGGCCGGTGCGGGCGGCAAGAAGATGGATGAGCTTTGCCGCTGTTTCTTTGCGCGCCGGCCGGCGGGTGGCGACAATCGCCGGATCATGAAACGACCGCTGCTCCTGCTCACGCTCCTGCTTCTGCTGGCCGCCTGCCGCCCTGGGGCACCGGCCGTGCCCACCGTTGTGCCCACTGCGGCCGCGCCCACACGCGTACCTGCGGCCACCGACGCCGAACCTCCGGCCACAACCGCCCCGGCCACCGTTGCGGCGACAACCGCGCCAGCGGCCGCCGCGCCCCTCTTCGACATCGCCTGGGACGACCGCGCCATCTATGCGAGCGGTCTTGTGGCTCCGGCGGCCGAGGCCGTGCCCGGCGCGCCCGTCTACCACATCGACATCACCATCGCCGGCGACCGGCGTACCGTCACCGGGCGGCAGACGGTTTTCTACACCAATGCCGAAGACGTGCCCCTGAGCGAGATCGTCTTCCACCTGCACCCTAACCTGCTCGACAGCGCCATCGATGTCAGCGACGTGACCGTCGACGGCGCGCCCGCTCCGACGGCGCTCAGCGGGGCCAAACACAGCATCATGACCGTGGCCTTGCCCGCGCCGCTGGCGCCGGGGGCGACGACGACGCTCGACATGCGTTTCCGCACCGAGGTGGCCACGGAGATCGGCCGCAACTACGGCGTGCTGGCCTATTACGACGGCATCCTGGCCCTGGCCCACTTCTACCCCATGCTGTCGGTCTATGACGCCACGGGCTGGAACACGGCCGAAGCCGACGTTCAGGGCGACCTGACCTATAGCGACGCGGGCTATTATCTGGTGCGCGTGGCCGCGCCGGCGGGCCTCACGGTCGTGGCGTCGGGCGTGGCCGTCGAAGAAGAAGCCCTCTCCCAGGAGGAGGGGCAACTGCAATCCTCCGTCCTTCGGGAAGGCGAACAGCAGACGGTGGCGGTCTACGCCGTTGGGCCGGCGCGCGACTTCTATCTGGCCGCGGGCGACTTTGAAGTGGTCAGCGGCACGGCCGGCCGGACGACGATCCACAGCTATGCCCCGGCCGGCATGATGGATGGCGCGGCGCTGGCTCTCGACGTGGCCGCGGCGGCCGTCGGCGTCAACGAAGCCCGCCTGTCACCTTTCCCCTACACCGAACTCGACATCGTCACCACGCCCACGGCGGCCCTGGGCATCGAATACCCCGGCCTCATCGTCGGCGCCGTGCGCATGTACGACATCACAGCCACAACCCAGGCCGGCGTGGGCTTCGATGACATCCTTGAATCGACCACCGCCCATGAGGTCATGCACCAGTGGTTCTATAATCTCATCGGCAACGATCAGCTCGATGAACCGTGGCTCGATGAGTCGATGGCCGGCTACCAGACCTACCGCTACTACGTCGATCGCTATGGCCAGGCCGCCGGCGACGGTTATTTTGCCAACTTTGCGAGCCGCTGGGAGAGCGTCGACCGGGCCGAGATTCCCATCGGCCTGCCGGTGCGGGCCTACGAGGGGCCGGAGTACAGTGCGATCGTCTACGGCCGCGGCCCTTTCTTCCTGCGCGCGCTGGAGGAGACGATGGGGCGGGAGACATTCGACGCTTTTCTGCGCGAGTACGCCGCCGACTTCCGTTGGGGGATTAGCACCACGGCTGACTTCCGTGCTCTGGCCGAGGCCCGCTGCGGCTGCGATCTGGGGCCGCTATTCGCTGCCTGGGTCACTGAGTAAAATGTTGGGGATCAATTGACTGTGAAATTGTAAGTGACAACGTAACAAATGTAGTGTATAGTATCATCATATCCCGTAGGAATGACGCGGCGCAAACACTGAGCCACCTAGCCACATCGCCGCCAGCACCATAACAACATCAAAGCATCATCGCCCTACTGCGTAACGATCAGGGCCACATTGTCATTGCACCATCGCTTCACGCATCGTCACAGCTCTGGGGGGCCATTGGCCTTGTGGCGTCATCGTCAAATCGTCACCGCACTACGCCGCACCACCATCCTGAACTGATCGTTTTCGCGTCATTCATCATCATCGTCAACATCAAACCGGGAACCAGTAAGAAAAAGACCGAGCCAGCCACTCGGTCTTTTCTTTTTGGACGATTGCCACGGCCGCGACTCAGCGCTCCAACAGATGATCCAGCAACGCCGCCAGACCCAGCCGATAGCTGTGCCGGCCGAAGCCGCTGATCTGCCCCACGCACACCGCGGCGATGACCGACTGGCGGCGAAACGCCTCGCGGGCGTGGATGTTGGACAGATGCACCTCCACCGTGGGAACCTCGGCCGCGGCAATGGCGTCGCGCAGGGCGTAACTGTAGTGAGTCAGCGCACCGGGGTTGATGAGGATACCGTTGGCCCACGGCCGCGCCTCGTGGATGGCATCGATGAGCACTCCCTCGTGATTCGATTGCAGGATACGTAGTTCCGTGCCGCGCTGGGTGGCCTCGGCAACGAGCATCTCGTCGATCTCGGCCAGCGTCCAGCGGCCATAGACTTCCGGTTCGCGCTGGCCCAGCAGGTTCAAGTTCGGTCCGTGAAGGATTAGGATGCGCATGGGGTGGGGATAGGTTCCAGGTTCTAGGTTCCAGGTTCCAGGGGAAGAGCGCTCTTCCCTGGCCCCTATCATTATCCATCATCGGGCGTCATCTGTCATTAGCGCCCGCCCCGGGCTGAAGCCGCGGGGCGAGTCAACGACGGCCGCTGAACTGACCGCTTCACGAATTTGCCTGCTAAGAGCTAGGGACGAGCGTTCTTCCCCTGGCCCCTAATCCCTAGCCCCTAGCCCCGCCAGCACATCCACGACCGCCGCCGCCGGCACGTCGTCGCGGATGAAAACGTTGCCGATGTCGTGGAGCAGGACGAAGCGCAGCCGCCCGGCCCGCTTTTTCTTGTCGGTGCTCATGGCGGCAAAGAGGGCCACCGGGTCGAGCGTCGGCGGAATATGGGTCGGCAGACCCAGGTGGGCCAGCGTCATCTCCACCAGGTGGGGCAACGACGGCGAGCACTCCTCCAGCGCGGCCGACAGCCGTGCCGCCGCCGCCAGGCCGATGGCCACAGCGTCGCCATGGCGCACGGCGTAGCCCGACACCTGTTCGATGGCGTGGCCGAAGGTGTGGCCCAGGTTCAGCACGGCCCGCCGGCCGCGCTCATACGGGTCTTCCTCGACCACATCGCGCTTAACGCGGACGGCCTGTACCAGCAGCGATTGCAGGTCGGCGCGCCGCAGCCGGTCGCCGGCCAGCCGCGCCGGGTCGATTTGCCACTCCTCCATTACCAGCCGTTGCCACAGCAGCGGGTCAGCGATGAGACCGTGCTTGGCGACCTCGGCCAGTCCGGCGGTGAACTCGGCCGCGGGCAGCGTCGCCAGCGTGCCCACATCGGCCAGCACGCCGCGTGGCTGGGCGAACGCGCCGACGAGGTTCTTGCCCTGCGGCAGGTCCACCCCTGTCTTGCCGCCAATGCTGGCGTCCACCATGGCCAGCAGGCTTGTCGGGCAGAGGGCGAAAGCGACGCCGCGCAGGTAGGTCGCGGCGACAAAGCCGGCCACGTCGCCGGCGACGCCGCCGCCCAGGCCGATGACCGTGCCGTCGCGCCCCAGCCCCGTGGCCAGCAAGCCGTCATAGAGGTCGCGCACCGTGTCGAGCGTCTTATGCCGTTCGCCCGCGGGCATGGTCAGCACCGGGAGCGGGCCAAGCCGGGCGGCGTGGCGCGGCCCCACATCGCTGTCGGTGATGATGACCGCCGGGCCGGGGGATAGCGCCGCCGCTTCGGGCAACAACCCCTCGCCGACGACCACATCGTACTGTCCGCCGGGGTGGCGCACCGTCAGCGTGTCGCGCAGGCCGGCTGTCAGCGCTGTGGCAATCGCCTCAGCCACGGCCGCGGGCGTCCGGCCGTCGGTGGCCACAGGCCGGAAGCGCGCATAGCCCACGGCCCGTTGTCGCAGCAACGTGTCGATGCGGCCGGCGATGTCGTCGCCGGCCAGCAGCGGCCGGGCCACGCCGCTGGCGGCCACGCGGGCCAGGATTTCGCCGGCTGAGGCCGCCAGACAGAAGACCGGGCCGGTGGCTCCCAGAGCCGTGGCGTTGGCCGCGTCGAGCATGAGCCGGCCGCCGGTGGCGATGACCAGCCCGCGCTGCCCGGCCAGCGTCGCCACGGCGTCGGCTTCCCAGGCCCGAAAGCGCTCCTCGCCGTCGTCGCGGAAGATGTCGGTGATGGGCTTGCCGGCGCGGGCGACGATAAGGTCGTCGCTATCGACGAAGTCGCGTCCCAGGCGCGCGGCCAACAGGCGACCGACGGTTGTCTTGCCCGTACCCATGAAGCCGGTCAGGATGATGTTGTCACGCGGGTCAGTCATCGGCCCCGATTATCCACCAGAATGCCACTTTTGCGGAACCAACCGCCACAGGTCAGCGTCCATAGAGCAGACCGGCAACGGCCGGCAAGCATGAAACCATGTGTAAGGAGTGTAACAGATGTCCAGACAAAAGAATCTGATCGTCGTCCTCATCATCGTCGTCCTGGCTCTGGCCCTGGCAGCCTGCAACGCCGCCACGCCCACCGGGGCCAACGCCACGCTCGCGCCCGCCGCGCCGTCCGGCGCGGTCGTCAGCGGCCGCGGTGTCACCGTCATCGGTCAGGGCACGGCCTATGGCCAGCCCGACCAGGCCACTGTCATCGTCGGGGTGGAGACCTTCGCCCCCACCGTCAGCGAAGCCAGCGCGCAGAACCAGACGACGCTCGATAATGTCATGGCCGCGCTGTCGGCGGCCGGGATCGCCAGCGAGGATATCCAGACGACCAACTACAGCCTCTACGCCGAACAGACCTACGGCGACAAGGGGCCGGAAGGCATCGTTGGCTACCATGTCAGCAACCAGGTCAACGTCAAGATCCGCGACATCAGCCTCGTCGGCGATGTCCTCGGCGCGGTGACTGAGGCGGGGGCCAACGCCATCTATGGCGTCAACTTCTCCGTGGCCGACCCGGCCGCGCTGGAAGCCGAGGCGCGCGCCCTGGCCATGGATGATGCCGCCAAGCGCGCCGCGTCGTTGGCCGAACTGGGCAACGTGACGTTGGGTGAGGTGACTGTTATCAGCGAGGTGGTGGGCCAGCCGGTCATGCCGCTGGGTATGGGTGGCGGCGGCTACGCTATGGAGCAGGCCGCCTCGGCCCCCGGCATCTCCCCTGGGCAGCTTAGCTACCAGGTGCAGGTGCAGGTAACGTACGGGATTCAGTAATGGAACAGGGGCCGGCGGTCAGTATGGTCTGACCGCCGGCCGCCGCGAACGACGGGCCGCTAGTCACTCGCCCGCCGTCACCCCCGCAATCAACAGGTGCAGCGCCGTCACCAGGTCGGTCTGCCCTGTTTTGGCGTCTATGTCGATTTGCAGCAGGCGACGGTAAATCTGCTCCAGCTGCGGCAGGCTGAAGCCGGCGGCCTGGCGCGTCAGCTTCTCGGCCACGAACGGCCGCAGCTTCATCTGCTGGGCAATGCCCCCGGCGCGCTCGCCCGACTCCATCAGCGACTTCGTCTGCAAGAGCAGCCGGAACTGGCGGATGAACATGGAGAACAGGTAGAACGGCTCCGCGCCGGCATTGAGCTTCCGCTGGAACAGCGTTGCCACCTGGGCCGACTGGCGGCCGCCCAGCGCATCGACCAGGTCCCAGATCTCCGCCTCGCTGGCATAGGGCGACAGCCGCGCCACGTCCTCGGCCGTGATCGTCCCCTCCGGCCCGGCGTAGAGCAGCAGCTTCTCGATCTCGTTGCCCAGCGCGGACAGGTCGCTGCCGACGTTGGTCGCCAGCACCTGCACCGCCGCTGGAGCGATGTGCCCGCCGCGTTCGTCCACATGAGTGCGAATCCAGCGCTCCAACTGGTCGCCCTCCGGCTGGTCAAAGCGCTTGGCGCGGCCGGTCTTGTCATTTTCGATCAGTTGCAGCAAAGGGTGCCTGGCCGCCAGCGCGTCCGGTTCCAGGAAGAATAGTCGCGTCGCGGCCGGCAGGGTCGGCAGCCAGGCCACCAGCCGCTCCATAAAGGCCTTGTCCGGCGCGGCGGCGAACAGCCCCTCGACGATGACCACGCGCACGCGAGCCAGGAAGGGCACAGCGTCGCAGGCCCCTTGCAGCTCGCCGAAGGTCACCTTACCCGATAGGCGCGTCGTGTTGAGCGAGACCATGTCGGCATCGCCCTCCTTGGCCAGCAACCCGGCCAGGAAGGCGTGCTGCGAGTAGGTGTCCTTGCCGTGGAACAGGTAGTACATGGAAGAAGTGGCCGGACGACAGGAGTCGCCGGGCGACAGGCGTGGTCCTGGTCAGCGGTCAGAGCGGCTCATCATTGCCCCCGACCCCGGATCACGCCTCACCGCCCACCGTGCGCACGAAGTAGGACTTCGGCGGCAGGGCGCGGTTGCCGGCCGTCAGCAGCAGTTGAAACAGCCGCGCCCCGGGAGAGACAGACACGGGCTGGATGGAGAGGATCTCCAGGTCGGCGATGTCGCCGTCCACCGTGTAACGCTCTTGCAGCGTCAGGCCCAGCGGCCGGCCGACGATGAGCGCGACGACGACGGCCAGGATGGCCCCCGGCAGGGCGTTGAAGGCGTTGGTCAGGGAGCGGCCGCGGCCGGCGGGCGCGTCGGGCGCGCGCCACTGCTCCCACGTCAGCGCCGCCTGCGCCGCCAGTGTGGCCAGCGTGGCCGTGGTCACCAGCACCGTGCCGCAGTTGGGATGGACGGCCAGTTGCCGCTGGCCCGCCCGCAGCCGGCGCTGGGCTTCGGCCGCCGCCGCGCTCACTTCCTCGGCCGTCACATCGCCGTAGATGTTGAGATGAAAGCCGCGATGGTCGGAGTTGCCCTGGGCGCTGAAGCGCTTGTGGCTCTCCGAAAGGACGTGGATGGTGGCGTGCTCCAGGCCG
>WBZM01002108.1_pt1 | contig 17658 bp, 15 predicted proteins | sample 5204271 | NCBI WGS metagenome assembly WBZM01 (sample SAMN12344346, study PRJNA552823) | activated sludge metagenome | biome: Activated sludge suspended growth; feature: Nitrification reactor; material: Wastewater; isolation source: activated sludge from nitrification reactor of wastewater...
CGCGCATCGATCGCGTAGCGGCGGTCGTGGCCGGGGCGGTCCTTCACGTAGGTCATCAGGCGCGCGTGCGGGCCGGCGGCGTCCGGCGCCAGTTCGTCGAGCAGTGCGCAGATCGTCTTCACGATCTCGATGTTCGGCTTCTCGTTCCAGCCGCCGATGTTGTAGGTCTCGCCCGGCCGCCCGCGTGCCAGCACCTCGCGGATCGCCGTGCAATGATCGCCGACGTACAGCCAGTCGCGCACGTTCATGCCGTCGCCGTAGATCGGCAGCGGCTTGCCGGCCAGCGCGTTGGCGATCATCAGCGGGATCAGCTTTTCCGGAAACTGATACGGGCCGTAGTTGTTGGAGCAGTTGGTCGTCAGCGTCGGCAGGCCGTAGGTGTGGTGATAGGCACGCACCAGATGGTCGGACGCCGCCTTGCTTGCCGAATAGGGGCTGTTGGGTTCGTAGGCGCGCGTCTCTACGAACGGCGCATCGTCCGGCCCGAGCGATCCATACACCTCGTCGGTCGACACGTGCAGGAAGCGGAACGCCGCCTTGTCCGCCTCGCCCAGCGCGCCCCAGTACCCGCGCACCGCCTCGAGCAGCGTGAAGGTGCCCACCACGTTGGTCTGCACGAACGCCCCCGGTCCGTGGATCGAACGATCGACATGGCTCTCTGCCGCGAAGTGGATGATCGCCCGCGGCTTGTGTTCGGCGAGCAGGCGATCGAGCAGCGCACGGTCGCAGATGTCGCCCTTGGCGAACACGTGGCGGCCGTCGCCCTCGAGGGCAGCCAGGTTCTCGAGGTTGCCGGCGTAAGTCAGCGCGTCGAGATTGACCACCGGCTCGCCGGTTTCACGCAGCCAGTCGAGCACGAAATTCGCGCCGATGAAGCCGGCGCCGCCTGTGATAAGGATCATGATCCAGTCAGCATTACCTGCGCCCGCCAGGGGCGGCGGACTCTACACGCGCAGTTTACTTCACCCAACAGGTTAGCGCCCGATGAAACCCGACGAAGTCGGAGCAGACCATCACGCAAGGCGCATGGATTGGCTATCCCACGGCATGCATGCCCACGACCCCCATGTATGTTGGCGCTTGGCAAGGGCAGGCCTGCAAGCCAGTATTCATGCGCCTCCCAGGCCCACCCGAAACTGAACGAGCCCGAATGGAGCGGCGGCCCATGAATCCGGCACCGCCTGCCCCCGTGGTTCCCGGCCGACATCGTCGTGTTCGCCTCGAACACGCCAAGGGATGCGGTTGCCTGTGCCGGCCGGTCCGATCTGGAGTCGTTGCCGCCTGCGATCGCATGCGCGCCCGGCGAGCGACCGTGGAGATCAGCGCATTCGGGCCGAGTGGAGCCAAGGTGGATGCTTCGACCAAGTACTCGCCACCACATTCGTCGCATCCGTTCCCGAGCGCTGCCGACGCAGCCTTACAGCCAGTGTGCTCCGCCTCACGTCAATCGCTTGAGCACCACGCAGGTCACTGCATACTGCCGCAGCAAGTGGCGATAGTTTCCGAAGAACACGCGCCAACGGTCCGCTTTGGCCACGCCGGCCAACAGGAGATAGGCATCCCGCAGCAGCAACCACGGTTTCGCCCGCAACTGTCCCAGGTAATTGCCGAACTCCACTTCGGCTTCATGCACCAGGGCAAAATCCCCACCGAAGTCGCCCAGGAGTTCCGAGGCCGTCGGCCGATACCCGTTGTCGATGGGATCGGGGTGGAAGGGATAACGCCGCGGCACCGAAACGTAGGCAAGGCCGCCCACCGGCAACAGATTCCGGATGGCTGCGCACACGACAGGGCGATCGGTCACGTGCTCCAGCATGTTCGTGCAGAACACGGCTCGTGGCAATTGAGCACGAATGCGCGCCTGGACTTCCGGCTGGGTGAAATCACCGGAAATATCCACCCCATCAGCGTCCTTGAAGTCGACATGCACGACTTTCACGCCGCGCGATCTCAATGGCGCAAACAGATTTGCGTCGATGAACGGATTGACCGCCTCACGGTAGTCGCGCGTGGAACTGCCCAGATTGATGACAGGCGACAACAGGTCGTCTGGCGTCTCTGCCAGACGCGCCATCCACCATTTGGATTCTTCCGGGGACACGAATACGCCCTTTCGATTCCGTGTTGTACTGTTCAGGGTTGCAGTCTGCGCACCCGTGGTACGCCACTCAAGTCATCGACCAGAGGACGGAACAACGGCATGTCGCCACTTTGATACGCCATCGAATTGTCGACGGCCGGCGCGCGGGAACCGGCCTGGAACCTGGCGCCGCCCGGCGCCACCTCGCCGCCTTGCCAGCTAATCCGGAACTTTTGCTTGCCATTGAGATGCAGTGTTATGCGGTCACCTTGCGCCGCCTGACTGCACACTAGGGAACTGTCGGAAAGCAGCGACGCCGTCTCGCGCATGGCCGATGCCGCCGGCTTGGGTCTTCTGTCCGGATCGAAAAGTCCGTAGTGATGTTCGGAGTTGGCCGGATCCGTGCCGTCATCGATCAGCGTGTGCCACCAGACACCCTTGATGTAGGGCCTGCACCGGGCCATCAGCATGAATCGCGCGAGGAATGCGCCGACGGCGTCCCGATTCTCGCCGAGTGGCTCGTCGAAGCTGGGCCACCCCATTTCAGTGATGTAGAAGTCCACCGGTTTGCCACCGTTGTGGCGTGCAGCGGTTTGCTGATAACCGTCGACCAGGCGCATTGCCGCCTCGGGGCTGCGGTCCTTCTTCCACGACCAACTGTACGGGTGCAGCGCAACGCCGTCGAACCCCTGAGCGCCGCCGAGTTCCAGGAATTTGTCCAGCCAGCCGCCGCGCAAGCCGCCCGGCGACACACCCTGCGCCACGATCGTGGCCGAAGGATCTGCCCGGCGCAGCGCCGGTAGGACCTGTCGCGCAAACCGGATGTAGCTTTCCGGATCTCCCGGCGTCGTGTCCCCCGTCTTGTTGTTCCACTCGTTCCACAGCTCGTAGGTTCGAACTCGTCCCTTGAAGTGGGTCACCACGAAGACGGCATACCGCGTGAAGGCTTCCACCTCTTCCGGCGTCCGGGGCTTGTCCTTGGAATAGAGGGCGTTGCCGTAGTCCAGGATGAGCATCGGCGAAAGCCCCGCCGCCAGCGACCTGTCTACCCACTGCTCCAGCCAGCCGGGTATGGCGAACCTGCCGCGCTGCACCTCGATCAGCTTCCAGGGTGCATCGGTCCTGATGCTGCTTACGCCGAGATCGCCGGCAAGGGCGATCGTGCTCGCACCCCAGCGGATCGCACTTCCCACGCCCACGACAAATGGGCGCGACTGGGAGATCCTGTCATTCGCGGCGGCCGGATCGACCCGGGCGTCCTCAGACGCAGCAGCGCTTGCCAACGTCGCCTGCATCAGCACGACAAGCGCTGCTAGAACACGCACCAATCCAGGCATCCTGTTTGACATATCGCCCCTCGATCTGCATTGCCCATGCGGTCGCGTACCGTACGGAACAACCTGATTGGGTTTGTCTTTCCGAAGCAAGTTCGATTCCCGTTCGATCTAACGTCACGAGTCGTTCCGACAATTCGATCATCGGTTCGATGTCACGGGATCGACAGATCCGGCCATCCAACGGCAAACCCATTCGCATAGCTTACAGGCACGCCCGATCAAACCGGCGAATCAGCCCGCACCGACAGCGCAGCCCCTTCAGGGGGTACCGGCAAACCTCGCGCTACCGCAGTCGAGCGGTGAAATACATGCATCCGCTCAGGCGCGCCGGCCCGCGCCGTAAGCCGCCCACCGGTCTGCGACGAATTGCGTCAGGCTTTCGCGGAAACTTTGGGGCGAAAACCGCTCTGCATTCCGCCTGCATGCAGCCGCAGATGGCGCCGTATCGAGAGCGTCGAAGCCCCTGACCGCGGCGCAAATGGACTCGACCGTCTGGTCATCGAAAAACAACCCTGTCCGGTCAGCCCCGGGGGTGTCGATCACGGTTTCCAGCGCGCCGCCCTTGCCGAACGCAATCACGGGGGTGCCACACGCTTGCGCCTCGACCGGCGTGATGCCGAAATCCTCCTCCGCGGCAAATACGAATGCCCTGGCTCGTCGCATGTGATCGACGAGGACGTCGGTTGGCTGATACCCGAGCAACCGGACATTGGGCGTGGCACAGGACCGGGCCCGCTCGAACTCCGGCCCTTCGCCGATCACCACGAGCTTCTTGTCCGGCATGGCCGCGAAGGCCTGGATGATGAGCGGAATCCGTTTGTACGGCACCATTCTCGACGCGGTCAGGTAGAAATCTTCCTTCTCGGAAACCGGCGTAAAACGCGTCAGATCGACTGGCGGGTGAAGCACCGCGGCATCGCGCCGGTACGCCTTCCTGATCCGTCGCGCGACGAAATCCGAGTTGGCGATGAAGTCGTCGACACCGTTTGCCGTCCGCGCATCCCACAACCGGATGTAGTGCAGGATCGCACGGGCGAGCATGCTCTTGACGCCGCGAGTCAGTCCCGCTTCCTGGAGGTACTGATGCTGCAGATCCCATGCGTACCGGATCGGCGAATGCACATAGCTGACATGGAGCTGATCCGGCCCCGTGATCACCCCTTTCGCGACGGCAAAACTCGATGACACCACCACGTCGTAAGCGGACAGGTCGAGTTGCTCGATCGCGACCGGCATCAGCGGCAGATAGCTGCGGTACCTGGCTCGGGCGAAGGGCAGCCCTTGTATGAATGTCGTCCTTGCGCGCTTGCCGCCAAGAAACCCCCTCTGCTCCTCGGGCAGGAAATCCACCAGCGCATAGAGATCGGCATCCGGCCAGCAGGCCAGCATCTGTTCCAGCACCTTCTCTGCACCGGCGTAAACCGTAAGCCAGTCGTGAACAATGGCCACCTTCATGCGCCCTGCTCCTGCTCCGTCGACCGCTCCGGCCTTGCCGTGGTCGCGTTGATCATCGCGAGCATGCGTGCCGTGCGCCGCTCATAGGTCTGCTCCTGCGCCATCGCGAGGCGGTCTTCAACGGGTGACACTTCACCGCGAAGCGCCTGTTCGATGCCCCGGATGAAATCCTCGTGGCCATCGGCAAGATACGCCACCGCGCGATACTGCTGGAGCGCGTCCAGATTCGTCGACACGACCGGGCAGCCTGCCGCGAGATACTCGAAGAACTTCATCGGAAACATGGACCGGGTGTACTCGTTCAGGACACAGGGGAGCATTGCCACGTCGAACGCCTTCAGGCACGCAGGGAGCGCATCGTAGGCTCGCGGCCCGATCAGATGGATGTTCGGCAGCCCCTTCAGAGCCGATACGTCGGTCCAGGGATCGCCCTCGCCCACCTTGCCGATCATGACGATCGACCATTCAGGATGCTGTTCCGCCATCTTGCGGAGCAGATGGAAGTCGACCTTGTAGCCACTGATTGCGCCGACGAACCCGATGACGGGCTTGGGAAACGCGGCCATGTCTGCCGGCACGGAAAGAGCCGCATCCCGCGCCTTGGCAAAGTGCGAAAAGTCCGCGACGTTCGGCAAGTAATGCGTGTTCGGGTTCACCGCCTTGCGACTGGCCAGCATGTGCTCCGCGGTAACGAAGCCTATGTGTGCGGCGATGAGCAGTTCGTTCTCCGCCTGCGCGATCTGCTCGACCGGCATGCCCGGCTGCGCCTTCACATCGTCCACGCAGTGGTAAACCAGCGCGCGGAAGCGGGTGGTGTCCACGAGACGGGTCGTCATCGGGTTATAGGTCCAGAAGATGTCGGGAGCCAGTCCGAGCTTCCACATCCAGAGGTGCATTCCCGTGTTCAGCAGCCATCTGTTGACTGCCCGGACGATCGCGAAACGCTGCATGGGAATGACCACCGGGGACCACACCCACACGCCGGGCCTCGCCTCGATCGGGGCACGCATCGCCTTCTTCAGCCGGCGCAGGATCCGCTTCAGATCCTGTGTGCTGGCCGAGGGCCGCCTCAGGCCGAGTGAATCGACATAGAGAACCCGGTGGCCGCAGCGCGCCAACTCCGACGCCACGTGCTGCTTGTTCGTCCAGAAGGGATTGTCCCAGTCTGCCGTGGACAACAGCACGATGTCTTGCCCGATCACGGGATCGCTCATGCCGATCCTCGTCCGCGATCCTGCGCCTGCACGCCTGCAGCCGCGTCGACGCGCGCTCCCGTCGGGTTGCCGAATTCGATCATGCCCTTCCTCTGCGAAATGCGTTCAGCCAAACGATGACGTTGCGGCGGTGCCAGGGCAGGATCAAAAGCGATGCAGACCAATACGCGGCCGAGGCCGCACACACCAGCGCGAAGCCCGGTTCGACGGATTGATACCCGAACCCGCTCAACCCCGCGTACAGCGCAGCGAGCGCCATCAGGCTTGTCGCCTCGACGGCAAGCGGCCTGATCGCCGAAAGCAGCATGGCCGCCACCCCGCCGAACACGATGCCTTGAATGCCCGCAGCGAATCCGAGAACGCTGACACCCAGCGTCGACTGCAGCGACAGGAGAACGGCGATGCTTGCGACGACACCTGCCAGGCTCGCCGCCAGCGCCGCGAAATTCCGCCCCCGCGCACTCAGGAACTTCGCGCCGGCGTACCCGACGAGTTGGCCCCAGAGACCCACGGCCATGCCCGCCATGATCGCCCCCGTCGCATCGATCGAACTCTGCCCGAAGGCCCCGCGCGCGAACACCAGCTCAACGAACGCATGGGCATTGATGCAAAGAAATGCCGACAGGGGCACGCCGACGTAAAGCAGCGCCCTGAAGGAACGGATCTGTGCCGTTTCGGCCGCGCGACGGTCCATGGTGCCGAGCGAGGAAAGGCCGGCAAGGCCGAACGGTACCGCCGCAAGGATGACCAGCGTCTCGCTGACGAAGCGGGCATAGTCGACCGCCGCCATGGCATCGGTACTGAGCAGGGACGCCGCACGGCGCTCTACCACCGCATTGACCTGAAACGCCACGGGAATCCAGACGAGCACGCCGACGACCTTGCCCAGCCTGGCCAGTGCCGCCACAGTCTCGGACCAGGACTCCCTGAGCGGGGCCATGCCGAGCGAAAGTCCTTCGGCGCGCACAATCCGTGTTCCGAGGACGGCCAGCACCAAGTAAGACACCACGAAGCCGACCGCAACGAGAGCCGGCGCGGAAAACGCATAAGCCGCAACCGTACCGAGGATGAGTCCGATGCTTTGCACGGACGCTCGCATGGCGCTCAACGTTCCACGGCCGGCGGCGAGATCGACCGAGGCGAAAAGACCGAATACGGCGTAGGCGGGAAGCACGAGCGAAAGGATGCGCAGCATCGACACAGCCGTTTCGGCTCGCTCATGATCGAAGCCCGGCGCGAGCATCCTGACCCATAGCGGTGCCCCGGCGTACAACGCGATTGCCACCGCGAGCGATGCGATCAGCAGCACGTAGTACAACCCGGAAAACAGCGCCATCGCACGCCGGGGCGCGGCAAGGCGATCCGCCGCGTACTGCGGGGTGAAGCCGCCTGCGATCGTCTCGGACACGATGCCGTGCAGCGGAATCAGAAACGCGGATTGCGCCAGCCGGTAGGCGGAGGCCACTGCACCGGTTCCGAACAACCAGGCGAAGATCAGTTCACGGGCCAGTCCGAGCAGTTTTCCGACCAGCCCGCCGAACAGCAGGGTGCGAACGACGTGGAACAACGCTACCCTCCTCCGTCCAGGCCCAGCACATCCAGATAGCGCCTTGCACATCCACTCAACGAGTAGGACGGACTCAGGAGGGATGCGCCTGCCGCGCCGAGCAAGAGGCTCTCGCGCAACCGCGCGGCGAACTCGCCAACGTCATGCGGATCGGCATACGCGATCGGCAGCGACAGCTCGAACACCTCGCGTGTCGAACCGGAGCAGACAGGACGCAGGCCGCAGGCAAGGGCCTCCAGCACATTCATCGGCAGGCCTTCCTGACGGAGAGTAGGAAATATGAATGCGTCGCCCGCCGCAAGCAGGTCGGCCACTTCCGGCCGCGGCACGCCGCCGGTGAACACGACCGATTGCCGCATGCCGATCTCGGTTGCCAGGCCCTGGAGCCGGGCCAGATCCTCTCCGCCGCCAATCATCAGGAGCCTGGCATCCGGCACGGTGGACGCGGCCTTGACGAAAGCCCGAATGGCGACCTCGCCGCCCTTCTGTGGATGCATGCGGGCGGCGAACACCGCGACCCGGTCCGTATCGGCCCACCCGAGTTCCGCGCGTTTGCGGCGGCGTACAGCCGGATCCGCCTTGAAGACGGCTTCATCGACGCCGTTGCGGATCACGATGGACGGCGTACCGCGTGCCAGATAGCGCATCGGCGCAGCCGCGAACTGGGCCGCGAGCACATCGCCAACCTGGACGATGCGGTCGAAGTCCCGATATATCGCGGCGTCCTTGAACATCCAGAACAGGTTGCGGGCCGATTTCGCCCACTGGGCAGGACGACCACTGCGCCACTTGGAAACAAACTCGCCCCACGACGTTCCGTGGGCCTGAAAAACGAATCGCGCATCGGGTACCCGGTTTCGTTGCGCGGCAATCGCGGCGCCGGCAGAACTCACGCTCAGCACGGCGTCGACAGGCCCTGCCGCGCCGGATTCGAACCATCGCGACGATGCGCGCCACCAGCGCGCATCGCAGCGCTCCGGTCGCGTGCCAGGCAAGGGAACGACGCGCACACCATCCTCGACGAACTCGCCGCCGCGCGCCGGACAGGCTGTCGTGACCACTGTCGTATCGTGCCCCATGCGCGCGAATTCCCTGAACAGATCCCAGGCGATCGCCTGCATTCCGCCGATGCTGTGAAACGGCAGCGTCCGCGCCACGCCGAGAACGCGCCCCATCAGCGGATCACCTCCCGGTAAATGGATTCGAGTTCGGCACTCTGCCTGGCAAGATCGAACGTGGTCTCGACGATCCGACGCGCGCTGGCACCCATGCGACTTCTGAGCGAGGCATCGGTCGCGATCCCGAGCATGGCGTCGGCGAGTTCCGGCACATTTCTCTCGGGTACGAGGAATCCGGACTCTCCGTCGCGAACGACCTCGGGAATGCCGCCGTGGCGCGTGGCAACGGTGGGCACGCCGCTGGCAGCCGCCTCGAGCAGCACCATGCCGAGCCCCTCGGCATCGCCATTGCGCGCGGTGACGCTGGGCAGTACGAGGCACCATGACCGACGGAGGCGATCGCGAACTTCGGCATGCGGACGCGCCCCGAGAAACTCGACCCGGCGGTCAATGCCCAATTCCACGGCCAGTGCCTCCAGCTTTGCCCGCAAGGGTCCATCCCCCAGGATCTCCAGCCTCGCTTCGGGAACGCGCGCAAGCACGGCCGCGAAGGCCTGCAGCAGATAGGCGGTTCCCTTCTTCTCGACGAGCCGCGCCACGTGCAGGAACACCGGTTCGGCGGTGGCCGGCGCACCCGGGGCGAAGCTTGCCGTATCGACGCCGATGTAGTGCCTTTTCAGACGCTGCTCCGGATAGCCCGCGCGCAAGGCTTGTTGCAGCATGAAATCGGAAACGCAGATGAACAAACTCCCGCCCTGCTTGAGGCGGTTCTGCCCTAGCGCGTAACGGGCAAGCGCCGGACGCCCGGACCTCAGCAGGTCGAAGCGCCTGGTCGTGATGTCGAAACCGTGCAAGGTCGTGATCAACGGAACATCCAGCCTGCGCGCGATCGAATGCGCATAGAGGCCGTCAATCGCAAAGTGCGCGTGCATGAGCGATGCGCCGTATCCCTGAACACTTCGCACGAACCGCTCCACATCCCCGGCCACGACGAAACGCAAAGCATCCAGCCTGCCTCCCCCGAGCGTCTGGTGCCGCAGGCGCCCGTCCGGTTTCCCCATCACCGTTCTGCCCAGCAGGAGTACGTCGGCCGTAGGCAGCGCAGCAGCCTGATCGCGAATGAAGACCTCGGACGGTTTGAAAAGCTGGGTGCGGAATACGACGACTCTCATCTGATCCGCCCCGTCACGCCTGCCATCCGTCGGGATGGAACGTCGTCCTGTGTGAGCCGCGCGAGGAGAACGCCTGCCAGGAGTCCCAACAACGGCGTGACGTGCGCTTCGCCAAGGAATCCGAAATTCTCGCCCTGCGCCTGCAGCCAGTACCAGGTCGCTCCGAAGAGCAACGCCCGCCCTACCGCGCGCGTCTCGACGTCGACATCGCGGGCCGCTCTCCAGACCCATTGCAGGAAGAGGATGACGAATGCAACCATGCACAACGCAGCCACCATGCCGCTCTGGCTCCAGACGATCATCACGGCATTGTGGGGTGGATAGTTCGGATTGACGCCGTGCATCAACGCATACACCGGAAACTTGTCCTCCCAACCGCCGAATCCGAGGCCTCCCAACGGATTCTTCAAAAATTCGGACAAGGCAAACTTCCATATCACCTGACGCACGGAAAGCGTCGACGTGGTCGCACCGGCAAATCCGCTCTCGGAGAAGCGCTCGATTGCAAATGGCGCTGCGACTGCAGCCCCGGCCCCCAGGAATGAGAGGAAGGCGGCAAGCCTGATATCCAGGCGCCTTGCCCGGACAGCGTCGAAAACGATCGCAAGCCCGGGCACCAGCAACGCCGCGATCATTCCGGCCTTGGATCCGGTGAAGAAGACTGCGATCCAATCGACTGCCGCCACTGCTCGCAACAGGCGCGTATTGCGGGTTGCGCCAAGATTCCAGGCCAATACGGCACAGAACCCGAGAAACGCGGATGCCGTGTTCGCATTGACGAATATTCCCCCCGCCTTTGAAGGGTCGAGAATGTTGTTCTTCGAGGTATCGAGAAGCGCACCGAGAACATTCGGCGATATCACTACCCGCGCCAATCCCGAACCCAGGAAGGACCCCTCGATCGATGGCGAAACCCGGAACAGCATGACCATCAGGGCGACACCAGCCGATAGCACCAGCGCAACGACGAGGCACTTCTGTGCGAAGACGTATCGGTGACGCGCAAGATTGAACGCGACAAATGCCGCCGTGGCAAACGGGATCAGATAGACGAGATGACGAAAACCCGCGAGGGGAGAAGGAGACCACGCGAGGCTGACAGCCTGAACCACGAATGCGAATACAAGTGCCTTGAACCAGCCCAGTCGCCAGAAGCGAGAAATCTGCTTGTAGGCGAACAGCGGGCCCAGGCAACAGAGCAATGCCAGCGACGGGTAGATACCGGCAACCGGCACCAGGAAGACCTGAGGCACGGCGAACAGCGCCATGCCGGCAAACCAGTATTTCGACGGCACGAACTGAGAGCCAATCGTGAGCCCGGTAACAAGCAGGCCGATGACAAGGATGACCGAGAAAAGTATGGCTTCAGTCATTGCCTTGCGCCCGGGCTTTGAGGCGAGGTCCGTCAGCGGCGCTACTCGCCGCAGCCAGGCCTGCGATTGCCAATGTCAGAAAGCCGGCGAACGGGAACGGCACCGCCCGCCAGGCAGAACCGCGATCTCCGGACGACGGGTCGCGGGCTTCAGAAAAGAACCACACAACAGACCAAGCCATGCGCGACGACCGGGTCAGCGCACCAAAAGCCTGCGCGTGGCGAGCGGGGTCGCTGATACCAACTGATAAAGAAACTCTTCCATCACCGGGTAGGCAGCATCGGCCGATTTATTGTTGTCCACGATCATCGACGCCCTCACAAGGATCCCATCGGGGATTCTTCCAGCCAGTCCCTCCCGAAGAATATGCATGCGGGTCTTCAGCGCGCTTGAACTGTACGTGTCTCCAACCCTGATCCAGTATGAAACGGCCTCGAGCCGGCCGGAGGCCGACGCCAGCATGCGCTTGCCGTCGATCGCCTGCCCAGATGCCACCCCAAGGACCGGCATTTGAACATCTTGCAGCTCCAGAACGCGAAAACCTTGTGCGACATAACATAGTTCGGGGCGGTGGATCTTCTGCTCCTGACGCTGGTTGCGGCCGTAGGCGAGTGAAAGCATTATTCGACGCCCGTTGTCATCCTGATAGGTCCTTGAAAGCAGATCGTCATAAGTGGCGATCGCGCTCTGCTGCGCCCCCTCACGCCTCAACTCCGCTGACACTGCAACGAACGGGCTTGGCACTTCCTTCCAGTTTCCAAAGGTGGCCGGAACCTCCGCGTCGAGCGGCTTGCCTAGCTGAACCTCACTCGGCTTCGGATCGAGCACGTTGGCAAGCACTGCGCCAACCGCCAGAAGGGCCGCAATCACGATGCTGGTAAATAGCGAAACCCGCGGCAATCCAGTGCTCAACTGCTAGCCCTTTCCAAATCACGCAACCGGACTGCGCTGACCCTGATTCCGCCACGCCGCTGCCAGGGTCCGGAGCGCGGAATCCACAAGCATGATCAGGAGCAGCGCGGTCATGAACAGAACCATTCCGGAGAACCCGTGCAGGAAACCCTGCCCGGCAGCATCGCCGTAGAAGTAAGTGATCAACGCCAGGAAGACGACCCGAATTGCATTCGAGGCAAGAGAGATAGGGATTATCAGCACTGCCAGCAACACGTTGCGGAAAAATGACTCATGACGAACAAGATTCATATAGAGGAGGCCGAGCGCTTCAAGCGTGAAAAGCGAATTGAGCCCCGCGCAGGCGTCCGCGACAAGCAGCTGATACTGCCCGATCGAGATCACGACACCGGATCGCGCTACAGGAAACCCCAGCAGATAGAGCAGATGTTCAGCTGCAACGGATGCGAATATCTTCATCGGCTGCGTGACCGAATCGATCATCGACCCGGGCAACGGGATGACGAACAGCATGAAAAAGAAAGCGAACCAAAGCTTCCTTGCGACCTCCGCGCCCAATAGCAGGAGCGTGATCGCGATCAACAAAACGACCAGCGACCCCACCTCGAAAATCAGGAATGCCTGCGAGCGCCCTATTACGTAAAGGGCAAGCCCTGAAGTGAACATGGCCCACCCCATAGCGCTTGATGGCCTGAGTTGAAATCCCGCAACGCCAATCTGCCTCGCCCGGTGAACGAGGAACCAGACCGAAATTGCCAATACGATCGGACCATGAGCATTCTGTTCGGTACTCCACAGACCATCGAAGAGATCGACAAAAGTCGGCGCAAACATGACCACCAAACCAGCCAGTACGATCAGCCACGGCAGCGACGTCTCTCGTGGCCAACGCGCCGTCTCGCCAGGACCGAATCCAACCCGTTTGTCGTTCACGCTTGCAGAATGGGCAAAGGCGCCGTAGTCGAAACTGCGATCCGCTAGAAGTGATTCAGAACCACTCCAACCACAGCGGTGGCCGCATGGTGAAGGCTGTCCGAAAGATCCTGTAGATCTCCGAGGAACGAACGGTCCTTGCGCGCCACAATCAATGCAGCACGGGTTCTGACCGAAACCGTCTGTGCATCTGCGCCCTCCTCGGCCGCCGGCGTATCCACAATGATTACGTCGTAGGATGAACTCAATTCCGAAAGGATTGCCGAAAACGCCGGACGCGAGAGAAGTTCCTGCGGATTGGGTGGCGTCGAACCCGCGGTCAGCACCGAAAAATCCATGAAGGCGGGCACACGCTCGATCGCGGCGGGGCCGGCCCTGCCCGTAATCATCTGTGCCAGCCCGGCGCGATTGGACAACCCGAAGAGCAGATGCTGGCGCGGATTGCGAAAATCGGCGTCGACAAGCAAGGTTCTTTCACCAAGTTGCGAAAACACGATCGCAAGGTTCGCCGCAAGATAGCTGCGCCCTTCCTTTCGCGAGGAACTTACTACCGACAGCGCTTTGCGATTTGCATCACCGTTGAACCAGCGGAGCATCAATTGACTGCGCAATGCTCTGAGTTCCTCGACCTGGCGGCTGAAAGGCTGGTACGCGGCCACCAGCTCGGAGCTGACGTTCGATTCACCGGGGATCAGGTAGGGGTAATCGAACTGACGAGCCAGAGCAAACTGTATGTCTTCGTCCTTCAGCAGTCCAAGCTTGACGGCGGCTTCGCCGAAGCGAAGTCCGCCCTCCTTCTGCTTCCGAATGATGCGCTCGGCATCCTCCGGCGCCAGCCGGCCCGCATCGATAAGAATCGCTCCGATGGATCGATCATCGGTCGCCGGACGCGATCGAACATCGGGTACGGCACGAACTGTCATTGGGTCGTGCGCTGCCATTTGTGCTCCCTTGAAGTTACCTTGGTGCCGGCAACGCGCGATCAGGATTGAATCGCGGAAATACCAGTCTGTTGCGTCTGCGAATGCCCCTGCCCTTTCGCGCGTCGGCGGCGTCGAGATACCCAATGACCGGAAGCCCGATCGCATCGACTATGTCGTCTGCAGACCGGACACGGCGATTGACCAACTCGAGCAGAAGCGCGAGGCCGACACCCAGCATGGAACCAACAACTACCGAAACCAGCAGATTCAACCAGAACTTGGGAAAAGTTGGCTCGACGGGCTCCACAGCCGGATTCAGCACCACGATGTTTGTTTGCTGCGTCTGGCTCTCAAGGTTTGTTTGAATCAAACGCTGTGCGGTCAGGTCATAAGCCTTCTGCGCGTTCTCGACCTCACGTTGGAGAACGGAAACTTCATCACGCTGCTTCTTTATCTCGAGAACCTTTCGCTTTTGTGCCTCGAGAGAAGATCTGATTTCCGCTTCCCTTTGAACATTGATCCGAGCGTTCGTACCGACACCGCCTGCCACACGCTTGATTTCCGCATCCAACTTGGCCCTCAGCGCCTGCCCTTCCGCCACCGCTCTGAGCACCTGCGGGTGGTTCGGTCCGAATTGGGAGCTTAAATCTTTCAGTTTTGCATCCTGGCGCGCAACATCAGCTTTCAGACTCTGCACGAGACCACTCTGGAGTACTTCCGGGAGTGTTTCGGTGTTGCCCGTTTGCGCCTGACGCGAACTGGTCTCTGCGCGTAGCGCCTGCATCGCCACCAGTTGACTGGAGAGTTCCTGCAAACGCGCATTTTCGACATCTAGGCGTTCATCCACATTGACGATACCGCTCTCTCGTTGGTAGGCGGATAGGCGCGCCTGCGAAGCCTCTAGCTGGTCGCGCAGCCCCTTGGTTTGGGCGTCGAACCATCCGGCATACTGCTTTGCGGGATCCGCTCGCAGCTCCACGCTGGTGTCGATATAAGATTGGGCGAAAGCATTCGCGATGACCGCTGCAAACTGCGGTTCCGCGGAGCGGTAGGAAATGTTGATCACGTTCGATTCCCGCGAAGGCTTCACATCAAGCTTGTCCGCGAGCAGATCAGCAAAGTACGCATCAATCGAGCCCCTCCCGCCGGTATCCTCCTGCCATTGCTGCCGCGCGCTTTGGTTGTCCGATATCTTCAGCATCTGAACGACACGGCGCGCCACCCGCTCACTCCGAATGATGTCTATTTGAGTAGCCATGTATCCGGGCGCCATCTGCCCCGGAAGTAGCGCCCCGAGAATTGGATCCGGTGACTTCGCGTCGACGAGAACTGCAGCAGATGCGGTGTACTGTTTGGGCCAGAGCAAACTCAGCGCAATGGATGCTCCGACAACAGCGACAAAACTCAGCAGTATCACCAGCCAGCGCGCGCGAAGGATCAGCAGAAACTGTTGGAAGGTCACGGGCCGGGCCTCAGAAGATGGATTCTTTGACGAAGATGACGTCGTCCGCCTTGATCGGCGCCGACATGTCGGGCGCCATCTGCTGGACTTTACCCTTGTCGTCACGCCGGTTGATCTGGATGCCACGCTGTGTACCGCGAATGGTCAGGCCGCCGCCCTGAGCAAGCGCCTGCATGACGGTCATGTCGCGTTCCACGCGATAGGCGCCGGGGCGCTGCACTTCGCCGTAGATGTAGAACATCGGCGCGCGATGCACGTAGATGGTGTCGCCGCCCGCGATCGGCAGATCCAGCTCGGCCTTGCCGCCGAGGAAGATGGCGGGCAGGTCGATTTCCTGGCGGAACGGCTTGCCATTGCGCGTGCCGGCAAGGATGAGGGTATCGGCCCCAGTCGGCGTGATGCCGCCCGCCACGGCCAGCATGTCCGTCACCTTGGCGTTCGCGACGTCGAGCGGATAGCGCCCCGGCCGATTGACCTGCCCGAGGACCGAAACCTGGTTCCCGCGTATCTGCACCGGGAGGATATTCACCTGCGGCTGCAGGACGAAACCGCCATCCCGCAACAGCTTGGCGATCTTCTTCTCGGCGTCGGATACGGTGAGCCCCCCAACGGCAACCTGCCCGACGAGCGGAAACGAAATTGCGCCGTTCTCGGATACGCGCGTTTCGAGCGTCAGATCGGGATTCTGGAACACGGAAATGCGGATCACGTCACCAGGCCCCAGCACGAACTCGCTCTTGGCATCAGCCGGCGCGGCACCGGCGAACCCGATGTTCAGCCACAGCATCGCGGCCAACAGGAAACCGAAGCAAGACTTCATGGTGCAATTCCTCGAAAACTGGGGCGGACCTGGAAAGCCGATCCCGCAGGATGGATGTTACCGGCTGTTCGACGTATGCGCCCGCGCTCGGCCGGCAGGCTCTTTCAAGCGCGCCCCGTGTGCCGGAACCGCCGAACAGGCTACTTGAGTCCCTGAATGCCCTTTTCCAGCGCCTTGTCGCTGGTCTTGTCTCCCGCGCCAGGCGCTGACTGCTGTGCAGCGGCGGGTTTCGATTGGGGTGTTTCACCCGAAGTGGGCATACCTTGGGCGAATTCACCCACGTATTCGATCTTTGCCTTTTCCTTGAGTTGCCTGATCTCGGCAGTGGCCGTTTCGGCACGTTTCTGGTTGGTCAGGAACTGTTCGATAAATGGTCGTGCAGCCGCTTCGTCCAGCGGGCGCTGCTGGGATCCTGCGATGTGCACGAGCGTCAAACCGGCCGGCGATGGCAGCACGGCAGTCTGGCCATCCTTGAGTTCGTGCAGTTTGGGAAGGATCTCCATCGGCAGTTGTTCGGCCGATTTCACCCCCGCGTTGGTGGTGAACTGGATGTTGCTGTCCTTGAGGTACTTGGCCAGTTCGGCCATCGATCTGGATTGCTGAACCTGCTCCTGGATCGCGGCGACCTGTTCCGGCTTGGCGGCAACGACGAGTTCCTGCAGGTTGTACACCCGACGCTGGCTGAACAGCGCCGGATTGCGCTCATAGAAGTTCTTGACGGTCGCGTCGTCGGGCTTCGCTGCATTGCCGGCTACCTGCTCGAGGTAAGCCTTGGCAAGGATCTCGCGCCGCGATGCCTCGATGGCCTGCATGACGCGCGGATCGCGGTCGAGCTTCTTCTCGACGGCCTGCTGGATCAGCAGCTCCTGCTCGATCAATTTGTCCAGCACCTGCCGGCTCGCTTGCTTGGCCTGCTCCGGCTTCACGTTGCCCGCGCGGGCGAGCACATTGTTGATCTGGTGAACCGAGATTTCCTCCTTGTTCACCTTGGCGGCAACCTGTGTTGCCACTTTCTTTTCTTCCGGGTTCTTGTTGCCACAGCCGCCGAGCACAAGCACGGCGCTTAGGACCACGAGCGATGAACGCAGCATTGTCTGACCTGTCGGGTTCGATTGATGCGCCTTCGGCAAAGGAAGCACGCGGAGTGGAAAATTGAAGAGCAGATTGTATCAATGCAACCCCGGCATTCGAGGATCTGACCGTCGATCCCTGTGCAAGTACCTTGCCCGAAGCGAAATCAGGGGAATCGGTTCATCGCCCCTCGAAACAAAAACGGCGGGAAACCCCGCCGT